>Ga0210245_102463_pt1 | contig 11218 bp, 8 predicted proteins | sample ChrtobMetaP3_4mM_FD_155450 | JGI IMG/M metagenome (GOLD analysis project Ga0210245, IMG submission 155450) | Chrysochromulina tobin associated microbial communities from unialgal haptophyte culture, Seattle, Washington, United States - P3_4mM | ecosystem: Host-associated > Algae > Haptophytes >...
ACTCGCTTTTCAACGTGCCGAAGAAGCTCTCCATCGCTGCGTTGTCCAGACAGTTGCCCTTGCGCGACATGCTTTGGTGCAGTCCATGGTCGATGAGTTGGCGTCTGTAGGCGGGCATCTGGTACTGGGCGGATTCAACTGGTCGTCGCAACACCTTCAACCAGGAGGTGTGTATGGGGCGACCCGCAGGATGGATGAAGCAATTGACAGGGAGAGACGCGATGCGCTCCCCGGGGGCTCCTGCACTTCGGCGAGAGGTCGAGCGCCAGTTCTGGGTACAGATTGCAACCGGAATCACCAGTGAGAGGGCAGCCGAGGCGGTAGGCGTATCGCAGGCGGTGGGCTCGCGCTGGTTCCGGCATCGTGGCGGCATGCCATTGTTCATGTCGAAACCTGTATCTGGAAGATATCTGTCGTTCGCGGAGCGAGAAGAGATTGGACTTCTGCGAGCTCAAGATGTCAGCGTGCGGGAGATCGCTCGTCGTATTGGTCGAAGCCCCTCAACTGTTTCGCGGGAGTTGACGCGCAACGCTGCGACCCGCAGTGGCAAGCTCGAGTACCGGGCCTCAGTAGCGCAGTGGAAGTCGGATCTGGTCGCCAGAAGGCCCAAGCCTGCCAAGCTTGTGACGAATCAGCGTTTGCGCGTCTATGTCCAAGACCGTCTGGATGGCAAGATCCGCGATGCCCAAGGACGGGAGGTGGCTGGACCTCGACAGGCTCCTTTCATCGGCCGCAACAAGCCTCATCGTGGTGACCGCAAATGGGTCAATGGCTGGTCGCCAGAGCAGATTGCAAACCGCCTGCAGGTCGACTTCCCGGATGATCCGTCCATGCGCATCTCTCACGAAGCCATCTACCAAGCGCTCTATATCCAGGGCAGAGGCGCCCTCAAGCGTGAGCTTGTGAGCTACCTGCGTACGGGGCGTGCTTTGCGCACACCCCGGGCCAGGTCCCAAGCCAAGGCATGGGCACATGTCAGTGAAGAGGTGATGATCTCCAGCCGCCCTGCTGAGATAGAAGATCGTGCGGTACCCGGTCACTGGGAAGGGGACCTGATCATCGGCCTGGACAGGTCGGCCATTGGCACGCTGGTGGAACGGTCAAGCCGTTTCACCATGCTCGTGCACCTGCCGCGCGAGGAAGGCTATGGACTGATTCCTCGAACAAAGAATGGTCCTGCGCTGGCAGGTTACGGAGCCATAACCATGGCCAACGCCCTCAAGAGAACAGTGACCAAGCTGCCTACCCAGCTATGGCAGTCATTGACTTGGGATCGTGGCAAGGAGCTATCCGACCATGCACGGTTCACCATCGAGTCCGGGGTGAAGGTCTTCTTTGCCGATCCTCGCAGTCCATGGCAGCGCGGTACGAACGAAAACACAAACGGGCTGCTGCGCCAATACTTCCCCAAAGGCACCGACCTGTCTCGCTGGAGCGAGCAAGAGATTCAAGCCGTGGCACTGACCTTGAACAACAGGCCACGCAAGACGTTGGGTTGGAAGACTCCGGCGGAAGCGCTCAATGACTACCTAAAATCGGCTGACCAACCCGGTGTTGCGACGACCGGTTGAATCCGCCCACTACAAGATGCAGCCGTACCGCGCGATGCTTGCGCATCACGGAGTCAAACAGAGCATGAGTCGCAGAGGGAACTGCTTTGACAACGCGGTGATCGAGAGCTTCTTCGGCACCCTCAAGGCCGAGTACTACCATCTTGAGATGCATGACGGCATCGCGGCACTCGAAGCGGGCGTGCATGACTACATCCATTACTACAACCACGAGCGCATCAAGCTCGGATTGCAAGGACTCAGCCCGGTGGAATACCGGCTGAGAAACACCGCCTGATTGGCGGGATCGCAACCGTCCAACTTCTGGGGGTCAGTTCAAACCCGGGGCGGTTCAGTGATGGGCGGGAGCAGTGGGCATTCAGGCTGCACGCATTTAGGGTGTTGCACTCGTTCAAGAGCAGAACAAACTGAATGGATAGATCTCACAGTACCAACTCTGCTTCGTTTCACCGTGAACGACTAAGAACTGATCAAACTGGAAGAACGACCGAAACAAGACGTTGGCAAGCAGACTCCCTGGGGCGAGACCTCCGCGTTTCAAATCGTCCTCCATTTTGCGAGCGGTTCTGACGGCGTGCTGTGTGCTCTCTTGTGTCAACCGGAGAGTGTCGGAGTTTTTTAGCCTCTCGAGTACCAATGTTTGTACGTCCGCGTTCGTGACGAGCTGCACCAGTCTTTGCATGCGTTCCGACCCACTCCGCCACTGACTCCATTTGTCGGCACCGCCCGGGTCAATCTGCCAGAGTAATGTGCGAAGGGCGAGGGTGCCCGAGACAATTGATTCCACCCGAATCGGCGACGGCCTAAGCAAACTTCGTAACTCAAGTGGGTCTGGCACCTTAAAAGCCTGTGCAGCCACTGGCGTCAACTTGCCTCCAAGCGCAACAGCTACTCCTGACGAAATGATCGACCGCCGCGATTTCATGCTTTGCTCCAGTTCACGATTGCGCTTGCAATGACCTTACTCTTCCACAAAAAGGCCACCACAAACAGTAGCAATGCGGCAGTAACCGAAATGATCTGCAGAAAGCTCATCACTCGAGTGACATTTGTGAATGTCCACTTCCCAGTCATCGAGAAAGAGATCATAGGTTCGATAAGCGCGCCCTTCGCGGCATACCCGAAGCCAAGGGATAGGGCACAGGCCACAATTGATGCAGATAAAAACCAAGCGAGGTGGTTCGTACCAATTGCAGTACTTGTCGCTCGGACCACAAGGGCGACAAGCATGAGCTCAAACACCAAGAGGCCAGTGGCGATCAGCCACAGGTCGTTAGTTTGCTCAAGGACAAGACGATGCAATTCAACAATGGCATCGATATCAATCATGACGATTCTCCTCGAATGGCATCTTAGTGATGACGCTATCCTCTAGCAAGAGGCAGCAGTATTGAACCGCCCTGCCGGGGCCGTTCAAGATCCTTAACACCGAACCGGTCAAGAGGCGCCAAAGGCCGGCGCCGGCCCTTACGATTCATATCTTGCTCTGCATTCGCTAAATTAAAAACGCTTGCAATGCAACCATAAATGGATGATGTATGTATTCACATAGTTTCCTGGGTGGATTTCGACTCGTCCAAAGTATCGGAGTAGTCAATGGCCGCTCGACGGCGCTTGACGGCGCTTATTTCGCAGGACTAAGCTCCGTCACGCAAAAACAGGAAGGACTGCAGAAATGCTTAATTCAAGTGATGCTAAAGAGTTGGTCTCTAACGCGCGGATCGCGGGTGTCATTGCTGATCGGCCCCTGCGCGATGAGATTGCGGCGATTGCGGCGTCCGGCGGCTGGACGCGCTTTCCTGAGCTTAACGCCAGCGCCAAGATGGTCGCGGAACACTTGGGCAAGGCACCCAACGCAAAGGCCGACGAGCGCTTCTTCGACTCGCGCGCCATCAGCGAGGCAATCATTCACGCGTTCGGCCGGCCGGTCCTTCATATCAAGGACGGCGTTTTCGAGCAGGCGGACTCCAAGGAAATCGAAAAACTCATCTCGCCGCATCGCAAGAAGCTCGTCGCCCCCATTTCTTCCGTGGGCCGCTTGGAACTGATGGACCACGACACTATGGAATGGGTCGGCACGGGCTGGCGCATCGACGATGATCTCTTGGTCACCAATCGCCATGTTGCGCTTGTCTTTGGGGCACAGCAGGGTAAGCGCTTCTTGTTCCGGACCAATACCGTCGGTAGGTACGTCAGAGCTCGGATCGACTTCCGCGAAGAGCACCGTGTCCCTGACTTCAGCGAGTTCAATGTCGCTGAGATCGTCTGGATCGCGCCGGATGTTGACGAGGCGCCCGATATGGCCATCCTCAAAGTCCACAAGGACGCAGGCCTACCAAAGCCGCTCTCGCTGGCGACCAAGGACGTTGAGGCGGGCGAGGACATCGCCGTTGTCGGATACCCTGCGCGCGACAGCCGCAACGACGCGGGCTTGATGAGCCGGATTTTCGGCGATGTCTATGACGTCAAGCGCTTCTCACCGGGCAAGGTCCAGGCGGTTCCGAAGGGCGTTTGGCACTTGACGCACGACTGCACGACGCTCGGCGGCAACTCTGGCTCGGCCGTACTCGGCCTCGGCAGCGGGCAGGTAGTCGGCCTCCACTTTGGCGGCCAATTCCGCAAGACAAACTTCGCGGTCAAGGCTAGCATCATCCGCCAGCTTCTGCGGCAGCGCTCCTGGGTCCCGGTCTCGCGCACCGAGCTTAAGTTCGGCGAAGAGGCGTTCAAGGAGGTTAAGCGCACTGAGGCTGATTTAAGCGGGCGGGCGGGATATGCCGCGGACTTTTTGGGGCCCCGAGTTTCTATGCCCTCATTTACGAAGAGCAGTGGCGCGGGGGTCAAGGGCGCCGGGTCACCCCTGCATTACATGCACTTCTCTATCGTCATGAGTCCAACCCGGCGCTTGCCTGCGATTACCGCTGTCAACATAGACGGAGCTTTAAAGATCAAGCTCAAGCGCAAGGACACCTGGGGCTACGACCCGCGCATCAAGAAGGATACACAGGTGGGCCACGCCGAGTTCTACGGGCCCGAAGCTTTTGACAAAGGCCACATGGTGCGACGCGAGGACCCCGGCTGGGGCGATACCGAGAAGGAGGCTCTGCTCGGGGAAGACGACACCTTCGTATACACCAACGCCGTCCCGCAGATGCCCCAGCTCAATCAGCGCGCCTGGCTTTCACTCGAGGACTACGTTCTAAGCAACGCCAAGACACAGGGCTTCAAGATTTCAGTGTTTACAGGCCCGGTGTATCGGTCCGACGATCGCACCTACTCTGGAATTCAGGTGCCGGAGGACTTCTTCAAGGTTGTGGTGGCTATCGACGTCGACAGCGGCGAGTTGCTTGTCTCGGCGTACATGCTTTCCCAGGAGGGCATGATGCCCGAAGAGGGCTTTCGCTACGGTCCGTTCAAGACCTACCAAGTCCCACTCTCAAAGGTTGAAAACGAAGCAGGGCTTCGATTTTCCGCCGCCGTAAGAGCGGCCGACGTTTTTGCGGGCCAAGTGGCCACGGAGGCGATGGGGTCTGGCCGTTTCTTAGTTATTGAGGGTCCGTCCGACATCGTGCTGAGGAAAGTCAAGTGAGCTTCGTTTAGGCGCGCTCGATGTAACGCTATCAATGGAGGAAAAGATGAGTGATTCGACTGTGATTGCTGCCCTTGGGTCCCGCGCTGTTGGCGTCGCGCTTGAAACCGTTGACACCAAGATCCTCGGCGATATAGCGCGAAGCTTGTTCAGCGGCAAGGGTATACAGCAGGCCAAGCTGCAAGAGCTTGCCCACGGCAGCCAGGAGTTCCCGGCCATCGCTGCAGTCGCGATCGGATTCGCGGCGGGAGCCGCGGCTCGACTTGCCGGCAAGGACAAAGAGTCTGTGATGACCGATGAGGCGTTTCCTATCGCGGTTGCCGCGTTCTTGGCCGGCGCCGCAGCCGGCGCCAAGGCCGTTGACGGCAAGCTGTAGGCGAGCGGACCAGATGTCAAAGCCTTGTTGTTACATAGCGGCTGAATCGGAAAGAGGGCGCCGCCCTAAGCGCCGGAGCTGGGAGAATTCATCGGTTCTTTGGTATTTGCTGGGCTTTCCCCAGTTTCCCGGGCAGCTTGCTTATGGGTGACGTCACGCTTTTGCCAACTTCTCTTGGTGCTTGATGAGGACTTGATTCATACGGGCGCTACCTGTCTGAAGGTGAACCTGGGCTTCCCCCGGTCTCCCGGACGGTTTGCTTGGCCGGCAAAGTCTCTACGACAGATCAAGCGCCCGATGGGTCTTGGTTCTTCAGCTCTGAAAACTTGGCAGCCATCGTCGGGTTGCCCCGAGTCAGCTTCTTGATCGTCACATCCTGTGCCTTGTCGTTCGCGAGACGAAGGTTTCTGTCGGTGCCAAGCAAGGCCTCCTTCGTTTTCTGAAGGTGGTCGATCGACTTGTCGATCTCCTCAATTGCTGTTTGGAACCGCCTGGAGGCAAGGTCGTAATTCTTCGCAAACGCGGTCTTGAACCCCTCGAGCTCGTTCTCAAAGTTCGTGATGTCGATGTTCTGCGCCTTGAACAGCGCCAGCTCCGTTTTGTACTTGACCGAGTTCATCGCCGCATTGCGCAGCAAGGTGATGATCGGGATGAAGAACTGAGGGCGGACGATGTACATCTTCGGGTACCGGTGGAACACGTCGAGGATGCCGGTGTTGTAGAGCTCGCTGTCGGGTTCCAGCAGTGACACCAGCACGGCATACTCGCACCCCTTCTCGGTGCGATCCTTGTCGAGCTCCTTCAGAAAATCTTCGTTCCTGTTCTTGGTCGCGGTCCGATCGCTCTCGTTCTTCATCTCGAACATGATCGAGACGATCTCGGTCCCCGCCTCGTCCGAGTCACGGAAAATGTAGTCGCCTTTGCTGCCCGTGCGCGCGTCATTGTCCTTCTCGAAGAAGGCCCTGGGGAATGCGGTGGCTCGAATGCGGTTGAACTCGGTCTCGCAGTGCTGCTCCAGGGTTTCGCCCACCATCTTGGTGGACAGCCGAGCCTTCAGGTCTCTTAGACGCTCGATGGCGTCATCGCGATCCTTGATCTGCGTCTCGTACTTTTCCTTGAGTGACTTCTCGGCAAGTTGTTTCTCGAGCTCCGCTCGGTCTAACTCGTTCTTTATGGGATGTTTGTGCTCCCCCGCAAGCCGGTGACCGCTGACTGTCTGACCCCAAACATCAAGCGTGCATCGGCGACGGCCGGATTCCGCTGCATTCCGCCTATTCAGCAACGAAAGGCGAACGGCCTCAATGGGTCAAAACTTAAGTCCACGCAATGGGAAAGCAGTCAATCGCGCGGCGTCTGGCTGGTCGCAAACGTCACATAACCGATGTACCTCGTAAGGAGGCCATACAGACCTGCGTCGGTCGCCATGCCCAAATGCCGCTTCGCGGCATCCCTGAAGAGGACACTTCGCTGCTCTCACCAGCGGCTGTTGCGGCGCTGCCGCCGTACGCAGCTTGAGACTTCGGCAGCGGTCGAAGTCTCAATGAAGACTAGACGATAAGTTTCGGCTTGGACCTGAACTGCTAGCGCTGTACGCGTTCGAGCAACGGTCGACATACCCGACGAACAGACTGGACAAAACGGCTTAGCTCCGGCGAAGGATGCATTTCTTGAAAATGTAACTTAGTCAATGACTCGAAAGAGAGTGACCGCAAACTCACTTTTTCGGCACAGGGCGAGAAAGTCCGACTATTTCAGCGCTTTGAGTCTTGGAAACATCGGTTCAGTCCAACGAATTTGAGTTCCTCTCAGGGACCTACACATCAAACGTCGATATTCCCTGCCCGCAGCGCATTCGCCTCGATGAAGTCCCGGCGCGGCTCAACCTCGTCGCCCATGAGCATCGTGAACACGCGGTCGGCCTCGATCGCGTCGTCGATCTGCACGCGCAGCAGGCGGCGCACGGTCGGGTCCATGGTGGTTTCCCAGAGCTGGGCGGGGTTCATCTCGCCCAGACCCTTGTAGCGCTGGCGTGCGGTGGTGCGCTCGGCTTCGCTGATGAGCCAGCGCATGGCCACGCGGAAGTCGGCCACTTTTTCTTCTTTCTGTTTTTCACCTTCGCCGCGCATGACCTTGGCGCCTTCGCCGAGCAGGCCGCGGAAGGTTTCGGCCGCAGTGGCGAGTGCCGCGTAGTCGGCGCCGTGCACGAAGTCCTGCGTGAGCACGCTGCTCTTGGTGTTGCCGTGGTGGCGGCGGCTGATGCGCAGGATGGGTTTGTCGGTGCGCACGTCGAACTCGGCGGCCACTTCGGCGGGCACACCGGTGGTGGTGAGTTCGCGCAGCTTGGCCTGCAGGGCGATGGCGCTGACCTCGGCCTGCTCCACAGAGTCGAGGTTGAGCGACACGCCGTCGGCGATCGAGCGCAGGGCTTCGGCGTCCATGAAGTTGGACAGACGAGCGATCACGCTCTCGGCGATCTGGTGCTTGCGTGCGAGCTCGCCCAGCGTGTCGCCCGTGAGCGTGGTCTGGGTGGCGCCGCCGGTGAACACGCTGGCATCCTTGAGCGCGATGCGCAACAGGAAACCGTCGAGTGCTGCCGCGTCTTTCAGGTACAGCTCTTCCTTGCCGGACTTCACCTTGTAGAGCGGCGGTTGCGCGATGTAGATGTGGCCGCGCTCAACGAGCTCGGGCATCTGGCGGTAGAAGAAGGTCAGCAGCAGGGTGCGGATGTGGGCGCCGTCCACGTCGGCGTCGGTCATGATGATGATGCGGTGGTAGCGCAGCTTGGCGACGTTGAAGTCGTCCTTGCCGTCGCCGTTGGCGCTTTCACCGCCGGCCTTGCCGATGCCGGTGCCCAGTGCGGTGATGAGCGTGAGGATTTCGTTGGAGGTGAGCAGCTTTTCGTAGCGTGCCTTCTCCACGTTCAGGATCTTGCCGCGCAGCGGCAGGATCGCCTGGAACTTGCGGTCGCGGCCCTGCTTGGCGGAGCCGCCGGCGGAGTCGCCCTCCACGATGTAGATCTCGCACAGCGCCGGGTCTTTTTCCTGGCAGTCGGCCAGCTTGCCGGGCAGGCCCATGCCGTCGAGCACCCCTTTGCGGCGGGTCATTTCGCGCGCCTTGCGCGCCGCTTCGCGCGCACGGGCGGCGTCCACGATCTTGCCGCAGATGATCTTGGCGTCGTTCGGGCGTTCCTGCAAATAATCGGCCAGCAGGCGGCTCACGATGTCTTCGACCGGACCACGCACTTCGCTGGACACCAGCTTGTCCTTGGTCTGGCTGCTGAACTTGGGTTCGGGCACCTTGACCGACAACACGCAGCACAGGCCTTCGCGCATGTCGTCACCGGTGACCTCGACCTTGGCCTTCTTGGCGAAGTCGTTGTCGTCGATGTACTTGTTGATCACCCGCGTCATGGCCGCGCGCAGGCCGGTGAGGTGGGTGCCACCGTCGCGCTGCGGGATGTTGTTGGTGAAGCACAGCACCTGCTCGTTGTAGCCACTGTTCCACTGCATGGCCACTTCCACGCCGATGTTGGTGCCCTGGTCGCTCGCGCGGTCGCCCAGCGCGTGGAACACGTTGGGGTGCAACACCGTTTTGCCCTTGTTGATGAAGTCGACAAAGCCCTTGACGCCGCCGGCACCGGAGAAGTCGTCTTCCTTGCCGCTGCGTTCGTCCTTCAGGCGGATGCGCACGCCGTTGTTCAAGAAGCTGAGTTCGCGCAGGCGCTTGGACAGGATCTCGTAGTGGAAATCGGCGTTCTCGCGAAAGATGTCGTAGTCGGGCAGGAAGTGCACCTCGGTGCCGCGCTTCTCGGTGTCGCCGGTCACTTTCATGGGCGAGACTTCGACGCCGTTGGCGGTTGTCTCGATGATGCGGTTCTGCACGAAGCCGCGCGCGAACTCGATCTGGTGCATCTTGCCTTCGCGGCGCACGGTCAGGCGAAGCCACTGGCTCAGCGCGTTCACGCAGCTCACGCCCACGCCGTGCAGGCCGCCCGAGACCTTGTAGCTGTTCTGGTTGAACTTGCCGCCGGCGTGCAGCTCGGTGAGCGCGATCTCGGCCGCCGAGCGCTTGGGCTCGTGCTTGTCGTCCATCTTCACGCCGGTTGGAATGCCGCGGCCGTTGTCGGTGACGCTGATGGAGTTGTCGCTGTGGATGGTCACCACGATGTCGTCGCAGTGGCCGGCCAGGGCTTCGTCGATGGAGTTGTCGACCACCTCGAACACCAGGTGGTGCAGGCCGGTGCCGTCGGACGTGTCGCCGATGTACATGCCCGGTCGCTTGCGCACGGCCTCCAGGCCTTCCAGGATCTGGATCGAGCCCTCGCCATACCCTTCGCTCGCACCGGCCTGGTGGGCGTCGATGGTGGGCTGGAAGTTGGAGCTGTCGGCGTTGGCCGCACCGGTGTTGACGGAATCGGCGGGCTTGTTGGCTTCGGACATAGGGGACTTTTCTCAATCGCTAGAAAGGCCAAACCCGCTGGGCAGCGGGTCGGGCTTGGGGGAGAGGGGATCGCGGCCGATCAGATCCGCATCGGCATGACAACGTACTTGAAGGCGTTGTCGTCGGGGTTGGTCACCAGCGCGGAGCTGTTGCCGTCGGACAGTTCGATGCGAACCATCTCCTGCGACATGTTCTGCAGCGCGTCGATGAGATACGTGACGTTGAAGCCGATCTCGATCGTGTCGCCACCGTAGTCGATGTCGAGCTCGTCGACGGCTTCTTCCTGCTCGGCGTTGCTGGAGGCCACGCGCAGGATGCCGGGTTCGATGTTCAGGCGCACGCCCTTGAACTTCTCGCTCGTCATGATGGCGGTGCGCTGCAGCGAAGCCAGCAGCGGCACGCGGCCCAGCGTCACGATGTTCTTGTGGTTCTTCGGGATCACACGGTTGTAGTCGGGGAACTTGCCCTCGACCAGCTTGGTGACGAACTCCATGCCGTCAAAGCTGAACTTGGCCTGGTTGGCGGCGAACTGCATCTCGATCGCGCCTTCCTTGTCGGACAGCAGGCGCTGCAGTTCCAGCACCGTCTTGCGCGGCAGGATCACCTCTTGTTTGGGCACTTCCACGTCGAGCGTGGCGCTGGCAAACGCGAGGCGGTGACCGTCGGTGGCCACCAGGCTGAGCTGCTTGCCTTCGGCCACGAACAGGATGCCGTTCAGGTAGTAGCGGATGTCGTGCACCGCCATCGAGAACGACACCTGGCCCAGCAGGCTCTTGAGCGTTTTCTGCGGCACCGAAAACACCGGGCCGAAACTGGCGGATTCCTGCACCAGCGGGAAGTCTTCAGGCGGCATGCTCTGCAGCGTGAAGCGGCTCTTGCCACCTTTGAGGATGAGCTTGCCGGCGCTGGATTCCAGGCTCACGCTCTGGTCGCCCGACATGGTGCGCAGGATGTCGATGAGCTTGCGCGCGCCCAGCGTGGTGGCGAAGCTGCCGCTGTCGCCGTCGAGCTCGGCGGTGGTGCGGATCTGGATTTCGAGGTCGCTGGTGGTCAGCTGCACCTGCGAGCCGGTCTTGCGCAACAACACGTTGGCCAGGATGGGCAGGGTGTGGCGGCGCTCCACGATGCCGGCCACCGATTGCAGCGCGGCCAGAACCTTGTCCTGGGTCGATTTGAAAACGATCATGTCAGACTCTTTCGTCTCTGGTTGCTTGTGGTCCGGGGGTTGCCTCCCCGGCGGGCCCT
>Ga0210245_102466_pt1 | contig 11179 bp, 11 predicted proteins | sample ChrtobMetaP3_4mM_FD_155450 | JGI IMG/M metagenome (GOLD analysis project Ga0210245, IMG submission 155450) | Chrysochromulina tobin associated microbial communities from unialgal haptophyte culture, Seattle, Washington, United States - P3_4mM | ecosystem: Host-associated > Algae > Haptophytes >...
CAGCAGGCCGGCCTCTCTCGAGAAGGCATTCGAAGGCCCCCTGCCGCTGCTGCCGTGGTTGCGGCCACCGCCAAGGCCGCTGACAGATCCTCGCGCGCGCACGTGTCTTGCCCAGTAGCTCCCTCATATGACCGGCACGACCCCAGCGCACACCACCAGCCCTCACCTGCAGTGGCACTCAGAGCAGCAGTGGATTGAGCCGAGGTCATGATAGAAGGGAACAAAAATAAGCATCTGGTGGAGAGGCGCTTGATTGAGAGCAGGAACTCAGAGGTCATCAAGACCCACTCAGAATCCATCCGATTTAATCATGGATCAAATCAAAGGCAGTCAGAGGCAATCGCGTACGGGCTTCTACATTCGGATGAGCCGCGCGGCAACGGCGCGCTAGTACGATCTTGTGGGGAAACTGACACGCGTCGACTCGCTCTCGTCGCGCTACCGCCCAAAACGGCGCAGTCACCCAAGACAGCGCTACCGCCGAAGACTGCACGGCCGCACTGACCGAATCCGTCCGCGGTCTGCGAGGTAGCGGCGCGCGCGGCTGTAGCCTCCGTGGTTACTTGTTCATGCCGCTGAAGCTCAAGGCACGAGGGATGGCGAGGTCAAGGGGCAAGCAGCCTGGCTAGAGATGCTCGAGGGGCAAGCCCACCTGGCCACCGGCCGCGCCGGCGCCAACTCCGGCCACGACGACACCGTGATGAGCGCCACCGATGCGGTAATGCGGTAGCAGCTCAGCAGTTGACCTACGCCTCTAAAGTAGTCGAGGCGCAGATGCTCTCGAGCAGAGGCGTGCGCTCGAGCCACCGACCCCCAGAAAGCCGCACTCATAGCTGGACGGCGGCGGCGGCGTGCCGAGCGTCGAGGTACGCGGACAGGGCGCCCACAGCACCACCCGTGTCCGCGAGCAGCATCACCCCAGCACACTCGTGCGACACTGACGCGAACGGGGACGAAGATCGCCAAAGTGCTCATCTGATGAGGAGAGCAATCAGCCAAGCCGAAGCATGCAATCATCAGAGGCCATCAGCGCCGAGTGCGGAGTGCGCACCTCGCCGCCAAGCACGAGGTGGCACGCACGGGGCGGCACGCACGGGGCGTCGTAGATGTGGCAGTAAGACACAAGGGGTGCGTCGAGTCCCGCCGGTCATGCGGTCGCAGAGCGCTCGGCGCCACCGCCGCCGCCCAGCACTTTACTGCCGACTTACCCCTCGCCGCCGCCCTCGACACCCACTCCACACTCATCCCCGCCGTCGGCGCGCGTACTCGGCCACCGTCCTGAAGGACAGACCCGCATGGTGCGGCTCGAGCTACCGGCCGTGCCGCGCGATTGCACGATGGCTTGCCGACAGCGCCGACGCCGACTCGAGCGGGTATGGTCGGGTACTCGGAGGAGCCGGGGTCGATGGCCAGCCGGTGTCATAACGGTGTCAATTCTTCAATTGAGCCCAGGAGAGGAAGCCAATGAGTGGGCATACTTCGAGAGGATCTGGAACTCGGTCCGCATAAACCGCGACGAGGAATTCAGCCCTTCCCCAAAGCCCGTCGTATGACTCGCACGCGCCACGGAGGAGAAGGCCCGCATGCCAAAGGTCGAGCGTCGAGAGTGACAGGGACGTAGTACAGGCCATGCGGAGATGACGTGGACACGATGAGGTACGTGTCGTTGCTCGACTCGGAGATGATACCGCGCACGCTCGTGCTGCCCAAGATGTGACCACGCTCGGTCGCCGTGAGAAACACGGACGAACTGGTCGCCACAGAAAGGAGCGTGCGTTGCGGTGCGCAGACCTACGCTCGAGTGCCAACGAAGCTCGCGACGCTCGTTTTCTGTGTCTCCATCAGTTCTCGCCAGCCGAGGAGTGCCTCTCGAAGTCTCGTGTTGGCGTCTTCCACTTTTGGAGTCTCGGAGCGGCTGCAAGATGGCCGTCTAAAGAGCGCGCTGCACTGAGTGTTGCGGTGCAACGTTCATCGTGGCGAGGGCGTCACGCCTTGGCGAGTACACGCGCGCGCGCCGGACGCGCCACGCGTCCGCCACGCGCTTCAGCTCGCTCGCACACACGCGCCTGTGCTCAATAGGCAAGCGCACGCGTCTCAGCCGAGCCGGCGGCTATAACTCTGGGTGGTGACTCGAGGAGAGCCGCGGATCCAGCGGCCCGCCACTCACGACAAGCAGTGGAGTGCCTGCTTGACGTGGTTATCAATGGGAGCAGCGAAAAAGGAGCGAATGGGCGCGGTGCCGGGGGGCGTGACGCCACAAAAGGAAAGCCTCAATGGTGGCCTGTCGCTCGTGAGCACCCATGTCCAACGAGAAAGCGACGCCATGCGGGCGTCTGAGCAGCTTGACTATCTTTTCGGCGATCAGCGCAACCAACGGCGAGATCTCGAGCGAGATCTGGGTGCTCACGAACGCAGGCAAGCGGTGGCGAAGGCGATTGACTTAAAGGTGGCGAGGGTGAAAGTGGCGTTGGAGGGAGTGAGGGCGGCGGTGGCAAGGATGGCAGCGGCGAGACGGGGGCGGAGGGGACGGCCGCTGGCGCGCGGCCTGGACGGCGGCGAGGGCTGCGCCGAGGGCGGTGGTGGTGAAAGTAGAAGAGGCGGAGGTAGAGGTGGCTAGAACGGAAGAAGCGACATCAGCGACGGCGAGGGCGGCGGCGGTTTGGGCGGCGGCGAGGGTGGTGTTATCTGTGGCGGAGGTGATGGTGCTGGTGGGCATGGCGGCGATGAGGGTGGCGGCGGTGGCAGCTTTTAAAAGATGTACTCTGTCGGCAGACGCGCCCATTGACGCGCCCCCCCAAAGGGAACGCAAAAGAAGTCTCTCGACGCCACCGCCGCGTGACGACGGCGGTGGGCGAGAAACGACACTGTTGTGGCACTCGGCAGATTGCCAACCGTGGCGGTGGCGAGGAAGGAAAGACGCTGAGCAGGTCGCACAAAAGGAGCTTCCTCCGCCAAGATCACAACCTTGGGCACGCGCTCGCGCTATGAGAGACGTGATCAGATATGAGTGCAGGTCGGGAAAGCCTGGCGACGAGCACGTCCCTGCAGCCACGACTCAGACAACTGAAACAGCTTGTGTCGCCTGCATGTATACGTGGCCGCGTCCTCGAGCGTCACGAGGGAGTCCCTCGCCTCCAGCACACCGCATGACACCACCGAAAGGCTCAGTATTTGAAGCGCGCTAAGGACGCTGGAGGCAGACCGACACCAGTTCCGGTTGCGATCGGCGCAACTGCGTGCCTCTGTGCGCAAGTACGGCTGAACGCTGACGGGATCGCTAAGTTCATGGAGCGGGGTGCATGCGTGCTGGATTCGAGGGCGCCATCGCAATTGGCATCGGCGAGAGTTTCGCCCCCCTTCACGTACGCGTCCTTCTGAGCGCCCGTGCGTCCAATGAGTTTACAGACCCCAAGCATTATGAACCGGTTTCACACGCCACAACCGACCTTAACAGACGAACCCTTCTCGGAAAATAGTTCGTTTAGCGTGCATGCAAATGACAATGGTTTTTTTTCATTGAGGTTGACGTTCGCCTACATTTACACCCCTTCGATGGGCACGACCGCCGCCACCATCAGCATCGCGATCAGCTCGGGCGGAGGCCTCTTCCACGCCGAGTACGTCGTCGTCGTCGAGGGCGGGCTGGCCTGGACCGCCCTCTGCGGCTTCTCGGTCGTGCAGGTCAACATCGACCTGGTGGACTGGGACGCCTTCTTCTACGGCGCGTGGGTAGGCGCGGCCGTTGACGTCTTCCTCCGCACGGTGAACCCGGCGACACAGCTGGGGGCGGGGCCGACAAAGCAGCGCGTGGATGGCGGCATCACCGCTCCAGGGACGGCGTCCCTGGACAGTGCCGGCCGCTTATCAGTGCGTTGGCAAAGCGCCCAAGGCGCACAGTGCGTGCTGCTGGTCAAGGTGCCAGCGACCGCAAGGCCCCGCGCTGTGCGGCGTGGCACGCGGCGCCGTTTGGATGGCGACGCGCGCCTCCTTCTTTTTGGAGCCATGCTCGCGGTCGAGCTCGAGGCGCAGCGCGCTCGGGCGGCCGCATGGAGCGTAGCGGCGGCGTTGTCGCGCGCGGTGTGGTGGGCGCCGCACGTGCGACGCGCCCTCGAGGCCCGCGCGCGCTTCGAGGAAGCCGAACACCTCGAGATGTGGTGGTGGTGTGTCGCCTTTGGATAAATCACAGCGGCGTGCGGTGTGCGACATCCGGGCGTGCGGCGGAGGAAGTGGCGGCAGCGACGGCGGCGGCAAGGGGCTGGGAGTGTACAGTGTTTTAGTTCAGACATTAGTTCATACATGTCTGCATGGAGCTAGCGAGCATCCTGGCGCCCGACATCAATCGCACGGTCTCTCTAGAATGCAAGTGCGAGGTTGCACACGAGTGCGCAAAGCCCCTCGATGCGTGATGATTATAGCCATGGACCGCAAGCAGCGCAGGAAGCGTGAGAATCACGAGCAGGGCGTTGAGCATGGTAAACAACGATAACCGGCGTTGGCAAGTTTAGGAATCCTTGCATGCATGCAACGTGACAAAACCCCGCTTGAGACTGTTCGGGTTGTGAAGGTCGTCGCGTGTAGGTGCGGGGCGACATGGACAGCGCGGATATACTTACTAACCCAAGCACTACCCTTGCTACCCGACACCGGCACCAGGGGAGGGCGAGCCGGGACAGACACGGTCACACCGCCACGCACGTCCCCCTCTGGACCCGAGCATGAACCGCCAGAATCGAACCGACTCACAGACGCGCGCGTGTGACCATGCCACTGACGCGCACGGCGGCCTGCTCATGGTCGTGGGGTGAGAGGTGAGCCACTGAGTGATGGTCACTGCACTTCGGCCACGCTTGCGTTGGCCGCCTTTGGCGCGCATTTCTCGACGGGGGCGAGGATGTAGATTGCTGCGATGAAGATGGCGATACACCTCTTTTGCTTGCCGTTCTCAATGGCCACATCCACACCGCCACCGTGCTCCTCGAATCTGATGCCGACGCGAGCCTCAGCGATAAAGATGGCCATACACCCATGAGTTGCGCCTGCCAGTATGGCCACCTGGCCGCTGCGAAGCTTTTATCCTCGTACGGCGCATCGCGCCACTTTGACCTCTCCTTTGGAAGTCAGAAGACTCACGAGACGGCAGAGGCGCTTGCCAAGTTCCATGGCCACCTCACCCTCGCCGCGTGGCTCCGTGACTCCTGCAAGTGGACCACGCCACTTCACCACATCGCTGTCATCTCCACCTCCCGCACGCTCGCCCTCCTTCGTGCTGGCGCCAGCATCAACGCCAAGGACCAGGAGGGCGATCTAACGCCGCTCGCTCTCGCTTGCGAGTTGCATGCAAAGGGCGAGGCGCCCAACGGCACGCCCGCGGCGCTCGTGCTCAAGGCCGCGCAGCCGTGGAGCCCGGAGACGCACTCACTGTTCCCCGCGGCCGCACGCGCATACGCGGTGCAGATGATGCTCATCGGCCACAGCAAGTCCGCCCGGCTGCCTGCGGACCTGTGGATGCACATCATCATGCCGTACCTCGTCAGCCGCGACTCGAAGAGAAGATGTGGTTGAGCGATGAGCATGGCGGGGCGTGCTTGGACTGAAGATGGTGGGTGTGTGCATATGGTGGGTGTGGCACGACTTGAGAGCACGGAGAGATGACAGTGAGATGATGAGGATGTTCCACTGAAAGACTAAAATTGAAAAGACCATGGAAAAGACACGGCTCCCACGTCCCCGCTCCCGGTCCCACCCAGGGTCCGAATCGAATCCGCTCAAAGAATACACGCGCAAGGACGCCCGGGAGTGGTAGGAGTCATTCCGAGTCGGCGTAGTGGCGGCGGGGGGACAGGAGGTGAGCAGATGTCGACACGGCACGTGGGAGGAGGGGGAGGTGCATGGGGAGGTGTCGTGTGCTGTTGTCTGCCCGAGGCCTGCCAGTTTCTTCAGCCTCCCGGCGGCGCATCCGAGCTGGTGCGCGTGCATGCTGGTGCGCGTGCATGCAGGCGCCGTCTCCGAACCATCTATCTTTCAGCGGACAGCGCACCAAGAAGCACCATCACAATAACCATCACAAGGAAGAGCAGACAGGCTGAAACGATATTGTACTCGTCGGTCGTGAGAGTCTGAGCGCCGCTTGAGCCGTGACCCTGTAAACGGTTACCTGATACGTCAACACTACGAGTTGTAAGTGCTAAGTCCTGTCTGTGAAACGCGCGGCACCCCTTTAGCCTTCTAAAGGCGCGTGCCCCCGAGAACGAGAGCCGTGTGGTTCGGTTCGTGGCGGGCGCGCAGATAAGCGCCGATATGCGGCGCGCTCGGAGAGTCTGCTCCCACGAGACAGGTGCCACCCGGCTGTGACGTGGCGCTCGGAGAGTCTACTCGTAATCCCACGAGACAGCTGCCACCCGGCTGTGACGTGGCGCGCCCGCCCCGTGCGTCGTGCTGGGCGTCGTGCTGGCCAGAATGGCGGGCGCGGCAGGCAAGGACGCGGCGGTACCACCCGCGTAGCCATAGATGGCCGCGTCCAGGAGCTGCGCGATGTGCTGAGGTCCGAGGCCGAGGCCCTGCAGCCGGCCCGCCCAAGCGTGCCCCTCGCCCAGCCCTCGGAGGCTCTGCTGTGCCTCGAGCCGCTGTGCCTGCCGCTGAGCCTCCTCTTGCCAGCGAGACAAGGCCCCCTCGAGCCTCTGCCGCCGCTGCCGCGCCCACTCGGTCCACGGGTACTGCTGCTCGAAGCTGGGCGGGTGCAAAGCGGAGCCGCCGTGGGCCTTGAAGGCGGCGGTGTGAACCCGGCGTGTGCGCTCCTCGATACGACGTGAGGCGGCGCGATGCTGCGCCTCGGCCCGCCACTGTCGCCACGCCTCAGCTTGCTTCCCGCGTGCGCGGCGCGCGAGCAACCCAGTGGCTCGCAGGCGCACGTGCAGGGGAATCTGCGCAACCCTTTGACTCCAGCGTTGCATGCATCGTCGGACGCGCATCGCGTACACGCGCGGCTGCCGCCACGACGCTTCAATCTCGCCCATCATCTGTTGCCATCGGTCGCTCACGCCCGCCGAGCGCCAGCGCCGCACCGCCGCCTGCTGCTGCTGCCGGCGCACGTCCGCTTGAAAGGCATCGAGGCGCATCTGCTTTGCAATGCCTTGGATGAGCGCCCCCGCACGCACCTGCGCCGCGTGCTGTGCGCGCGCGACGCTCGCCCTCCAATGTTGCAGCATGCGCCGCCACTCGTTGCGCAATTGGAAGCGAAGGACGCTCCGCCTGAGCGCCTCGGACGCGAGGCGCCCATCACGACGCCACTTGGCGCCCTCGCCTCGCAGCGCGCGCCACGCGTGCAAGCAGTGCGAGCGCCACAGTCGCTCGAGCGCGTGCTCGTCGGCGAGCTTGCACAGCTGCGACTCGCGCAACGAGGCGAGGAGGCGTGTGCGCCGATGCCACACACCCCAGCTCCATGAATGAAACCCCTCCGCCAAGGCCTTGCTCGCGCGCCGAGCGACGGCCTCGTTGACTCGACGGAGCTCGACCACGCGCTCGCACCACTGGCGCAAGCTCCGCTCGAGCTCGCGCGCGCATGCCTTCGCGTGAGTGCAGAGAGCGAGTGTCCCAAGCAACTTTTCGTGCCGTCGGCGGGCCGCTACGCGCAAGAGAACGACCCAGAGTCGCCAGCCGGCAAAGCTGCGGCGCACCTTGCGCGCGAGCTTGGCTGAGTCACGCCGGTGGCGCCAGCTGCGACTCCAGACAGTCCAAGCTCGCTCCGTGTACAGGCTCACTCTCCACTTGAGCAGCTCCCGTTCACATCTGGCGCATTCTTGGATGGCTCGGCACGTGTCAGCAGTGCGCACCCACCGCCCCAGGCCCAGCGCACCCAGCTGTTGGGCTCGCCACTCCCCGGAGCTCCGCCATCGGTGCGCCTCGAGCCGCGCGTCCTCAACGAGGGTGCGCAGGGTGCGCAGGAGACGCAGGCCTTCGCTCCGCCGATGCCACGACTGCGCCCGCGGCCGGAGCACGCTCCGAAAGTGCTCGCGTTCCGCACGCAAGGCGTCGTACCAGCATCGCCAGTTGCGCCTCCCGAAAGCGCTGTGCACCTTGCATGCCAGCGCGTCGATGCGGCGCTCGTCGACAGGGGAGGTGGTGAGCGCACTGACAGCCCAGCTCGCTGTGAGTCGCATGCGCAGCCCGCGCTGCCGGCGCGGCGCATCGTCGGCTGCTCCCGGGATCTCGCCCCAATCTCCCGGGATCCCCCAATCTCCCGGGATCTCGCCCCAATCTCCCGGGATCTCGCCCAGACGTAGCAGCTCCCCCGCCGCCTCTCGCAGGCCGCCGAGGGCGCGGCCGATGGCCCCTTTGCAGATCTCGTGTGCGAGATTCGAGGTCTCGTGCGCCAGATTGGATGGACTCGCGGCCTTTGCCGCTCCCCCTTCCATCAGACCCGCAGAGGCAAGCGCCCTCGAGGGCGGCGGCGGGGCGGAGGTGTGAAGCTTCACACACCCAACGGCCAGCTCGGTCAGCGCGAGCACCACTTCCCTCTGCAACATTCGCATGCGCCTTCGCTCCTCGTCCCCTCCGCTGACCAAAGATGCCACCCACCACTCGCGCGCCGCGGCGGCGGTCGCATGCGCGCGCAACGCGGCAGCGTGCCAGTGCTCCACATACGCCCCTCCATCGGCGCGCCGTAGTGAGCGCTCGTGCGCCTCCGCCGCCTCCACCGAGCGGCACTCGATTGAGAGCCACGCAGCGGGCAGAGCGGACGGCTCAAGCGCCGTATTGGGCGCTGCCGGCGCTAGCGCCGTATTGGGCGCTACCGGCGCCGAAGGAGGCGGAGCGAAAGGCGCTGCTTGTTGTGGCATCGGCGCCGGCGCAGGTGCGGCTAAGGGCGCCGCCGCGGGCGCGACGACGTCGACGTCGACGTCTTCATCGCTGGCGGGAAGCATCATCTGCATGGTGAGGGGGCGAGTGCACGCCTTGATCTTGTCGATCAGCGCGTCCTTGGGCAGCCCGATGACGCTCTCATGATTGATGCCCACGAGGACGCTCAAATGGACGATCCCGTTCGCATGCGCTTGGCTGCCGGCGGCCGGCGCACTCGAGACGACGACGCGCACGGCGCCGTCCTGTGCGCGCTCATCCGAGAGCGCGAGCCCCAGCGGCCCTTCACCAAACGTGTAGCTGCGCGGCTCTGGCGGCGGCCGGGGGCGCGCCGTAGTGAGCGCGGCTGCCGGTGCGGCAGGCACGGCGGCGGCCTCGGGATCGAAGGACGCAGCGGCGGCATCGGGACCGAGTGACGTGGACTCACCTTCCACAGTGCTCGAGGCGCCGCGCGCCGTGTCGAGCGCCCCCCCCTGGGTGGACCCTTCCCACACTTCACGGCTGACGAAGCACGCCCGCGCCGAGTTGAGCGCGCTCAGCGCGGCGCCGCCGAGCCACGCGGCCAGTCGGCGCTCGGGCCCCGCGACCACGCGCGCCGTCATGGGCGCCGATGAGGACGCAACGGACGAGGTTGAAGCGCCGTCGTGAGCGCCCGAGCTGCCCTCGTCTGCCCAGGCCCGTTTAGGCGAATGGGGCCCGCGAAGAGCACGTGAGCCGCTGAGCGCGCTGGCAGCGTCCGCAGCTTGGACGATCTCGGCGTAGTCTCGCGTGAGCTCGGCCTCGAGACGCGTCGCAAAGCCGGGCAGCAGCGAGGCACCCCCGACGAGCACCACATGGCCGAGAAGCCTCGTGCGCACGCTTCGGTCCGCGAGAGCCACGGTGCGAAGGATAGCCTCGGGCACGCCGCATGGCGCCTCGAGCCCGGCACGGCGCGGTTCAAAGAGGGCGTCGCAGTTGGCGTCGGCGGTGCTGCCGTTCGCCAGGTGCTGGCCGCCGAGGGGGTGCAACGTCGCGCCCTCGAGCACCGCGAGCCCGTCGCAGAGCAGCCACACGAATGTGGCGCTGTAGCCAACGTCCACGAGAATGCCCGTGTCGAAGGCAGCATTGTAGATGGCCAGGAGCGGTGCAGGCCAGAGGCTGAGCGCGAACACGTTTGGGAGCGAAAAGATCCGTGCAGCCAGCTGCGCACGCTCCGTCGGCGACAAGTCCGGCCTGTGGCCCAGCACGACGGCGCACTCGTCTACCAGCTCAAAATCCTCGAGCTCGATCAGCGCGTCCTCCGGAGCCCAGTCGCTCGGCTTGATGACAGCTGGCCCGCCGTCGTGCGTCCAGCCGCAGCGCAAGAAGCACGAGCCCGCGTCCACGACCGCACACGTGTCAAGGGACGCCATGGCACAGACTGCAGTGCCCACCACAACGCAGCGAGAAGTTGTTTCAAAATGGATCAAAAAATGCACTGAGAAAGGTCCTGATATTTTGCTGCCGCGCCTCCCGAGTACGACGGTTCCGCGGAGTTGACGAACCACTGCTTCACATATCCCCGAGAACTCTCCGAGAAAACACTTTCTAGGAAGCCACTGTTCTTGCTCACCATGCTTATGGGTTGCCTGCTCTTTGTTGCAGCGTGCATACACCATATCGACGGAGCGCTACTATTGTCCAAGTCGTCGCATCGGCACCTGCATGGGCGCCATCCAGCGGTTCGGTGCAGTGCCGAGCTCGGCAACGTCGATGACTTGACGCTGGAAGAGTTCGCCGTTCGACTGGCTGAGGTCCGTGCGCACTATCGCAAGACTGGCGAGCTCACGCAGGACCGCGTGTGCATGAACATGCTCGCCACTCGGTGCGAGGACCTCCACTTGAACCGATGCCGCACCGGACCAAGCAGGATCCAAGATGGCGGCACAGGCCTCTTTGCTACGCGAGACATTAGGGCTGGCGAGCTAATCACGCTCTACCCGGGCGACGCGCTGCTGTACTGGAAAGATGGCCGAGAGGCGAGGAGCACTAGCAAACGGGTGTGCAGCGGCGTCGTCTTTGGCGCCCACATTCCAATGGGTGAGAGGGACGCGGACCGCGTGACGAGTGCCGATGCGCGTGCATACGATCGCTTCACTGACGCCCACCTAGCAAGGGGCCACTCTGTATCGGTGATCATTCCGGTGATCATATATCATCATCCTTTTCCAGAAAGAACATATTGCCGGAGGCGGATTGAGAGCCGCCTACAAGCTGTGCAAGCCGTGAGCTCTCCAGAGCTGCCTGGGTGGACGTCGGGCTTCTCTGCGCCTCGAGTGTTCCAAGCTGAGGTCCGTTGCTTTCCCCG
>Ga0210245_102467_pt1 | contig 11177 bp, 3 predicted proteins | sample ChrtobMetaP3_4mM_FD_155450 | JGI IMG/M metagenome (GOLD analysis project Ga0210245, IMG submission 155450) | Chrysochromulina tobin associated microbial communities from unialgal haptophyte culture, Seattle, Washington, United States - P3_4mM | ecosystem: Host-associated > Algae > Haptophytes >...
TTCTGCCAAGCAGGCCGAGGATGCCGAGGATCTGGATGCAATGCGGCCGCACTGCGCCCATCTCGCCAACCTCCTCAACCATGTCGCCTGAGATCAGGTTGGAGCGCATGAGGGAGAAGACGAAGGCAATCTTCGCCAGCAGCACGGGCAGCTTCGCCCTGAAGTCGTCCGATCCCCAGTCCTTGGAGACGTCGCCTCCGAAGCACTTATCCTTGGCATACTCGAAGATGCCGCCGACCATCTCCACGACGTGTGGACCGCCGATTAGGTACATTTTCTCGAGCGCCTGGAATTCCGCGTCATAAAGCCGGTACGCTGTGTGGAGTGAAATGTTCTGTGCGTCGTCGTATGGCTCGAAAAGCATCGCGCGGTGCCTGAGCATGTTATCTTTGTACAGTTGGAGCGCATCCTCGACCGGGATGGACGGCATTGACATGTTGAACTCAACATGCACCGAAAGCCTCGAGAGCTGCTTCTTAAAGTCACTTTCTGTCTTGTAAGCGGGCTTGAGGACACTCTCCACAAGCTTGACCAGCCTCTCAAAATGCTTGGGCATGTCTGGGTTAATGCCACCCGCAAGCTTTTTGGCTTTCTCGTGCGAAAAGTGCGCAAATATCGAGATGGTCATCGAGAGCGCGTTAATGCGCGGCAGCCACGAAGCACACCCGTCCACTGGCCGGTCGTTACACGTGATGTGGTACGCCATGTCAATCATCTGCGCGACCGCTTGCCACTCTGCTAACTGGTTGGCTGGGTCGTCGACACCATGTTCGCCTACCGTTGTCGGCTGGAATTCGAGCGCGTAATAGCTCGAAAGCAAGTCGCGCCCAACGCGCACTGCGTCAATATGCACCACGTCGGGATCCGCATCCGCATGAATGCGATCATTGAGCGGCTGTGAGGAGGAGACGACAAAAAAAGTAAGCTTGCTCAGCACGGTGTTGTTAAGCTCTCTGCAAATGTCCCGGTACGTCGGCCCCTTCTCGGAAAACTTGCTGCGCAGCAGTCGCCGCTTCTTGTAGAAGCCAATATACGCCTTCATTGCGTCGTCGAAGTGCGACGGATGCACCTTGAAGAGCATCGAGATGTCGGTGGCGCCCACCTTGATCTCCGCCTGGATCTCCGACGACAGCTCAAGGGCGCCCGAGACGAACTCGGCGTACGTGTTGAACATGCACTGCGCATTAGTGACGTGCATCAGGTACGCGTTCTGCCAGTCAACCGCCTCCGTCTTCTCGAGTGTGCTAATGCCCAGGTGCATCCAGCACAGCAAGAGCAGCTCCGTGATGATCGAGCTGCGCTCTGAAGACAAACCGGCGCCGGGGCGCGCCGTCTGCCACAGCTTCCACCACTCGGCGTGAGCCGACTTGAACTCAAAGGCGGTGCGGCCGAAGAGGCGCTCGAGCTCCACGCTAGGCGACTTGGCCATGGTAGGTGGTAGCAGCATGCTCGGCTCACATTTGTCGACGTACTCAGAGAGGCGCATGCAGAGGCGCGCGTTCTCGAAGACGCCCGTAGGCGCATGCGAGCCCACCTTCCTCATCAGCGTGTCGAGTGCGCCGAAGTTGGGGGCGATCCCCTTGCTCGCCTCCTGAAGCAGCAAAGGCGCAAGTTCAGTTTCGAAGAAGGTGGTCATCGGTTTCGGGTTGTCGCGGCACTGCTCATAGATGTTCCGGAACATCTGCAGGCTCCAAGCGAAGAAGGCCCGCCATGAATGCGCGAGGTGCGCCACCGTGCCCTCCAAGAGCAGCAGCTTTCGGTGTTCAGCCATCAGCTCGGGGTCAGAGACGACAGAATTCTTCTTGAAGACCTCGTTGATGGCGTGGCGCAGCCGCCCTTCTTGCACCCGTATGAAGTCGGCGCGTACCGCATGAGAGAGGGATGCAGCCACTTCGGACAGGTCGGCGATGCAGCGGCCGAAAGTGTCGACGTACGTGCAGAGCACCTCGCTCTGGTCGTCGCTGATCGTCTCGAGCGCTTTGAAGCGCTCGATCAGCTCGTCGCGCATCGCGAGCAAGCTTCCCTTGACGTTTATCACCACGCGCTTCAGCGTCTGCAGCAGCTTCTTTTTGTGCGTGACTGTGCGCTGCGCGTTGGCCGCCTCCGTCAGCAGTTTCACCATCGGCAGCAGCTCCGTGCGTAAAAAGAGCGGCGGGCCTGGGCGCTCCTGCTTCAAGTGGGCGGGGACAAGACTACGCACAAGCTCAGTTGAGCTCCCACCGTCAGCAAAGGATGGCTTGAGCTCGCGTAAGCTCCCACCGTCAGCAAAGGACGGTCCGGTCGCGTAGGACGTCGTCTTGCTATGCATCGGAACAACGACGCCGCTGCCCATCTTCTTGAGCTCACGAGCCGCATCCAGAGTGCCAGTGAGGATAAATGAGTCGCCGCGCGGCAACGGCAGCGGGGGTGGCAGTATCGCACGCTCGTCCGGCTGTGGCGACGCAGGCATTGCCGAAAAAGGCGTTGCCGATACAGGCGTTGTCGACGCAGATGCTGCCACCCGCGTTGCGCCGATGCTAAAGATACTGCTGACGACACCCTTCCTCGGCGTGGGCACTGCGGGCGGTGAGGACGGTGGCGAGGGCGGCCGCGGCGAGGGAGGCCGTGGCGAGTCGGGAGGTGACGGCGGCGGCGAGCTGGTCCAGCCTAAGAACTCGGCGACACCGCCGAAGGGGTTGCCGCCGACGGAGCTGCCGCCGCCGCCATGACCGCCGTAGCTGCCGCCGCCGCCGTAGCTGCTGCCGCCGCCATAGCTGCCGCCACCGCCATGACCGCCGTAGCTGCCGCCACCGCCGTAGCCGCTGCCGCCACCACCGTAGCCGCTGCCGCCGTACACTTTACTGGACCCGCCGCCGAAGCCACCACCGCCATAGCTGCTGCCGCCGCCGTAGCTGCCGCCACCGCCATAGCCGCTGCCGCCGCCATAGCCGCCGCCACCGCCGTAGCCGCCGCCACCGCCGTAGCCGCCATAATGCTTTTTCCGGCGTGGCTTGGTGCATGTGTTGCTGCACTTGGCTTTGATCGGCACGTCGAGCGTGCGCCTCTTAGCCTGCGCGACAGCATTCAGCAGCAGCTCCACCTTCTCCGAAGATAAGATGTCAAAGCTGGTGATCGCACTGTCGAGGCCGCTGTCTTTCATAGCCGACTGCTCGGCGGCGGTCGCCTCACTCATCTCCGAATACAGCACATCGATCCGCAGGTTGAACACTTCGCCGTAGAGCAGAATGAGCTGCCGGCCCTCCTCAACGTCGATCTCGCTCGGCCTCTTCTTGGAGCTAGGGTTGAGGTCTGAATCGAGTAAGTCGAGCCATACAAGCTCTTCCAAATCATTCAAGTCGCTGTATTTGATGCCGACGGCGCGCTGCGCCTTGACGGCCTTTGCGAGATTGCGGGCCGACTCGACAGATATCTGCGACATGTAAATGTTCGTCGCGCCCCGCAAGGTGTCAAATGCCGTCTTCACCTGCGACAGTATGACCATTGCCTCCTCGACCAGCGACCCCGGCCCGCGCGCCATGTGCAAAGCGCGTGCCTCATCGACCGCGCGTCCGATCGCCTCCACGTCGACCGGACGCTTCTTGCGAGACAGCTGCAAGATTGTCGCCTCGCACGCTGCCACCTGACTGACAAGTTTTGTCGCCTCTTCGAGCTCGCTCGCGTCTTCACGCGCGCCCGACGCCTTTGCATGTGCCACCGCCTCGCTGACCGCCTTCACATCAATAGGGTCGCGCATGAGGCTCTTGTGCACCTGCAAAAGTGCGTCACCTCGCAATTCGTTCTTCTTGCGGTCGGCCTCATCAATTAGCACACGGTCGACACGCGCAGCGGTGGCCTCGTCAATTGCTTCGCTCAGCTCGGTGAAATTGAGGCCCTTCTTGAGCAGCAAGTTTTTCAGGCGTTCGGTCGCTGAGTCCATCCGCTTGAGCATCGAGCCTGCCACGGCCAGGTCGGAGAGCGGCACGCCCACCGCCTTAGCCGCCTCGGCAAGCTCGGCAAGCTCGTCCCTGCCCGCGTGGCGTGCGAGCGCCTGCTCAATTTTCTCACGAGCCTCACTCACCGCGAGCAGTGCCTTCTCTGCCGTCGCCATGCGCACCTTTGGGACGCCCGCCTTCTTTGCCTGCTCAAGCGCCTGGTCGAGGCTCTGCAGAAGTACCCTGCGGTGGTCGCGGTGGGTAAGCAGCATACCATCGGGCGCAACGACGGGCTCAGTCGGCTCTGCTCGCAGCTCCACCTCCCACGCAGCCTGCTGAGCCTGCAGCGCCGCATCGGCCGCGGTCGCCTCGTCCAGGCACGCCTGCGCCTGCGCAACGATTTTAGGGTCAATCTTTGCAGCATTCGCCTCAGCTATCTTTGTCTTCAGCGACGTGTAGTTAAGCTCGGGGCGCATGTACTCGGCCGTAAGCTCGGCGCTCTTACCCTCGCGCGTCGCAGCGAGCTTGGCAGTGCACTGCTCGACGAGCTCGCCGTAGATTTGCGCGGCCTTGGCCTCCTCGAACGCCGCGAGGAGCGCCTCGCTATCGCAGGTCTCCGCGGCGATAGCTGCCTGCAGGCTCGCGATCGCTGCTACCGCTAGGTCGAGCCTCCTACTCGCGGCACTTACGTCTAGCTCGCTCACGCCGGCGGCCACCGAGCGCTCGATCGCTGCCTTGAGGGCATCGGTCTCCATGGGCGTTTTAATGGGCGTTGACAAGGCAAGTGCCAACGCGTTCTCGGCCTCGCGCAGCTCCGCGCGCACTGCCTCCACGTCCTTCAGCGGCTCTGGCGCCAGCATCGCTCGGGCCTCTGAAAGCTGCAAGTCGAGTTCCGACTTCTGGAGGGGCCGCTCCTCGGCCAGCCTTGTCACGTTTGCTAGCACCGTCGTTGCCCTCTCCAGTGCAGCCGTGGCCACGTCGCGCAGCTCCGCGTCAATGGAGATGTTCTGCACGGCGGTGATGGCGTAACGAAGCCGCGTGACGTCCAACGGCACCTTAATCGCCGCCTCGAGCTCGTCGCGCGACTTCGTAAAATTTGCGAGCTCAGCCTCGGCCTTTTCGATCACAACTTCTGCTACCCCCATCTGGCGCGCTTCCTTAATCAGCTTGTTCACAACGAGGGTGTCGACGACGTCCGCACCCGAGTGGAAGGCATTGACTAGCTTCGAGACCTCACCCGTCTTCTCCTGCACCGCCTTGAGGTCCTCCTTCGCCGACTCGACTGCGTGCACCTCGATGCCTGCCTCGCTCGCCTCATCGATGCATCGTTGCAGCGTATCGAGGTCTAGCGGCCGCGCTGTCCTCGCCTCTGTCAGGCTTTTGCGGATCGCGTCGCGCATCTGCGCCAGCTGCTCCTCCGCCTTGCCCAGCAACGCAGCCGACGCCTTGAGGTTGCGCGCCCTCAGCACCGCCTCGGCGAGCACCTTCGGCTCTAGCGGCGGCGTGTCCTCCTCAGGCTCGAGCAGCGCCGTCAGCTGCAAATGAAACGCCGTCAACGTCATCAGCGTTGTGCGCGCGGGTGCCACCTTCTCCTCGGGCACGCCGAACCGCACTGCCTCGTTGATAGCCGCCTCGAGCTCGTCAGTGTTGCCTGGCTCTACCAGGGCCATTCGAAGTTGGTGGTCCGCCGCGATGTGCCGCTCGTCCATTTCGTTGGCCCGCACTTGCAGTTCAAGCGAGACGCCTGAGCGCTTGCCCTCAATTAGCACCTCGCGCAGTAGCGTTGGGTTGAGCACGTCGGCATCCATGATGCCCGCCAGCTTTTCGCTGAGCTCCTTGATTTCATTGAGGTGAGAGCGGAACAGAGTCACACTCGGACGTGGCAGGCCAAAGAGATCCGCCTCGTCAAGCACGCGCCCCAACTCCGTCACGTCGACCGCTGGTCGCGTGCCGTCGAGCTTCTCGAGCTTCGCCTCCATCTCGACAATCTGGTCGAGCACCTCTTGCGCGGCTTGCACGTGGTCGGTCGAGGATATGCCGTCCTCGAGGCTCTTCTTGATCACGTGGCGTAGCTCGTTCGGATCAAGCGGCCAGCGCCGCCGCTGGACGTCAAGCTGCACGATGCGCGCCTCAAGCGTGGCCAACTTTTCTCTCGCGCCCTCCAGCTTGGTTGGTGGCAGCTCCAGGTCGGCGGATGACGCATTGTGCAGGCGCATCTCAAGGTGTGCCATCTGAACAGTGCCCTGCATCGCCTCGTGCAGCTTGGTGCACGCCTCATCCTGCGCGAGGTGCAGGTTCTTCTCGAGCAGCTGCCGTGCAAGATCGTCGCACGCCTCTATCACACGCTGCACGTACACACCATTCTCGGCTGGCGTGCCCACACTTTTCTGCTTCTGCTTGAGTGTTGCATTGAGTTTTGCGCGCACATTGCTCACGGATTCGCGCATTGCTTTGACGGGGAGTGGCATTGCATCGTGCAGGCTCTTGAAGGCGTCTTGCGCGTCCGCCTTGATCTCGTCCTCAATCTTCAGCCACGACTTTTGCAGGATGCTCGCCACAAGGCTTGGCGGGTTGAGCGCTGGGTCGTCGGACATCAGCGCATCCTTAAGCTCTTCCATCAGATCGGAGATCATCCCTGCCGTCAGCGCCTTACCATCAAGCTGCTTGGGCTGAGACAGCTGCATGCAGATGGACGCACGCAGCTCGTCGATCTTGGCAATGTACTCGGCGGCGCCGTCAACCGTCAACTCGCGGTAGTTGGGCGACGGCGCTTTGCCTTTGGCGAGAGAGAGAGTGGGCAGGCACCATGTCTTCGGCTCGCTCTCGAAGACGTCGAAGATCTCCGTACGGATAGCGTTGCGGCTCTTGATCGCGTCGCGTTGCATTTTATTTATCGCGTTCTCGTCCTCCATCTCGAAAATGATGCGGTGGCACTCAGCCTCATCCGTGTTCACGTCGCGCAGAACAACGTGCAGGTTGCCAAACAGGTCGGTGCGGCTCGGCTCATCCGCTTCATCGTTCACCACCCCCGCCCCGTCCACCATCTCCACCACCTCCGCTGGCGGTGGTTTGCGCACCTGTTTCGCAGCCATGATCATCTTCATAAGCGTCTGAAGGATCCTCTCCTTCGGGGGTTTGCCAAGGATCATGAGGATGACCACTTTTGAGATGATGAGCAGCGGTGTGGCCAGCTTGATGTCGTAGGCATCTCCCTGGTCGTCCTGCCCTTCCATGTCGCAGAACGCAATGCGCGGCTCCGAGGCCTCACTGGGAATCAGCCGCGAGTACGGCAACAGCAGTGATGACAGGTGAATGCCTCGCGTGAATGAAACGTTTTGGCTGGATACACCAAAGACAGAGTCCATCTCGAGCAGCGAGTTCATCAGGTATGACTTGCCGATGCGCAGCGGGCCGCAGACGGAGATGACGTTGAGCGGCGTGTCACGATACTTCTCGAGCACCTCGTTGGCCGCCTCCTTCTGAATGTCGAGCGTGTTGCCCTTGAGCTCGAGCCACACAGTAGAGTGTGGGTTGATGCGTTGGAACACCTCCTTCACCGTGGCGTTCATGCGCTTGACCGTTGGCAGCATGACCTCCTTATCTTTTTTGTTGGTCACGAGCACGTCAGGCTTGCTCAAAAAGTCGTGCGCCTCCTGGCACGTTTTCTTGAGCCAGGTGGCAATAAGATGCTCCCGAGACGTCGAGCTGGTCTCCTCGGCGCCATGAATGCACACGATCTCGAAGCGCCGCTCTGCTTCAGACGCTGGCTTCACTCCGTAAGGCGTACACTTTTGGAAGGAGAGCCACTGCGGGGGGATTGGGGCAACACTCTCAGTCGACACGGAAACAGCATCTGGATTAACGAGGCAATTCACGAAGCATCATCTGGAATCCAGATGCGCTCGCGGTGGTTCAAGAATTTTGCGCGCGAGCATGCGTACCGCCTCGAGCTGCGTCCAGAAGCGATGCATGTACCGGAGGTCGAAGAGGATGAGCACGCTCGCGCCGAGGTAGAGCAGGTTGATGTGCGGCAGCATCTCGTCGAAGTCGTGCTGCTGTGCCATCGTTCGCTTGCCCTGGTAGGTGCAGCTGAAGTCAAACCACACCCACCTAATCAGATGGCGGCGCGCGAGGTACTCGAGGAGCGACTTCATCTGCGCGCCCGTTGGGTCCGGGTTTTCCTGCGAGACGGCGAATAGACGAGGCATGAGAGAGGGTGGGCGGAAGTATGGGCACTAACGTGTGGGAGACCTAATGGTTTGGGAGAGGGCTGCTTGTTCTGTTTCCGACGCTGCGCGCGCGCACTTCAGTCTCCCAGCAGTGCGTGACCGCAACGATGGAGCCCGAGTGCACACCCAGGAATGCGTCTTCGTACGTGATGGGGAACTTGAGCACCCACGAGCCCGCGCCGTCACGCCGGTCCCATTTGAGAAGCTGCTGCAGCGACGGCATTTGCGTCAGCTTGCTCAGGCGCAGTTTGTCCGCGTTCACAAACCAAAACTCTATGCCGTCACTGCGACGCGGCTTGCCTACTTCGATCTTGGGGGCCTCCTTGGGTGCAATCTCCATCCATGCCTGCCGCACTCCATTGACCCTCTGCCACGCATCGTCTTGCTTGTTGACGCCCACGTCGATCGCTCGCTGCAGCTTGTCGCCGATGTCGCGGATCTCCTGCGAGCACGACGCTTGGTCAGCGGACCTCTGGGCTAGCAAACGGGAGCACACAAGGCATGGCGTGGCACATTGCAGTCAGAAACGAATCCTAACGAATCCCTACATCGTACCTCCGATACCATCTCTGTGTCGAGGTGCGCACGGTGCTCGGGCGGGAGCTGCACGTCGAGTAGCATCAGGACCGCCTCGAGCAGCGCCTCCGCCTTCTCGATGACACCCTCTGCCTCGCGCCCCGCCAGCAGCGGCTCCTTAGCCGCCTCCAGCGCCTTCTTCAGGCCCTTGGCGTTGATGGGGACCTTGTTCACCTCGACATTAAGCGCCTTCAGTGCTTGAGTGCCCGCCTCGAGCACCTCCCTCGCCGCGACCATCGCCTTGTCCTCGCCGGGCACACGCGCTCGACTCGCTTCCATGATTGCTGCCTCGAGGACTGCAAGGTCAAGCGGACGTACGCTCATGTGCTTACGGACGTCCGCGACTGCCGTCGACACTGCCTCTAGCGCCGCGCGAGCCGCCGTGAGCGCCTCACCCTTGGGCAGCTTAAGGCGCACGTACTCGTCCACCGCCGCCCTCAGCTCACGCACGTATTCTGAATCGACGGCGGGCGGATCGCGCAGCACCCTCTCGAGGCCGCCAGTCGCCGCCTTGCCTGCCGCATAGAGCTGCCGTGCGTCTTCGAGACCTGCGATCGCCGCGATCTCCGTCGGTGTCGCCGCGGCCTCATCTGTGTAGCCTTCGGGACCGCCCTCGGGGGTGGCGCCAAGCGATGAGTGCATAAGGACCGCCTCCTGTCGCTCAGCCTCGTCGATGACCTTCTGCAGGCCGACGAGGTCGAGCGTCTCCGCGCCCATCAATGCCTTGATGTTGAGCTCGGTCGCCAATTTAGGGTCGCTCAGGCTCGCCACGGAGCTCGCCACGTGCGATGAGATGGCTATCAGGCTTTCCGAGACTATCCGCGTGAGCATACGCTGTGGCGGGAGGGGCAATGGTTCAACCGCTGCGCGCTGCGTCTGTGGCGGAAGGGGCTGTGGTTCAACCGCAGCGCGCTTCGTCTCTGGCGGGAGGGGCAGTGGTTCAACCGCAGCGCGCTGCGTCTGCTGATCCGCATCGCCATCAACAGCATCGCCATCACGCGGCAAGGAGAGGCGCGAGGAGGCAGACGTGGAGGCGGCGCATGGGACCGAGGAGCGGCGGCTGGAGGGCGCCCGCTCGCGCCGTGACGGCTCTCGCACGTTGCCCTCGTCGACCGACTTTTGCCTGGACACAAGTAGCTTCTGCTCAAGGGCCGCCTCAGAAACAGTGGGTAAAGGCGTTATTGGGGAAGTCTTCAGCTTCTGCACCACCTCTTTGATGGATAATGGCGGAGTTGGTGGCTTGAGCGGTGCCGTCGCACCATCGCCACTCCTGCCTTTGGCCGCTTTGTGCGCCTCTGCCTCTGCCGTTGCGCGCCTCTGCCCCTCCTCCGCCACTGTTTTCCTTCGCTCGGACAGAAGCAAGTTGCGCTTGGCGAGCCTCTCCTCCGCCGCCATCAGCGCAGCTGAGTTGGACGCGACGCCCGCGGCCTTGGCCTCGCGCGTCGCGTTGCGGAGCTGGGAGTAGAAAAAGTCCTCATCTTCCCTCGAAGAGGGATGCACAAGCGCGCGCTTAATCGCAAACTCGATTGCCTGGCGCTTGGCTGCCTCAATGTGATACGGGTTCACACCCAGACTCTTGGCGGCCGAGATTCCTTTCTTGAGCTCAAGCTCACAGATATCGGCTGCATCCACGTCCGATGCATCCACAGTATTTGAGGTCGCAATCCAATGGTCCAGATCCAGCTCCACCTGCTTTCGCTTTGCAGCATTGACCAAGATGGGATCAACGCCAGCAGCTTCAGCGTTGGCGATCTTCTGTGCAAGCGTGGTTCGGTCCGTAGGCACGACAGCGAGCGCCTGCTGCAGCGCCTGGGCTTCCAACGGCGTCTTCTCCTTTTTTTCTCCCCCGAACAAACCGCGCATTACGAGCGAGCCTTGAGCACGTTGAAGTTGCGTCGGTTGTCGACGGCGGCGCGGCTCTTGTCCTGGAGTCGCGTGTTTTGGGCGGATCGCGAAAAGCGCCGCAAGTTTCTTCGGAGCCGACGGCGCGCATAAAAGTTCACAAAAGAACGAAACAAAAGTCTCTGTCAGACGCTCGGGGCACTCTCGCGCCCCGGTTCACACACACCAAGTACGACTTCTCGAGAAGCATTTTTGGAAAGCCCTTCCGTGTCTCCCCGGTGACCTTGGATCGATGATCGATACATGCAAGATACTGTCATGAGACATAAGGAGACGGGAGACGTATCCGATAACAACTCCACGTACAGTACTGTGGTTAAGGTAGTCCGCTCGCACTCATTAGGGTAATTTTGGAAATCAGCCCTACATAAATCAATGAGTCCCAAGGCCCCCCGGGGCGGGGGAGGATGGGGAAAGAATGGACAACGGTGAAGCCAAACAGTGAAAATAAGCTGGTTCGAGTCTCAGGGGGCACTTCCCGCGCTTGCTTTTTTAGGCGAAATTAGGGTTTTGGGCTGGTTTGTGAACTAGAGTATGGGAATTCCACGTTCGATTCTGA
>Ga0210245_102498_pt1 | contig 11038 bp, 7 predicted proteins | sample ChrtobMetaP3_4mM_FD_155450 | JGI IMG/M metagenome (GOLD analysis project Ga0210245, IMG submission 155450) | Chrysochromulina tobin associated microbial communities from unialgal haptophyte culture, Seattle, Washington, United States - P3_4mM | ecosystem: Host-associated > Algae > Haptophytes >...
GCCTCGGCGTTCGCGCAACGCCGCGCTCGACGCGGCGTGAGAGACGAGCACGCGACTGGGCGCACACACAACCAGACCGCGCGTGTCAGGGGCTGCTGGGGGTACGAGGCGCGTGCTGGCGGGTCCGTACTTGAGGATCGGAATGCGTTGCGGAGGCGCCCTTGTTGGCTGCGGCAGCTGCTCCTCGAGAGGAGTGACAGGCACCGTCCAGATCAGGTCTTCTGGCAGCGTGAGGTCCGTCAATCCGGTGCGGCGCATCGTGTCTCTGTTTGCGACGAAAGGCGGCGCTGCGTCAGGAGAATGAAACTCGTTCGTGCGCTGCATAGCGCGAGATGATTGCAACCATCAAAATTCCTCAAATTAGAAGCAGAATTCCGCATCATCGGATGTTGTTTTCCCACCAAAACTTGTTTTCATGTCGCCTTTCTTTCTACATTCATTAACTAACTGCCTTCATTCTGGTGCCTTCATTTCGGGGGTTTTCTTGCATAATTGTTGTGTGAGTTTCGGAGAAATTACCGTACAAGTGCGAAGTATCAAGTTATCGTTAAAGGTCTCAATGCAGTAGGCGCCATGACCAGCCGTCTCTCGCCTCGCCTTCGACCGGCGTCGCGTCGCGCGCCAGATTCGCGGTCGGCCGACGGACGGGTACATTATACAGCGCCAGGGCAAGGCGGATCCCTTGCGCTCGCGCTAAGTTGGGCTTGCACCGACCCTCAGACGACCTGTCCGCCGCCGTTCACGGCGCTCATCACGGCGCCAGTTGCGGCATCCTGAGCACGAGTACGCCCGTCTTCTTGCTGAATTTGGCCACGCTCGCCGCGTCATCAATCCGCGCGGGCAACGCGACGGTGAGCGGTGCGTACGCTAAGCCGTCTACTGTGCTCAGCAGCACCTCGTGCGCGGAGATTTCGAGCTCGAGCTGGCTCATCGCGCGCAGAAGAGGGAGCTGCACTGTGAGCACCAGCTGACCATCCTCCGCGCGCTCCACAGTGTGAACGGGCGTCGGCAACCCCGAGGCGGCGCCACCGGGTGCGTCCACCGGCGGCGGCGGCGGCGGTGGCGGCGGCGGCGGCGGCGGCGGCGGCTGCGTCGGTGCAAGTGGAGCAGGCTCGTTCACACTGCCTTGTTCACACTGCCTTGGAGCAGGCTCGTTCTTGCCTTGGGTGCTGGCAGCGCTTGTCATGTGGATGGCGAAGCGCGTGTCGAGGTCGTCATACGGGTCGCCGTCTCCTGCCACCGGCGTTGCCGCCAGCCCTGCTTCTGATCGGTGAGCTTCAGCTGCTGCTGCCGCTGGCGGTGCGGCGGCCACTTCGTCGACCTCGGCCTCAGGCGACGTCATCTCGTCTGACTTGGGCTCCTCGGGCGCCGCACCCGTGGCCATCTGCACCGTACGCCGCAGCGCCTCCTCGCGGTACGCGAGCGCGCTGCTGCAGCCCGAGGCGGATGTCGCCGCCGCCACAGCCGCCGACCGCCGCCCCTCGGCCAGCGTCGCACGCTGGCGTCGCTCCTCCTCGACCTTCTGGGCGCGCATGACGACGAGCTCTTCGGCGGTGAGGAGCTTATCTTTGGGTGCCTCGAGCCCGACCATCTTCTGATGCGCCTGCTGGCATGCCGCCGTCAGCTCCTCGTTCGTCGGATCCAGATGGTAGCCCTGCTTGAAGGCGGCATACGCCTTCGTGTAATTCTTGAGGCGCATGAGCACAGTCCCGTGCCGGAAGTGAGCCTTGGGCCAATCGGGCGCAGCACGCAGAGCCTGCTCCGCGTCGGTGAGTGCACTGCGCTCGTCGCCGAGCGCCAGGTGCGCCATGCATCGGTTGGCCAGCAGCTGCGCGCTGCGGGTGCTCTGCAGCTTGCCTGGGTATTTTGGCTCGGGCAGCTCGTAAGCCAGCTTGAGGGCAACACCATACTTTTTGACCGCGAGTTTGTAGTCACCCTTCTTGAAGGCGTCGTTGGCCACTTGCTTGGCCGCGTCAGCGGCGGCCTCGAGGGCGGACATTGTGAAGGTCGGGGCCGTTGTACAAACGTTCCAGACGTTTCGGAACTCGATTTCCATTCAAAACCACCGGTGGGAGCCGGACACACACCGCATGAACCTCAGAACCGAACCGACACGCGCGCACGCGCGCACAGCCACGAACGAAGATATGTGTGAATGTAAAGTGTGCTTGACTTGACTTGTGTTCCGCTCGTGGCAGCGAAGATTTTGCTGCCACAGCAGCAGGAAGGTCTCGCACCGGGCCTGGTGCGAGAACATACGTGAACCATCACCGCCTCTTGGGTAAGGCTCATCACAAATACCATTCATCACCGCCGTTCAGCCTTCACCAACATTTCTGCATGGACTCCACTCGCGACCAGCGCTCCCGCTCGCTGTCGGACACTTTCTTGAGCCGCCTCCGTGAGGCTGAGCAGCGCGACACCGAGCAGAACCGCGGCGTCATGCATCACCTCGCCGCCATGCACGCACTGGACATGGAGGTCCTCGACGGCATCGAGGACCGTGGCGAGGATTCGAGCGTGGTGATGCCCTCAGTCGACGAGATCCGTCAGCTCATAAAGCTCGCCTGGGCCGGCAGCAGCCTGCTCCGGCGAGCCAAGCACGATAGCTTCACCTCGTGTGAAGGCGACTTTGCCATGCGCCCCATCGACGCGATTGATCAGGAGACCTTCGAGAAGTTCATGATGGTAGTGCAGCACCCCGCAGAGATGAGACATGCCGGCCGGTTTCACAGCGCAGCGCAGCGCAGAGGCTGGTCGACGCTCTTCCTTTCGATCGATGCAGACCGGACGAATTCCTTGACGCTGCCCGAGCTGGCGCGCTTCCTCGAGCGCCAGCAGCGTGCGCAGGCGGTGGCCTTGGATGCCTTGAAGGAGGAGCAAAGTGGCACTCGAATCCATCTACCGCGCGACGCGGCCGCGAAAGGCAAGGGCGCGGCGGCAACGGCGGCAGCGATGGTCGCTGCTGCGGCGGCGGCGGCGGCTGGCAAGGCGCCGCCGCCAAGCGCGGCGGTTGTCATGGTCCCGCCAAAGGCACGCGAAGCTCGAGAGCGGCTCGTGCAGAACAATTTCTCGGACCAAATGGCGCGCTTGCGAGCGGCGGAGGCGGCCGAGGCGGCGCTCTCCGCAGCTGCGACGGAGGGCTTTGTAGCCGACGACCTGTTCGATCTCACGGCGAGCGTCGCTCCGCCCTTGTTCCAGTGCGTCGAAGCGCGCCTCTTCCTGTGCCGCCAGGTGCCCAACGATCCCGGCGGCCACGAGCGCAGTACTGAGCTCTACACGCACCCGCCCGCGGGTCGCGATCACGAGATTGTGATCGCAATCGACTCGTATACCCTTCCGGGCTACACCATGGTGACCAAGGAGCCGCAGAACGTGCCCAACGTGCGGCTGTGCTCGCGCTTCGACCCGGAAGAGTACGGGCACTTGGGCTACGCATTGCCCGGCGAGGCGATCCGATCGACCTTGTGCATCCCCATCTTCGCCGAGAGACCGGAGGAAGATGCTCCTGCGGGCGCACGGCCTCCCGCTGTGGGCTGCCTGCAGCTGTTCAATCGCGTGCCGCGAGGCGTCGCGTGGAATGCGGACCGTTCGACGTACGATGGGCCGGTCGAGTTCCACTCGCGTGATCTGGCGCAGGCGAGATCGTTCTGCGAGAAGCTATCTCCCGCGATCTCGGCCGGACAGCGCGTACAGCAGCGGCTCGATGCCGAGGAGGCGGTGCGAGCCGCCGAAAAGGCGCGTCGCCTCGAAGAGCTCCAGCGCCGTAAGGCGTACGTCGAGCAGCAGAATGCGTCCTTTGTCGCGCACAAGGAGCGCGCGGGGGGGCATGGGGACGAGCGCGCGGGGGGCCATGGGGACGAGCTTGTGCATGGGCATGGGCACGTGCACAAGCACGGGCGCCATGACGGGCGCGGGCACGGTCCATCGCCACCATCGCCACCGTCAGTGGCGGCTTCAGCGTCCGCGCCATCGGTCCCGGCCCCGGTCCCAGTGGCAGCTGCTCCGTCCTCGAGTGGACCAGCAACGGCAACGGCCCAGAGGCCCGCGCAGCCCAAGGCGTCGCCCAACGTGGATACGAAGCCCGTCGCCGCCGCTCAGCGGACTGCTGCTGCGCCGCCGCCCGCGCTGCCCACGCCGCCGCCCACGCCGCCAAGGAAGAGCAAGTTCGACACTCTCAAAACCACACCGAGGAAGAGCTTGAAGAAGAAGAAGAAGCCGGAGACGCAAGGTTGACGACGTTGTTTTTGCTTGCGAGAGCTGGTTTCCTTAGATTTTGTGGATCCGCAGAAGATCTGGTACAGGAATAGTAGTGGCCTGCAGACTTAGACAGCCTATAATAGAGAAAATAATAGCGATCGGTCCCGTGCGATCGTGGCGCGCATCAGCACACCAGACCCGTCCGGGTCCGCTCGTCAAGTGTCAGTGTTCACGTCACCTGACCGGGGGCTGACGGCCTGACGCTATGTATCAATCAGGTTATGAGGATCACGTGTGCAAATCCAGTTATAATCCCTCCCTCTCAACTGCCCCGCCCCCTCGCCTTCCCCCTTCCGCCCTTGGATAAAACCGCACAATCATGCTCGAACCTCGAACATGCTGTTCAGAGGTTTTCAACACACACACGTCCGAACGCGCACGCGCTGCAGTTCTGCAGCTTTATTATGATGGTACAGTGTACTCAATGCGCCTCTTTCAGGGTATCAATGCTTTCAGAACGAGTCACCGGCCCGACGGCTGCCAAAAGCACCCCGCACACTAAAACCTATCTTTCTACGCTACCAACCTACTGCGCTACTAGGTCCTATGCCGGGCCGGATGGTAACCTTGGCGAACATGCCTGGGAAAAGGTACACAAGGGTGCGTGGATGGGGACGCACGCCACAGACCAAAGGAGAACGGCCCCCAGCTTGACCGGCAGTGGTGGCAGGGGTTCGTGTCGCAGCAGTACAGGAGTGGTTCACAGGGAAACAGTTTCGGAATCGTACCAACTCGGCGCCTGGCAAGAATGGATGTATTTGCTCGTCCTGCTCGTCGGCCATCTCTCACAGGGTCATGAACGACACTTTCGGAGGTCTGCTGCTGATCGGCGAGGTCTCACTGGATTACCATCCGAAGCTCACCGGTGCGACGCATCTCACACTCCAACAATCGGCCGCCAGCTACGAAGCCATCCATCGCGAGCGAGCACGCATCTTGGCGAATGGAAAAGAAGATCGCCGGATGGTGCTACTGACTTCGAAGCACGATGCGTTATTCGACGACTTGGTTGCGCTCAGGGCACCTGGTCTCAAATTGGCCTGGTATACGCCACTCTCGCTCGAGCCGCCCAGGGGTGGCAAGCGCCAAGGAATGTTGTGCTGGTACGGCGGCCGGTGCCTCAATCGCACCGTTTACAGCCTGATTGACAGGGTGTTTGTCTACACTCAAGATGCCTTCCGAATATTCCCACGAGTCGTTCCGAAACTGGTTTGGCTTCCAGTATCCTGGGGTGGAACTGGGGCTCTCCCGCCGCCTCAGACACGGTCGGATATGCAGCGCCTGTGGGACTCTGGCGGAAGCATAGGGCGCTGCGACTACATTCTTTCGACGGGCTACCACGGTCGCGACTGGTCGGGCCTGCTCGATGCAACCGCAAATTTGATCAGCACCATGAGCAGCACCGTGAGCCGTCGAATCCCTCCTCTCCGCCTCAGCGGCGTCACGTGCCATAATCCAGCACGCTCCTTCCTCTGTCGGAATGCCGAGAGGCAATGCGCCTCCCTCGGGAAGGAGCGTTGCCAGCTGGTCCGTTCCAAGTTGTCGCGAGATGACTACATCGGGCTGCTTCAGCGCGCGTGCATCATCGTGCTTCCGGTCGATACTGAGTTCATGCATGGGCCTGGGCTCACCGGAGTGTCGGAGGCACTCTCGATGGGCAAGGTCACAGTTGCAACGGACAAGCTCGGAGCTCTCAATCGCAAGGAGTGCATCTCACAATGGGATGGCTACTTGGAAAACCAGACGACGGGCTTGATATTGCCTTCGAACACCATGAGGGAGTGGCGTGCGGTGCTCGAGTCGTACGCGACCCAACCGTCTCGATGGCTGCAACTAGAAGCTGGTGCGCGTGCACACGCCCTGCGACACTTCAGCCTCGAGGGTGTCAGTGAGCAGCTCTGGCGACAACCAACGGACCACCCACGATGCGGCTCAGGAAGCCTTCAAAGCACGAAGCACTGATTAGGAATAGCGGAGAACAGGTTCCGATCATCTCGACGTGCTGGGACGCGCGCTCCGGCTTCTATGCGAGGGCCGTCTCCCGTCACGGTTCGGACTGTTAAATAAGTCAGTCAGTCAGTTTGGTCGCGGTCCCCCCCGCGTTCACAAAACAATTTAAGAAAGGAAATGCTCGCGTTCTTCCCCTCGTGAATGTGGGCGCAGATGTTCCCGTCCGAGTAAACTATTTCACTGAGAGAGCGGCGCCTTAATAAAGCGTCACCTCGCCCTCCTCCACATCCCCGCACCCGCCCGGGCCCTTGTTCACATCACCCCAGCCAATCTGACGCTGGGCGAGATCAAACACGAGGTAGTAGTTGCGCATCGTCGTGTCGCCGATGATGAACAGGTTGCCGCCGGAGCGGATCCCGAGGCAGTACTGGCCCGCGGCGCTGGCCTGCGGCGAGCCGAGGAGCAAGTAGTCGCGTGCATGCATCTGGAGCTCAAGGCCGGCGTCGAGCTTGAGGGTGAGCGACGGGTACGCGTCCACGGCCTTGTCCGAGAGCGCGACGCACGAGTTCGCCCAAAGGGCGTCGCAAGCCTCGTACGTGCCGGGCGCGCACATGGCAGTTCCCAGGGCCTTGAGCAGTCGTGGCGGGAGCAGCAGCACATTGGTCCCGGTGTCGAGGATTGCGGCCGCGTTCACGGGCACGCTGACGTCATAGGACACGCTGCCTCGCGTGCTGACGTTGGAGCCGCCCGCGCTCCTCGACGAGACTGTGTCGTTCAGCACGAAAGCGCTGACTTGGACGCTGTGGAAGCCGGATCCAACGTCGGGTACGTACCGGACAGGCCCGGAGCTCAGGCGGGGATCGACCCCGCCGATGGTCAGAGTTCCATTCGATTTGGCGCCCGCGTTGTTCATGCACATGGCCCACACGTTCTCGCTCTTGCCCGCCGCCACGAGCTGCGCGAAGACACTCTTCTTGCCGCCACCAGTGAAACCGATCACACCGTCGATCTCTTTGAACTGGTCAAAGTTGGTCGTCTGCTTCTCAATGGCGCCCAACTCGACGCTCACGGGCCCAAGGCCGGCGAGTGACACCTGGTCGCTGTACAGCGAGCCCGAGATGGTGCAGGGCGCCGTCGGCTCCTTGAGATCACAGGTTTCGTACGTGTTTGAGAAGGTGTAAGGAAAGACGGCGGAGGAAGTCGACGATTTGCTGTGGTCGTACGGAATGTTGGGCGGCCTGAACACGCAGCCGTCACAGCCTGCGCCTTCGACGTTGAGATCACCTGAGCCACTGTCGATGCAGGCGGGCACGCTGAGGGGCGGGGTGCCCACTTGCACGAATGACCAATAGATGGCCGTAGGCCAGACAGCGCCGCCGGCCGGAATGGAGGATCCGTTTGGGTAGAGCCGAGCAGCAAGCTTTGAGCGAGGCGGCGAGTGCACGATGAGGCCGCTGAGGTGCGCCGAGTGTGGCGTGGCGCCGAGTGCGATCGCGGCGAGCCACATGGAAAGGCGGGGAACTTGCGGGGGAGCGCCGAAACGTGGGAGTTCACGTTCATGTTAAGGTAGTCCGCTCATGGTGTACATGGGGCAAAAACTGATCTCCAAAAGTACTGAAGGGATTTGAACGAAACTCAAGCCAGAGGTGTCCCACGCACTCCCATTGAGTTCTAGCTCAAAACTTTCAGAATCGAACGTGGAATTCCCATACTCTAGTTCACAAACCAGCCCAAAACCCTAATTTCGCCTAAAAAAGCAAGCGCGGGAAGTGCCCCCTGAGACTCGAACCAGCTTATTTTCACTGTTTGGCTCCAGCGTTGTCCATTCTTTCCCCACCCTCCCCCGCCCCGGGGGCCTTGGGACTCATTGATTTATGTAGGGCTGATTTCCAAAATTACCCTAATGAGTGCGAGCGGACTACCTTAATACACACAACACGTACAAAGCCCAAAAGAGAAGTTCACGTTCACGGCTCCCAGACGCCCAGAGGGCGTGGCGTGCTTCTCGATGGTATGTTGGTATTGGCCGTAGCTGCGCTCCACACGGAGGAGGTCGTCAATTTACGGATCCCGTGAGCGTCGTTGTGGCGGTCCGGTTTGAATCAAGTTTGAATTCCCGTTCACCAGTATCAAGCAACTCGCCATGCACTATACCGTCGCCCAATGTGTGCACCGCCAGCCGCCCGCAATTCCGGCCGATAACGGCTAAACATTATAACGTTCGTAACGTATTACGCAAAACCCTCCGCCGTCCTCTAACCCTTATACTACCCTAACCCCTGTGTACCGTCTATGGACGACACATAATATACATGTATATAGTTCTCTACTGTTCTCTCCAGAACGTTCTTCAACCGCCACATCGGGGTCACCGCGGGCCCCTCCCCGCGGCGATCACCGAATGACGACATCTACATGCAGGATCCCGAGTAGGCATGTGGCTGACACGTCGACGTGTTGCTGCCAAGTCATGTGTCTACATGTACACCGCGGGCCCTTCCCGCGGCGATCACGCCTGCCGATACCTACACCGCGGCAGACCCTCCCCACGCTCACAGCCAGCCCGCGTCTCACGCCTGGCATCTCAGAGCTCCCACTCTCCAAAGCAGGTTGGCGGTTTAGTGGCGGCTGGCCACGTAATGCCATCCAGCCCTCGGGGCTATTTCAAGGCATATCTCGGGGCTATTTCTCCTTCAGAGAAACCACGTCCGACGACGAGGGCGTCACGGGAATGATCGGGGGATCGTCCAGGGGAAGACCATACGAGGCCATCCACGGATGCTGCAGCGCCTCCGCCGCAGTAGGGCGTACGTTGGGGTCGAGGGTCAGAAGCGTCTCGGCGAAGAGACTGAAGGACAGCACGTCGCCGAATATGGAGGGATCGAGATGTTGGGCGAGTAGCTCGTGCAGCGTCGTATTGGGCTCGCTGCGCAGCAGATAGGTGCCCGGGGCGATGGCAGGAGGGTCGACCTCGTACACGCAACCCGAGCTGGAGAAGTAGATGGATCCGAGTGGCCCTTCCATCATCCATGGCGGGAAGGGCCCGCGGGTAGCCTTGTGGGCCGCGAGGACGAGGTCCGTCGACGCGAACTGGAAGGGCAAGAAGCCGAACGCGAGCTCGATGGCCACGCAGCCGAGGGACCACACGTCGATCTTGGGCGTCCAGCTGAGGCCGAGGATCACCTCGGGCGCGCGGTACCAGCGGCTCTGCAGGGCGGGTGGGTAGCGCCATGCACGTGAGGACCACCGAGCCGAGGCAATCGGGAGGCACTCAGGGGGTACTTGGGAGGCAATCACCTGCAGGTAGGACATGTGGGCGTCGTACGTGAGGACGACCGAGCCGAAGTCGATGAGCTTGAAGATGCGACGTTCCGCGTTGACGATGCAGATGTTGGCCGTCTTGACGTCGCAGTGCGTGATGCCGAGGGAGGCAAGGAAGGCGAGCGCGTCGAGCATCTGGATGGAGAGGGCCCCGATCGAGCCCGCGTGCCAGTACTCAGCGCGCGCGCACGGGCCAAGTGTCTCGAGGTGCATGTAGTGCGCCAAGACGGACGCGTTGAGGCGCTCGTACACGAGAAAGAGGTGCTCGCGGTAGTAGAAGCAGTCGAGCAGCCGGACAATGTGCCGGCGGCCGTGTGGGTCATGCAGCCGGATCAGAGCTTGAATCCGGGCCTCGCCCAGCCCGGCATCCACCTTCTCCTTGTCGTTCTTCAGGCACTTGAGTGCTACGGGCCGGTTCTGGGCGCCGTCGTGCACGGCGCGGAAGACGGTGGCAAAGGAGCCCGAGCCGAGGATCCCGTCGACCGTGTAGCTGCGAGGTTAGAAGGGCGGCGGCAAGCAGACGGGATGAAGCCACGCGGCATGGAGACAGGGCGGGGTGAGGTGGAGCGCGCCTCGCGGGCATCGTTGCGAGGTGGCACGGTGCCTCGGGCAATCAGGGCGAGACGGGAGAGGGGCGCACTTGAAGCCGACGGTCTCGTTCGGGCTGGGAAGGAAGTCGGGATTGGGCTCCATGCCGTTCAAGTTCGGATTGAAGATGGTCGGGATGGACATCATCACGCACTGCTGGAGGAGCTCTGGCGGAGCCGAGGGCACATGCGATACTACAAGATGTTGAGCCGCCGCCTGCGAGCCTCGGCGTTCGCGCAACGCCGCGCTCGACGCGGCGTGAGAGACGAGCACGCGACTGGGCGCACACACAACCAGACCGCGCGTGTCAGGGGCTGCTGGGGGTACGAGGCGCGTGCTGGCGGGTCCGCACTTGAGGATCGGAATGCGTTGCGGAGGCGCCCTTGTTGGCTGCGGCAGCTGCTCCTCGAGAGGAGTGACGGGCACCGTCCAGATCAGGTCTTCTGGCAGCGTGAGGTCCGTCAATCCGGCGCGGCGCATCGAGTTTCCAGACGGCATGGCGCTGTTGCAGGGTGCCTGGAATAGCTGGAATATTCCAGACGGAAAAGTCGAGATGAAGGCGGGTGAAAAAAGATTGTGAGAAGATCGAGTCAAGAGCACCCCAGATCATGTTAGTCAAGTCAAGTCAAGTCTTCGGGCTCCGGTCGCTCAGGCTGTCTTCCGCAGGCCTCCTCTCGATTATTTTCCCCAGGTTCATCATATGGAATCTTCTGGCGGGGGGCGCTACGCGGGAGGCAACAACCCGAATCCGGAATCCGCTGCCCAAGGGATTGGGGGAGTTTTCGATACAAGAAAAGGGAATTTTCGATACAAGATATCATTATATATCATCATATATCTTGATGCTATCATTGTGTATCACGTGTATCATCATCTTGTATCTCATATATCATGTCCCTCGTCGACACATGATATATCG
>Ga0210245_102522_pt1 | contig 10889 bp, 1 predicted proteins | sample ChrtobMetaP3_4mM_FD_155450 | JGI IMG/M metagenome (GOLD analysis project Ga0210245, IMG submission 155450) | Chrysochromulina tobin associated microbial communities from unialgal haptophyte culture, Seattle, Washington, United States - P3_4mM | ecosystem: Host-associated > Algae > Haptophytes >...
CTGGCCCTGATGCTGCCTGAGGCGCTCAACACGACCGAGTACGGGTCTAAGATCGGCATCGCCATCAGAGACATGAACTTCATCGTGCTCGCAGGCGTCGCGCTCGACTCCGAAGTCGCAAACGGAGGGACCCACTTCATAATCGACCCTGCTCGCCTGACCAAGCTCTTCTCCGACTTGGACGCACAAGGGGCCCAACTCGACACGATCCAGGGCGACGCAACATTCGCGATGCCGCGCGCGCACTCGATCCTGTCCCACTTCATCGCGAAGTTGCCCATCGACGACCGCATCATCGAGGCGGACGACGTCTTCTACGACGGCACCGCAGACAATGCGGGCACTGGCACGTGCTTCGACTGGATCACGCCGAAGCTCTTCATCACCGGCGAAGGCCACGAGCGTCACGTGCTGCTCAGCCAGTTTATGCTGATGCTCCCGGACTACCACTTCAAGGGCACGCCAACCACCGGCGGGCGCAGCTCTTCCACCTTCACCGACATCCTCGATCAGATGCTGTCTGTGATCGCGGCAGCGGGACAACATCGCGCCTTCGAGGAGCTCCCGTTCCAAGCGCAGGCGACGGCGCTCGTCGCGTGGTGGAAGCGCACGCGCCCCCCGGTCATGCTCATACCATACGTGTCGAACCCATGCATGGAGGTCGAAAGACGCGCGGTCGAGACGCGGGCCGGACAGCTCGGGCCCCTCCTCGCCGAGAACTGGCGCCCGGCCTTCCCCCTCATCGGGAACTTCTGGCCCCACCCTGTGGATGACATCATCGCCGAGATGTCTGCGCTCGCGACAAGCCTTAACATTCCTGGCATCACCGCCGGGCTCACCATCGAGGTGATTATGGCGCTGTCTGCCGTGATTAAGGATCTCGGCGTTTTCGCTGTGGGCTCGACCAACGCCGAGCGCACAGCGGAGATCGTGCGGGCCTTCAAACACTCGCTCAACGACAAGGACAAGGACATCTCGGCCGAGTCCAAGCAGGCTCTTCAGTCCGACCCGGTGTATATCGACCTCAGGAACGAAGTCATCAAGTATGACCTCTCCGAGCCACTCGAGATCGCCAAGCTGCTGCTCAGACACCCGCACGTCTTCGGAATCCTCTTTATGAACGGCAAATGCGCAGATGGCGACTTCTGGAAGCGCATGGGCGCCATCAGAACCGAGTCCACGGTGCAGGGCATCTTCACCGAGATGATCTCTTTCAACACCAAAGGCGAGCCCGCCGAGTACGGCGCGATCCTGGCCGAGGGAATCGGGAAGTCCCTGCTCAAGGGCGTCTTCAACAGAAACTGGTGGACCACCCTCGCGCCCCTCATCGCCAAGCGCGAGGGCATCGCCACGCATGGCAAAATCGACAAGCGCCTGCGCGGCCTTTCGGCCGCCGCCCTCTACGCCGACGCGGACGCCATGCGCATCCTCGAGCACCCCATTCGCATGATCATGAAGCTACTGGGGCTCAACGTCGGGAACGAGATCGGCTCCTTCGTCAAGACGTGGCGCACCTTGATCCGTATGGCTAGCGCCATCGAGGGCCTCCCTGACTACTGCCAGCCCAAGAAGGGGCTCAGGACGCGCCTCATCGAGATCGGCGAAATGATCTTCAAGTGCCCGCAAGACCGTTTCGAATGCATGCTGGCGACTCCCCCGACGGCCGCGACGAAGGTCACCGAGTTCCTCATCGAAGGCCCCGCGCACAACGCCCTTCTCGAACTCGACGGGTACATCGACAGAATCATCAAGGACGTTGACGACGCCTCCTACGGCTTCTCGCGTAACGCGAGCCTCAACAAGCACGGCGACCACGACGACGACGACGACGATAGCGATGGAGAGATCCCTATCAACCCGAAGAAGAAGCGCAAGTTCGAGAGGACCGTCGTCGACGACACCGCGTACACGAAGGGCGACGCCAAGGCGTGGGGCCTCGCCGCCTCCACCCACGGCATCTTCCTCAACGCGGAAGGCACCATCCTCGCCTTCGGGTCGCAGGTGGCTACCAAGTTCGAGACGCCGCCCAATATCGAGGCGAACTGCGTCGCCTGCTTCGCCCCTAGCAAGCACTGCGCCGAGCGCAACAAATGGTGCAAAACGCCGGGCCCTTGCTGGAAGGCGGGAGGCGCCGACGCGCACGCGCGCGTCAAAGACTTTCCGGACGAGGTCTGCCGCCCGATGCCCAACGAGAAGCACGCGGACATCGACTGGGACAAGATGGTCGAGATTGACAAGGACCGCGAGCCGCCGGCCAACGGCTGGCAGCGCGGCGGACGCGGCCGCGGCAAAGGCGCCGGAGGCCGCGGCCCCCCGAACAACCGCGGCAAGGGCAGCGGCAAGGGCGGCAAGGGCGGCCGCAAGGGCGGCGGCAAGGGCGGCGGCAAGGGCGGCGACAAGGGCGGCGGCAGAGGCGGCGGCAAGGGCGGCAGATGGTAAGCCCACCGAAGCACGAACCCCTCCTCATACCCCGCGCGTTTCCCACGAGACCGCGGTCCAGCCAATGCGCCGAGACCGCCCGTGACGAGCGACACGCAACGCGCGGAAGGACGGCCCGTCGGTCGTCAGCTCGACATACCATTGCCCAAAGACTGGGCACTCACGAGACGCCGGCCCAGCTTTCACGCCGAGGCCGCCCGTGACAAGCGACACGCCTTCGCGTGCCTCGCGCCGCACGACCTGTCGGTCGTCAGCGTCACCATACCATAGCCCAACACCGGACGCGCGCACGCATGCGTCATGCTGCGCCACACGTCCGTCATGGGCCCTCTGGGAGTATCTCGGTGTGATCGGTGTATGGCGTACGGGGGGGAATAAGATGTGCTTCGCACTATCGATTCGTCTCCCCATACCCATCACATAGCAGCGCGGGCAAATAGCCCTGCGTGCACACAAGCACTGCGAGATCCGCTCTGCGTGCGCTATTTACTCACTCATACCTCTATGCACTGCGAGCAAAAGCTCTGCGTGCTACACACACTCCCATCGTAAACTAGGCTACCACAAGGAGCGCTGCGGGCATAGGCCCTGTGCGCGCGTTTTTTAGGCGCTATCGGCAACCAGCCCTTCGCGAGCACTGCGAGCAGAAAGGCTCTGTTGGCTTCTCAAGCGCTACGGGCGACGCTCTGCGTGCTTTCCGCCCCTACCAAAGGCAGCCTCTACATACGAAACGGGCAAGTGCCCCACATACGCACCAGCACCGCGGGCAAACACCCTGCGCGCGCCTCAGCGCTGCGGGCAAACACCCTGCGTGCGCCCACGCGCTGCGGGCCAACGCCCTGCGCGCGACAATAACACCTCAAGGGCGAGGAGTCGTCTCTCGGAGTTCTCTCCGGAGAAAAACCTGGCAAAGGCCAAGAAAGGCAACTCGGAGAAAGGGGGGGGGCACGACTCGCACGCGCCGCCCTCTCACCCCTCGCGCCTTACCGCCCCCCACTCGCACAGGACGTCCGAGGACAGGGCGATCGAGCCCAACCTCGCCGCCACGCCAGATTCGCCTCGCGGCGACTGCGACGCCGAGATGGGCTGCGCGGAGGCGGGTCCGCCTTCAGGCGGCGGCACCGAGGACGCGGCACAAACACGGAGCCGGATCGACAAGGGGATAGCCATCGACTGGACTGCGCACGCCGACTACTGCAACGGCAAAACGGCGACGCAGCCAACGATCTCCTCCGACACTGCCATGCCGGCAGACGAGCCCGCCGCCAAGACTCCCGCACCCGGCAGCATCGACTGGGACGAGCTCGCTCGCAACTTCGGACTACTCGCCGCCCGAGAGGCGCCAACGATTTCCGAAACATGGATGAACACGGCGGGGCGCCCATCGGCACTCATCCTCATCCCGGTCGCCCACACAGGCACCGACCCATGCGCGATGATCAGCCTCCACCATCCGAGCACCCTCTTTGGAGCGGCACGCGACGAGCGGCAAGGCGGCGCCGAGCAGGGCGCCATCCTCGCCGCCCGCCTACACGGAGGCATCGAGACGCAGTACGCGGCATCAACCCCGCACTACGGCGCCAACGACGCGATCATCCTCGTCCCATGGGCAACGCGACCCACCTTCGTAGCGCGCACGGCTGCCCAACTCGAGCTCGCACTGGAGGCTGGCCTCTTCGCCGCCTGGTGCACTCTCGACGCGCTGCACAACCACAAGGCCTACCACGCGGTGAGCCTCGCCTTCCTTCGCATCGCGGCGCTCACCTCAATCGGGGAGCACGGCGAACAACGGGCAGGCGTCTGGGAATACGCGCGACCCATCGTCAGCACGCGCACGGCCCACGAGTGGGCCGCACGAGCGGATCTCCCCGCCAATGAAACTGCGCACGAGCGCACACGCTTCCGCGAAGTCGAACACGCGCGAGGGCGCGAGCTCCGCTCCCTCCTGATCGCGCAGGACTGCGGTAACGGCGCGCTCATCGCCATGGCCGACAATGTGCGCACGGCGGCGGACTACGGAGACGAGATCCCTTTCCCCGCCAACGGCCTGCCAGAGTATGCCGACAGCGCGCTGCGCCTCGCGCCATTCGCCGAGCGCCCGCTCAGCCTGAGCACGACGTGGCTCGCGCGGCTGCCACCGCAGCAGGTGCCACCAGGATTCAAACCCACCACGTTTCAAGGCATCCTGCGCGGATGGGCACGGCGCAAAATCTGCGCGGCGATGAACGCAACCGCCGACCGCGATTTCGAATGCTACAACACGGGAGGCTCCAAGCTCCGACGGCCCCCATACATCTGCATCGGGCTCGGCGGCGGCATGCACATCGCGCATGCCGACGGCATCGGCCACTACAATGCGCTCTCGATCGTCTGGGAGCTGGACCCGGCCACCGGCCTCTACGACAAACTCGACTACGAACGGCCCGGGCGCACGCACTGGAACCTCGGATACCTCAAGGAGATATTTGGAATCCACGACGATCAGCAACTAATGTCGCTCGTCATGCACGGCGTGCGCTGGGGCGTGCAGGCCCCGGTGCAGATCCGGATCGCCGCCAACCTCGAGCGTCTCGACGATAGGATCCGAGGCGTCGGCGAGGCGTTCAAGAAGCTCATCGCCAAGGGCCTCTATTACAAGTACAAGAAGCTGCGCCGCGCGCACGAGCAGATCTCGCCAGACGGCCCCGGGCCGTTCATCATCATCCCGTCGTACATCGTCGGCACCGGAGGCACCGACAAGCCTGACAACCCGAACGAGAAGCGCATCATCGGGGACCAAGGGGCACCGCACGCTGACCAGCGCGTACGCGAGCGCAACGAGCCGCACGGCGACCCCGACGGGCCGATCGTCGTCAGCTTGAACGACATGATGGGCCCAGAGCCGGGAAGCGTGACACGCGGCAGCATGCTCGACGCTACGAAGTACCCGATGCCACACCCTGAGAGCAAGGTGCGCCCACGGCAGGCATACGGCGACTCGGCCATCCTCAGCCACATGGCCCTCGTGAACAAGACCTACTTGGCAGGCTTCAAGTCCGACGGGCGGCACATGTTCTTCCAATTCGAGATGGCCGCCGAAGAGGAGCGCACCTGCAGCTTTGCGACCATCATCCCTTTCCCGCTCACGGACGAGAGCGGCAAGCCCATCCTCGACGACAGCGGCACGGCCATCGTCGAGCACTGGTTCACGCTGATCGTCGCTACGTGCATGAACATGGGGTCGCGCAATTCGAGCAAGATCGCACAACGCTTCACGGACCGCCTGCTCGAGGCCTTCTCGCAGCAGCTGGACGTCTACGTGCGCGACTCGTGGCTCCCGCGCCAAACCGCCGAGCTACAGGCCCTTCTCGCCGAACGGGCGACGCAGCTGGGACCGAGGCAAGCACGCCCGTTCAAGACCGGCGGCTATACCGACGACTACGAGTTCGAGTTCGTCGGGCCCGAGCTGTTCGCGGCCGGCGCGCGCATCTGGACCGACATGTGCGGCAAGGCAAATTACTGGCTCTCTGAGAAAGCGGGCGCGGGCACAGTCGTCGACTTTATCGGCGGCCGGCTGGTCCTCAACGGCGGCTTCGGCTGCCTGGCGCCGTCCAAGCACGCGCGGGCGGTTGCGGACTCGATGACCGTCTGCGAGGGCGTGATCACCCGCGAGGCCCTCGAGTCCCACAACTCCTTCCTCGTGCACGTGCACGACTGGCTGGACTTTCCGGCGGGCACCTTGAAGGGGCTCTCAGCCCCCCTCAGGATCCCGGGCACGCCCGAGCAGCGGGCGGTGATCACCGAAGGGGTGAAAGCCCAACACCAAAAGATCATCACCCTCTTGCACGCCCGGCGGGCCGCTAGCTTCTGGAGCGGAGTGAACGAGGCGCTCCGCGGGCAGGAGTCGGCACGCGCGGCCCTCGCCATCGTGCGCTTCAACCCGCGCTTCACCAGCGACGCATGCTCGGACGTCGCGCAACCGTACATCTGCGGCGTCTGTAACGGCATCTACTTCCGCTTCGCCCTCGACGGCGCCTGGCGGCGCCGGCACATCACGGTCACGGAGGCATGCGGCACGGTGCTCACGCTCATGATCTTATCCGAATACTTCCCCGACGGAGAGATCATGATAGAGAGCGACGCGTCCGCGTCACTCGCCACAACGCGGGCGACCGCTGACGCCACCGACCTCACCTACCTGCGGAGACGGGCAGAGGAAGAGGTGAAGTTCCGAACGGCCTCGAGGAGGTCGTGGATCACCCACTGCAAGGGGTGGGCAAACGGCCTGGCAGACGCGGGATCAAGGGACAAGATGCGCGAGATGCACGCGCTAGCAGACGCGTTTGGCATCCGCCTACGCGAGGTGCCCGTTCCCCAGGAGGCGCTCGCCTTCATGCGCGACGTGCTCGCCAACTCCACCGAGAGGGCGGAGAATGATGAAGCCCACGACACATCCATGGGCACGCACAACTTGAGCATGACTGGAGACATGCCGATCGCTCAGCCGAACATGCTAGCGCTCCTCGCGTACCTTGATACGGCAATCGAGCGTGGCGACAGCAGGTTGGAGCTGGAAAGGCGCGCCATCAACGTGGCCAAGTACATGGGCGCCAGCCGTCCCATCACCGCGGTCAACTGCGTAATCGCCGCATGCCTTCTCATCATGCAACCTAAAAGGTTCAAAGGCGCCAAAGCAGCCGCTCAGGCGTGCGACTGCAGCATGTCAAGCTGTCACAAGTGGCTCAAATTGCTGCGCGACAAAATCCACGAAGAAATGGCAGATGACACGGCGAGCGGCAGCCGCGAGGCCGCCCCACCGGCACAACCTGAGCAGCCCACTACGGATGAGCCTCCGGCCGAGACCGACTCGCTCGCCGAAGCTAACACCATCGCCTCCCTCATCCTCTTGGGCCACTGCGACCCGTCGGTCGACCTCGACCTACGGGAGGCCGCACCCAGCTCGACTGGACCGCCTTCGTTCCCACCGTCGCCGCCGGGCACGACCCCAGTCTCGCGACGAGGGCACGGCCACGCCCCGAGCGGGCCCCTGCCGACACCGCCACCAACTCTCAAGCGGAGAGGCGACGGAGCAGACAGCGGCGATCACCCCACGGCCAGCGCGCGCATCACGGCCAACGAGATCGAGGCTCTAGTCGACGTCGAGGCAGCCACCGAAGAAATCAATGCCGCCGCCGACGAGCTCGAACTGCAGGAAGCGCTCGAGACGATGAGGCGCGTCGAAACGGAGGATGCGAGCGCGCGCGAGGCCCCCTACTTGCAACACGACCTGGCAAGCATGTTCGCCGGCGTAGAGGAAAGCCTCGACGAGAACCCGCACTTCCGACACGGCCAGCCCGGCGCCCAATGGGGCGACCTGCTCGAGCCCCCGCTGGTACGCACCGAGCTACACGACGGCGTCGCGAGCCACGACACGTCGATGGGCAGGCACAACCTGAGCATGATCGGCGACATGCCAATCGCCCAGGGTGTGAGAGGAACGGGCGGCACTGCGTCGCCCAGCCCAGACCCGCGCCCGACAGCGAGGGCCAGAAGGCCGACTGCACCGGCGTCGGCAGGTATCTCACCGGACTCGGCGGAAGGACGCGCACCGCACCGCGGCACCAAACGAGCGAGCCCAGCAGCGAACCACGACGACGACGCCGACCTGATCGGCCTGCTGGCCAAGCGCCGCTCGCCGCGAAAATTCAAAGCGGCGGCAAGCACCACCGACATCGACGACGCCATCGAGAAGCACCCTACACGAGCACGGGCCTCCTCTCCGCAGCCCGACAACGCAGCCGAGGCGAGACGGCGGGCAACGCACGACGTCGCGGCTCGGCTCACGCAGCACGACTCCGCCTACGCGCTCTTCCCCGATCGACCAGAGGTGCTCCGAGGCATCGTCGTCGACGCGGCCGCAGCGCGCGAGGCTGGCATCCCGCGCGGCACGGCAACCGCAGACGAATGGGGCTTCCAATGGGTACGCAAGTTCGGGCTCGCGACCAACAACCGATGGATGCGCCCGCGGGCAGCCCCCACTGCCGAGGACGCACTGTGCGAGGTCTGGTTCGCCATCCTGGCCCTAGTATGGATCGCTCAGATGATCGCTCCGTCCACACGGCGCAAGATGGCTGGCTACGGGCAAGGCATGCCAACGAGCGCCCTCCTCGCCCTCTACGGCTGGCGACGCGTCATGCTCGCGTGCGGAAGATACGTAGCCGACCTATCGCAGGTGCGCGCAGTGCTCAAAGGCATCTGCGCACGCTACAAGGCAAGATGGGGCGACGACGCGTTCGTGCGCTCCCGCAAGCAGCCGTTCACGACAGCACACCTCACGGCCATCGTCGCGCTGCTCGAGGCCGCCAACCAACTCGTCACGTGGACAGCGGTGCTGCGCCAAGCGGTCCTGACGGCGTTCTGCCACGCCCTGTCCACCGGGGCCCGCAAGGACGAGTGGACCGCATCTTTCGAAGGAGACACCTTCGTGCGACGCGGCAACTTCAACTGGGCGGACGGTAACGGCAACGACCTGCCGAACACGCCGGCCACGGTCGCCACGCGCAAGAACGGCGACCTTCTCCGTGGCCGCTCCGCCCCCTCCAAGTGCGACCGGCTCAACGTCGAGTGGGGCGCCCGCGACATGTGGTTCAGGTACGACGACCAGAACCCGCTCAACTTCGCATGGCGCTGGCGCCAATGGGAAGAGGCGCACCCTTGCCCCGCCAGCGAGCGAGCACGATGGCCCGCCTTCTCGCCGACGGGCGACAGCCGACCCTTCACGGGCGGCCAAGCCGACGGCCTGCTACGGGCAGTGCTCAGCCTCGTCATGACGGCCGCGGAGGCCGCACAGCGAACGTGGCACTCGTGCCGCATCACCCTCGCCACGCGGCTGTTCGCAAGGCGCGGAGAGCCGCGGGGGATTGCACGCGACGAGATCGAGGGCGTCATCCAGTCGCTGGTGCGATGGAAGACGGTCGAAGCGATGCGAATCTACGCACGGATGCAGTCAGCACAGTACGCCGACTATGTCGACATGGCCACGGACGTGCGGACCAACACTGGCGGGGACATCCCGACGGACCTACCCGAGGTAGATCCAGAGGGCATTCTGGCCGAGACGCAGGCCACAATCGAGGCCATCGATACGGAAGAAACGGCCAAGGCCAAGGCGGCGCGGTCGGCGCGGAACCTCGACGCACCGCGCGCGGCGGCAAAACGAGGCCAGCGACGCTCAGCCCCCCCAACGGGAGGGATCAGCGCCACCGCCGCCGAACCCGAAGCCAGGCGACGCGTCTTCGACATCGGAGACGGAATAGCCGTCTCCCACCTGGGGGACGACAGCTGGAATATCATGGGACAGCAGCTTCGAGTCCACAACAGCTTCTGGGGATGGGAAGGAAACGAGTACTCGGAATGCATCGTCGTAGGCTACATAGGCGAGCACAGCTTCGCGTCGAGCAAGCTGTCCAAGCACACCTACATTATCGAATACGACGGTCATCACTACCCCGCTACTCACACGACGGTGGCCGGGGCCTTGATGGACGCGGCGGTCAAACGACGAGTCAGGAAAGCGCCTGCCCCGCGTCTTCTATGAGGGCAGCGCCACGCGTGTGCCGAGGCCGGCACACGCCCCCCCCTACAGAATGGAGTCGAGCGCAGGGAGTCTACACGAGGCCGGGAAGGGAGAGGAAGGAAGGTCGGTCAGCGTGAACCTCTCCTCATCCGGCACACGATACTCGAAGGCTCCGAGGCGACTACGACTCAGCACGACGGATGCGACTACTCCGGCGCCTTGGCGGCCTGCGGGCCAAAACTCCTGCCAAGGAGCGACCACTACGACTCACGCCGGACGGGTCGGCATCTACGATGACGGGCAATAGCCTCCATGGGCGCACCCCTGGCAGCACGGAAGGGACTGAAGGTCCTGCCCGGGGTCGCGGGTGGTGGAGCGCCCACCGCACCGGTTTCGTCAGTTCTACGTCAGACGATTGACGAAACTTGACGAAACCGCGGATGGGCGCGAGGTCCGATCCGCCGTAGCCGTAACGGCAACGGCCGGCCTCCCACCACCTCTCTCAGGAGGTTATAATAATGCTAAACTTACGATATGACTTCACCAACCATCAATAATCTAAGTTAAGACCTTAACGCGGTTATAAGATGGGCAGGGGAAAGGCGAGAGGATAGGCTGTCGATCTCGTCGCCGTCGGTGACGAATCCCTGGGAACCCAATTCTAACTCAGGCGAAACGTTCCCGTCGGCAGTCGGCACCAAAGCTGTGGAAAGTGGGTGACGAAACTATCGACGGATTGGGGAGGTTCCGCAGGACCCAAAGTATAAATAGGCTTCTCTCAAGCCTCAACGAAGACCGACAGGCAGGACAGCCATCCGCCTCGCTGCTCTCTCTCTGCTCACCTCACCCTCCGCCGCACCTACGCATTGCACGCGCAATAGCTCGAACATTACAT
>Ga0210245_102524_pt1 | contig 10888 bp, 8 predicted proteins | sample ChrtobMetaP3_4mM_FD_155450 | JGI IMG/M metagenome (GOLD analysis project Ga0210245, IMG submission 155450) | Chrysochromulina tobin associated microbial communities from unialgal haptophyte culture, Seattle, Washington, United States - P3_4mM | ecosystem: Host-associated > Algae > Haptophytes >...
ACCCGGCGGTCTGCAACGCGGCCACCTTGAACCCGGTAGCCTTAAGCTTGCGTGCATCAAAGCCGGCAGCTCGAAGTGAAAATGCATCGAAACCGGCCTTCTTCAATTTGGGTGCCTTATAACCCGCAGACGCCAGCTCCGAAGCTGAGAATCCCACCTGCTTCATAGTTTGAGCTCCAAATCCTGCAGCCTTCAGTTGGCGAGCGTCATCACCAGTCGCTCGCTGCGCTGCTGCAGCGGCAGCAACGGCGTGTGACGATCGCAGCCTGCGATTGAGTAGTGATGAGTAGATGCGGTCCAGCATGGCCAGCATGTTTCTGCTGAAGGCGACCAGGAAAGTTGACAGGTGTGAACGTGCATTCGCGTTTCTCACACTGAAAGAGAAGAAACAAAAAAATTCCGCGTCGTGTTGAACATTCACGTGTGCGACGTGTGAAAACAATGGTGGAGGCTCGTTGCTCAGCTCAGACACACGTGCCCCGGTGAATGCTACCCGCATCATTGCAGGCCCTCTCGGCACTACTTACGCACGCACGTTCAGGAACGATCACAGCACCGGCCCGAACTGTCGCCGTCAAGGCTACTTCCGCCGCCGCATCGCCGCCGCCGCTGGCGCCGAGTGCACCCAACGGCGCTACGCCGCCTCCTAAGCGTGAGGACGTGATCGAGTGCTCCTCTGCCTCATTGTCATCCGCTGCAGAGCTGTGCAGCAAGGTGACGGTCATATTGGTAACCTCGTTCACCCCAGCTTGCCCGGCGACTGCACTCATCGAGGCCACGCTGGCGTCCTTCGCCTTTGTGCCCGGCTTGGAGCTCTGCTCGACGGTGATCGTGTGCGACGGGTACGTTGCTTCCAGCAAGCGCCGAACCAAGGCGGGGCGGCTGATCAGCGAGGACGAGGCGCCGTACCGTGCGTACATCGACGCCCTGCGCAAGCTCGTCGACACTGCACGCTCGTCGACGCCCGCCGGCGCCTCGCTGCCGCCGGCGCTGGCGCGCGCGTCCGTGCTGGCGCTCGAGAGCCACCACGGGTTCGGGTGGGCGGTCAAGGCCGCTCTCGAGTCGGGCCTGGTCCGGACGCACTACATTCTCGTCGTCCAGCACGACCGCGCCTTTATGCGCCCGTTCGATATGGCGCGCGCGATCGGCTGCATGCAAGCCGACGAGGATGTCCGTTACCTGCTGCTGCCCACCCGCTCGACGCGTCATCATGAGCAGACGATGCTGTGTAACCACCGTGTGAGGATGCCGCGGCGTACCATTCACGGCGCGCGTCTCCTCACACTCGCATTCTGGTGGGACTCGACACACCTTGCCACCGCTGCGCACTATCGCGACTTTGTGTTTCGGGAGCGGTGCGCTCAGCACGGCGCCTTGCCCGAGGAGACGAGCCTGAGTGCGTCTGATTGCCCACGATTGCCCCCCTCATCAGGTGCGTCCGGCGCGGCACTTTCCCTGAGGATACGCTGGGGAAGCAGCTGCTGACTGAGGTGAAGGAAAGAGGAGCGTGCGCAGCAGCGCGCTACCACGCCTTCCTGTGGGAGAACGCGAACCAGTGCACCGAGACTGATAATGCCGACGGCAGTGTGGTGGGCCACCTCAATGGGCAACACTGGCGCGCCTGGGTGACCGAGTCGGACGAGGTGATCGGCACGCCGGCGGACGGGTCGATGCCGCTGCCGCCGCCGCGAACGACTGCTGGTGCCCAGTTTGCACTTCAGAACAGTCGGCTGCACCATTTCCGTCGGGAGATGGCCACGCTGAGGCGCGGCGAGGCAGACGAGGCGGAGGAGGCGGAGGTGGAAGAGGAGGCGGAGGAGGAGGCGGAGGGGAGGTCGAACGAGCAGCCACTGCCCTTGACGCCGCCGCCCTCATCGCCGCCGCCCTCATCACCGCCGCCCTCATCGCCGCCGCCCTCACCGCCGCCGCCCTCACCGCCACCGCCCTCACCGCCGCCCTCGCCGCCGCCGCCGCGGCCGCCGCCACCGCCGCCGCCGCTGCCAACGCGGGTCAGGCTGAGCTCACCGCCCTCGATGAATCGGGACGCCATGCGCGATGCAACAGGCAGCCCGCCGCGCGCCGTCGTGGGCGCATCGTCGGTTCACTGCGTGGACGTGAGTTTGCGCCTCATATCGCGTGACGCACCCGCCGCCGACGCACTGCACCTCTCGGTACGTGTGTGCCCCTCGGCCTCGCAGCTGGAAGCGTCGACGCGACCGCTAGTGACGGTGGTGCTTCCGATCTTCAACGGTGAGGGTTGGCTGGATGAATGCTTGGGAGCCTTGCTTCGACAGACGTGGGTAAGTCGCCATGGGTTGCACAGACCAGCCGCCGCGCCCAGCACCGACGGCGCGGGCGACGACTGCAGCGTCGGCGGGGTGTATGAGAACGGTCACGACTGCGCACCGCCACACACCGCCTCCGCCTCCCTCGCCAATGCGGGCTTGATCGAGCTCTCCGCCTTCGATGACGGCTCGACTGACGAAACCTGGGCTCGATTGACGAAGCACTGGGCGCCGTACCTGCGGGCATGCGGCTGGCGCGTGGTGCTGGGGCGTGGCGCGCGCCCACCCGGCGGGTATGCCCGTTGCCAAGGGCGTCTGATGGCTCTCGATTGCGTCTGTTGGCACGCGGTGGCCTCCCTCATCAGGGGTGATGACCTCTGATGACCTCTGATTGCCTCCCTCATCAGGTGCGGCTTCGCCAAGAACCGCGCGGTTCGTCAATCGTCGGGCGTGTGGCTCCTCTTCCAGGTGGGCACTGATTGCCTCTGATCACCTCTGATGACCGCCTCTGATGACCACCTCTGATGACCGTCTCTGATGAGCCATCTCATTTGGCCCCTTATCGCTGCAGGACGTGGATGACGTGTCACTGCCCGAGCGGCTCGACCGACAGCTCGAGGCAGCCGCACGCCAGCCCGAGGCGCTCATCGGAACGCGCGTGCGGCGCGAGCCGGACGGGTCGACCGCCCGCTACGTGAGCTGGGCGAACGAGATGCCATCTGAGCAGCTCGTGCTCCACAGGTTTCGTGAATGCACGCTGCTCATGCCCACGTGGTTCGTGTCGCGCGCGGCCTTTGACGAAACCGGCGGCTTCGCCGAGGTCAAATGTGAGGACCTGCTCTTCTTACACGCGCACGTGCGCCGTGGCGCGCCGCTCTATCGCGTGGACGGTCCTCCATTGGTCGTGTACCGGTATCACGCTGCGGCCGCGACGCATGCAATCCCCCGCCAGACGATCCTGGGCCATCGCGTCGCCGCCTTCGAGCGCGACCAGCTCGGCGCTCAGCACGGCGCGTGGTCGCGCTTCACCATCTGGGGCGCCGGGCGCGACGGGCGCGACTTTTTTAAGCGGCTGAGCTCCGAAGCGAGATCGCGCGTGCTCGCCTTTTGCGACGTAGACGCGAAGAAGGTGGGCACCACCTACCAGTACTACGAGCACTTTGTGCCGGTCGTGCACTACACGCAGGCGCAGCCGCCCTTTGTCCTCTGCGTCTGCCTCGACCGCACCAACGGCGCCTTCGAGGCCAATCTCGCCTCGCTCGGGCTGCGTGAGGGTGCGGACTACTTGCACGTGGGCTAGAGGAGATTTGCACGCATTTTTCTAACGAACTCTTCACACTTCCTTTTTCCGCGCAAGCTCTCGAGCACCACTTTGCCTTTTTTGGTTGAAGGAAACCAAAGACCCTAAAAGGGGACGTAAACCATGTGGCTCTCGGTGCTGCTCCTTGGCGTGCCGCTGAGGGACACGGCGGATCTAGCGCTAAATTTAGACGCTCACGCGAAGCATACCGCGGGTACTGAGGACCTCGCGGGCGACCTGCTCCAAATGGCCCGTGGCGAAGCTGAGCCTGCTCACGGGCCCGACTTTGCGGAGAATCTGGCTCTGTGGCAAGCACAGGATTTCGATGACCTCCGCAGAGCCAGGGCTCGAGCAACAAGCGATTTCGAAGACACTAAGAGCGCACATGACCTTGAGCACATGACCACTGCGCCTACGGGCACGCATTTTGTGCACACGCGTGGGGATCTTGTGCACGCTCGTGAGGCGATGAAGCATGGCCGTGAGGCGATGAAACGCGCGCACACGACCGCACGCGACATCGAGCTCACGACCTCTGGGCCAAAGGACGCACATCTTATGCACGCTCGTGCAGAGATGAAGCATGGCCGTGAGGCGATGAAGCACGGCCGTGAGGCGCTTCGTGAAACACGTTTCATGACCGCGCAAGCGCGGCAGCCGCATCACGCAAAAGAGCAGATGCCAGTGCCGCCGACCGATTTCGCGGAGGAGTTGGCCAAGGAAAAGTCTGAGAACCTCTACCGCGAGCTCGGCCCGTCCCGTGCGTCGCCCGAGTTTGCGGCCGAGCTGGCCAAGTGGCAGGAGGAGAAGGATATCGAGACGGAGCGCCAAAGGAATAACCTGACCCAGGCAAACGCGAACTCAAACCCGAAGCTGAGCCCGAACGCAAAGGAGGCCGAGCGCCTGTGGACGGTCGACAAGGATAAGGCCTTCGAGATGCAGAAGCGCAAGGCCAAGGACGCGGCACTCCTGTGGAAGGGCGCTGCGGAGGAGGCGGCGGAGGCGTATAAGCTCAAGGATAAGGCCTTCCAAGAGGAGAAGCGCAAGGCGCTCGAAGCGTCCCTCTTGTACAAGGGCGCTGCCGAGGAGGCTGCCGCAGCTGAGCGCAAGGAGCGTGAGGCTCGCTTCGGGGCTCTGCATGCGCCGGCGGTGGCTGGTACCAAGCCCGCGCTCGGGGCCGCCCCCAAAGCCGCACCGGCGCCAGCGACGGCCCCCGGGACCGCAGCGGCCCCGAAGCCCACGTGGCGCGACCCGGCGGCCGCTCCCACCAAGCCGGCCGTGGCTCCCAAGCCCGCGCCGGCCGTCGTGCCGGCACCGGCTCAGGTGGCAGCAGCTCCCAAGCCCCACCCGTGGACACCCAAACCGGAGCCCGTCGCCGAAGCGCCCGCAGCGGCGCCGGAGCGCGAGGTGGCGGCCGCGCCCAAGCTGGTCAAGGCGCCACCCGCGTTGGCGGCCAAGCCCGCGGCGGCGCCAAAGGAGCCGCTGTACAAGGGGCATCCGCAGGTGCTCGTCATCGTCTCTGACCACGGGAGCGGCACGTCGGATTTGGGAGTGGCCCTCAATACGCACCCGTGCATGCATGACCTGATGGAGCCGTTTGGCGAAGCTTTCGCGCTCTGGTCCTCGAGCAAGCTCCCCGAATGCGACGAGATGCGAACCGTCAAGAACGCCCTCTTCGACGCCGACACGCACACCCTCGTCAACGCGGTCAACGCGAAGCTTTCGGGCACGATCGATCGCGTACTCTCCCATGTCAACCACTCCCCCTTCACAACGGACTACTCGGTGCTCTACAAGGACCTCGACTACAACCTCGCCGAGTACTTTGTGCGCGTGCGTGACCTCGTGTGCTCGAACGACGTCAGCGGCAAGTGTCCACCGGAGGACTGCGCGATCGTGCTCAAGCTGTTCCCAGCGTACGTGGACGTGAGCACGGACGGGCAGAAGGTTCGAACGGATCTGCCTGATAAGTGCGCCGCCGCCAAGAACGCGAGGAACGCGGTCGCGTGGTCGGATGCGCTCCTTTCGCTGCAGACGAACCCCAAGGTGGCGACGCTCCAGTACAACCGCAATGAGCTCGACAGGCAATTCTCCAACTTCCACCGGTTCAGCCAGGCCGGGACCAAGTTCGACTGCACGCTCCCCCGCTCACCCACAGCGTTTGCGGTCGTCGCGAAAGACTTTACGGACACCCAGCTCGAGGCGGAGGACTGCTGGAAGGGTACCGAGGGTGCCGACCTGTGCCTTGGCGAGGCCCTGAAGCTCGTCGGCCTGAATGCGACCGCCATGATGGGCAAAGGCACGAACGTGATGGTGGGTGAGCTGTACATGCGCGCCTCGACCGGTAAGCTCGCCTCAGCAAGCTGCTCCAGCAACCCGAGCGCCTCGTTTACGCGGATTGCGACCGGCGTCCAAATGATTGCACCCGAGCAGCAGCCAGGAGGCGTGCCGCCGCAGCAGGCCTACCCGCCGCAGCAGCAGGCGTACCCGCCGCAGCAGGGAGGCATGCCACCGCAGGGCTACCCGCCTCAGCAGGGCTTCCCGCCGCAGCAGCAAGCTTACCCACCGCAGCAGGGCTTCCCACCGCAGGGCTACCCGCCGCAGCAGGGAGGCATGCCGCCGCCGCAGGGCTACCCGCCGCAGCAGGGCTACCCGCCGCAGCAGGGAGGCATGCCGCCGCAGGGCTACCCGCCCGGTCAGTATGCGTGGAGCCCCGGGAACAAGTGGCAGCACGAGAAGGGGACACGTCGCAAGGGGCATGTGGTGGCCTGGCAGCACACTAGCCACACGGCTGGCGAGTGAAGACGCGCAAGGTGGCAGCATGCAAGTGATAGAAGGCACGCAAAGTGGCAGCACGGGATTGGTATGCGGCCGGAAGCTTCCAGGAATCTCGGGACGTTGCATGCGAGCGCACGCCGACCGAGGACGGTGGCGCTGTGACGGGCTGTGTGTGAAGAGGTCGCGCTCCAGGCAAACGGGCGGGCCTACCAAATATGGCAAGTGACCTGCCCGTCGCTGATCGGGTTGGCTCCGGGAGGGGGGATTCCCTGTGTACACGTGGGCCGTAACAGAGCGTCTTCTGTGCAGAGTGCATGTCGGCAAAGATGCTTGCTTGTGAGAAGCTTGATTGTGAACGTGTGAGTTGGTTGCGTACATGTCCCGACCCCGGTAACTGAAATACCTTGCTTCTCATTGTGAATGGGGGCTCCCACGCCGAGCGTGGAGCGTGGTGGAGGGACTCGCGCCGGGCTGACCTCCCCTGTGGGGTAAATGGAGCAGATTCGAGTTCGACGCGGGGAGCACTCCTCCCCGTTTTCCCCACAGGGGAGTCGTGGGAGCCCCATTCACAGTGAGAAAGGAGGGGCTGCGGGGAGGGGCACGATCGGCGATGCGGCGATTCTCCACATCCGTCGGGCCGCGTGTGCTCGCCACCCTGTCCAAATCGGTTGAAATCGGCACGCCACCACGCACCCTCATCTCTGGTCTCAGCCTGACGCTGCGCCAGGGCGAGCGCTGGGCACTCGTCGGTCCCAACGGCAGCGGCAAGTCGACGTTGTCCCAGCTGCTCGCTGACACGGTCTCCGCGGACGCCAGCGCGTCGGCGGCAGAGTACGTCTCATTTGACAGCCACCGCCAGCTCCGCCGCGACGAGGCACGCACCTTTCGCGAGAGCCGCTTCGGCGTCGAGCATAAGCGAGCTACACCCGCATCCTTTCTCTTCCCAAACCTCCACCCTCCCGACACAGACACCGAGCGGGCGGCTCTCAAGGGCTTCCAAGCGCCGCGCACGCGCCTCTCGCCGCTCCCCGTGCCGTACGATGCCACAGGCGACCATCCGCTCCTCTCGGAGCTCGAGCGCGCAGCGACCACAGGGGAGGCGGGCCGTTTGCTCGATCGGTTCAGGCGAGTGCCACTGCGTGCCACTACGTGCCACTGACTGCCTCCACTGAGTGCCACCAAGTGCCCCTGAGTGCCCCTGAGTTCCACCGAGTGCCACTGTGGAGTGCCCCAAAGCACCACTCGTTCGCACCCAATGCCACTGAGTGCGTCCGATTGCTACCTGCTCGATCGGTCCAATGCCACTGAGTGCGTCCGGTTGCTACCTGCTCGATCGGTACAGCCTGCTCGAGGCACGCCATCGGCCACTGTACGTCCTCTCCACTGGCCAGCTGCGCAAGGTCCAGCTCGCGGCTTGCCTGCTCTCGCCTCCGAGGCTACTGCTGCTGGACGAGGCTCTCGACGGCCTCGACGCAGCCTCGCGCAGAGAGGCGATCGAGGCGATTGCGCGCACGAACCACGAGCACAAGGCGACGCTCGTGATGGTGGCGCATCGTCGGGAGGACCTGCCGCACACACCGACGCACGCGCTCCTGCTCGGTCAGGGCTCGGGGGCTGGCGGCTCGGCGGCTGGCGGCTCGGGGGCTGGCGGCTCGGCGGCTGGCGGCTCGGGGGCTGGGGGCACGAGGGGGCCCACGGGCACAGGATGGCGAGCAGGCGAGTGGAAAGTGATGGAGGCAGAGGTCACCGCTCTGCTCGAAAGCGCAGACTCCGGGGATGGCGGCGGCTTCGCACAACATGAGGTTGGGGCCCCACCCATCACGCCGCCGCCGCCGCCGCCGCCTCCACCACCCGCAAGCAAGGCGGCGGCGGTGCCGACGACGACGGCGACAAGTGACGAGCCGCGGCCGGTGGTCGAGTTTGACAAGGTGCAAATCCGGTACGACTGCGGCGCGCGCTGCTTTGTACCGCCCCTCAGTTGGACAGTGTGCGAGGGCGAGAACTGGGCCGTGGTGGGTGGGAATGGAGCTGGGAAGACAACCCTCGTCGACCTCATCTCAGGCGAGTGTGATTGCGAGTGTGATTGCGATCTGATTGCGATCTGATTGCGATCTGATTGCGATCTGATTGCGATCTGATTGCGATCTGATTGCGAGTGTGATTGCGAGTGTGATTGCGATCTGATTGCGATCTGATTGCGATCTGATTGCGATCTGATTGCGATCTGATTGCGATCCGATGACCTCGTTATGATGGCAAGACGACCCTCGCGCTCGGCTACCCGAACCCCAAGCCCAACCCCAAGCCTCGCCCTCGTCGACCCGAGCTCAGGCGAGAATGTGCTCGGCTACCAGCAGTCCATCAAGCTCTTCGGCCGGCCAAAGGGCAGTGGGGAGTCTGTGTGGGAGATCAGGCGGCAGCTCGGCGTGATCTCGACGGCGACGCACATGGAATACGTGGACCACGCGGAGGCGGTCATGCTCGGCGAGCGGCGCGCGGGAAGCAAGCAGGTGAGATGCGCTTGAATGGCTGGATTGGCTTGATGGTCTGGATTGGCTCCTTCATTGATTTACATGATGGATGGATTGAGACTTTGGAATGCTCGGTTGGCAGGTGAGCACGTGGGAGGTCGTGTGCTCAGGCTTCTTCGACTCCATCGGACTGTACGCCGAGCCGAATGCCGCACAGGTCGAGGTGGCGAAGCGCTGGATCGAGTGCTTTCGATTGACCGATCTGGTGATCCCTCCAAAGCAGCAGCCTCCCGTGTCGTCTCGTGGGGGGGCGGGGGGGTACGCCGCCGCGGCAGCCAAGGCGAAGGCCCTCCTTGCGGGCGGGAACAGCGGCGGCGGCGGCGATGGGAGCGCCGCCGGGGAGGCGCGCAACTTTTGCCACCTCTCGTTCGGACAGCAGAAGCTGATCTTACTCTGTCGGGCCGTTGTGAAACGGCCGCGGCTGCTGCTGCTGGACGAGCCCACGCATGGTCTCTCGTCTGAGAATCGTGCGCGGCTGCTCGGGATGCTTGGTACCCTCGCGGCCGATCCGAGCGTGGCCATCGTCCTCGTGACCCACCGCAAGGACGAGATCGAAGCGCTCGGTTTTGAGCACTTTCTGAGGCTCGATGGGGGTGAGCGGACGGCCGAGGCCTGAGCGTGTCGAGGCGCCCAACCTACGCCAGCACGGCGCTCGACGTGAGCTGAGCTACCTTTCCAAATACGGTACACGTACAGTACGAGAGGGCGGTCACAGTTCCATGTCACAGTTCGTCAAAGAATTCTTACCGATGTCCGACTAATCCGATATGTACATACACATCTTCCCTTCACACCTGTCTGGGGTCGCGTTGTGCTCGCGGCGCAACATTTCCAGGTACCCAATTCCACGGCTGCCCACCCGCGAGCCACCTGCGAGGCGCATTCACCGCGCGTCCGGACCCCGACCGAGTCTACATTAGAACAACTCGCTCGCGAAACGTAAAATCGGGATTCAAGTGTTTCCGTTTCACAAGTATCACAACACATCCGAAAGTTGTCGCGCTCGCAAAGAGGACAGGGTCAAGCTCGCGAAGTCGCGCTCGGAAGCGGTTCGGGACACGCCGGACCACGATGCCGATAATGTTCAAAGCGCACGAAGCAGCGAAGGAGCAAGGCCAGCACATGTCATGGGCCTGTTCGACGTGCACGTTGAATAACGTCGCCAGCGCACGCCATTGCAAGGCGTGTGACGCGCCACGGCCGGGCGGCGGTCCGGTCCCCGAAGCCGTCACATCGCCGGAGGAAGATGGCATGTGGCCTAGGGCGCCAGGAGCTGCCGAGCCATTTCCATCGTACGCTGGCGGCCATGGACGCGGCGCAGTTCGAAGCGCTCCAGATGGCGGCCGCCGACCCGGCGCTCCAACTCAATCTCCACCCATCTGGGGCTCCTTCGAGCGCAACACGGGCACGTGGACGCCCTACTCGGCCACCGAGACCGCCGCCATCGAGGATGCGTTCGCTCGGGGCCACCCATCCATCTACCTGCCAACGTGCTTCAACGCGACGGTCCACTTCAACCGATTCGGCGGCCACCACCACCAGACGACGCCGGCCGTAGGCAGCAAGCCTGAAGGCTACCGCAGCGTGCTTCGGGGCACGGCCGGCATGAAGGCGACGCTGCACTGGGATGGCTCGATGTGGCGGCTCGAATTACCAAACTTCCACACGGGGTACGAGCAGCAGGTGGAAATCTACGCTGCACCGATGATAACTGAACATCAGGCTTTGCTCTTGTACAAGGCTCTCGAGGAAGCAAAGAAGCGGGAAGAATCGGCCAAGATCCGCGAGGCACAACTAGTCGAAGAATTGAATGTGGCGAAAGCAAAAGCGATACACGACTTCCAGTCCAAGCAGGCTGAGCAGGCCTTACAGGATGAGCGCCGTTTCGGACGCGTCGTTGCCATGGCTCCTGTCAGTCAGTACACAGCTGACGAAGGGAAGTCCGCCTGCACTACGATCGCCTGCTTTGGAGCGCTCGAAATGCTTCAGAGGCT
>Ga0210245_102526_pt1 | contig 10873 bp, 10 predicted proteins | sample ChrtobMetaP3_4mM_FD_155450 | JGI IMG/M metagenome (GOLD analysis project Ga0210245, IMG submission 155450) | Chrysochromulina tobin associated microbial communities from unialgal haptophyte culture, Seattle, Washington, United States - P3_4mM | ecosystem: Host-associated > Algae > Haptophytes >...
TTGAAGAGCCAGTAGTTGACATGCTGTTGTACTAAGACGTACTGGTTTCACTGTTAGTATGCTCCACTGAGCTGTGCACTGGCGCCACTGCGCACACGCACAAAGACAAGGACCACCATCGAGGTCGCTGTCGTCCAGTCACGGAGCAGAGTCAGGGACTGGCTCTGCCCGGATACTTGCCCGGAAAGGCAACTGGACAACCTCGACCATATGATGATCGGTTACACATCCGCAATTGGGTCTTAGTGAGAAATCATGGATTTGAACCATAACATCATGGAAGTCATAAATGCAGAAGAGCTCGTCACAATGAGAATCATGCGCGTAAATTCATGGACTAAGAAATCATACCCCAGCCCCGGTGTGAATTCATGCGCGTCCTCGTGAGCGTTCATCACGCGTTGTGATGAGCGTTGATCACGCCTACACGCGCTGTGGTGAGCACGCGCTCATCAGCTGCAACCATAACAGCATGCACACGACACCGCACATCTGCGAACCGAGACGAGAGCTCCCACCACACGACACCGCATCGCATGGCACACCGCCGCGCACCGCAATGCCCATCGCGGGCTGCGTTGAGTGGGCTCCTTGCACAGAAGCAAAGTCTGTGCCGCCGTCGCGTGACTGTATGGGCTCCTTGCACAGAAGCAAAGTCTGTGCCGCCGTCGCGTGACTGAACTGAAAAATATAGTCAAATATAAGGAAGGGGCCGAGAAAGGGGCCGAGTAAGTGCCCATGCGTTCGCCACGCTCACGGACGCGCAGCTCACAGCTGCGACTGTGACACAACCGTGTTCATGTGTGAATAGTGGTGGGTGTCTGTAACCGATCATCATATGGTCGAGGTAGTCCAGTTGCCTTTCCGGGCAAGTATCCGGTCAGAGCCAGTCCTTGACTCTGCTCCGTGACTGGACGACAGCGACCTCGATGGTGGTCCTTGTCTTTGTGCGTGTGCGCAGTGGCGCCAGTGCACAGCTCAGTGGAGCATACTAACAGTGAAACCAGTACGTCTTAGCATAACAGCATGTCAACTACTGGCTCTTCAATGGTAGCGGACAACTGGTCTATCGACTTCAAACAACTGCGCACCGATTTTGACAAACCACAACACGGCGTTGATGAGGCCGCCCCAGGCATACCGTTCCGATTCTGGGATGACGACCCAAGCTGCTCGAGCACCTCGGCGCGGTACCCCTCTACACAGCAGGTCGCGGGCTCGTCGACTGACGTGGACGGCCCACATGCCGAAGTTGCACCCTCGGCACCTGCTCCGTCACAACTCTCCGACCTCCCCGCCGAGCAACGTGCCGACGTGCAGCCGAGCACCGCTGTTGAGGCACTGTCCAATGTCACAACAGTCCAACTCGAGTGTCTCTCTGAGCGCATCACCATCGTGGAGCAGCTCTGTGAACAGCTCGGCGAGTCCGCGGACAAGATGCACGACTTTGACGAGCACGTGCGCTACGTCTGGCGCGCGAGGCTGGATGCCGTGGCTATACACTTGAAGGCAATGCTAGGCACTGGCTGCGGCTTGAGCGAGGAGCGATCCACTTCGAAAGAGCGAACGCGGGCATCAAGAGCGGTCCATTGCTCAGCCGAGTGTTGATGGACATCGAGAAGGCGATCCTTGAGAGCGGAGAGCTGCGCGTTGATCATCTCATTGTCGGTCGCCCGCGCGTCGACTGTGTCGTGGTCGGTAGGCTGAACGTGACGGCGAGCTTCGAGAGCATGAATGCGAGACTGGAGGACGTTGAGTTCCACGACGGTGTCCTTCTCCAGATGGCTGACGCGCTTGACGAGCTCCGCGTGTTGCCCACGCTGTGTCATCGCGAGCTCGAGAATGCGCGGGTCGACGTAGTGCTTGATGACATCTTGTAGGTGAGCGTGGCGGTCGAGGTCGGCGAGATGGTCGCTCCGCAGCTCGACGAGGACTTCTGCCATGCGGCTCGCCTCGGCCTGAACGTCGCCGATCAGCTTATCCGTGCGTTCGAAGGCCTTCTGCGTGCGATCGAAGGTGTTGACCCTTGCTCGCTTCATCCTCGACGCGCGCGCGCCGGTCGCCAGCTTCTTGGCAGGCGCTGTGTTCGCCTTCTTATGGATGTTCTGGCTCCCGAGTGCTCGTCTTCACCCTGCACCAGCCGACGTCGGCTCCCTCAACATGCTGCACTGCGGACGTGTGAACATGCCGAATCCCCTCAAGCAAGGGTCAATCCTCAAGGCCGCCGCTGACACCCCGGGCGCCCATCCGATACCACGTCAAGCTGCACACTATGGGTCGCGACGACAAGTTCGACGAGCACGCTCTGCCAGGGTTCTACGTCGGCCCTTCCCCGGAGAACCCTGAAGAGAAATACGTCGCTCATGTCCACGACCGCGACCCTCCTCAAGGTGACTTCGAATGAGCACAACGAGCTCGACATCGGCCTCCTCGACGTCCCTGACGAAGACGACGGCCCGACCATCGACGCCGCGCTCTACCTCGCCAAGGGCAAGAAGTTCTCGATCGACAGGAAGGAAGTCGTCTATCACACCGAGAGCGGTGTGGTGCACGCCCTCGAACCCCGTGGGATCAAGGAGGCCCTCACCTCCTTGCAGCGCGATCAGTGGATGCTCGCGATCGAGAAGGAGATGGACAACCTTCGAGCCCACGACGCCTTCCACTACGTGCCCGTCAAGGAGGCTCTCGCCCAAGGCAAGAAGATCATGCGCATGACCTGGGTGTTCAAGATCAAGACGCACGACACCGGCGCGCTCGACAAGTTCAAGGCGCGCTTCTGCGTTGTCGGCACCTCCCAGGTCAAAGGTCAGGACTACTTCAGGACCACCTTGCCCGAGTACCACTCCCAGGCAGTGTAGTCGCTTGTCGCGTAGCGAAACTCGAGGACCGTCCCGTTCGGCAAGGGCTCTTTGAGCACTTGAGCAGTCCTCGTCGGCGGAGGTGGAGGCTGGACGAGCGGCAGGGTCGAGTCGGGCGTGGGCGTGGGCCACGAGTCAAAGTACTCGCTGCTCAGATGGATGGGTTGTAGGAAGCGCGACTCGTCGATGACGAAGGAGCCACCGATGGAGATGTGGCGTGTGCCCGTCCATCCGACGGCACGTCGTCTTGACAGAAGAGGCAGAGTGGCATGTCTGCAATGTCTGCGGCCCGCCACGCACGTTGACGACGGCATCGGCGGTGCCTCCACTACCGCGGTCCTCGAGTGGATGTACGCCGAGATCATCAAGCACGGCTTCTCCTTTTCGCAACAAGGGGGGTGGCACACGATCCTCGGCTTCGGCGCCAAGCGCGACCTGGTCAACCGCACCGTCACCATCAGCGCGGGCGGGCACATCCGCGATCTGGTTCGCATGCACCTGATTGACGAGGTGGCCTCAACGCTCAACCCTCCAACGCCCACTGCACGGACCATCATGGACTTGCAACCGGCAGGTGAGGAGACGGCCGCCGAAGCCTCGATGCACATCGCGTGGCGCGCCAACGCCCGCGCCCTTAAGGGGTCCTTGATCTACATTCAGCAGATCCATCCGGCCATTGCGCACGGAGTCAGCCGAGTGTGCGCGCACATGGCCACGCCGACGCACGAATCCTACGCCGCAGCCAAACGCATCCTCGCCTGGCTGTCTCACCGTGCGGATCTCGGGGTCACCTACGGCGCCTCGCACCTGACAAGTGCAGCGGATCTTACACCGCCCAAGGACGCCCTCCTCCCCATGGGTGACTTCTACGCCTTAACACTCGCCGAGCGCAGTGTCTCGTCGGGGGGGGTGACACAACCGTGTTCATGTGTGAATAGTGGTGGGTGTCTGTAACCGATCATCATATGGTCGAGGTAGTCCAGTTGCCTTTCCGGGCAAGTATCCGGTCAGAGCCAGTCCTTGACTCTGATCCGTGACTGGACGACAGCGACCTCGATGGTGGTCCTTGTCTTTGTGCGTGTGCGCAGTGGCGCCAGTGCACAGCTCAGTGGAGCATACTAACAGTGAAACCAGTACGTCTTAGCATAACAGCATGTCAACTACTGGCTCTTCAAGACTGCTCGACCGCGCGTGGGAGCGCTTTCCGCAGAGCGACGCGCAGCGCCGCACCTGGCTGCGGCCGAAAGGCCTGCACCCCGAGCCGAACGAGATGCTGCACGTCCCCGGGCTCGACGTCTTCCTCGGCACGCCGGCACCTGACCGTGTCGACTGAGGACTTCGCCTTGAAACAAAGCGGGGAATTTAAATTAAATTGCCGGTCTAGGAATTACCGGTGTAAGAAAAAAGAGACCCTCGCCTTCGCGGCCAGCCGTATGAATGTCCTTGGGCTCCTCGCGTGAGTGAAGGCGGCAGAGCCATCTGTCGTCGAGCCCGTCGGCAAAACTAATCTATCAACGAGCTCGCGCCATATGCACAGCTGTTCTGCATCAGGCCTTCCGGTGGTGTCAGGCATCGATTAGCCGACGGCGCGCCGTAAAGATCTCCAGGACTGAAAGCCAAGGCGACGCCACTTGGAACGTGCGGAGTCAAGGTCATCCCCCCCTCAAGATCGGGCGCGGCAGCCATGGGCCAGGCACGCGTCCGGAGGTCTGTCGGCTCAAAACAAGTCATATTGCCAGACTGTGTAGGGCTGGAAATGTATCGTCGGCACGAAAAACGCGTCACATGAACTTGGGGTTGCCATAGCAGACCTTTGTGAGCATAGCCCCAACGCAGAAAAGGACACACATCGCATATGCGGTCCATGAAAGCGAGACTAGCAGGGCGTGCACGTTCTTGTCGTGCGGCAAATAGGCATAGCCCAATGCCATACCAAAAGGCACCATGTTGATGATGACCCACGCGACGGAGATATTAGCCAGCACGGTGTTGTCCCAGCCCCACTGCAGCGTGTCGAGCGTCTTGGAAACGCCTCCGGCAACGGCCACGATGAATCCGGCGACGAACACGATCCAATGGAAGATCATGTCATGCCGTGTCGAATCTCGAGGGTCCTCGGACGGGCCAGTTGCCTCCGTTAGCTGTTCTTGCAACGCCTGCACCGCGTCTTCGTCATAGACGCCATTTTCATCCACCAAACCGTACATGACGGCGACTTCAGCATCAGTGAGTCCCGAACCCTTTTTCTGATCGAGAAGCTGCTCCTGTTTCGCCGGCTCTTTCTTCGCCGCCTTGGGGTCCCCTTTCTTCTCGGTCACCTTGAACACGATCTTCTTGCCGAAGCCCAGACGACCACGGACTGCTTTCCACATCGCCTTGAGGAAGCACCACCACATGATGTAATTCACCTTGGACCCAAGGAAACCAGTGAAGCGCGAGAACCGACGTGGCATCATCTCAACGACTGCGATCAGGGTGATGAAGTAAGATATCCACAGGATGACGAGCACGGTGGTCAACTCTTTCACCGGGTGCGTTTTGGTGTACACAGAGACGACAGGCACAATCAGAAAGACGGGGAAGCAGATGATCGTCGAAAGGTAGCCCATGATCGAGTTGAAGTAGCACAACATCTGGATGGCGGGCAGCTGGCGGACCCACATGAAAGTCTCCACCTGGAAAAAGACCTGGAAGCAGCCCGTGCACCAGCGCGAACGCTGCTTAAAAATCTGCCGCAAGTCATCGGGCGCCTCGCCCGTCGTCAGCACATGCCCATGGTACCGGCAATGCCAGCCCGACGCGGTCAATTTGAGCGAGAGCAAGAAGTCCTCGGTGATCGACTCGGTCGGGAACCAGCCCACGGCAGCAAGAGGAGCGGCACGTACGGCGAAGTTGGTGCCGCAGCAGACAGTCGCGCGCCACGCGTCGAGGCCTGTCTGCACGCCGAAGAAGAAAGTACTGCGCGTTCGAGGCTGGGTGAGTAGCATTAGGGATGGCAAGGCAAACATTTGGGTGATCACGGCAAGCGCACGAGTTCTGATGGTTGAAGACGTCGCCAGCATGGTCGACATTGAAAAAGTGCTGAGGCGTTTGAGCGATGGCAGTCTGCGGGTCGTCCTCGAAATAGGGCAGCACGTGCTGCAAAAAGTTGGGATGTGCCTTCATATCGGCGTCAAAGATTACTATGATGTCATTGTCGCGAGGCCGCTTTTTAGCGAAGATGTTGAATTTGAGTGCCGAATTAACGTTGCCCGCCTTGCCATGAATGGGCACACCCGGCCACTTGTTCCGCGCGAGGTAGATCAAACGCTCGTTACCCATCTCCATGCACTTCTTCTCGCGCTCGAGGTTCCGGCCGTCATCAAGCATGTACACGTACACCTTGGCCCATTCGTGCTTGAGCTGCAGCGCCGCCTCACAAGTGGCGAACACAAGGTCCGATGGCTCGTTGTAGCATGGCACGCAGCAGTGCACTACGTATCGTGGCTTTATCCTGGGCACCACCTTAGGCGGCGCCTGGTTGTATGCCCACGGCTGCGGGAAGCGGATGACCGCAAGCATCATCACGCAAATCGCGCCGAACATCTCAGCGACGCAAATTGTGGTTTGGTAGTACATGCGGTACGGCACGTCCCACTCAATCGTGTACAACCATCGATACCAAAAGTAGGACGGTAGCAGCACAAAGTAGCAGACAACAAGCAGGCGGTAGATGACCTTGCCCAAGTCCTCAGTCTGCTCCTGCCCAAGATCCGTGGGCACCTGCTGTGAGGGCATGGCATCATCGTCGTCGTCATTCACCTCATCGTTAACCCCATCATCCTCGTCATCGTCCTCGTCCTCTTCCTGCAGCATTAAACAAGGCAACATGTCAGCATCAAAGCGCCAAACAGAGAGCAAAAGAGCCTGATGAAGGTGCCGTCTCAGCGCACATCGAATTCATCATCATCCTCGCTTGACTGCTCCCTAGTTGTGGACACGCGCTGCATGCCCTGGTGGGATCGATCTGTCCTGCTTGCGACTCGCATCTCGCTGCACGGAAATGGGACGCCCTTCGAAAAATACCTTTTTCGGTAAAAAAGGCGAGTGTAACTTCGTCCATCCTTCTGAAAACGGGCTGGGAATTGCAGTGTACAGGCCTAGAGTGGCAGCCCAGGACCCACATCACCCCGCCCCTCTAACAAGAGTAAATCATACCACAGCACCGCGCAGAAAGAGAGCGCGTGCCCCTATAAAATACATGGACGATTCGAAAACGATTCGATGGTCGAATTCGAGGGCGCTCATCTCATTGGGCACGGCGGAGGGGCGTTCTTCAGATGCAGCCATCCGCCTGGGCGCGAGACTGCAGGTTAACACGTACCAGGGCTCCAGTTCACAAGTTCTGCTCCATGCGACGAGGCCAACTCTCAATCAAGAAATTCACGGAAGAACGCTTTCTTGGAGACGCCTGGTGGGAAGTGGATGTTGATTGTCGTAGGAGCCCACTGACTTCCAACGCAGAACAGCCCGATGCGTGCGTGTCAGTGAATGCGAGTCTGAGCAACCCGCGCAGCGACATCAGTGGCTACATCGGCTAGTCATTTCCTGCCCCCGAGGAGCGAGGCGACTCCGCCAGTCCGCTTGCCCGCAACCGGGTGTGTGCTACCACCTCGCCCGCCAGCGGTCATCGGAGTAGCTCTTGCTGGAGCACACGCGACGGCGACACCAAAGCCACTCGACTTGGCACCGCCCCTGGACGACAGCACAAGGCAAGGCGCAGCGAAGCGACAAGGGCACACATGGGGCGAGAAGAGGTGAGCTCCACAGATAGGGAGGGCCAGAGGATGGCAGGTGGTCGACAGCGGTGGATCACTCAAGCTCGGGCGACGGAAACAGCGCTGGGAGTGATGTGCTGCGCGAGCCCTTACCTGGCGTTGATGCTAGGCGAAGGCGGCGCTGCCACCGTCCTGCTGGGCGATTGGGGCAGCCCAGGCCGTGAGGGGGTGGACACGGAGCATCCCCCCATCTCCACTGTCAGTCCCCCGTGAGGCGCTCCTTCCCCATCGCTTGAGACACCGTCTGCTGCCGCGCCGCCCGTCGCAGCCTGCAAGGGCGTCACCGTGCCTTTTGCTGCCATCTCCTTTTGGAACTGCCGACCTTTCTCGTGCATCTTCGCTTCCATCTCAGCAAGGAAGTTCTGTTGAGGGCCGATTACGGATCCGGGCCGACAAAGGCGGAGCCACGAGATAATCTCCGGCGTCGTCACGAAAAAATGCTTCATGAGGAACAGAGAGATGAGCGTCCCTGTCCTGCCGAGGCCTGCCTTGCAGTGGACAGCAAGAGCGCCAGGTTCCGCTTCGACAATCTCGAGGAACCGCTTGAGGATCTGCTCTGTGGGGTTGCCTCCGTCCGCAAAATACAGGTCGTAGTGATTGAATTGAGCGTCGAGGAATTTTTTGCGATCATACACTTTGTTGTTGAAGCGCACTACGCCCGTGACGTTGTGCTTGCGGAAGTACTCGAAGTAAGTCTCGGGGGTGTTTGTCTTCACGCCATCAACATAGGCGATCGGTGTCTGTGTCGGACCCGAGAAGGCGAGGAACTTGCCCGGCACGATCCAGTTGAAGTCGCCATTCTCGACACGCTCGTAGTGCTCGTACTCGTCAGGGTCAAAGTTATCATGATTGTACCATCCCAGCGAGATAGCTTTGTGCAGGCCAGTGAAGCAATGTAGGACCGTCAATGGGTAGCTCGGCGGCCCGAGAGAGGCATCGCGGTACGGCACGAGCGCGGGCTTGACGCTCGCAAATGGAGCCCAGGCTTCCTGTGGCGTGACACTGTGGCAGATGATCCGCCATGCGCCACAAAGCAGGATGGAGTTCGCGCGTGTATCCGTCTGTGGTCTGCACACATGATATATTTTCTTGTTGGCCACGTTCGGATCGGTCATCTTTGCTGTCATCATCCTACTGTACCTGCACAGCTGCGCAATGTTCAGTGGCCCGAAGTCGCCATAGTAAGGATCGTAGATAAGCACCTCATCGGTATTGAAGAAGTGTGAATCCTCAGTATCTGAGGGTACATGGCGGCTGCATGCCCAGAAACACTTGTCCTTGCCATCAGCCTGGTAGAACGCGATCGCACCCTGCAGCTGCTGCGCCATGGCCCAATTCTGAGCGACTTGTCCTTTGGCCCTGATTGTATTCTTTTTCGACACGTCACAGTACTGTACGAATCAAGGGCTCCTGGCCCTCACGTTCATCTGGTCAACTAAAAATTCAACTAAGATCAGTGTTGCGTACACTGTCGGGTACAGCTGAAAGCAAGTCGCAAACGGGTTACGGGTACAGCTGTTGACCGATATGGGGTTCACGTCCAATGCCGCGCACGATGCAATGCATCCGACAATAAGTGCTGGAGCCTGGACTTTGCTGCTGTTTTTTGCCACATGCTATCAAGTGCCGTCGATCGAAAACAAAAATCACCATACCCACCCTTAGATACGTATCCTCGAATCGTCCCTTTCTTGGTGGTGAAGCCGGCGGTAGCACTCTAGATATACTGTGTGGGCCGTCGCGTCGTCGTAGGCAAGCAAGCAAGCAAACAAGCTTGCTTGCTTGCTTGCTTGCTTGCTTGTCGTAGGCGCCCCGCCGCCCATTTCGGCCACGCCTCCGTCCATTGCGATTGCGGCCCCCGTGCTTGGGGGTCCGGAGAGCGTGCGCGTTGTGTGTTTCACAGCAGCAGCAGCCCATTTCCTCGTAGCACTCTAGCTGGTGTGGGCCGTCGCTTCGAAGCGTGCTCAGCGTGCTCATCATGCTCATGGTGCTCAGCGAGCGAGCTCAGTGCGCTCTCATCATGCTCATCATGCTCATAATGCTCGTGCATGCTCATCATGTCTAGTGTGCTCAGCGTGTTCATCATGCTCATGGTGCTCATCGTACTCAACATGCCCAGCTTGCCCATCATGCACATCTTGCTCATAATGCTCAGCTCGCTCAGCATGCTCAGCGTGTGCTCAGCGTGCTGTTCGTGCTGTTCGTGCTCAGTGTGCTCAGCGCGCTCAGTGTGCTCAGTGTGCTCAGCGTGCTCAGCGTGCTCATCGTGCTCTCACATCGAGATCAGTGTGCTCATTGTGCGCATTGTGCTCAGTGAGCTCAGTGTGCTCAGTATGCTCGGCGTGCTCAGCATGCTCGGCTTGCTCGTGCTCATTGTGCTCATCGTGCTCGACCACGCAGCTCGTTGCGCACGGACGTCACCGATGATGCCAATAAAGAATGGCGCGATGTCGTCGACCATCGATGGCGTATCGAGTGCCGTCGATCGACGCACTGGCCGCTGCGGACGAGCGCGCTTGCTCAGGCCATCATCACTTGGCGCGGGGTGCTATGAGCGGGCTCCGCATTTCTTCTTTTTTGGTCGACGAAGGTTGGTCGTCACTTGTTTTGTGTCGTACAGGGTTAGCGAAACCACCTATGGAACGCGTTCCATAGGTGGTTTCGCCTTTTGAAAGGATGACGTGGCTGATTGCCCTTCTCATCATGTGGTTTTAATGGGTGGCTGTGTCGGTAACCTCCGATCTGTACCATGCATTGCGCACTGCATTGTAGTGTTCGCACAGAGACGAGAGAGCATGACAGACTGTGAGACAGTACAGAGATCACAAAACAGTTCCCATCACAAACGCACGTACAGTCGACGTGTTCCCTGACTCTCATCACCGACGGCTCCGTTTTGACGGTTTCATTGATACATGTGCACGTCGTCTGACACGACGTCTTCCGCCTCGATCGAGTCCGCGTTGGCCGCTGAGGAGCCGATAGAATCCCGGCTGTGTGCGCCCCATAATCGCTATCGCGATGGCGCACCCCCGCCTGGCATCTTTTCGAGGCATCTTTTGGCTCTTCGCCATTGGCGAGCCGTTGTCGGCGACAAGCATTGCGCGATCAGGACCAGCATTTTTGCGCCGCCCGTGCGATCCGATCGCTTCGCGGTGAGAAATCACAACTTAAATCATGGTGCCATCAAGCCAACAA
>Ga0210245_102527_pt1 | contig 10864 bp, 5 predicted proteins | sample ChrtobMetaP3_4mM_FD_155450 | JGI IMG/M metagenome (GOLD analysis project Ga0210245, IMG submission 155450) | Chrysochromulina tobin associated microbial communities from unialgal haptophyte culture, Seattle, Washington, United States - P3_4mM | ecosystem: Host-associated > Algae > Haptophytes >...
GCCGCCGACGCCGCCGTCCTCGCCACCGCCCTCGCCGCCTCAGAGCCCGCCACCGCCGCCGCCGCCGCCGCCACCCCCCCCCAAATGGACGGGTGTGGGGGATGATGCAGTGCACCCCTATACTATACGGGTGGGGATGGTCCAGTGCCAGTGCGCTCCTATACTATGGTCCAGTGCCAGTGCGCTCCTATACTATATGTACGCCACAGAAGTGTATATGTATATAATTTTACATCTCCTCTCACCATAGGTCTCAACTTACCAAGGACGAGCAAAAAAAAGCCCAACCTTAACACCTCCATAGGGACTCTCTACAGTTGAGTGGTACAAGGCTGAATCAAACAAATGGAAAGCTCCTACTTCCTTGTAGGGTGAAGGTTGGGAGGCACCTGCAATCATCATGCTGGATGCTCGCCCGTTCACATCGAACCGTAGCAAAACCACCATAGTCCACACGATTTGACGTCCACAGTGCTGCTCTTCATGATCTCGGTGCCATTTGAATGATGAGCCAAGTTTCTCTTGATCCAAAACGTGAGCATGTGATAATCTGACCTGTGGATCCAAACTATAGCCCAGCTTAGGGAGATTCTTCTCCAACGTCTGCAGGAGCATGGCTTCCATGTCCTTAGCCCACCTGGTACTGCAGTCATCTGCTGCATACGCTCCAGGCAACAGAGAACGTGGGAACGAACCAGCCCATGATTCCCACCCATCATAGTGTGTCCTTGACTGAGAGGAATCCAACCCGACTGTCCCAAGTCTTTGCAGCCTTACTTGTTCACTCAGTGCCAGCTCGTCAAAGCCGTGCACCTTGGGGTAGCTGTCAAATCCACACATTCGGAACCCGTCACGGTTCCTAATTACCACCCCATCAGGCCTCAATAGGCTAGCATCTACCCCTCTCTGCTGGTCCATTAGAATGAGGAACGGCTGCAGTAATTCCAACTCCTCCCCCTCAAATTGCCCAGCCAAAGTGCACAGCCGGGCGTGGGGGTGATGCTCGTGATACAACTCATTGTAGTGCCTGGCTTCTGGTTCACACAAGAATCGAACTGAGCGCTTGCTGCGTCTTTGGGGTGGGCTCTCTTCCATTGAGCGCGCTTCCTGCAAGCGCGCTTCAGCCTCTTGTGCTCGAGCAGTAGCAGCAGCTGCTGCAGCAACAGCAGCTTCAGCAGCTGCTTGGGCTGCAGCAGTAGCAGCAGCCGCAGCCGCTGCCCCAGCCCCTCCCCGCAACCTCATCGCCTTCTGCCTACACGCCCCATTGCAACTCTTCTGATTCGACTTCATCGGCAGCATTTTGCCGCACGCTGTGCACTCCTTGGGCGTCTTCGGCATGAGTGAGTCCTCGTGCGCGGAAAACCGTGACGTGACGTTTCGGAGACTTTGGCTTACTTCGGCTTACTTCGGCTTGCTTTTGGCTTACTTCGGCTTACTTCGGCTTACTTCGGCTTACTTCGCCTAAATCCCAACAACCCGCACTTGGGAAACACATACTCATAAGACGCACATGTAACTTACCGAAAAATAAGACGGTAGAAAACTTACTGGTAAGCGCATCGCTTAACAGTAAAGAACCGATCATCTGTGAATGAACGCGCGCGCTGACAGAACATAGATATGCTGAGAGGGCTGCTGGCGCTAACGTTGGCCGCCTCGTTCACCATCGTGGCGGCGCAGTCCTGTGGCACAAGCTGCGCAGTCCTGGGCTGCGATTTTTACGAAAAGGGTTGCCCGTGCCAGTGCAGCAAGTGTGTCAAGCATAACGACTGCTGCAGCGACTGGGATGCTGCATGTGACGGCGGGCATGGCTCGGCGGCTGGGCCGGACGCTGGTCCAGAGCAGCATCACCTGTCGCTGACCGCATCACCAAGCGAGATGGTGGTGAGCTTTGCCACTTCAAATAAACCGTCGTATCAAGCCACGCCCATCTGCACGCTGGTTGCACCCGACGGATCCAACGTCACCTTCTCTGGCGCCTCGCACACCTACACAACGAACGTCTCGAGCCCGTGGCAAGGTCTGCTTCACACGGTACGATTCACGGGCTTGACGCCGTCGCAGCGCTACAAGTACACGTGCCGCGTCGGCTCTAGCGAGGGCGCGCAGCACTCTTTCCTCGCGGCGCCGCCGGTAGGCTATCTGCCCGTGACGGTGGCTGTCGTGGGCGACATGGGCGAGGGATGCAACATGGACGATCACGGGCGTGACGGCTGTGCCAACGCGACCATCGCGCGCCTTCAGGCCGACGTGGCCAAGGCGAGCGAGGAAACATCCGCGTCGGCCGAAGCGAACAATGGCACCGCCCCTTTTTCGCTCCTGGTCCACGTGGGAGACATTGCGTATACGGGTGGCGTGGAGACGGTCTACGATGGCTTCCTGAATGAACTCGAGCCCGTCGCCGCGAGTGTGCCTTACCAGGTGTGCGTGGGCAACCACGAGCACTACTTCAACTTCTCCGGCTTCCTCGCTCGCTTCGCTATGAGCGAGTCAAGTCAAGTCATGTCAAGTCAAGTCGACCCAAATAGGATGTCGGCTTCGGCGCAGCTGCGGCTGCCGGCGACGCCGGCAGCACCAGCTGCTCCGGCGGCCGATCCGCTCGTGGTCAACAACCTGTTTTACTCCTTCGACTATGGCGGTGTGCACTTTGTGGCCTACTCAACGGAACATGATCTCGCTCCGCAGCTCAACTTCATCTCCGCCGATCTCGCCGCCGTCAACCGCACGAGGACCCCGTGGGTGGTCGCATTCGCGCACAGGCCAGTGTACTGCAGCACGAACGATCACAACGACTGCGACATCGGTGGGCCGAAGTTTGGCCAGCAGCTCGAGCCCTTGTTTAGTCAATTCAAGGTCGACCTTGCATTATTTGGGCATCTGCACAATTACGAGCGCACGTGGCCCGTCTATCAAGGGCAGGTGAGCGCGCGCTCGTATGCGAATCCGTCCGCGACTGTACATGCGGTGGTCGGCATGGCGGGCGACATCGAAGGGCTCACGGACGATTTCTCGCCGACGGTGCCGTCATGGTCGGCGGTGCGCGACTCGAGGCTCGGGTACGCAAGGCTGCACTTCGTAAGTGCGACCCGTATGAGTCTCTACTACACCCTCGCGAGCAATGGAAGCGTGGCCGACGAGTTCACGATCACAAAGTAGACGGCCGCGCCATGTTGAATCGCGAATGCAGGGGCGCTGTGGTGGGCGTATCGAATCGTGAATGAAGGGGCGCTGTGGTGGGCGTAATCGTGAATGCAGGGGCGCTGTGGTGTGCGTAATGCGAGGGGCGCTGTGGTGCGCGCGTAGCATTTCCCGAAGCCGCATTCCCCAAGGCAGCGCGTTGACGAGGCCTGCCCCGCGTAGCCAAAGTGCAGAGTGGAGAGGGTGACGGTTCGAGGTGACGCATGAGATTCGTCTGTAGGGCGTGAAATCACAGAAGTGTGTGAACTCACAGAGGGTGACGGTTCGAGGTGACGGTGAGGCCCACGGGCGTCGGCCCGGCGCAGACCTGGACAATCAACAATCATGACGCGCCCGTGGGCGCCTTCGCCCTTCGCCCCTGCGCCCTGGCCCCGCAACGCGCAAGGACCAAGGTGGGCGGGCTGGAGCGGCGGCAAGCTCGTGAAGGGGCGGACATGTTCCTCTTGTTTGTTACACCGTGATCAAACGAGGCTCTGTGGCCGTCGCGTAATTGAAAGGGGGCACAATACAACGTAACGATAACGATCATTGGGGAAAAATGTAAAATCAAACATCGACGACGTCTTCAGAAGGCACCAGCTCGTGCCTTCTTGATGCAGCGAGGATCCATGGGAGCTTGGAGTGTGCTCGCTTGATGGCAGTGGTTGCGCCGATCATGATGATGATCAGCAAGCCGAGGCCCGCAGCGGCAACCTGGGTGGTCTGATGCGCACCAGTCACATCCATAGGGCAATAGCGCACGTCAATAGCGCACCAGACAGTCGATATGGCCGGCGGCGACGGCGGCGACGGTCGCGGAGGCTGGAGCGGTCGCGGGGGCGGCGTCTGCGGTCGGGGTGGCCTCGGGGAGGGCGGGGGTGACAAGGGTCTTGGTGGAGGCGGCTCTGGTGGCGGTATAGGTGGCAGCCGTGGCAACGGACTCGGCGGCGGCCAGTGCGGTGGCTTTGGTGGCGGCGGCAACGGCGGCGAAAGGGGCGGTGGCGGGCTCGGTGGCTCCATCTGAACGCACGTGAGCGTGATCTGGCCGAGCTGTGGGGCCGACTCGCCCCTCAACATCCCGTTGATCCCGCACCCGAAGCGTCCAACCGTTCCGCCGATTTGAGCCACGGCATTGGGCTTCAGGTGGACGGTCAGGCTGGTCTCGCTGTGTGCCCAGAGTTGGACGTTCTGATCGCAAGCGTTTTCACGCACCTCCACGGGCTCTCCAAAGTCGAGCACTGCAAGTGTCGTGGTGTCCCAAAATGGGTGATCACGGGTGGCGCTCACGAGCACCTCGATGTAAAACCCTCCGGACCAGCGGTCTTGCAGCAGACTTTCAGGCGAGTTCCAACGCTCCGAGTTGAGGCGGAGAGGGCATGCTTGCGTACTCATTTCTCCTCAGCACATGTACTTCACTCGAGTGCACAGAAGTCGCGGGGCGGCAAGGACTCTTCGGTTGGGTCGGGTGAGATCGAAAAAAAAAGGTAAAAACTCGAGCATGCAATTGTTTCTCAAGAGAAACGTCGTACGACCCCTGTTCATGCTTCTCCATGTAGATGTGTCCAGAATCGTCAACTCTTCACCATCCCTCATGCGCCAGCTTGCAGCCTCGAGTAGCCTCGCCGCAGAAGACGACGCGTGCCAGAAGGAGTTGCGAGTTCGCTCGCCGTGCTGAGCTATGGCACGGGCGTTGTTGTTGTTGGTTCGTCTTCTACTTATTGCCAGATAGTCACACCTATCTCTTCTTGCCAAACAAGGCCTTGCTCAGCGACCAGGGAGCGCCGCCCTGAGCGCCGCTCTCGCTAAGGCTCTGGACGGTGCCAGAGTGGAGCAGTCGTTGCTTCTCGATTCCGACGAGGATGTCTTTCGGATTCGTTGTGACTGAATGGCTGAGGCCATTCTGGATCCGCTCGTTCGCCGCGATTCGCTCCTCGTTCGCAAGCGCATCGGTCTTAATGCCACAGACATCGTAATGGAAGAGGACTCGGTAGCAGAGCACCTTGGCGGTGTCCTGGATGACGAAGAAGACGCCGCAGAAGCACCACGTGAACACCACGTGCTCAAAGTCGAGGCCGATCAGCTGGACGTCCTCCTGGTGCTCACGCGCCGCCTCCTCGCCCTCGAGGTACAAGACTTCGTCAAACCGAATGTCCTGGAAGGGCCAGGTGACCGAGAAGTAGGTTGACGTGAGCGTGGCGAAGAGAGCGGCGGAGGCGACGATCTTGCTAGGCGCGCGTGTCCAGCACCAGTCTTGGGTGCGCGCAGCAAAGATGGTCCACCAGTCCGAAAGGGAGATCTTGAGGTACATCATGGCGATGATCTGGCCGTACGAGAGGGAAGACGAGAGACCGAGCTGGCGCATTGGCGAGTCGGGGTCCTCGGATGAGAGAGCCCAGTCGAGGAGCAGGAGCGACGAGCCACACGCGACGAAGCCTATCCACGCCGCGACGATGAAGAGGATGGGAAGGTTCCACTTCTCCGGCAGCTGCGACGCTTTGACGTTGTCGTACGCGGTCGAGACGATGGTCGCGTCGTTGAGGATGACGATCACGACGAGGGCGATCACGGGCAGGTTGAAGGTGCCCGGGATGTCGAGGCCGATCTCGCGCTCCGTCATTCTGAAGCCGTACTCAAAGTGCGCGACAGAGCCATCGGACAGGACCTTGTCGTACTTATACGGATGGCCGGGGAGCTGCTTGAACTTGTCGTTGTACCAATGGGGCTCGAAGGCGAAGACGGCGACGAAGAAGAACAAGAGGAGCTGGATAGTGCACGCGACGCGGTAGATGACGTAGTTCTTCATGCGCTGGAAGATGGCGCGAGAGATCTCGATGGCGTCGACGATGACGGAAAGGCCCGGGGCGGTGAGGACGAGGTCCGCCGCAGCACGCGCCGCGTCGGTCGCGCCCTCGACGGCGATGCCCACGTCGGCCTTCTTGAGGGCGGGCGCGTCGTTGACGCCGTCGCCGGTCATGCCGACCGAGTGGCCGAGCTGACGCAGCGTCTCGACGATGAGGAACTTGTGCTCGGGGTAGACGCCGGCAAAGCCGTCCGAGTTGGTGATCATCTCGCCGTAGTCGCGGCCGAGGGTCGTAGGGGGAGCGTCGCCAGCCGCGAGGGTGGGGAGATTCGCAGCGCTGGAGATGTTGTCGCCCATGCCGAGCTGGCGCGCCGTCTCGCGCGCGATCGCTTGGTGGTCACCCGTGATCATCTTGACGGAGACACCCTGCATCATCGCATTACGGATCGTCGCCTTCGTGTCCGGCCGAGGGGGGTCGAGGAAGGTGAGCATCCCGACCATCTTCATCACGCCGCCCTTATCCTTCTTGGCGACCGCGAGGGCACGGATGCCACGCTCCGCAAGGTTGTCTACCTTGGCCTGGAACGCATTGCCAATCGCCGCGTAGTTGGATTTGTCGATCAAGGTGAGCAGCACGTTTGGCGCGCCCTTGACCACTTCAAACTCGGCGCCATTAGGGCCCCTCAGGGTCGCCTCGGTGCGCTTGCGCTTCGGGTCAAACGGAACAAAGTCGAGCTGCACGTGCTTGTCGCAGTACTCGCGGTCGAGCTTGTCCGACATGAGCACGAGAGTGTCGAGAGCATCCTTCGGAGGCTCCTTCCACCGAATCGCTAGGGCCGCATAGGTGAGGATCTCGGGCCCCTGGATCTTGTCGTCGTAGCTGACCATCTCCTGCAAGACCATCTTGTTGAGGGTGAGGGTGCCGGTCTTGTCCGAGCAGAGGATCGTCATGCCGGCCAGCTGCTCGATTGAGGCGAGCCGTGCCACGATCGCCTTCTTCTCCGCGAGCATGCGTGAGCCAAGCGCCATCGTCGCGGTGCACACGACCTGCATCGCAATCGGGATCGACGCGACCAGCAGCACAACGCCAAACGAGACAGCCTCCCACAGCTGGCCGGGGTCACGCATGATGAGATGGACCACCGCGATCGTGACGAGCACCGACGAGAAGGCGAAGAGCACCTGCGTGATCGAAAGCACCACCTTTTGGAAGTTGCCCTCATCGTGCGTCGAGCCGATGAGCGCGGCCGTCTTGCCAAAGAACGTGTTGATGCCCGTATTGCACACCACGCCATCGACCTCGCCAGAGACGACCGTAGAGCCCATCATGATCTGGCTGCCCGCAGACATGCTCACCGGCAGCGACTCGCCAGTCAGAGCCGCCTGATCGACTTGGATCTCCATGCCGTGACTCACGATGCAGTCGGCCGGCACGCTGAAACCGGCAGCGAGCGAGACACGATCGCCAGGCACCAGCAAAGAGGCGTCAATCTTGCGCCAGCGGCCATTCCGCTTCACAGTAGCCTCCGGCTTGAGCGAAGCTTTCAGCGCCGCAACGGCATCTCCCGCCCGCATGTCCTCCCAGAAGCCAACAAAGCCGTTGAGGAAAAGCAGCGTCATCAGCGTGTAAAAGTCGGGCCACTCTTTCAGGAGGTACTCGATAAGGCACGCCAAGACGATCATGCCCGGCATGAGGCCAGTGAAGTGCGACAGGAAGATCACGTACCATGGCGTGGCGTTGTCTGGCAGCTCGTTAAGCCCAAACTGTTTCAGCCGGATCTCAGCCTCGGCCTCGTCCAGGCCTTCCTCACTCGTCGCATCGACATGTGCACCTGGCTCTCCGGTCAGATCGAGCACGGAGGCCTTGTGATGGAGGGTGCGGGGCGTCTCTTTCATGGCTTCTCTTCCGCCAATACCTCTGGCAAGGCACGTCCGCCACGAGAGGCGCCTCAAGTCGTCCTAGGGATGATGAGGCGTACCACCTGGGAGGGTTTTGGCGCAATCGCAGTCATTAGTTAATTAAGTCAAGTCAAGTCAAGCCAAGTCAAGTCAAGTGAAGTCCAAGTTAAGTCAATTCGATACGCTTCCGTTCAGTTGCCTGTTGTTCATGTATGATACTCAAAGCGACGCCGGCGACATCTCCGACCGGAGCGCTGTGAGCGCGGAGATAGCGGAGCGACGACAAAACACAAATTGTACTCAAGTAACGAGCGAAGAGCAACGCGAACGAGCGGCGAAATGTCCCGGTTGTCGCTGCCTGTCAAGTGTCAACCGAATTCCGACGTTGAGGCTGCCTGCGCCTTACAGTACACGATATTACATCTATTTTCAGCTGTACTGACGCTACACAGTGTACAGTTTGGTTGTTCCGGGGTACAGCTGTTCAGTATACCGTCACCCGTCAACGTCAACCTGGCACGTACGAGCACACTCACGCATGAGCTGAATGTGTTCCGACCACCGACAACCGACGCCGACCCCCCAAGCCCCGGAAAGACTGCATTTCGTGCCGTACTTGAGCCGTTGACACGTCTTCCATCTTCCCCTCTTCCATCTCCTCATCAAACTTCCCTTCCGGCGGAAGCGTGTTCAGCATCAATGGCTCTGGACGGTGCCAGAGTGGAGCAGTCGTTGCTTCTCGATTCCGACGAGGATGTCTTTCGGATTCGTTGTGACTGAATGGCTGAGGCCATTCTGGATCCGCTCGTTCGCCGCGATTCGCTCCTCGTTCGCAAGCGCATCGGTCTTAATGCCACAGACATCGTAATGGAAGAGGACTCGGTAGCAGAGCACCTTGGCGGTGTCCTGGATGACGAAGAAGACGCCGCAGAAGCACCACGTGAACACCACGTGCTCAAAGTCGAGGCCGATCAGCTGGACGTCCTCCTGGTGCTCACGCGCCGCCTCCTCGCCCTCGAGGTACAAGACTTCGTCAAACCGAATGTCCTGGAAGGGCCAGGTGACCGAGAAGTAGGTTGACGTGAGCGTGGCGAAGAGAGCGGCGGAGGCGACGATCTTGCTAGGCGCGCGTGTCCAGCACCAGTCTTGGGTGCGCGCAGCAAAGATGGTCCACCAGTCCGAAAGGGAGATCTTGAGGTACATCATGGCGATGATCTGGCCGTACGAGAGGGAAGACGAGAGACCGAGCTGGCGCATTGGCGAGTCGGGGTCCTCGGATGAGAGAGCCCAGTCGAGGAGCAGGAGCGACGAGCCACACGCGACGAAGCCTATCCACGCCGCGACGATGAAGAGGATGGGAAGGTTCCACTTCTCCGGCAGCTGCGACGCTTTGACGTTGTCGTACGCGGTCGAGACGATGGTCGCGTCGTTGAGGATGACGATCACGACGAGGGCGATCACGGGCAGGTTGAAGGTGCCCGGGATGTCGAGGCCGATCTCGCGCTCCGTCATTCTGAAGCCGTACTCAAAGTGCGCGACAGAGCCATCGGACAGGACCTTGTCGTACTTATACGGATGGCCGGGGAGCTGCTTGAACTTGTCGTTGTACCAATGGGGCTCGAAGGCGAAGACGGCGACGAAGAAGAACAAGAGGAGCTGGATAGTGCACGCGACGCGGTAGATGACGTAGTTCTTCATGCGCTGGAAGATGGCGCGAGAGATCTCGATGGCGTCGACGATGACGGAAAGGCCCGGGGCGGTGAGGACGAGGTCCGCCGCAGCACGCGCCGCGTCGGTCGCGCCCTCGACGGCGATGCCCACGTCGGCCTTCTTGAGGGCGGGCGCGTCGTTGACGCCGTCGCCGGTCATGCCGACCGAGTGGCCGAGCTGACGCAGCGTCTCGACGATGAGGAACTTGTGCTCGGGGTAGACGCCGGCAAAGCCGTCCGAGTTGGTGATCATCTCGCCGTAGTCGCGGCCGAGGGTCGTAGGGGGAGCGTCGCCAGCCGCGAGGGTGGGGAGATTCGCAGCGCTGGAGATGTTGTCGCCCATGCCGAGCTGGCGCGCCGTCTCGCGCGCGATCGCTTGGTGGTCACCCGTGATCATCTTGACGGAGACACCCTGCATCATCGCATTACGGATCGTCGCCTTCGTGTCCGGCCGAGGGGGGTCGAGGAAGGTGAGCATCCCGACCATCTTCATCACGCCGCCCTTATCCTTCTTGGCGACCGCGAGGGCACGGATGCCACGCTCCGCAAGGTTGTCTACCTTGGCCTGGAACGCATTGCCAATCGCCGCGTAGTTGGATTTGTCGATCAAGGTGAGCAGCACGTTTGGCGCGCCCTTGACCACTTCAAACTCGGCGCCATTAGGGCCCCTCAGGGTCGCCTCGGTGCGCTTGCGCTTCGGGTCAAACGGAACAAAGTCGAGCTGCACGTGCTTGTCGCAGTACTCGCGGTCGAGCTTGTCCGACATGAGCACGAGAGTGTCGAGAGCATCCTTCGGAGGCTCCTTCCACCGAATCGCTAGGGCCGCATAGGTGAGGATCTCGGGCCCCTGGATCTTGTCGTCGTAGCTGACCATCTCCTGCAAGACCATCTTGTTGAGGGTGAGGGTGCCGGTCTTGTCCGAGCAGAGGATCGTCATGCCGGCCAGCTGCTCGATTGAGGCGAGCCGTGCCACGATCGCCTTCTTCTCCGCGAGCATGCGTGAGCCAAGCGCCATCGTCGCGGTGCACACGACCTGCATCGCAATCGGGATCGACGCGACCAGCAGCACAACGCCAAACGAGACAGCCTCCCACAGCTGGCCGGGGTCACGCATGATGAGATGGACCACCGCGATCGTGACGAGCACCGACGAGAAGGCGAAGAGCACCTGCGTGATCGAAAGCACCACCTTTTGGAAGTTGCCCTCATCGTGCGTCGAGCCGATGAGCGCGGCCGTCTTGCCAAAGAACGTGTTGATGCCCGTATTGCACACCACGCC
>Ga0210245_102552_pt1 | contig 10764 bp, 5 predicted proteins | sample ChrtobMetaP3_4mM_FD_155450 | JGI IMG/M metagenome (GOLD analysis project Ga0210245, IMG submission 155450) | Chrysochromulina tobin associated microbial communities from unialgal haptophyte culture, Seattle, Washington, United States - P3_4mM | ecosystem: Host-associated > Algae > Haptophytes >...
TGCATGCGACTTTGGGCGTCCGGCTCCGAGCACCAGCGTGTCCCCAGACTCTCATCTTCGGCCGACCGAAGGCCACACACCGGCCCAAGGCAACGCACGCGTGAGCGCGTGCACTTACTCCCCCACCCCTTTCCGACGTATAGTTAATGTAGCACCGGTTGTCGCGTCTGTCGTGTTACCGGAACCGGTAACGTTCACAGAGTTCATCCGTGGGAACGATGGCGATGTGTCGGCTCCGAGTCGGTTCGCCTGCGCCACGTTGAATACACATTATTCAATCATTATTCACAACGATGCTAAACAAACGGGCGATTTGGCTCATCTTCTTGTACGCTGCGTGCGCTTTGGGCCTCCGTGTCGTCACGTACAATATTCATGCCTGGCGTGACGCGAATCACGTTTGCAATTTCGATCGCCTGGTTGAACTTCTGAACCAACTGCAACCTGACGTCCTATGCCTTAATGAGGTGCTGGATCCGTTCGTCGCACCGCCCGCGGAAGATCCGTATTGGGAGGCCGTGAGACAGCGCCGCGGCTACGGTTACACGCTCCCAACAGAGGCAGTGCCTAGCAGCGCAAGCGAGGCATTTCTGAACCGACTCGCAGACGCATTAGAGCTACCGCATTTTGCATTTGGAGCAGCTACGACGACGCGCTCCTTCTTCGGCAAGTGCGGCTTTGGCAACGCAATTTTATCGAAGCACGTTCTGAGCTCCGTGCGCCGCGCCGTTGCCGTTTCGACGGAGGCGGACCTTTATCTTGGAGGGCAGAAGCGCACGCATCAAGACCTTGAAGATCGCGGATGTCTTTTAGCCATTGTGGAGTTACCGTGCGGGGCTCGCCTCGGCATGGCTTGTGCCCACTTGGACCATAAGGCCGAAGAGCTCCGCGAGAGGCAATGCTGTTACTTTCTGCGGCAGGCGAGCGAAGCCTTCAGCCCTGAGCTGCCCTACATGCTCTGCGGCGATCTCAACTCGTTTGACGCACGCGACATGCACGAGGACGGCTGGCAGGCCATCTGTGCCCTCTACGACTCCAAAGGGTGGCCGCCGCCGAGGAGCCGAAGCCTGGTCCAGGACGCTCTCGCAGCTGCTGGCCTGCGCGATACGTTTGGCGCCGTCGAGGGAACAAAGACGGCGCAGTATCCGCCACCTACGTCGTGGACAGCGACACGGATCGACTACATTATGGCCCGCGATGGTGAGTCTCATGGCCTGCGTGTGACTTCCCATCGGACCGTTCCCAGCGATACGTCAGACCACTCGCCGGTGGTCGTTGACGTTGAGATACGCAGTTACTCGCCGAGCGAGCTCGAGACCGCGGACTGATGCTCGAGTAACAGGTCCTTTTGCTATTTTCCGGTCCTTATGCTATTTTCCGCGTCGGGCACCTATCTGCATTATAGAAACCGTAGCGTACCTAGGGAACCTAGTGTGCTGCAACCGCGAGCGTCAGTACACCGGCGGGGTCTCCGGTGGGAGCCGAAAAGTCCAATGCTCCATTCGCCGGAACGTCCCGCGCATGCACCCGCGCCGCAGCGCGGCCGCGGGCTCGTCGCCGGAGGATCGCGCAGCCCGGCACCGCGCACCTCCCTACGCACCATTTTTCGGGTTTATAACCTCCTCGAGAATCGGCGGAGCTTCAGCTTTCACACAACAATGCGATGCAAAGTCGCCGCATTGGATGGCTCGCAGAGTATGACACGCTCACGAACATATCGGTAACTTATCGGGCAGTGCCTGTGTGACGTGCAGCACGCCGACCTTTGGCACCGCCGCGCTGACGAGTCGCCACAGCGTCCCCCTTATACGTGTTCCAGCGCGTCCGCCGCGCCCCGCTGCCCGGGCTCGAGCCTCGAATGCCCCCGCTGCCGGGTGGATGGATCCATCTGCTGCCGGGTGGATGGATCATGAGTTTCATGCGAGTTGCCCCGGCTCAGTCGAGTCCACGATGCCAAATGGCTTCGTGGAGGGCAGGATGCCACGCTGCTGTAGCTCCTCGACAAGCGTGGCTATGTTCAGATCCACCTCCTTCTCTGCCTCGGGGTTAGCCGATCGCAGGTCCTTCATGCGCACCTTGCCATTCGCAAACTCGTCGGGTGCGACAAAGATCGAACGACGCCCGTTGACGCGGTCGGCGTAGTTGAACGCCTTGGCCACTTTTTTGGCGGGTTCGAGCAGCACGTCGACCGCATAGCCAGCTTGGCGCAGCTTGTTCGCGCACAGCACCTGGCCCGCGCGCATCTCGGCGTTGAAGGCCATGATGACAAAGTCAATCTGCGGCACGAGCGTGGGCACTTGGTTCTTCTGCCTGAGCAGCTCCATGATGACGCAGTCGCCGAAGCCAAAGCCGACTGCGGGCACCATCTGCGGCGAGAAGTAGGTGTCCGAGTAGAGCCGGTCGTACCGGCCGCCTCCGCAGATGGCACGCAGCTCGCCCTTGCGATCGAAGCCCTCGAAGACGATACCCGTGTAGTACGCGAGCCCGCGCACGACGGACGCGTCAAAGAAGATCCAGTCACGGTAGCCATAGGCCTCTGCGACCTCGAAGAGGGTGGCAAGCTCGTCGACGGCCTCCTTGCCATGCTCGCCCGTGAGCGCACGCAAGTCGTCGATGTTCTTCAGGCTGAGCGACGCGACGATCTTCTGCGCGGCCTCGGTAGGGAGACCGCACGCGACGCCTGTGTCCTTATCAGTCATCTGCTCGAGGAGCTCAACGGTCGCCTTGTCGCCAATCTTATCCAGTTTGTCGACGATGACAGCCACCTTGGTGAAGACCTCGTCAGGCACGCCGTAGAGCTTGAGGATGCACGAGAGCACCTTGCGGCTGTTGATCTTGATGCCCACGTCCTCGGACGTGACGCCCACTGACTGGAAGAACTGTGTGATCGCGGCGAGCAGCTCGACTTCGGCCGAGATGGACGGCTCGCCGATGATATCCATATTCCACTGGAAGTGCTCGCGCTTGCGCCCGCGCTGGACTGTCTCAAACCGCCAGCACTGCGGCACCGAGAACCACTTGACCGGCTTGAGGAAGCGGTCGCCGAGTGAGAGGATCATGCGAGCGAGCGTCGGCGTCATCTCCGGACGTAGCGTGACGCGCTTCCCATCTTTATCGACGAAGTTGTACATCTGCTCGGTGATCTCTTCGCCCGCCTTGCGCTCGTACAGCTCGACCTTCTCGAGCACCGGCGCGTCGTACTCCTGGAAGGCGAAGAGGCGCGCCGTCTCGCGGAACCTCTCGAAGAGCCAGTTGCGCACGCGCATATCCTCGGGGAAAAAGTCGCGCGTGCCCGAGGGAGGCTCATAAAAGTCAGGATCCACGACGGGCGCGGCCGCCGCCTTACCGCCGCCCTTCTTCTCCGCCTTCTTGGCCTCCTTCTCCAGCTTCTTGAGCGCCGACTTGGAGAGTCCGCCAGCGACGCCACTCTCAGCCGACGTCTCGGCTGAGGATCCATCGGCCGGCGGGGCCGCCGAGGACGAAGACGGCCCCGCCGCGGCGGCGCCGAGCTCGCTGGGAGTAAACCAGATCGCAAGCTCGCGCTTGGCCGCGGCCGCGTCAGCAGAGCACTCGAGCAGGTTGCATGACGCATCGAGAGCGAGCTCTCCGCGAATGCTACTCAGATCAGCCTTGAGCGGGTCGGCATCGCCGACGAGCAAGAGCGCGGCTGCGATGGCGCCCGGCGCCTCCCACGCGGTGGCGATCACAGCACCCTCCAGCAGGCGGCTCACTGCAGGCTCAAAAGCAGGTGTGCCCTCGAGTGGTGCGTACTGCGCCTCCGCGAGCTCCTTGGTCGGCTGCATCATCTTGCATGCGACGAGGACGAATTGCTTGCGCTCGAAGCGCTCGGTGATCTTGAAGTTGAGACCTCGGCCGATGGCATCGGGCTTGAGGAGCACAAAGGTCCGCTCGGTCATTTGAGGTCGTGCCTCCTCTTCCTGACTCCGTGCAGGCGTCCCAAGCTCGTGCCTCGCGTCGGGGTGCGCACACTCGTATCTTGCCACGCGCCGCGCGCGCGCGCGCGCCTCGGTTCACAGCCGCATGGCTCGAGAACTGATCAGAAAAGATGAAAACCTTTGCACACCGCTCCCCAAGACCACCTCTTACGAAGGATTCAATTACGGCTCGCCGTCTTCAAGATTCTTTCCAAATTTCATTTGCGAAACATGTTTTTTTGCTTTTTACGGACAGCGCCGCGGCGAGAGGCGACAGCGTCCCCCTCGGTGCCACTGTCCACGAGACCCGCCGTCGACAACCTGAACTTATCTCGCTGCCTTCTACTTGATATCCACGGTCTCCGTCCGTTACGGATGGCCGAGCTGGAGCAATGCAAGATCTGGCTGGAAAGGAATGGCCTTGAGCTTGTGGACGTCGTTTCTGTCTCACGGCAACAAGGAGTGCACGTAAAAGTGCGGCGCAAGGATGGCACCTCACCGCCGCCACTGCTCAAATCGCAGCTGGTTTCGTCACAATCGCCAAAGAGCACTGCCAGAAGCGAAAAGAAGTCGACGAGGAGAAAGACCCCAAAGAAGAAGGCAGCATCCTCCATTTTGGCAGTGGATGAGCTCTCTCCGCAGCAGGAGGAGGGCGTCTTTGGCTCTGAAGGTGAGGTCCTCGAACCATCAACAGGGACTTTGTCGTCGATCTTGAATGATGCGAGTGCCTCCGTGCGGGTGGCGGCGGATTCGGCTACGCGTCGGCCGCAAGTGGAAGAAGGTGAGACCCTCGAGCCACGAACAGTGACGAGCAGCTCGCCTGCTGATGAATATCTGGAGAGTGATACTTTCTCAGACAAGCTGCAGCCCGCCTCAAAGTACGAGGCGCTTGCAAAAGAGATCCGCGAGAAGCATGCCAAAGAGGATGCCGAGATCGCCGCGCAGTGGGGCACCTGCAAGATGATGGTAGGCATGGAGCTCATTAAGAAGAAGTGCAAAGCACCGCAGCTGGTGCTCGATTGGGACAAGAAGGGCAAAGGTGTGGTGAGCAAGGTGGAGTTCCGGCAGGGCATCAAGGAAAGTTTGACCGTCAAGACGGACATGAAGTCGCTCGACGCACTCTTTGACTCCTTTGACCAAGATGGTGGAGGTACCCTGGACGCCAATGAGCTGAAGGATGCACTGAGTCAGATTAAGCACGATTGCGAGCAGCTCAAGTTGCGCGAGGCGAGCAAGCTCGAGAGGCAGCCAGCCGACAAGCATCATATCAGCCGACTGGAGCAGATTGCGGCCGCTACCCGAAAGGCGAACATGGCTCTGCGAGCTTTGGAGAGTGAAGCCTCGGTTCAAGACAATGTGCTCGAGCGGGAGCGGCGCAAGTGGGCGGCGGCAGAGCTCGAGCAAGCCGCTGCCGACCTTCAGGGTGCGTTGGCGGCGGAGGAGGCAGCAAACAGGAAGCTTGAGGATGAGGCTAGAGCAGCCGTGGAGGCTGCAAAGCGCGAGCAAGAGCGGCTTGAAGATGAGGCTCGGAGGGCGGCGGAGGCGGAGGCTGCGAGGAAGGCGGAGGCTGAGAGGAAGCGCGCCATAGAAGATGCGGTCACGCTCGATTCGTCGGATTCGCTGGCAGAGAGGATCCGGGCCCTCAAAAATGAAATCAAAGCCCTTGAGCCGGTGAGCAATCCGCCAACGGCCGAGCAGCAACTTAGCGCGAGCCTTGCTCAGAAAAAGTTGCAGCCCAAGGATCTCGTCAAGGAATGGGACAAGAAGCATACGGGCGAGGTGAACAAGTTGGACTTTCGGCGGGGCGTACGCGCGCTTGGCGTCAAGTCCGAAGACAAGGATATTGATAACCTATTTGCGAGCCTGGATGAGGATGGTGGAGGCACGCTCACTGCCGAAGAGCTCAAGAACGCGCTTAAGGGGATGCAGAATGCGGCCGTGGAGGGCATTGAGGAAGCGGAATATCGTGCAGCCCGGCAGCTGCGAATCAAATCGTTCGTATCGAAGCTGGAGTCTTTGGTGCCGCTCACGAAGATGGCGGAGGAGGCGATCGCCAAGCACGCTAAGTTGAAGAAGACCAAGTCCAACGAGGCGGAAGTTGAAGCCGCCTACGCAGTTGCTGCTGCCCAGAAGCGAAACGCTGTCGTGGTCCAAATCGAAGTCGCCCAGAACCTAGAGGTCTTGAACCATTTGAACGAGGCGGCCGCCTTGCAGCTGTTGAATGCCAAGACCATGCGAGCAGACGCCGACGGGAAAGAGAAGGCCAAGATCGCCGAGCGGAAGCGGAAGCAAGAGGAGGAGGAGAAGCGCAAGAAGGCTGCACAAATAGCTCGTCTCGAGAGCAAGCGACAACCTGCCGAGGCCAAGATGGTCCCTCCTTGACGACGCCCGTTGAGAGAGATGGACTCAGGTTGTAGTTTGACGGATTGACGGATTGACGGATTGGAGGGCCTCCGACGCTACGGGATGCTCTGAGCGGTCTCGATCCTCGTTCTTGGCCGTCCGATGCTTCCGATGTTACGGTGGCTGAGCGAGCCGACGAGCTCGTCGCTGGGATCTTGCATCTTTGCAATTGGCTCCTGGCGATGTGGTCGAGGAGGAGGTAGCGTGCTCGAGGACTCTTCACCAAGTGCCAGCACGGACGAGCCGCCAGTGCGGTGCTCATCGCAGCCGGAGCTCGTGTGGTCCTGTACCCGCGACGAAACGCATAGGAATTCGTTTGGGATTGGGTGGTGTTGATACCTTCTGCCTGAATATACGGGTGTTGGGGTATCCTAACAACACAAACCGTTTCGTTTGAAATATCCGCTATTGCACGCCTTCACGCTTCGGCCGCGTTCGCGTTTTGCCCGCCGTGGCCGGGCCGGCGGCCGGACGATCCCGGATCCGATGCCCTGCGGGTCCGTGATCCGTCTTCCGACGTCCGTTTTCCGACGTCCGTTCGCGGATCGCATCGTATTCACGGGCGATTCCTGCCAGATCGGATGCGAATTCGACGGCGGCGCCCACGCGCGCGGATCGTCGGACGGCCAGCACACAGGACCGCACCGACTCTGTGTCGCACGTCAATGTGCTATGTGATCACTGCGATCCCCGGTGAAGTCAACCAATACCTTGCTCGCCTCTACAAGAGCAGTACACGTCTGGGATGCCCGCCTCGCCGCACGTGCGCCCTGGCGGCACCTCGTTGAAGAGGGAGGGCCGGCCGCTGTGCTCGGGAGGTGCGTCCGGGAAGACAGCGAGCGCCTGCATCGTTTTGTAGAGCTCGTGGACGGTGACGAGCCGCTGCTGGTTGAGAGTGAGTGCTGCTAGCCACTCGGGCCTCTCACGCAGGAGCCAGTCAGGCGCGAGCACGTACAAAAAGGGCAGCTGATGCTCCGAGGCTCCAATCTCGTACTCCGTGTACCAGATGCCGTGCGTGCCGTGGTCGGAGAGTAAGATCATCACCGTGTCGCGCAGCACACTCGAGGCCATGCGGAGCAGCAATGCCGCCAGATCAGCGTCGAGAGAGGGAAGCCGCAGCATAAAGTGCTCGTGAGCGACCATCGTGTTGACGGCGGCCCACCGGCGCGGCGCGTCCGCGTAGGTCGACCAAAACTCCTCAAGGTAGCCGATGAGTACCTGGTGGAGCGAGCGGCCACCGCCGACGCACTGGCGTCGCCCAGGGTTGAGGAAGCCCTTTTGGGCCCAGCAGCATGGCTTGATGTGTTGGGAGCAAAAGAGTTTCCACCACTGGTGGTCGGGCAACTCTTCGAGCCGGACCGCGTGAGCGCCCTTGTACACCGCGTTCACGGTCGATGTGACCGACGAACACTGGTCATGGATCTCCTCGGCCATCATCGTGACTGCACCTGCGTTTTTGAACATCTCCCAGACGCACGCCTCGCCGCGTAGCCCCGACAGCTTCTCGGGCGCGGCGTCGCAGAAGAAGGGCAGCTGGTTGGGCATCGAGTTGAACCCGACCACATTGTAACGCTCGAAATCGAAGACATGCACGCGCCCATCGCCTTCCGCCAACGGCGGGGGTGGTGGCAGCGGCGTCTCGAGTGTGGACGGATCCGGTGGGCCCTCAGCCGCCGCGGCCCTGGCCTTGGCCTTCGCGGCAGCTTCGGCGGCGACGGCCGCGGCCGCATGCTCACCGTATTTTTGGATCGCCTCGAGGGCCGCGAGCGTGAGAGGCATCGAGCGGCGAAAGTGCGCACGTGACGTCGCATCGATCATAAAGATGAGCAGCGACGGGCGGCGCACGCCGAAGAACCTCGTGGGCACAGCGTCCTTGGCTCGCTTCACGAGCTCTGGCCGTCGGCGCGGGTGCGAGAGCAGCTGCATCTCGTCGCCGCAGAAGGCGAGGACGCTCTCCTCGTCCACACGCACCGGCCCGTTGTACTCGTGCAGTGTCGACTCGCTCTCGACGGCATAGCGAGCGCCCTCGGGGTCCGCGCACTCGATGCGGAGCACACGGTCGCCTTCGAGGGACGCAAAGCGCTCGCCGCTGCACTCGCGGTGGTCGTCGTCGTAGATACCCTCGAATTCCTTGCTCGCAATCACACTCTCGTACCGGTGTGCAATGGTGTTCAGCGTGCTGAGCGAAATGCGTGACCGCGCCGACAGCTCTAAGAGCGCCTCCTCACGCTCGACATCGTCCGTCTGTGGCGAGGCTGCCCGGTGCAGCAGCGACCAGTCCCACTCGGGAATGGTGGACGGGCAACCGTCGGTGGAGGGCATTGCGAGAGCGACATCGTGCCGCAGTCGCTCGCCTGGTCCACCGCGAGAGTGCCATTCGGGCTGTTCGTCGGCTGCGGCGGCAGGCGTCACCGCGTGGGCATCCGTGGCAGTCGATTTGCGTGCAGGCTGCCAAAGCTGCGCACGCCGCTCATAGTCTTGCTCGCGTTGCGCCTCGAGCTCACGCTGGAGTGCACGCAAGCGTACCAGCCGCGTATCCTCTGCGCGTTCGCCCACCTTTAGCTGCAATGCGAGTGCCGGCCGCTTAGCCAAAGCCACGTGCCGTCGCAAGTCGAGCCTTTTCATGCGGAGGCGCGAAGCAGCCGCTGCGGTTCGGAGACGCGACGTCTCGCCGAGCAGCGCACGCCGGCGGAGAACCGCCCACACGAGCAGGATGACGCTGAGCAGGATGGACGCCAGTGCCGCGTAACGTTGATGCCCCGCCATGTATGTCCTTACAGGGCGCCCTTCAAATTGTGAACCATGGCTGTGAATGGGGGCACCCGACTCCCCATCTCGCGGTCCTCCCCCGTCCCCCCGGGCCTTCCTACACATGTAGCGCACCACCGTGCGCCCGGGTACAATGTAGTTGACGGCCTCTTGGGAGGTGACGGGGTTGAATATCAAGTAATCAAGTTGCCTCGCGCGAGCGCGCGCGGGTTTTCAGCCCGCCGCTGGCGCGACAACGTTGGCGATATTGACTGTGAATCACTACATTTAGGCCCTGAAATTGATGCCACTCACCTTCACTATTGACTGCGACATACATGTATGTACCGAGCTTGTACCGACTACTACGATGACACACTAGCCACAATTGCACAATACCTGGCCACAATCGACAATGACAATAAAGCAACTGTCTCGCTCCCTTATTCGCCCGCTCTCTCGACTGTATGGCCGGGATCCATAGCGAACTCGAGCCTGAAGTGAAGATATCCTTGACCGAAAGCTGGATTGTAGCCTCACACCACCCAGGTGACGGTGCATTTGTTACCGAATAACAGCCGGCCCCAAGGCCGGCCGCGAGAAAGAGGAACATTGGGACGAGCATTGCACTAACTCAACCGAAAACCCAAAACACACACAACAGACAAACTAGAAGTTGTGTAACGACGTAACGGAATTACTAACGGGATCACACTACCACCCCGTGATAGCCCCTCTCGGCCGGTAAGACGCCGGCCGACCACTAAGAGGGGTGGACGATACCAGTAGCAGCGTACATGTCGAAAAGGCGCAAGAGTTCGTGATAGAGAGCACCTTTGCACTAACTCAACCGAAAACCCAAAACACACACACAACAGACAAACTAGAAGTTGTGTAACGACGTAACGGAATTACTAACGGGATCACACTACCACCCCGTGATACCGAATTTGGGTGTGTTTGTTATCAGGATACGTATCCTATGTATCCTGATGTATCTTGCATGTATCTTGCATGTATCTTGATGTGTCCCGTTCATATACATCAAGATACATGCAAGATACGGGACACATCAAGAACAAGATACATGCAAGATACATCGAGATACAACATCAAGATACATTTGTATCTGATCTGTCACTTTGGCTATCATAGGAAATGTATCTTACCTAGGAGGAGATTACAGATATCTTACAGAAGTCCAAGAAGCGGTTGTAGGAATTATAGCAGAACAAGTAGCGAAAATAGCACCAAAACCAAAAATTATAGACCCCGATGAAGAACCACCGGGGATCGGGGTTGTTTTCAAATTGGTGCTTGTAATTCCTTTTTTTGTAATTTTGACGAAATTATAATTTTATCCGTCATACTACAAAGAAAGTATTCATAGGATTCCTAGGATTCCTACGTGCTCTATTTTTAGCAGAAGACCGTCGGCAATCGATGTCGGCGGCAAAGACTGTGCCCGAGGAAATGGAGGAGGAGTTGAACGCGCCTGACGGCGCGCAGTACAACGCCGAGGAGCCCGAGGAGGATGCCGGTGTACGCACGGTTGAACTCATCGAGTCAGCTCCTGGAGTTCGGACAGCGAGCGCAGACTGCGAGCGCGGCAAGGGTATCACTCACCCATTGGGCTGCGAGTGGGTCGATCTGTCGGTCTCCGTCCGTGTCAAGAAGC
>Ga0210245_102555_pt1 | contig 10744 bp, 6 predicted proteins | sample ChrtobMetaP3_4mM_FD_155450 | JGI IMG/M metagenome (GOLD analysis project Ga0210245, IMG submission 155450) | Chrysochromulina tobin associated microbial communities from unialgal haptophyte culture, Seattle, Washington, United States - P3_4mM | ecosystem: Host-associated > Algae > Haptophytes >...
GGATAGGCTCGACCGCAGTGAATATGCCATCACACGGTCGCCCATCACGGCGCCGGGCGTCGTTATGAGCAGGTCCAAGGTGCATTGGCTTATAACATTATGTATGGTGAGCTCAGGGTGTAACAGTCACCCACTCGGGTCGGTCTTAGGCTGGAAATCAGACGCCATCTTCTTTCGGCTATCCGAAGCGCTCGACTCCTGTGCAGCGGCGGTCTCACCGCAGGAGGACCAGCAGCAACGGCGCGTATGGGCCGTCGACTTGGCGTGCGGCAGGAGTACGGGCCCGGCACCAAAGTTTTTCGTCGTGGCAACACCGGCGGTCTTCGTCGACGCGTACCTCGCCTTCAGCGACCGGCATGCGTACGAGGTCGTCGATTCGACGCGGGGCTGCTTCCTCTACTTCGACCTGGAGCAGAACTTCTGGTCGGCAGCAGAGCTGGCGCAGGCGCAGGAAGCGGGCCGTCGCGTTGCAGACATCCAGCGAAACAGCTGCTCGCTCGACTCGGAGTTCTCCCCCTCCATCAGCGGCCCGACGGCTTGAGCATGATCGCAGCGGTGCTCCCGACACGCCAGCCATGGCGCTCTTTCGCAAGATGCTGTCCAAGGCCATCGTGGTGGACCGCTTCCACTTCCCAAGGGCTCATCGTCCTCCAAGAAATGGACAACCCCAGGGCCGTAGCCCGCGATGAGCTGCTCACGCGCGCCAAGCGTGGGCTGCTTGCCCTTGACCGCTTTGCCCTTGGCCTTCTTTGCAGGTGGAGCTGATGCCGCCGGCTCTTGACGCTTCGGGCCTGAAGCGGTGCTCGCTGGAAGCATGTCGGCTGGAAGCATGTCGACGGGCTCGTCGAGTGCACCCGTGTGTGCCGGCGGCACCTGGCCTAGTCGTGCACACGCCTTCTCTGCATATGAGAACATGCGTCGGCTGCGCAGCTGACGGCCAGCTCCATCCACCTTGCCTGCACTCGCCATCCCGGGCGTTGCCCCAGACGCTTCCAAGCCAGGCGCCTCCACCTGCTGAGCCACTTCAGATGCCTTGCGCTTGTCCCTCCCTTCCAATCGCTTTTTTCGCTGCGTTTGAGGCAAGAAGCGCGTAAGGTGGGGGGTACTCATTTCAACGCGATCAGTATCAATCCGTGCCCAGCTGTAGCTCACCTGAAGTGCAGATGCTAGCGATGAGTCGAGGGGGGGCTCCATCAGCTCGATCTCATCCTCGAGGGAGGGAGGCGGATCCCTGCTGCTGCTGCCACTGGGCGCGGCGCTGTCGCTCGGCGCGCGCCGCTCCCCGCCGTCCTTGAGGCACTCGATACAAACGGCGCACTTGAGCATGTCGCAGTCGCCCATGCAGCCCTGGTACATGTACGCCGAGCTGCCCGGGAGCCGCTTCTGGTACTTGATCTCGGTGATGCAGCACTGCGTGTTGGCCTTGTGAAGCCCGTCAAACGAGACCATCTGGGCTCGTCCCGGGCGCGTCGTCGTGTAGCGGTGGCGCTCAGCGTACCGATGCCGGAGCGCAGCACGACCACGATAACCTTGCCGCCGGAGTGCCGCGTTGAAGCGTCGCTTGTCCAGGTAGTCCTCGAACTTTGCGCGATCCGCAAGTGGCACAGACAGCTCGCGCTCGTCTCGCAGCAGCTCACGTGCAAACCAAGCCTCGGTGAAGATGCGCCGCTCCCACTCGCACCAGGTGGCGGCGGATTCCGCCTCTGCGGGCGCCTTCGCCACAGCACCCCCCTCTGCAGCCTCGTCGCTCGGGCGGAAGAAGGCACGAAGCCGGCACACACTCTGAAGGCCCTGCTTCGAGAACTGCGTGCGCTCATCGGCAATCGTCGAGAAGTCGAGGATGCCGCTATGGTAGGCGACGGAGGACTCAGCCGGCCAACGCCAGTACTCGCGCCCCCCGGCATCCGGCTGCCACTCGCGCTGCTCGCCTGCAGGCAAGGCCGCGTTTGCGGCGAGCGCCTCGATAGCGTGTCGCCATCGAACCTCGCTATAGTAGTGCATCCTCTCGCAGCAGTCGCACTTCTTGACGAGCTCAAAGCCCGGCAGCGACGGCGCGTCGAGAAAACGCACGACAAAAGCGCGCCCCCGAGCACGCTCCAGTCTGAGCTTGCCGCCACAGCCGGCTTTGGTGCACCGCTCGTTGGACGGGATGAGAACCACAGCCGCAACCGAGGGTTTCGGGACGCCGTCCAGACGCTCCATCGCGCCGGATTCTCGCATGAGCATTACCACATTGGCGACGTCAGTCTTCCGCAGCTCACCCTGTTCCAATGGTGGCTCCCAAGTGAGCCGTGCCAGTTGTGTCGAGTACACCTCAAATAAAATGTCGACGAGTGCGGGGTCCGAGGCGTGATGAAGCGCGTCTAATGGAACGACGGCGCGCAGCAGCCGATCGAATTCGAGGACGGAGGCCAGCCCGAACAGCCGCCCGACTCGATGCGCGCCCATTTTCCAATATGCACACCCTAACACGACAGACGCGACAGCCGCTACGGCAGTTGTGTGTGAACGTTAACACGACTGTAATGCTCCTGAAATTTTTCTTCCCACTCCTTTTTCCACCCCATCTTCTTGACGAATTTGACGAACCTCGACTGGTCCGTCCGTCGAAGCGATGAAACCACCGTCGCGCTCGGCTGCGGACGATGCAGAGCCTTTCTCCACGCGACGTTGAGGGTGGCGGACTGGCCTCGCAGGACCAAGAGCCGGCCACGTGCCATCGTCGCCGCAGACGGCGTGTCATCGACATGGCGCCCTCATCCCGACAATTGCAGGCCTGTAGCATCCACGAGCTGCAGAACCTTTATGAGGCACAGGAGACCGCTATCCACAACATGACGTCGCATCTCAACACTGCAGCCGGCTTGCGACGACGACCGGCGAGAACCGTCTGCTAAGCCGACTCCGTTCGGCGCACAAGGCATCAGCATCTAAAGCAGGTATAGCATCCAATTCTGGATTGAATTAATGCAAGTTCGACCGCCGCTGCCCTCGGCCGTGGCCTCGTCGCCGCTGCCATTCTTCATCAAATTCTGCAGATCTGCACACTCAGCAGGCTTGCATGCAGTGCTTGGTAGCGTACGTCGTACGTGTCTTGCGTACCCGTCGAACTGAACTCTGGACGCGCAGTACTACATTTTGCGCCGCTGGTGGTTTGAATTTCCGCGCGCCCCACCTGCGGACCTCACGGTCACGCGAATACACACACCAACTGACCAACTCCGTCGCCCAAGGGGGTCTTCTTGAGACTCCTGCGGCCTCTCGCAGAGATCGCTCAGGAATCGCGGCTTCTCTCCCCCACCAAACAGCATGCGCACTCTCACATCACACCAAGTTATAACTCCAATCGCTTCACCCCATCGTGATCGCTGAGAGCTGAGATCGGCGAAGAACTTCGTTCACGTTGCGGGCGTCGCTTCAACAGCGCCTCCAGCCATAGCTCCAGTAGCCGACATCGCCCCCGTCCACTAACGCGCATCATTGAACTGGGTGCCCTCAGACATCTTCTCTCTTTTTCTTGGGGGCCGACTCTCCTGCACGTGGCGGGGTGGCAGGGATCATCCTCTCCAGATCTGCGAGCATGAGCACGTCCTGAAACTCCGTAGGATTGTGCTTCTTCTTGGCGTAGATGGCCAGCTGCAACAGGGCCTTGTGGACGAAGAGCAAGGACTCCTTATTCGCAATGAACTCCTCGAGAGCCGCCGACTGCTTCTTCAACGTCGGGTTTCCGTCTGCCTTGTTGGCCGCGGCTGAAATTGCGGAGAGCGATCCACCAGCAAAGGGGAATACTTGAATGACCGCATCCCTGAACACGCCAGGGCTCGTAAGCACGTCTCTGCGCGCGGCCTCACAGGCAAGGGAGCACATGATCGACATGAGCCGCAGGATCTTCTCCTTCTCCGGGCGCTTGGCTTTGTCACCGGCGTACAGCAGGCTGTCGTAGTTGATGCTCAAGCTGAGCCCGCACTCCGCGAGCTCCGAGCGATGCGAGGTGTAGCTGAGCTGCTTGACAAAGTAGGACATCTTGCCCCCTGTCCGGCTGATTGCGCCGTCGGCGAGCAACCCAAGGCTTGCAGCCGCACCTGAGTTTGAGGGCCCGTAGATGGTCTGGTCGATGAACACGTAGCCAAGGCCCTTGGCCTCAAGTGCCCTCGCAGCCTCGGCGAAAAAGGGCTTGTGTTTTGGGTCGTTCTCTGCTGGCGTGGAGAAGAAGAAAGTCGAGCCCAGAATAGAGGCCATTGTAGAGATCAGAGGGGTCTGGGGAACCCGCGGCACCTCAGGGTGAAGCGGCACCGGGGCCTCCAGGCCTTCGGCGAGCTGTTCGGGAGTGGCTGGGCCGTCCTGGGAGCCAGCGGCGCCGCTCATCTTCACCGCGACGTAGGAGGTCTTTAGCCCACTGGCTGCGAGCAGATTGCTGATGCGCATGGTGTTGGTGTCGATCGTGGGGACCAGGCCAGCGCCATCCTGGTCGCCGGCCAGGAAGTGGATGCCCAGCTTGAGGTCGCGGCGTTCCACGCTCGTCTTGATGAGGTGCTTGAGAAATAGTGGGTTCCCGTCCGCATCCGCCAGTGGTATGTGATGGCTGCCAACGAGCAGGTTCATGAGGCCGACGCCATTCTTGAGGACCTGCACGGTGCACGCCTTGCGCAGCATGTGCTCCGTGCCCTTGCCGGCCGCAGCAGCGAACACCTTGTTGGCATCACTCTTTGCCTTGAACTTGTTCTGCAGGTGATACTCGCCGTCGTACCGTGACATCATGGCCACTGTGACCTCGTGCGTGTTGGGCTGGCCCCCTTCCGAGTGCAGCATGGGCAGCATGATGCACAACTGGTCCATTGCCAGCTGGTCCTGCTCGCGCGTGCTCAGCTGCGTCTTAACCTTGGAGGACTCGGTGCTGGTGCTCGACTTGCCAGACTCCGACGAATTGTCACCTCCCCCGTGCGATGCAGGTCGCGCGGAGCGCGGGACGTGAGGGGTCGTGTTGAGGGTTTGGGCCGGAGCTGCGCTGCCACGTGGCGCCGCCTTAATCTGCAGCGTGTCGAGGGAGATCGGGATTGCCATCGCCACCTGTGCCGCTTGCTGCGATGCCGTCATGTCGTCCTCGTCCTCCTCTGCTGCTCCTCCTCGCGCCTTCACCTCCCCTCGGAAGGGCACCGATTTTTCGCCGTCGACCGACGTTGATATATTATAGCGCCGCAGCCGCAGCGTCATGTTCACCGCGCTCATGAGCAGACACAGCACCGGCGCCATGGGCATCTTCTTTACCGTTGCCGCCATGCGACGAATGTAAAGCATGAGGGAATCGCCCTCGGCAGCCAGCGACTGAAGCCTCGCCTCGAGCTCCTTGGCAACCTCGTCAAATGTGAGGCCCGTGTGAAGGTTGATGCCAGCAGGATCGTTTTGCAGAAGACTGATGAGGTCCCCCCACGACTTGCCTGCAAGCGTCTCACCAAGCGAAGGCGGTTCCTCGACGTGATCGAGATGAGGAAAGCCCTCATCCTGCTCGAGATCCAGTCGTGAATCTGCTCCTGCTCGGGGCAGTGGCGGGCGCGGGTGGCGGCCAAACTCGTCGATCTCACCCTCCTCGAGCTCGTCATCGCTCATCGCGACAGCACTTGCTGACCTGCTCTCTCTGGGTCTCTCAGGTCTCCCTGGTCACTCGATTTGACCGCGGCGGCCCGCGCGCCGGCGAGTCTGCAACGGAAATGAAATTTCGTCATTTTCCCAAAACGTTTCGCGGAATGTGCGTTTCGGGTCCGTGGTCTCCCACCCTCTCCCTGGTCCCCCAAGGTCTACCTTCGTCTCCTCTCTTCCTCTTGCAAGAGCCACTTTCAAAGTGAAAGGGGTCTCCCATGGTCCCCCAGGGTCCCTCAAGGTCCCTCTGGTGGTAACTGGGTCCCCCCAAAGGGAGAGCTAGGGAGAGACTGAGGGTCTCTCAGGCTCCCCATGGTCTCTTTTCAGGAGAGGGGTCTCCTCCCTTTGGGAGACCCTACTCTCCATGTATGACCATCCGCTGTGCGGATCTGTGGAATTTGTCGACCCTTAATGCGGAGGAGACCCAGTCTTCCTTTTCGCTCGGCTTTGTTGACCCCCAATGCGGCATGTTTGCCTCGCGAGGATTTCCGCCGCACCATGCGATGCCGGACTGTCGCTGCCGGCTCGACGGCGTGTCGGGCTGGCTTCCTACGCTCGGGCATAGCCCGGCGCGCCCTCGACTCCCTACTCGTCGCTACCTACCTGCGTTTTCGCTCCCCAATGGCGGTGATGATGCCGCGTATGAGACCCTTATGGATCTTGGCCATGTTCCCCCTCGTGAGCTCCGCCGGTGACGAGAGTAAGCGCGTGCCGAGCTTCAGTGGCGAGCGGTGTACTGACTCACTCGAGGAGCCCAAGGGCATTCAAAAAAAAGACCGCGACGGGTAGGCCTCTTTTTTCTTATACCGGTAATTCCTATTCGCATTTTGAATTCCCCGCTTTGTTTCAAGTAAGTCCTCAGTCCGTCCCGTTTTTTAGCTTCCATCTAGGGAAGCTACAGCCCGGTCGCTGCTCTGGGGCAGGGAAATGCAAGGGGTTCAGGCGCCTACTCAGCTTCGGCGTACGCTAGCTCCACCTATCGCTGAGCGCTCTTAGCTGCTGGGGGGGGCGACCGATACGGCGCCTTCCCCACTTTCGGCTCACACAAAGCACAAGACAGATGAGGCAGGCTTCTCAGTCTATAGACGTCGAAGAGGCCACTGCGCTCGCCTTTTTCAGGGTTCAGCGAGTCAAAGAATTCAGCGTGCCAACCGCTTGGATCGATTTCCACAACCCACAATCTCACCCGGTGCTGCCAAGAAGGAGAACGCGCCGCTGCGCAGCGTCCGTGCAGCGAGGATGCGAGATCCATTCGAGGAGGCACGCCTGCGCCGGAATCAACCGCCATCTTTGCTCCGTTCGGAGCCAATGGTCATGCTGCAGGTAATCGTGCAGGCCGACGCGGCTTCGGAGACTGTCGAAGAGCTCGGCGAACTTGGCACGATCATGTTTTGCGACCTCAATGAGGGCGCGACCATATTCCAGCGAAACTTTGTGCAGCAGATGAAAGATTGCGATGAAGTCAACCGCTGCCTTCGTTTCATCGGCGAGCAAGTGGCGGCGGCGCCACACGCCGGTGTTGGCGATCACGACGCTGACGATGAGGAGGGGCCGCCACTCGTGGAGCGGCTGCCCGCGTCCTTCGCGACCATGAAAAGCATGCTACAGGAGGTGGTGGCCGACCTCGGACAGCTCAATTCGTCGCAGAGGCAGCTCACTATCAATTACAATCACCTCGTTGAGTTATCGCATGTGCTGCAGAAGTGCGACGATGTCTTCTCGCAGGCTCGCCACGCTGAGTCGGCCGTGGTTCCGCGAGCGCTCTCGGCCGCTGACCTCTCTGCGCACCACGTCGATGAGGATCGAGTGGCGGGGCCGGCGTTCGTGCCCTCCTCGTCAGGATCGTCGTCTGTCGGCAAGCTGCCTCATGGGAGCGCGGTTAGCCGTCGCACGCGACCAAGCCTGGATGACGGCAGCTGCAGCCGCCGCGGCTGCGGCAGTGTCTCCAGTGTAGACGACGGGTTCCCGACAGTGCTGGGTGGCGGCATCGACCTCGAGGACGGCCTGAATCGGTTGCACCTGTCAGCGGGGCTCATGCTCTCTGGCGAAGCGCAGCAGCGACTCGGCTACATTGCGGGGGTCATTGAGCGCGCCAAGCTCGGTCCCTTTGAGCGTGTGGTCTTCCGTGCCACCCGTGGGAACATGTACCTCAGGCACGCGGACATATCACAACGGGTACGCGACCCGTTTTCAGGCGACCTTGTGTACAAGTCGGTGTTCATCATCTTCTTCTCCGGCCAGCGTTCTCTCGATCGTCTCACGAAGCTTTGCGACACGTTCGGCGCCAATCGTTACAACTACCCGCCGCATGCTCATCAGCGGACGGCGTTGCTCGCTGAGGTGCAGTCGCGCATCGACGACTTGCAGAAGGTGAGCGACCATGCGGCGCTCCATCGCGCTCAGCGGCTCGCCTCTCTCGCGCGCCAACTTCCAACGTGGCGGCGCAACGCTTTGAAGCAAAAGGCCGTGTACCGCGTCCTGAACATGTGGAACTACGACCTCACGCGCAAATGCCTCATCGCTGAGGGTTGGTGCCCGCTGAGCATGTGCGAGGACACTCAGGCCGCGGTCCGCCGTGGCGCCGCCCGCTCCGGCATCCACGGTGCACCGTCGATCGTTAACGTCATAGATACAGACGAGAAGCCACCTACGCATTTCCGCATCAACAAATTCACCGCTGCATTTCAAGGCATCGTCGATGGGTATGGCGTGCCTCGTTGTGGCGAGATCAACCCGGCTGCATTCACGATCATCACGTATCCCTTCCTTTTCGGCGTCATGTTCGGAGACGTGGGCCACGGTCTCATCTTGCTTGTCTTTGCTCTCTACCTCGTGACTAACGAGCGAAAGTTCAACCAAATGAGCGAGGAGGAGATCGGCGACATTCTCGGCTACCCTTGGCACGGCCGCTACGTGCTGTTGCTCATGGCCGCCTTTTCCATCTACTGCGGCCTCATTTATAACGACACCTTTGGGCTCATGATGGACCTTTTCGGTAGCGCGTACGAGCCGCCCGTTCGGGGCGAGAGCCGCGCACGCTCGGCGCCTAACGCGGTTTATCCGTTTGGCCTCGATCCCGCGTGGCACCACACTTCCAATGAGCTAGCCTTCGCTAACTCGTATAAGATGAAGCTTTCGATCATCCTGGGCATCCTTCAGATGCTCTTGGGGCTCCTATGCTCCCTGCTCAACGCGATACACTCGCAATCCGAGCTGGATATTTGGTGCGAGTTCGTGCCACAGGCCATGTTCATGCTTGCGATCTTCGGGTACCTCGTCTTTGCCATCGTGTACAAATGGCTGACCGACTGGGTGGCGCTCGCCGAACGGCCGCCCTCGCTCATCTCGATGCTGATTGCTTTTTTCATGCAACCCGGTGAGGTGCCGAACGACGCTGTCCTTTTCCCTGGGCAGACGACGGTGCAGACGTGTTTGCTCACTGTAGCTTTGATAGCGGTACCATGGATGTTGCTCGCCAAGCCCCTGCTGATGCGTCGCAAGCACCAGGCAGCTTCGGGCTACAAACAGGTGGGCCGCACGGAGGCGGATGGCTCTTCGCGACGGCTCATCGACGACAGTAGCGACGCCGATGGTGCCTCAGACGCCTCTGACCTCAACGGTAAGCCCGCTCACGGCTCGCACGATTTCGACTTTGGCGAAGTTATGATGCATCAACTCATCCACACGATCGAGTACGTCCTCGGCGCAATCTCCAACACGGCGAGCTACCTGCGCCTCTGGGCCCTCTCGCTCGCTCATAAGCAGCTGTCTGTAGTCTTTTACGAGATGATCCTCCGCGACCAGGTGCTTTTTTGAGATCGTGCGGCGCGCTTCGCTCGCCCTGCCTTGCAGATCCCGACCAGCCTGCAGCCACTCTCCTTACGCGCTTAGCCGTTTCGCGCTTTCCACGTGCATCCAGGGCCTCGCAAGCTGCCACGTGAGCAACAGCTCTTTCTCGTGCGCTCTCGCGCTGGTGCCTGCGTTTGCACTTTGGGCCATGGTGACTTTGGGCATTCTGTGCTGTATGGAGCTGTTGTCTGCTTTTCTTCACGCGTTGCGGCTGCATTGGGTCGAGTTCCAGAACAAGTTTTACCGTGCGCGCGACCCGGCGCTCTGCACTGCAAGCCCTCATTGATTGACACACGCGTACGCTGCTTTTCGTTGCTGCGTGCAGTCGGTGACGGCCACAAGTTTGAGCCCTTCTGCTTTGTTGAAATTATCAGGAAGGGGGACGCAGACGTCGGCATACGCAGTTGAATCATTCTCGGACGTGAGCTCGTTAAAGGATTGAATGTTTAGAATGCTGCGGTCGCTCGCCATGGCGCGAGCCTCCTACGGTCCCACACACAGTAACACACAGTGCTGGTGGTGCTAAACGCGAAGGGGATGGTACGTGAGCTCGTTAAGGGAAATGGACGTCGCAACCCCGCCGAAGCATCCGGCTGTGCATGCATGCACACATTCGAGCATTCATGTGGGCTACACGAAAGTACAGGAGCGGAAATAGAAACTGCGCTCTAAACTGGATCTGGGAATTTGTGGGTCCCTCTTCCTGCGTCCTGCGACCCAAGAGGGGTCCTCCTTGGGGTCCTCGGAAACTCGGAAACTCGGAATCTGGAATTTGGGATTCCATCTGCCTTGGACCGAAGAGGGGGCCTCGGAAACTCGGAAACTCGGAATCTGGAATTTGGGGGTCCCTGGGCGAGGACCCAAGAGGGGTGCTCCTCGGAAACTCGGAAACTCGGAATCTGGAATTTGGGTGTATCTCCAGACCGGACCCAAGACATCAGTGTAAGGTACGCCATACGCAGCGTATTTTGTTTTTGCGTATTTTCAGCATTTTGCGTATTGCGTATTTTTGACCCGCATTACGTATTGCGTATTGCGTATTGCGTATGACTGCAATTTTCACATCCAGCCCACTTTGACCCGCTTTGCGTATTGCGTATTGCGTGTTGCGTATTGCGTACTGGCCAGCCCACTTTGGCCTGCATTGCGTATTGCGTATTGCGTATTGCGTATTTACCAACCCACTTTGACCCGCATTGCGTATTGCGTATTGCGTATTGCGTACGGGCCAGCCCACTTTGACCCGTTTTGCGTTTTGCGT
>Ga0210245_102572_pt1 | contig 10641 bp, 7 predicted proteins | sample ChrtobMetaP3_4mM_FD_155450 | JGI IMG/M metagenome (GOLD analysis project Ga0210245, IMG submission 155450) | Chrysochromulina tobin associated microbial communities from unialgal haptophyte culture, Seattle, Washington, United States - P3_4mM | ecosystem: Host-associated > Algae > Haptophytes >...
CCGTCTTGACACCCTCTACAGGAGTGCTCGAGGCGCCGAGGTCGCCCGACGTCATGGGAAGCAACGCGTGAGCTACCTCCGTGCCGCCATTGCAGGACGGAGGTAGCGAATCCATGAACCCCTACGATCTCCAACGCTTTGTTGAGTAGCTTGCTTGCACATCTCAACATGGCGCCTGGACGGAGCGGCCGTCGACTGGAGCCTCGTCATCGTTCGTCGTCGGAGTTTGCACCGGCAGAGCCGTCCGCCTCGGCCCTCGGCCCCTCACATGCCGCCTCGTCGCCCGAGGTCGCGCCCTTCACTTCCTCGTCGAGCTCGTACGCGCCGTACGCGCCCGGGGCTGGCCGTGCGGCTGGAAGCATTGCCAGGACGCCCTGCTCCTGCTCCCGTCCAACTCCGAAGCCAGCACAAACTCGCAGCACCGATTCCAAGTCCCCGAGCGTCGGGCCCTCCTGCGGCGCCGCCAGCCCGACGTCGTCGACGTCGTCCTCGTCGTCCTCGTCGTCCTCGTCGTCCTCAAACTCCTCTTCGCTCTCGGCGTACTCGTCGTCGGACGCGCTCGACGCCGGCGGGCAGATGTCGGCAACGCTCGCGTAGTAGGCAGGGCGTGCAGGGTAGAAGACGCGGTCCTGCTCAACGTACAGCTCGCCGCGTGCCGACTCCTGCCCGACAGGCCAGCCCGCATGGACCGCGACAATCTTGCCCCACCCTGTGCACGTGACCCTCGCTCTATGGACGCCGCGCTCCTCGAGCTCCTGGCGCACCGTCCTCGCGCGGTCGCGCGTGAATGATGGTGCATACGTCGATGGCGCGTTGCGGCCCGTGTGTGCATCGATGTGCAGGTGCGCTCGGCCGAAGCGTTTGAGCAGTTCCGCGTACGCCGCGAGCCGGCCGCCAAAACCCGGCTTCAACTGCGTGATCGCGCCCTCGAAGGTGACTTGGTTGCCGCCAATGGCCGATACCGCCTCAAGAAGCGCGAGCGCCTCGAGCGTCTTGATGGTTTCAGGTGCGCCGCGCTCTTGGATGAGATGCGCGGGTGTTAGCAGCTGCAGCATTGCGCCGCAGCTGCCACGGAGCTGAGCGTATGAAGATGGGGAGAGTGCGGTTGCGATCTTGACGACAAGGTCATCGGAAAGGGAGAGGAATGTGTGCATACAAAACACCACACGGCCGCCGCCGAACACCAGCCCTGGTAGGCTTCAGCGAGGTGGGCTAGAGCACGAGCACCATGTTCATAGTGTGAATGTCTTAGTTCACAGCCTTCAGTTCAGCAACTCTTCATCAAGTCCTGCTGGCTTCCGGAGCACACTCGCTTCCGTATGGTTGTCTGTTGTTTATGAGATACGAGTACACACGCGCGACTCGACGCGCGACGCAAATCGATAAACGTCTACGCGCCCAGAAGGCTTGAGAACCGGGTCGAGCGACAGCACACTCCGCAAGCCCAAGCGGGGGGCGGGCGCCTCCGTGACTGTTACCTAAAACTGCTCACCAAACCTCTTTCATATAGAGAACGCTTCAGAACGCTAGAAGTCGTCGAAGTCGGAGCCGCTGCCCATCGCGCCCTTGGAGGCGGGCGTGCCGATGCCAATCTCCTCAAGGGAGCACTCCGAGTCTGAGTCTCCCGCGAGGGAGGCGATCGTCGCCGCACGCGTCTTGGGCCCTTTGGGCTTGATAGCCGCGTTGGACAAGGGCGTGGCGCTGGCGCTCGGCGCGCCGTAATGGGCGCTGGCGCTCGGCGCGCCGTAATGGGCGCTGGCGCTCGGCGCGCCGTAGGCCTCGCCTCCGCCGAGCATGCGTGCGGGCCCCGCGCGCGAATGCCCGAGCGCGTCCGCCTTGGCGCGAAAGTTGCGCGCGAGCTGCGAGGGGTTCGCGGGCACGCCTGTGGTAGGAGAGCCATCCTCAGAGGAGGAGTAGTCGAGCGCACGCATCGCCGCGGGGGCGGGGGCGGGGGCGGGGGCGCGGCTCGCGTCGCCGTGCGCGTCGCCGTGCACGTCGCCGCCTGACGACACGAGCGACGCCTTGTCCCTGTCAGCCAGCAACGGCGGCAGTTCGGGCGGTGCGGGCGCTTCGGCCGTTACACCGTCGCCGCCGACAGCGGCAACGGCCGGGAGCTTCAGAGGGGAAGTTTCTGGGGAAGAGAGGCCTTGGCCAGCCGCCGCGGGCGGCGGCGCTTTCATGGCCGGCTGGCGCGCCGAGACGGGCGCGCATTTGGAGCGGCTCAGATTGGTCTGGAAGGCCGCCTGCTGCTGCTGCCGGCTGAGCGTCGGGCGTGCGCCCAGCACGGCGCTCGAGGGGGGCTCGTTGCCGCCGTATGAGGAGAGGTCGTCGCCCATGCCCAGGCTGCCATCAAGGCTCCCCCCTCCCAGGCCAGCCTGCCCCCTCCCTCCCAGCCCTCCCCCCAGGTGCCCTCCCCCCAGGTGGCCCCCATGGCTGCCACCCGCCCCTTGGGCGCCGCCGCCCGGGCTCAGCCCGCCGCACGAGTCCGCAAGGGAGTCGGCTACAGAGCCCATCCCATACGATTCGGAGAGGTCTCTGCCAAAGTCCGCATCTGCCAAAGCCGTGAGTGGGCCACCGCCCCCAAAGCTCTCGGAGCCGCCCAGGACGGCGCCGACGGAGCCGCCCAGGACGGCGCCCCCAAAGCTCTCGGAGAGGTCGTCCCCGAACATAGAGCCCGCAGCGCCACCGTCAAACTCAGCGTTCGCTTGGCGCGATCCCTTGGCGCGTGCGTGGTACTCGGCACTCGTCGAGGCGCCGCCGTGGGCACTCGTCGAGGCGCCGCCGCCGTATGAAGACGAGAGGTCGCGACCAAAGACGCTCCCCAACTCGCCTGCTCGTGTGTATTCGCCTCGGCTCGGAGCATTGCTCGGAGATTTGCTCGGAGGTCCCGATCGCGGTATGGAGGTCGGGATGGAGGTCGGGATGGAGGTCGGGCCAGAGGTCGGGTGGTTCGAAGTCGGGTGGTTCGAGGGACCTGTGGGGATCCCGGCTCTCGCAGCTCGCCCCTCGAGCCCAAAGAAGTTTTCGCAGCTCGGGGCGGGAGCTCGGGGCGGCTCGGCGACCGTAACATCAGTGGAGACCTGGCTCGCGATCTTGAGATCGAGCTTCAGCCCCGTGGCGGCGGCGCTGCGCTGTGGAATGACGCGAGGCGACGAGCCCGCCGATGAGGCGGCGCCCGAGGCGGCGCTCGAGGGGCCCATCGAGGGAACGCCCGGTACGGCGCGCGCAGGCCTCGCGGCGCCGTCTTGGGCGAGCTGGGCGGCGAGGTTGCCGGCGGCCTGGGTCGCGACGTGTGAACTGCCGGTATTCGAGGGGGCTGGGGCGCCGTGGGGACGATGGGGAGAGGCCCGTTTGGCGGCGACGGCGGAGCCGTGCATTGAATCGAACGCTTGGGGCGCCAAAGGCGCGCAGACAGTCGCCGTGTCGGCACGACTGCCCTCGTCTGCGGCAGGACTCGGGAGTACGTCGCCGCTGTCGCCCAACACGTCACCGTCGGAGTGATACGAGTGGTACGAGGCAAGCACGTCGCCGTCGGAAGTGCCGAGCACATCGGCGCCATCGAATGAGGTCTCTGCTGCCTGCAGCAGCATGAGCGGATCATCGGGCGCCAAATCCGCAAAGGGATCGCGCGCGCCGAGACGATGGCCACCGAGCGCCTCGCCGTACCCGCCAGGGCGACTGCTCTGTTGGCGACTGCTCTGGCTGCTCGGTTGGAGACTCTGCTGCGCGAGCAGAGGCACAAAGGCCGGTCCAGTAGGCTCCAAAGGTCCACCAGGCAGCATAGGCTCCCGGCTGCTCCGGAGATTCGTCGAAGGCCCATGGGACTGGGTCGGAGCGAAGGCGGGAGGCCCGTGGGACTGGGTCGGGGCGAAGGCGGGAGGCCCGTGGGACTGGGTCGGGGCGAAGGCGGGAGGCCCACGCGAGAGCGCTGGATGGAGCGCTGGATTGACGAAGCGCGAGCTGACGCGAAGCCCCTGTGGCCCCGTCCACACCGGCATGTCGTCCTCCTCGCCGTCCTCCTCCCAGGCACCCGGGGGGCTGTAGGCGTCGTGCGAGTCGCCGGAAGCCGGGGCGGCGGTCGGCGCGACGGCGGGCGTGAGGGGCGCGGGCACGACGCCCAGGACGGCGCCGACGGAGCCGCCACGGGAGCCCTGAGCCTGTGCCGGTATGGAGTTACCGGTAGCGGCGGCAAGCTCCTCGCGCTCCACCGCTGCCTTCTGTCCCTTCGATGGGTCAGTCGCCGTGGCGTGTCCCTTTAATGGGTCAGTCGCCGTGGCATGTCCCTTCGATGGGTCAGTCGCCGTGGCGTGTCCCTTCGATGGGTCAGTCGTGGCGTGTCCCTTCGATGGGTCAGTCGCCGTGGCCGCGTCCGAGCTCGATGTCGGAGAGTTGACGGACGACTTACGCATCATGCCCTGCGGGCCGGTCGTGGCCTTGCGGAAGAAGCCACCTCGGCCACCGCCGAAGGGCCCCGCGGCTGCCTGCTTGGCAAAAGGCCCCGCGGTCGCCGCCTGTGCGAGAGCCGTGCTTCCATGGCACGTGGTGCCTCCCGAAGACGAGCGTGAGAGGGAGGCGCCCTGGGACGGAGGGCGGTTGGTGGGCTGCGGCGTGGCGGGCGCCGCTGCGGCCGACGACGGCACAGCGGAAGCGGCATCCAGACTGAGACCTGCCGAGGACACGTCACCATCAGCGCTCGGGGGGCCGATGGTGTCATCAAGCAGGGAGCCGTGCCGGCGTGACCGGGCGTGTCGGGGGCTCGTTGACGAAGCCTGCTCGGCTGCGGAGGGCCTCTGCTGATAGGCTGAGCAAGGGGCTGCGCGGCTGCTGGGGGGCTGAACGGCGCCAGCGCTCACGCCGGCACTCGCAGCCGGACTTGGCTGCAGAATGCCATATGGGTCGGCAGAAGAGAAACTCGCGTGAGGGTTCTCGTTGGCAGGGGTACCAGCCGTGCTCGACGGTAGGCCCACCGGCTGCTGCAACGGCAGGCCCAGGCTCGGAGCACCGCCGCTGCTCGAAGTTGACGGCTCAGCCTCCGCGGCGGCTGACACCGTCTCCGGTGCAGCTCGCGTCGGAGCCGCGTGGGAGGACGCGGCGAGGTGTGAATGGGCCAGCTGTGAATGGTGGGAGGACGCGGCGAGGTGCGCTGGCTGGTAAGCGGCGGAGGCACACCAGCTGGAGGCATAAGCGGAGGCACACGGCGGCGGCGGTGGGTAGGCATACGACGGCGCCGGTGGATACGCAGCCCACAGGCCCGCAGGGTATCCACCCGCAGCGTGCGGCGGCGGCGGCGGGCCGACGGCCTGCGGCCAGACGCCCATCGGTCCAGTGAAGAGCGGTATGGGCGCCATACTGGGCGGTGCGCCGGGGGTGCTGCCGTCCGCTCCAGTCGCTTGGCTTGCTTGGCTGGCTGTTGCTTGGCTGGCAGTTGCTTGGCTGGCAGTTGCTTGGCTGGCAGTTGCTTGGCTGGCTGTGGACAGGCTTATAGCGGCCTGCAGGGCGGAGATGGCCACACTCATCAAGGCCGCATGCGCCGCCTCATAGGAAGGCGTGCTGCCCGTGCCCGCGGCGGGTGCGGCCGCGTCGTTCGAACTCGCGGGCGGTGCCGCTGCCGTAGTCACCGCCACCGCTGTCGATGCCGCACATTTGGTGGGGCTGGGTGGGACGCTCGGGTCGGCGCGTGTGCCACTGCTGGAAGCGCGGGCGCCGTCACGGGCGCCGCTAGCGCTGCCGCTGCTCCGGCCTGCGGGCTGCTCGTGCGCGGGCGTGCTCGGAGCAGCACCGTCCCGCTCCGCACCTTCGGGCTCGGCGTCACCCTCGGCGTGCATGCCGATCTGGCGGAGCGCACGCGTCGCCTGATCCCTGAGCAGCGTCGGCAGCTCGGCCGAGAGCCACGATGTCTGCGACCTGACCTGTGCCGCAACGGCCTGACGCGTCTGTGCGGCCGCGCGGCGCACGACGTCGGCAAGCCCGTCCTCGACGGCCGTCACCGCCGCGGCCACCTCAGCCGATACGCCGGCTCGTACTGCCTCACGTTCCACGCGCTCGTAGCGCTCGAGCTCCTTTTGTGCGGCGAGCTCCTGTTTGATGCGTGCGGCCTCCTCCTTGGCGCGCAGATCAGCCTCGAAGTCGGCCCGCGCGCGCTCGCGCCGCGCCTGCACCTCGAGCAGCTCGGCGCGCAGCTCGGCTAGCTGGTCCTCTTCGCGCGCGCGCCGCTGAGTTGCGTGCAGCGTGTGCAGGGCCTGCCGCAGGTCGACGAGCAGCTCGCGATTGCGCGCCGCGGCGCGCACGTCCTGCGACTGCGAGTTGATGAGCTTCTCGGTCAGCGTCACGCGTTCCGACGTGATGGCGAGCATGCCGTGAACTCTACCCGTCGGTCGAGTCGGGTGTTGAGCAGCTGTTCATTCACGCGTGGGGAAGGTTTCGGCGCTGTGACGCCACGGCGAAACATACGCCCTGGGTCATCTCACACACTCGATTGCATCTCGCCAACGTCCAGCAAACAGTTCTATACTCAATCGCTAAAGAAGCCTTCACTGGTGCACGGCACGAGTCGACACAGGCAAACATACTTGGATCCCAGGCTCCAAGGAACCAGGGCTTGCACAAGGGGAACTCGAGACGTCTGTGGTCATGCAGCCACAGTGCGTGGGCAATGCAAATCCGTTCGATCCCATCTTAGAATGTTGGGCTGCCCGATGGCCAGGACCACTCCCTCACCTGATAGCCGTGCGGTGCTGGTCGGCGGCACGTCTTTGCCCAAGCCCCACACGTAGGAAACTACTCGAGCGCCAGGTTTGGTGAGTGCGCGCCGGAGCATCGGCAGCAATTTCGTATTGCCGCTCTCAGTGAGATACAGAGCGACGACATCAGCGGTAGCCAAGGATGGCTCGGCCTCAAAGGCATCTCGTTCGTGAATGGTGATGCGACTGTCGAACCCACAAATAGAGCGTGCAGTGTTGGCAAGGCCGGGGTCCATCTCGTAGCCTATGGCGCTTGAGGCGTTGAAGTCGGTCACTGCCAACTTCAGGAGCCGGCCGTCACCGCAGCCCAGGTCGACGAGGGTCTCGCCGGCTCGTAGCTCCGCCAGCTTGAGCATAGCTCGTCCAGCCGCGGCTGGCGAAGGTACGAAGGAAGGGGCAAGACTCCTGCCAAGCATGTAGCGCGCCCAACCAGGGAACCAGTGCACAGACATCACACGGCGATCGCACCAGCAACCCCGCGTGCAGCCTTCGTTCGAAATCCGTCAGGGACCTGCCCACAATCCAGGTGGTCCGCGGAGTTGCACTTTCTTTCCACACACGAGCACGGCCGCATGCGAGGCCGCAAACGTTGGGAAAGGGGGAAGGGGGAAGGGGGGGTTCGTCGGAAGTACCGGGTTCTGAAGCTTAAACAGGAGTGGACGACCTCTTGGGGGGTGGGGAGCTGCAGAGGCGCACCTTCAAAGCTGTGGCTCTCTGGCCGGTGGCCGCCGGAAGCTGCAGAGCCGCCGCGCCCAGGGTTCCATCGATCATCATCGCAATCCCTGGCGACGTGCTCTGGGAAGGTGCTGCTTCTGCTGCTGCTGCTGCTGCCGTTGATGGTGCCCGAGTCGAACTCTTGCGCCAAGTTGCGGCCTCGGCGGACTCGCGCGCAGGTACTGCTGCGTTCGGGTCAGCGGGAGCCATTCGCGGGAAGAGCACGACGCTTCCATTTGTGGCAGGCAACTCCGAAACTTCCATATAATCGGAAATAGACATCCTTTCAGGCTGCTCCTTGCCAGGGGAGTCTGCCTGAGTCGCAAGATTTGGTGGGGTAGTAGAGGAGCTTGGTGCGAATGCAGGTGCACTAGAGCGGTGGGAGGGTTTGTTTCATGATTCGAGTACGCTATGTCAGGCCGTGGGGTCTACTCGGCTCTTAACTCGGCTCCTGCCTTTCGAAGTCCCGTCGCCTACACTGGAAGCCTATAGTATGTTTGATTCGCGTAATCCAAGGAAGTATCCAGAGTAAGTCCAGCCATCGACAAAGAAAGTCCCACCATTGACAAAGAACGAAAGAAGAGCAGCCCCCGCCGTTGGGCTGGGGCTGTTCAGCCTCAACGGGGCAGGTTGGTAAGCACCGCATTTCGTCGAGGGGGAAAAGGGATTTTCGGTGAAGAGGGCGGTGGCGGGGAGAGAAAAGGCAGTTTTGGTGACAAGGGGGGTGGTGGAAGGAGCAGCAGCGGGGGCAGCAGAGGCGGTGACAGACGGCAGCGGGAGTGGCAGCGGGTGCTGACGGGCAGCAAGAGCGGCGAGGGGTTTAAGGGGTAGCCGGCCGAGTCACTTCTTCTCTGCAGCCAGAGCGAGACGCTTTGCGCTCGGCATCGCAAAATGAGCTCAAAACTTAGACTCCAAAACTTCAACTGGTAAGAGGACACCTGGACCTGCGCCTGGTGCTTGCACGAAATCCATTGGTAAACATTATGGGGACGTACCTTTAGGTTGGGCTTCTTGCGCTCTCGCTCAACGTAGGCGGCTCGGTTTCGCCTACCGTCCGCCAAACGCTCTTCCGCTGTAGTACTTCTCAGCCGGCGATACTAAGGCGGTAGCTGGGTTCTACATGTAGCCCTCTAAGCATGATGCTAGTTCCCGAGTGAAGAAGTGAACTTGCGACTTCAAAGGTACACAACCACACTGAACTACCGGTCCATCACCCCCGGTGTCTTCGAACCGGCACCCATCAAGTGAGTTTGACTTGACTTGACTTGCCACACCTGACGCACGCACCGAGCGCCGATCGTTGCTGTTCACGTATTCCTCCGTGCACACTCCGGTGCTTCGCCCATTTCCGGCGGAGCCGCGAGTCAGTGGCGGCATACACTGCGGCACCTTCTCCGACGACCTCACCCTCGAGGATCTCAGGCGACAGCAGCGAGCCTTCGTTGAGGAACGAGACTGGGCCCGATTTCACACGCCGCGCTCACTTGCTCTCGCGCTCGTCGGTGAGGTGGGTGAGCTCTGCGAGGTGCTGCAGTGGCGCGGTGACGATGGCGCGGCGCCCGGCCTGCTGGGTTGGTCCGATAAGGATCGCACCGCGCTGACCGAAGAGCTCGCAGACGTGCTCAGTTACGTGCTTCGAATCGCGGATGTGTGCGACATTGACTTACCTACCGCCTACGCGGACAAGCTCGCCAAGAATCGTGCCAAGTACCCAGCCGAGCTCGTCCGCGGTAGCTCGGCCAAGTACACAGAATATCGGCAGGGCGCGCGGGCACAGTCGGCCTCGGAGGCCTCGGCAGCGGCAGCGGCAGCAACGACTCCGCCGCAACCAGCAGTGCCTCTTCCATCGCCATCGCCGCCGCCGCTCGAAGAGCCCTTCGACGACGATGAACCTTATGCGCGCGCGGCGCGTCGAGTAGAGGCGCAGTCTCGTGCGTACGCACGCGCACAGAAGCGGGCCGCCGACAAGTGGGCAGCCCTACAGGCCCAGAGCCGCATGGACGCGAGGGGGAGTGAGAAGGCGATGCCTGCGTCGTGGGCCGACTCAGGCGCGGCCCCGGCCTCGGCCTATGCAGGCGGGCGCACGGGCGCGCGCACCGATGAGCCCAGCCCCGTGGCCGTGGCGCAGGAAGCGAGCCGAGAGGAGAGCGCCGTGATGAGCGCTGCAGAGGCGGCGGAGAAGCGGAAGGAGGCGGAGAAGGAGGTGCAGCAGGTGCAGAAGGAGGCGGAGATGGCGCCGCGAATCCAATCGCTGAGGGAGCGTGCGATCTCCCGGGCCGAGGCGCAGTGGGCGGCCCGCCAGGCACGCCAGGCACGCCAGGCATCGCCCGTGCAGGAAGCCGGACCAGGGCCGATGCTGAGCGTTGAGTCCTTAGGCGAGCTTTGGGCCATGATGGAGTTTGATGGGCCGCCTACCGGACGTGAGCCGTTGTAGAGCCGTTGCTGGGCTCCCTATCCAGTGCGAGCGTGCTGTCCGACGCCCCGGAGATCGCAGCCTCCTGCGGTCGAAGGACATGATGGAGTTTGTTGGACCGCCTAATCGTGGGGCGGTTTGATGTGACGGATGGGCCGAGATCAACCGCGAGATCGAGGCCCATCGGTTTCTCTCGGGGTATAGTACGTGGAGCCGAGCCTCGAGAGCTGCGGCGGGCGGAATACAAACATACAGCCGCTACGCTAGGTGTGTATCTCGCGGTCGTGCGGCCACCTGGCATCCCCTCCGGCGTCAAGTGTGGCACGTGTGCGGCGCGCCGTTCGGTGCGGGATCTCGTCTACGCTATCCGATCCCTATCGTACGTTAGATACGAACCGTACGACGACCCACAGCTCACGGTCGCACAGGAGCGGCTCCAGCTCAGGTCAGGGGTCTCAGGCCAGTAGTGGCGAGTGTGTAATCTGAGAACCCCTGGGAGTTAGGGGACCGCGATGGTACCATTCGAATCGCCGTCGCGCGTAGAACGAAGGGCTGCAAAGATCTGGCGAAGGGCTGCAATCCCCCGCGTTAATTGAATTCGTCATTCGGTCCGTCACTGGTGGGTGGTGCCTTCACCATGCGCTGAGCGGAGGTGAAGCTTGGACGTCGCGTTTCCGACGCGTCGCAGGGACACAAAGGCACGCGAACAATGCGCCAGGCCGGCCCGGCCGGAGCGTGCGTCTGGTGGTGGTCGACTCGATCGCGTTCCACGTG
>Ga0210245_102583_pt1 | contig 10595 bp, 7 predicted proteins | sample ChrtobMetaP3_4mM_FD_155450 | JGI IMG/M metagenome (GOLD analysis project Ga0210245, IMG submission 155450) | Chrysochromulina tobin associated microbial communities from unialgal haptophyte culture, Seattle, Washington, United States - P3_4mM | ecosystem: Host-associated > Algae > Haptophytes >...
CGCACCGATGCCGGCCCGGCGGTGCGCCGCAGGCCTGCGCCTGCCGCCGACCCGCCCGGCTGCGTGGGAGGCGTCCGTAGGTGGCGTCCGCGGTTTCCGCTGACCGGGTCCGGGTGCAAGTTTTTGTGTAGAGAGACGAAAAGAAAAGCGGGTCCCCAGCCCTCGCCCCCTGGGCCCATATTCCGTCGGCCCTGACGAAAAACGACAGGCGCGGCACTCATTCTCGGTCGCGACTCCGACTCCGACGTGTCAGACACCGATGCCGCCGAGATTATTGCAATTGATAGTGATTTCAATGGTATCGTGCCACACGCACGCGTCCTCGCTAGACGCCGACCATGCAGAGCTGCTGCACTCAGTCAGAGAACAGCTTGAAGGTGGCGGAAAGGTGTCGGAGACGCATGTCAGCGACCTGCGTGAGGCACTTGAGGAAAATCCAAAGCAGGTGGACCTGCTCACAATGCTCGCGTATGCTTTGCTCTCACGGAACCAGCCGGATGAGGCGGTCACACAAATGAAGAAGGCGCTCAAGCTTGCCAAGCAGCAGGGACGCAATGGCGCAGACGGAACGGCAAAGACGCTCCTGAAGACGCTGTTACGTCTCAATCGCTTTGAGGAGGCTTCCCAAATGTACAGTACGTATGATATCCCATTGGACGCGGCGACGCATTCAATGCTCGCCCTACGGCTTGCCCAGGGCTCACAGACCGAGAGGGAGGGGCAGGCGGCGCTGCTGCACTCTGAGAAGGCGCTCGAGATGGCGCCACAGGAGCCGACGACGCACCTGGCGCGTGGCATGGCGCTGCTCATGTCAGGCAACTTTTCGCCCAACTCGCCAGAGCCAGTCATGGATGCGCTGACCTCGGCGTTTGAGCTGCGCGAGAAGGGCGCGATGGACAGCGCGTTCCCTGAAAAGTGGCCCGAGACTCTCGAGGCGCACGTGCACCACACGCTCGGCAAGCTCATTGCGACCACCCCGCCGGAGCCCGAGAAGAACACACGCTTGGATGACGCGCTCCTCCACTTCACCAAGGCGGCGCAACTCTTGCCTGATCATGAGGTTTATAAGGCGTCGCTCAACCACGGCTATGCAGCGATGATACAGAGGGAGAAGGCGCTGCGCACCGAAGGCGCCAACGCCAACGATATCGTCATCGATCGCAACAAGCTCATCGTGGGCAAGGATGAGGCGCCGACCACGCTGACCAAGGACGAGATTTGAGAGTTGACTCAGAGCGCGCAGGGATCGCCGCGGGCAGCGTCGCCCGCCACCCTCAACGTTCACATCTGTGCTCTCGCTTGCGTCGTCAGCTGAAGTGGCACTCTCCGTGTTGCTTGCTGCTTGCTTGCATGTGTCCTTCATTTGTTCGTTTCATTACTTCATTTCACAGTTGGAAAGGAATGCCCTCCGAGACTCCGCGAAAGCCCTTGTTGTGGGCCTGAGCCGCGCGGCCGACGAGCTAGCCGGCGCGCGCGATGGCGGAGGTGTGTGAGAGCGCGGCGGCGGTGGTCAAGGACACGCCATCCCGGCGCAAGCGCAAGACGTCCGTGGAAGCAGAGGGGCCAGCCCTCGACGATCTACTTTGCAGCAAAGGCGGCGGCAGCGGCCCAGCTGAGGGTGAGCTCGCTAGCTTTGGTGGCGAGTCAAAGAGCCGGACACGGACGGCGGATGACTGCACGGCCACGCCGATCGGCAACTCCGCCTCCGCACGGCGAGCGCGCGTAAGCTTCGGCCACGTCCAGATTCGAACCCACGATGTCGAGATGTGGGGAGGCGGCGGCGTGCCAGCAGACGACGGGCCGCCGCTCGGCCTGGGCTGGGGTGTGAAGGAGGAGCGCGAGGTGGACATCGACGCGTTCGAGGGCGAGCGCGAGGGCGCGCGAACGCCAAAGGACTCGTACTGCATGGTCGGCTGCGTGGAGGCGCAGAAGCGCCAGGAGATGCTGGTCGCCTCCGGGACGTCACTCAAGCACATCAAGGCCGTCACTAAGCAGGTTGCGCAGCTCAACCAGGACAGGTGGCAGGCCTCCGAGCTGCTCTTTGGCGACGCGTGGCTCTTCCGGGCGCCGCGCCACTCCGACAATGGCGAGCTGCTCGCGATGCTCGGCCAGCCCGAATGCCACGGGAGCGAACTCTCGGCCGCCAACTGGCACAGCGCCGAAGCGTGTGCACGTGAGCTCGCGCAGTCGCTGCGGGTGCAGGTGGAGACGCTATATTCGCCGTCCTCCTCGGAAGTCGGCGAGGCCAAGCGTGGCCATCGCCGAGTCGGCGGCAGCGGCAGCGGCAGCGGCGACGTGCACGGTGGCGAGGGTCACAGCGAGGTCCTTTCCAGAGGGCGGGAGGACAAGGGCGCATGCAAATACCGGTACCAGGATGAAGGCGAGGAGACCGGCGAGGAGGCCGGCGAGGAGGAGGAGGGCGAGGAGGAGGAGGAGGAGGAGGAGGAGGGCGAGATCCTGTGGACCGCGTGCTCCGAGGCCATGCAAGCCCTCAAATCCCCACTGGTCCTCTTGATACGCTGCGACCAGGCCTACGATGGCGCGCTCAACATGCTCGGCAGGCTTGTCGGATGCGCCGCCAACGCGCACATCGCCACCCAGGTGCGTGCGACCAGCCGTTGCCGTGCGCTCTCCGTGCGCTCTCCGTGCGGCGCGCCGCTTCCCGTCGCGTCGTTTGCCGTCGCGTAGAAAACATATCCCAACATGCGTGCCGCCTGAGTGCCAGCATGCATGCCTCCCTCCTGGTCTCGTTAGAATGCGTGCCTTCCTCCTTGTCTCATTCCCCCAGGCTAGCCTCTTGACAGTGCGGTGTGCCGTCTCGGCGCGTGGCGAGTGCAGGTATTGCAAGCGGCGCGCGCCCAGGTGATCATCGTGCTCCGCGGCTGGGCCGACGACAAGATCGAAGCTGACTGGTCCGACGACGAGCCTGACGAATTCTGCATCTCGCCGTTACGCTGACGAATTCTGCATCTCGCCGTTACACTGACGAATTCTGCATCTCGCCGTTACGCTGACGAATTCTGCATCTCGCCGTTACGCTGACGAATTCTGCATCTCGCCGTTACGCCGAGTGCGCGCACTCGCAGCAGCAGCGCAGCAACGCAGCAGCAGCAGCATGCTCGGCGCCCCTGACCGGGCTCGTTCTGGGCGGTGGCAGCGATCGGCGGACGGCTGCGAAAGGCGGGACAATGGGGCAGTGGGCGGCGGGACAGGTTGACGACGAACCGCTAAAGTTGCAATGATATGATATGAACGAGCTCATGGAGAAAAGGACTGTGAGAGGCGCGAAAGAAAAGGCGGCAGTTGGCTATTGGCAGATTGGCGGGTGGATCCGGGATCGGGTGTACTGGATCGGGAGCTACAACGCAATGCCATGTATGGACACGCGCACGACAGCTCGACACCACGTGGCGACAGGCTAGACCGGACAGTACCGGGGGCGGTACTCGCGTCTGCACCCCTCTGACGCCGACCCCAGCGCGCTCACCGCACAGGGGTGGAGTAAGTCCGTAAGAAGTCGTGAGAGTGGAGTTAAAATGGAGTATACTATTGACAGCAGATATCCGCTTATTCAGCAACCGGTCCTCTCGCTCAGACGGGGGGCGGTCGTTATCGGTTGTGATGACACTTGACAGCGGATTCCTGCCAGGTGCCGTTCCATGTTCCATGTTGCATGCCGCCTTACTCTCACGCCGACATCCCCTTCAAATTCCCCCACCGCAATTCAGGGGGTCCTGCCAATGCGTAGGTAGCTTGGTAAGTTACAAAGTTCTCTGCGGCGCGGATGATTGTCGCGTTCGGGTGACAGCTCCTCGCCTGTCAGCACACACTCGACGCGAATCCACTCGTCCCCACTTGTTTCAGTCTTAAACATACCTCGTCTTCCCACTGCCCATGGAAGCAGAAGTGCGCTCTGAAATTGCTTTGACAATCACGCCTCTTTCTTTCACAATCACAGGATCAGTCGTCGACGATTCACAAAATCGATGCATTTCCGTCCACATGCGAATACCGCCGCCCAGCGTGTCAGCACCTGCGAAGGCGCGAACACGGAGCGCCTTTGAGATTGCCGCAGGGGCTCGACTGCTGAGGAGCAGCGCCGCCCTCGCAGCCGACGGCGAGAGCAACAGCCTGGACGACCGTGTCGCTGCGGAAAAGCGCGTTCTCGGTGCTGGTGGCAGTGGCAGCAAGTGTGCCAGTGGCAGCAGCAGCAGTCAGGCTGACCGACTCCCTGCACACCTCGATGGTGGTAGATGCAGCGTGGATGATCGCGCCGACAGCCTCGCGTGGCCTGGCATCGAGAAGGCCGAGAGCAATAGAGAAGGCTGTCCACCTTGCGACGTGGTCGCTGCAGCGGCTTTGGCCAGGAAGCTCCGCAGGCGTTCGCTAGCTCAATCGTGGTGGCACTGGCGCGACTGCCTTGAGATTTCCCGCTCTGAGCGTTGGCTGCGGCTCCACACGATCTTCTTCCAGCTGCGTGAAGGCATCGTCCATGAGGTGGCTCGAGCGCGACTTCGGCACGCACTGCCCCGAGTGGACGCATCGCAACGGGCGCGTGGGCGCGCGCTTCGCCGCTGGCGAGCTGAGGCTGCACGCCGTCGAGCGCCGTGGCGAGCGCCCTGTCGAGCGCCGTGGCAAGCGGACCGCATGCACGGTCGGCCAGTCTCACCTTCGGCGCAGTCGGACACCTCGAGCCTCGCTCTGAGCCTGCGGAGCCTGAGCAGCAGCACTCTGCAAAGTGCCGCCACGACGGTGCTGCGGGGTCCTGTCTATGTGCCGGGCGGACCTGCACATTTTGGCAAGGGGGCTGCCTATGGCCCCCTTCGAGGTGGCCGTCTGAGAGGAGCCTTGCATGCAACCAGGATGGCTCCCGCCGCACTCGTGTCCACCGTTCGCCAGCTGGCGGTCCTTTGCTGCTGGTCCGCCCGAACGCGGCGGGAAGCGCGTCTCATCGCGTCCGTGGCGGCGCTCGCGCGGCGGCGCGGGCGGCGTGCAGCATATCGCGCGCTGCGCTGGTGGGCCGTCGAGCGCCGCCGCGAGCGCGGCCGGCTTGCGATGTGGGCGTTGGCCGTCGAGGTTTCTCTCGAACGAGCGTGGGCGTGCTGGCGGCGCTACTCGGTCAAAGAGGCTCGTCGAGCGCGTGCGAGCAGCGCGCCCGTCCTATGGGCACTCGCTCCGTGGGCGCGTGCCGTGCGTTCGACGACTGTGCAGCGGCTGCGTCGCTCGTGTCGCCGTTGGGTACGCCGGTACCGCTCTCTCCGACCTCTGTCCCTTGCATGCAAGTGCTCACCACGGCGCGGCATCCTACCGTCCCCACAGGTGCGCCGGTACCACGCAGACGCGCCTCTGCTGCATTCTCATCGGCAGGGGATGCGGGCGGCGGGCCGCTTCCGGAAACGGAACGTGTGGGTGCGCTTGAAGGCCGGCGCCGCTGCCGATGCGGAGCGTTGGCGTCGGTGGGCCAACGTGGAGGCGATCGCGCTGGCCCACCGCGGGCGGCATACGCTGCGCCGCTGGCTGCGCGTCTCGGAGCAGCGGCTGAGTGCAGGGCAGCGATGGCATGGCAGGCTTCTCCTCTTCAGCCTGGTCGGCGATATGGTGATGGCGCTGCACGAGTGGAAGCTCTACTGCGAGTACGAGGGTCCAATGCAGCAGGTCGTGGCGCTCTGTGGGCGGCGCGCCGGGTTGCGTCACGGCTTCCGTCGCTGGCGTCAGCAGCACGCCTCGGCACCGGCACCCGCCCCAGCTCCCGCCCCGGCACCATCGCCCGCTCGATACGGCGCGGCACCCGCCCCAGCTCCCGCCCCGGCACCATCGCCCGCTCGATACGGCGCGTCACCCGCGTGGTCGCCGACGCGCTTGGCCTCGGCGTCACCACCCCAGTGGGGCCGCGGGCTACTGTCTGCTGCTGCCGATAGTGCCAGTGCCAGTGCCAGTGCCACGAGTGGCGCGCCCGCCATAGGAAATGCTTGCCGCAGTGCCGCCATGCAAGCAGCCGCAGCAGCCGCCGCAGCTGGTCCGACACACCCTTCGACTGCTCTACAGCGGGTGCAGGATGTGCAGGAGATGGATTAGAAGAGGAGGATACCTGGTTCCTGGATGACGATAAGATATGACATGAACTTCCCCTCTTTCCAAAAACGGAATAGTTTCGACTTTGGGATACATTTTCGATCGTAACGCTGGTTGTGTGTGCGTGCGGCCCTCACGCACGGCGTCGCCCAAACCCGCCACCGGATATCTGATGGAGGGCGCGATCACGGCGGTGTCGTTTCAGACCACGTCCGGCAAGGTCAAGGCGCCCGTGGCGTACGGCCAGTACGAGCTCGGCCGCTCGTCGCGACCGAAGAATCAGAAGTACCCCAACCACAAGGGGTCGCCATGGTCTGTCGATGGCATGCTGCAGCAGGTGCCGCTCCCTGGTACGAACGTGCACTACGGCACGGCCGGCGATCCGGGTCAGTACGAGCCGTACATGTACGAGGACGCGGGCACCAACCCGGTGCACAACAGCAACCAGTCTGCTGAGACGCGCAAGCCTTTCGACTCGACGGAGGTGCGTGTGCTGCGCTCGACGCTCTTCGGGCTCGAGACGCCGTCGGTTGGCCAGTATCCGGTCTTTCTGCCCGAGAAGACCATGGGCCAGATTGACGACAACATCCGCTATCCCAAGCAGGACGCGAACGTGAGCGTCTTCAAATCGGGCTCGCTGCAGCGCCCCGACGCGCGCTCCAAGGTGCCTGCGGGCGCTGAGTACTCGCCGAACATGGGGTCGATCCAGCCGGTGATCGGCAATCCGTGGGCGAGCTCGAAGAATGCGGCCGACCGTTTCCACGAGGCCAAGTTCAAGTACGGCACTGGCGGCACGACCGAGATTGTGGGTCCGGGCTCGTATGTTGGCGCCGACTTCGAGAAGACGTTGCTCGAGGACTGCCAGGAGCACATCCGACGCTCGTCAGCGCTCAAGATCCCCTTCCAGTCGACCAGTCCGCAGCGCCCCGGCTTCTTCATGAACCCCGGGCAGTCGCCCGACATCGCGCCGGGCTGCTACGAGCCTCTTGAACCCAGGCTTAAGGATCTGATGGCCTCGGGCGGCGACTGGCGGCAAGTCATGTAGATGAATTCGGCGCTGGCCCTGCTGTGAATGACCCTTCTGTGAATGGCCCTGCTGTGAATGGCCCTGCCGTTCGGCGCTGGCCCTGGTGTTCGCCCCCGCCGCGAGGCCAGCAGACGTGCGGCCTAGACCGACGGATCGTGCCGCCGGGGCACGTGTTGCTGCGGCCTTCTGGCGAGTGCTCGTCTCTTGCGGATGCGGACGCCGCGGAGGGGGCCGCCTGTCACTCGAGCCTGTCACGAGGGACCGGCAGCGGGCAGGGACGCCCTTGTGTTTGATGTCTAGTCAGAGGTGTATGCATGCGGCCACTGGCCCGTGTGTGCGGCGTCATTTGTGCATGCAGTACTGTGTGTATAAAAGGTGAAGCGGATGCATGAGGGATGGAACGCCAAGCGGCCGGGGCGGGGTGTGCCGCGCGCGCGCGGGCCGCGGCTGACTGTTTGCGACGCTGATCTTGTCGCTCGCCACATCACCTCTCCAGCACACCACGGCTTTATCAGACTTGGGGTGGGGGGGAAATTTTTTTGGCTTGGTAGAACGCGTCGAGTCTTCATGTCCAAGACAAACAGACGAGCCTCCACGCGAAGTGACCAGAAGGAGGGTTCGTGCCGAAACCTCCTTTCCACAGGGAACACCAGGATTAAAACACTATTAAACTCGAAATCCAACTTGACTTGACTTGACTTGACTTGACTTGGTCCTAAATTCTTGCCTTTCCGGGCAAGAGCGTGCGTGACCGTGGAAATGGCGAGGAGAAAAGCACGCTTCGCGTCCGACCGAATCCTCGGCAAGATGCGTGCGCTCGCGGTGCACTTCACCGCTGTGTACATCTACGCGCTCACGCTCACGGACCCGCCGCCGCACCTCGCCCACCTCAAGGGCATTCGCCGAATAGGCCAAACTGCAGATCATCGTGGTCAAGGACGGGATGCCACTCTCGCCAACCGATTTCGCCAATATAAGTAATTGCGCGGCACGGGCATCTTGAAGGAGCTCGTGGAGGACATAGCTTCCACCTATAAATCCGCTTCCGCTGCCTCCGCTTCCGCCAACCCGAATGTCGCCAACCCGAATACCGACTGGAAGCAGTATGTCGCCGATGCCTGGAAGTGCTTTTCAGACCTCGAGGTCCTCGAGACCATAACGGAGGTGGCGGTGCCTATTTTGCAGTCAACGATGATGGCCACGGCAGATTTGCCGCGCTGCAAGGCGCACGCGCGGGCAGATGATCGCGAGAAGGCGCTCATCGCGGAGAAGGGGACGTGGCGGGCAAGAGACGCGGACCGTCCCAAAGAGCAGACACTCAATGAACAAGCAGGGGGGCAAGGAGACGAGTGGGCGCAGATCCGCTCACAGGTCCTGGCAGAGGAGTGGAAGGCAGTGCGGCTGAAAAGGCACACGTGCACGCACGCGGGCTGCGACAAGAGCTTTGAGCGCTCGGGCGACCTCAAAAGGCACAAGCGCACGCACACGGGCGAAAAGCCGTACGCGTGCGACTACGCGGGCTGCGACAAGTGCTTCTCGGACTCGGGCAACCTCAAAAGGCACAAGCGCACGTGCAAGTCACGTTTGGTGTATGTTCAATGTTGGGTACCACTTTAATCGTGGGGATTTGTAGACATATGCTTGAGGCACCAATGTGCAATGGGTCCGCGGGCCAGCGAACGCCACTTCGTTCACGCTCGTCCCCTTGCGTGAATCTGCGCGCCACGCGCGGGCACATTCTGACCAGGATGTTGGGTCACGCGCGCCGCCTGCTGCGCGGCGTTGCTACCGCGAGCGCGACCTGTGCTCGGTGTCCGGAGCCCGACGCTGCTCGGAGGTCACCCCTCCCCCCACCCCCCACCTGATTGCCTGTCACAATCCCGCCCGGTAGTATAGGGCAGCGAGCACCAGAGATCACACTGTGTGCTGGGAGAGACCGACCTCACTAGCGAAATTGAGTAGCCCGAGCGAGCGAGTACTCAGTACTTGTGTTGACCGAGGGGAGCGGAGCCGTCCGTCGAGACGGTGGTGGAGTGAGCGTGGGGGGACCGCGAAGAAACTGAACTGAACTGATCGGAGGTCACGTAATTTCGCGCGCGCGGCGCTTCATCATCTCTGCAATTCCGCCGCGCCGTCAAAAGTCGTCCGAGTTAGGAAATAGATGAAGGTTTCGTGCCGACGGCGATCCGTGTGACGAGGAGCCGATTTCGACGTCGTCCTCGCTGGTCTCCTCGTCGCGTCGCTGGAGCACTGGGACTGCAGAGTCGCGCGTTCAAGCGTTTCGGATGCGCAGCATGCTGCGCACAGCGCTCCTCGCGGTGTGCCTCCTGCGGAGATCCACGGGAACCCCGTAACCCCTGAAGCCCTGAAACCCTGGCCGGTCAAGCGCCGCGTGATGTTGATGGGAAAACCCTGCTGCTGCTGTGCCCATTGATACGCGCAGTTGTCCGTGGCGTCGGCCAACGCACAAGCCTTCGAGGACATGATCCACGTTAGTGGCGACATCAACTCGCAAACCTGGGTACGCACACACCTGATCCTTCAAACACGTCTCCAAAGTGACACTGCCACCGTGCTGATTTGTGCTGCGAATCGCCAACCCGATCCGCAGTTCGCAGCATACAAATACGTTCTGACGGACCAGGTATTCGTAACGTCTGGCAAGACGCTCACCATCGAGCCAGGCACCACCATCTACGCTTCACCCGCCTCACTGAGCGGTGTCGCACCAGCGCTCATCGTCGAGAAGGGTGGACGGATCACCGCACCTGGCACTTCGAGTGCGCCAATCACCTTCACTGCCTTCAACCCCACCGTGTCGTCCAACTCGTCGGTGTCGACGGACTCTACCGGCGCGGATACCGTGCTCGAGACGAAAGGCAAGTGGGGCGGCCTCATCCTGCTCGGCAGCGCGCCGACCAACGTGGCGACCACAGCTTTCATCGAGGGCATCACCGCGAAAACGTACGGCGGCACCGACCCGGCCGACTCGTCGGGCTCTTTGCAGTACGTGCGCGTGTGGCACGGCGGCGCGGTCGTGGGCGCGAACAACGAGATCAACGGCATCACCTTCGGCGGCGTCGGCTCCGGCACCGTCGTCGACCACTGCGAGGTGGCGTTCAACCTCGACGACGGCTTCGAGTTCTTCGGCGGCACGGTGAACGTCAAGTACCTGTCGGTGCTCTTCGTGGGCGATGACGGCTTCGACACGGACCAGGGCTACATTGGCAAGGGCCAGTTCCTGTTCGTCATCGAGGGCCTGACGGGCGACCACTCGATGGAGATCGACTCGGGCGTCGGCTCGAATCAGGACGCGACCCCGCGCTCGCACCCGGCCTTCTACTCGTTCACCTTGATCGGCGGAGGTACCGGCTCTGGCGCGCGCACGGGCGAGCTGATCCACGTCAACGACGGCACGGGTGGCAAGTTCGGCAACGGTATCCTCGCCTACCCGCACTTGAACGGCCTCCTCTTCGAGGACTGCGGCTCGACGCTG
>Ga0210245_102592_pt1 | contig 10557 bp, 10 predicted proteins | sample ChrtobMetaP3_4mM_FD_155450 | JGI IMG/M metagenome (GOLD analysis project Ga0210245, IMG submission 155450) | Chrysochromulina tobin associated microbial communities from unialgal haptophyte culture, Seattle, Washington, United States - P3_4mM | ecosystem: Host-associated > Algae > Haptophytes >...
GAGGGCGAGGGCGGCGGCGGCGAGGGCGGCGGCGGCGGCGGCGGCGACGAGCAAGTTGCGACTGAGCTAGAGAAGGTGAGGTTTGTTGCCCAGGAGCAGGCAGTGGCCCCCGGGGAGGTAACATAGACATTGGCCCCCTGAGCGAGAAGAGGGGAACGAGAGGTCACAATGGAGGTCACAAAAGCAAGGCATCCCACACGGGGCGATGGGAACTTTTCACGGTCTCTGCGGCCTGCACCTCCTGTAGTTGACCAAAGCATCGGTCGCAGTTGCGCAAGCGAGAATCAAAGCAAGTGTGTCAGCAATTTTCCCATCGGGGCAATGGGAACTTTTGAACATGAGCACGCACATAGCCAGCTGTGTTCCCACTGATGGTGCACGATGAGATGGTCACTTTGCCGGAAGAGACAAAGACACCACCGCCCTGCAAACAACGAGCAAAACGTGAGTCTCCCATGGGGGCGATGGGAAGTTTTGCACAAAGCACGCACAAATCCAGAAGCTGTGTTGCCGGTGATCGAGGAGGACGTTATCGTGACCGTGCCGGAAGAGACGAAGACACCGCCGCCCTGCAAACAACGAGCAAAACGTGAGTCTCCCATGGGGGCGATGGGAAAATTGCAGTTCTCTGCGGCACGTACCGACTGTAGTTGACCGGAGCGTCAGCCGCAGTTTTGCAAGCGAGAGTCGAAGCAAGCGCGTCAGCAATCTTCCCATCGGGGCGATGGGAAGTTTGCAGGCGTGGCTGGCACGTACAGTTGCCTGGTAGAACCAAATATCGATCCGAATGGAAAGATGAGAGTCGATTTGGGCATGTCAGCCATCTTCCCATGGGGGCGATGGGAAGTTTGCAGGCGTGGCTGGCACGTACATATCCCTGTTAGAACCAAAGATTGATCCGAAATGAAAGGTATGAGAGTCGATTTGGGCAGGTCAGCAGGAGTTCCCATGGGGGCGATGGGAAGTTTTCCACATAAGCACGCACATTTCCAGAAGCTGTGTTGCCGGTGATCGAGGAAGACGTTATTGAGACCGTGCCGGAAACGACGTAGACACCGCCTCCCTGCAAACAACAAGCAAGTGTGAGTTTTCCATGGGGGCGATGGGAACTTTTGAAGTTTCAGGCTAGCACGTACTCCATTCTTAGTTCGAGGCAGCACCCATCATAAAAGATGAGAATCGAAATGGACATGTCAACAAGATATTTTCCCATCGGGGCGATGGGATAATTTCAAGGTCACTGCGGCACGCACCCCCTGTAGTTGACCAAAGCATCGTTTGCAGTTGTGCAAGCGTGAGTCAAGGCAAGAACGTCAGCCATTTTCCCATCGGGGCGATGGGAAGTTTTCAAGGTCTCTGTGGCACGTACATTCTGTAGTTGAGCGATGCGTTCGCAGTTGTGCAAGCGTGAGTCGAGGCAAGCACGTCAGCAACTTTCCCATTGGGGCCATGGTAACTTTTGAACATGAGCACGCACTCCGCCGATGTAGCCTCCCGTAATGCCGAGCCCGATCAGCTGCACGACGCCCGACGAGCCCGGGTTGATGTTCAGCACACGGCGCGAACTCGTGGAGTTGATCGCCTGTGCGTTCAGGGTGACTGTGGCTCCTGCTGCCGCCTCAAGGATGACGCTCCTGGTGATGCTGAGCTCAGCGATGAGGTTGTAGGTTCCGGAGGCAAGGACGATGCGGCTTACGGCGGTGTTGGCGAGTGCGCTGGTCAGGTCAGCGCTGGTGCTCACCTCGGTCTGCAGCTCACGGCGGTGGCTGGGCACCGCGAGCTGCAGACCTCGGTTCAACCCGGGAACGTTGCTGGTCTCGGTGCAGGGCAGCATGGTGCACCATGCAAGAAGAGTGAGGGCACCGTGCACGCCCTGCTTCTCTCGAGGCCGATGTGGCCGAGAGCAAGGAGACTTGGCGAGACGACGGTGCCATGCCATGAGCGATGCCATCAGCAAGCACCCCCAGCACACAAGCTGCCGGGGATTGAGGATGCTGAGGCCGTCCGAAGCATGAGCAGATTCCACCGAAAGGCCAGCAGACGCCACCCGTTGGCAAGAGGGCGGTCCCACTGTAAGGCACGCAGGACCAAGGCCCGGATCCGGTACTCGTGCGGCATGCAGAAGCGGGTTTGTGAGATCGACTGGGCAGCCCTTGTCAAGTACATGTACGCCGAAGCAGAGCACAAGGAGGCCTTCCTTCGAGCGCTCACCCCCGCATCGGGCGTCCTGTGCTGCGCAGGCAGCATCGAGGGGTCGCCATGCCCCAAGGCGGTCTGCATCGAACTCAACTCTCTCTCGGTCGTCGAGTGAGGCGCCGAGCTGCCAGGGTTGCACAAGGACCTGCCAGGGTTGCACATGCACGGCACGCACGACATCGAGCACTTGTGCAAGATCTGGAGCCATCATCAGGTCCGAGTCCGAACGGCACGGTGGCGTCTCGGGTGGGGGCATCGACGGGGCCACGGCACGCGGAATGCTCTCACGACGGCACGCAGGTTGGTGCCCACTACGGCGCGTTCTGCGCTCCTGACGGCGCGTGAAGTGCTCACGACGGCACGCATGTTGCCCATGACGACATGTATGGTGCCCAATACGGCGCTTGTAGAACTCGTGATGGAGCTCGTGACGGCGCGCATAGTGCCCATGCCGGCGCGCAAAGTGCCCATTACGGCGCTCGGACTGCTAACGAAGGCACGCAGGTTGCCCATGACGACCCGTATGGTGACGGCGCGTGAAGAGCTCGCGACGGCGCGTATTCTGCCCACGACGGCGCGTATTCGGCCCACGACGGCGTGTAATGTGCCCATTACGGCGCCCATGCCGCTAACGAGGACGCGCATGTTGCCCATGACGACACGTATGGTGCCCATGCCGGCGCGGTGAGTGCTCGCCAAGGCGCGTTTGGTGCCCAATACAGCGCTCTTGAAGCTCACGACGGCGCGTGTGGCGCAGAAAAGGCACTCGGAGCCCGGGCCGCCGCCGTCGTTGCACGAGCTGCCGCCGGCGTTGTGGCAGTTGTTCGAGCATATCATGCCAGGGGAATGGCGCCCGTCGCAGTCGACGCAATCGTTGTCGTACGCGCACTCGGGGCCGGGGCCGCCGTCGTCGCACTCGGCGTCGTAGAAGCAATTCTTCGTGCAGTTGTCAGTGCCGGCACGCAAGGGGGCTGGGCTGGCCGCCGGCGATGGTAGCGATTGGCCTGGGCCGTAGTCGGCGCCGTCGGTGCCCAACTGGCCATTCGGGTACTCGGCATCCGGGCTGCCAGTACCAGAGGGGGTCCCCGCCGGCGGAGGTGGCGGCGCTCTCGGCATGCGCGGGCAGTAGTCCATGCAGTCGGTGCAGTACGCGCACATCGGAAACTCGGAGCCGGGAGCGCCGTCGTCGTCGTCGCAATCGTCCCCCTCGTCTTTGGAGACGAATTCGCAAGCGTCCGTACAGAGTGACGGCAGGGGAAGCGAAGTGGCGCCGAGGAAGAGCTGACGGCTTGCCCGGGCCCAAGGCGCCTCAGCACCGTCAAAGGGGGTAGAGGTCGCGCTTTCGGCGCGCGCGCCCAGGGCGGCGGCGACGAGCAGGATGGCACTGCAAGCGTGACGTCTCATTATCTTGGCAGGCCTTTGCATTTCCCCAGCACAGAGCGGGGCCTGCCGCGCTGCGGCAGGCCTTGGCAAAATGGCCCCCTCACCCTCGTGCATACCTCTTCGGCGCGCGCGCGGCCTCCGCGGTGCGCACGCTTTTTGTCCCAGCCCTTGGCGAGGCCCGCATCCTGTCCGCCATGCCTCGGTTGCCCTTGGGTGAGCTCGCGGTCGCCCCTCCACGCGCGCAGGGCGCTCCAGGGACGCCCTCGCGGACGAGCGCTCGCAAGCACACGCATGAGCTGGCAGCTGGATGCGGCCGACGCGGGCAGTGCGCGCCCAACCGCTCACCCAGCCGAGCGAGTGTGACGCCATGCGCCGTGGGCGCTCCCTCACTCGGGCTCCGTGCGCGCTTGCCCTCACCAGACCACCTCACCCCGTGCTCACGCACGAGGCGCAGGACAGCAGATGGCTCCAGAACAGCGCAGATTGCGTCGCATGGGCGGCTCACGGCATGCCGGAGTCGCCTCACGGGGTACCCCGACCGAGCCTATGATCGGAGAGCATCACCCTTCTTCCGTAGGGGAGCGCTGTGCATGCTCGCGTGTGTCGTACAGGGTTCTTGTGTGCATAGTGTAGGTTTCCGTACTGCAGTGTGCGTCATACGTCGACCACTCTTCAACTTAGGGTCGCACACCACTCTATAAGACACAAACTACCGAGAGCAGGCGAGAGAATGTGTTTTGGAGCTCGAATTGTGGAGCAGTGTGGCCAAACGGTTCCCGGGTCGATAATTCGAGCTAAAGCCAGATTTTGATGCACCTCTCCAAGGATTTGGGGACAGCATATAGCTGGAGGTCCTTCATCGAGTGCCTTCATCGAGACCGAGGGCCGAAAGAGCGGTCACGGAGTGGTCTTCATGACTCACCACCGGCGGCAGCCAGGAAGGTCCAGGAGGCACACAAGTGGCCGGACCGCCCTGACCCCGCAGGCGCGCCTTTGCGCCTGGGAGGCGCCCATGATGAGGGATGTAATTGCGCCTGTTCTTTGGCGCTTTTGCAGGCGCAATTACATCCCTCATCAAGGTGGGCGCCTCCCAGGCAGCGCGGCAGGCCACCCGCTCTGTGGGGAAATGCAAACAATTGAATGCAAAGGCCTGGCGCTTATTTGGGTATACACCGGCGCGCGCCTCTCACGCAAAGTTGCCGGCACATTTTCCAAATTTAAGTCATGTCAAGTCAAGTCAAGTCAAGTCAAGTCAAGTCAAATCAGAGCGCGAACCGCTGCCTGTGAGGCCTAGGCAAAAAGGGCCCACACAGAGTCCCCCTCCCCAGGCCGTAAGGGTGTCGCGTGTACGGATCTTGGATGTAAGATAAACAGACCACGGCGAGTTTACGTGATCGTGTAAGACGTACTAACGCGCTCCAACTTCAAAAACCGGCACTTCAGAGTACATTGTACGGTGTACCACAGCCAGCACAGGGGGTCGAACGACCCAAATTTTAATGGTCTCGATGTTTTACAGGTTGCTTCGGCCAAACCTCCGTCCATAGAGATAGAGGCCCTTGCGCTAGGGGGTCCGGGTTTGTACGGTATACGGGTGTGTCACCAGTCTTCACAGCTTGCATGAGCTTGGCCTTCGGTGCTGGCGCGAGCACAATCATGCTGAGGCGGCCTGTCGCTACAAGTAGGCTGCCCCTGCTGCTCTCATCGCCTCGCGCGCCCGTCGCTATCAGCGCCTCAGTCGCCCAGGACGCAGGCGCGTGCGCGCTGCTCGTCGGGACCGCCATCGGCGGTGGCTTTCTCGCTCTGCCGTATGCGACGGCTCCAGCTGGCGCGCTCCCATCTGCGGCCGTGCTCACGGGCTGCTGGGCATGGCTTCTGGCCGAGTCGCTCCTGATAGCGGAGCTAGTCATGGATGCATCTGCCGAACGCAGCCGCACCAGCAACAGCTCCGCGCCCGTCTCCTTTGCATCGCTCGGCTACGACGCCTTTGGCGAGGCCGGCGGCCGTGCCGTCTCGCTCACGTTTATCATTCTCATGATCACGACCATGGTGTCGCAGGTCGCAAAGGGGGACGCACTGCTCGCCAGCGTGCCGATGGCCTCAGCATTCGCAGCAGTGCGCTGCGGTGTTCTCGCTGCGAGCGTCTCCACATTTGCACGCCTCGCCTCGGCCAACATGGTCAGCCTCATCAACGGAGGCCTGACGATTGGTTTCATCGGAGCGGTGAGCACGCTCTTTGCGGCGGGCTGGCCGCTGGCCGACTGGTCGCGGCTAGCGCGCGCCGACTGGTCGCTCGCCTTCCCGGCCGCGCCCACGCTGCTGCAGCTGCACGTGTACTGCGAGGTGGTGCCGGTCGTCTGTTCGTGCCTCAGCTATGCCCGAGCCCGCGTGCGCCGTGTCATCGTCGTGGGCTCGCTCGCGCTCCTCGCGATTCAGCTGTTCTGGTCGTCGCTGGGCATCGCGCTTGTCGCACCATCGCTCGGCGGTGGCGCACTGCGTGCGGATCCCGTCGCGTCTCTGATGCTGGCTCACGGTTACGTCGGGGCAGCCACCGCGGCCACAGCAGCCACCGCCGTGCTGACGACGATTCTGGGCACCGCCAGGGCGCTTCACATCTTCAGCCTTGATGCGACGCGAGCGTCCAAGACGACAGGCGCGCCATCGTCGTCGGCGTCCGCAGGCGCGGGGGGACGTGCGGGCGGCGGCGGGCTACCCTCACTGCTCCTGTACGCGGCGACGATTGCCATCCCTACGACAATCGCGACGACGGCCGGATCGACAGCGGCCTATTTTGGAGCGATCGACCTCGCGGGCGCATACCCGGTCGCTTTGCTCTGGGGGCTCGTGCCGCCACTCATGGCCATGCGCCGACGGCGTACCATGGGCGCATCGCGAAGCCCGGGGCTGATGGCTCTCGCCACCTTGTCCGCCGCGTTCGTCGCGGCCAACCTCGCCGGAGATCTCGCGTGGCTGCTGCCCGGCCTTCGTGGAGGGAGGGCAAGGTGGCAGTAAAAGAACGGGATGTAGTCCGAAGCTTATTTGAAACGAAATCGAATTTCCGGGCGGCGTCCGGCCGTACACGACCTTTTCGCATTTCGGTGCGACGGCAGCTGTGCGACGGACGGTGGCGGACCCCGTTAACGGCGCGTCCAGAGGCTGCGGTGGGCCGCGGCCCGCGCCGGGCGGGGCGGCGGGCGGAGCAGCCCGCCCGACCGCGTGTGTGCGCACACACCTCGACCGTAGCTACATCGACCTCTCGTCTCTACTGCGTCGATGTGTGGTTGCCCCAGATGAAGACGCCTGCCGCGTCAGTCAGCCACGTCAGTCGTCGGCACACCCGCATTCAGAGCCAACAGCGACGTGGCGCGTTTGTGGTCGAGCCGCGTGAGTGCAGCCACATTCTTCGGCGCAATCTTGCCCCCCATTGCGCCCAGCAGATGGCCGCATTGGTGTTTGCCGGGAGCCTCTAACACCTAACAAGTGTCTCGAAGTGCGCCGGTGAGATCTATCACCACCAGTACGTGCACTCGACGGCCCTGCCAGCGTTCGTTGCATGGCGCATCGTCGCCAGCGTGCTCCTGCTTGAATGATCCTGGCCTGGCGCTGGAGAGGAGACGGCCTCGAACTGGGCCATCCGCCCATCGCACACGAGGCCAGATAGCATCTGGACATGCATCATCCTCGGAGGCGGAGATACGTCGACGCCCAAGTCGGCGCCCACGGCATGCCGGTAGGACGCGGCCGCAATCTGCTCACCGAGAATACAGGCCGCGCCGCCATGCATGTTGCCCATCAGGTTCGACCACGTGGGTGAGAGCGGCGCAGCGTACAAGATCGGCGCAGTACCCTCCACCGCCGCTGGATGACGCAACGGCATCAGACGACTCATTGCGGCATCCGTGGCGATGGCCTCTAGTGGAGGAAATAGGTCCGCACGACGCTTCGGGTCCATGGGCGGCCACGGCCTCACGTCCGGATAGCGGTGCTCGAAGAGGCGCATCGCCCACGGCTGGACGTGGGCGAACATGGCGGAAGCTCCAACCGACTCGAGCACCGAGATGGGCGAGAGCAGTGGGGCTGGAAGCGAGAGCATCTTCGAGTGCCTTCCCACAGCTAGGAGCTCTCCGGATGAGGACGGCGCACCACGCCAGATCTCGAGCTCCATGTGCCCGAGCTGCCGCCCGGTCTTGAGCTTGCGCGAAACAAAGTGCAGCTCCTCGCCGCCACTTACGCTTGGCACCTCGCCGTCGCTGCGAGCTGCAAGAGTCCCTGAGATGGAGAGCGTGACACCAGGTCGACGCTTCTTGTCGAAGCAAGCCATGCCGCCGTAAGAAGAGATCTCGTCCGCTAGTGCCAGCACGACCGCCAAGCAAACCTTTCCGTCTGAGCGTGCCGCCCAAGTCGGCCAAGGCATCTTCCACTCAGAAGTTGCACTGTCAATGCGCACAGGCGTCAGGCGGCCGCCGTCTCTTTGGAGCTTCAGGCCGAGCGACGTGCCGAAGGAGCCGAGACGCGTTGTGATCGACCACAAAGACTCGGCAGCGGCCAGCCGCTGCGTGCAGATGGCCGACTTCATCTTCACTTCAACTTGCGGCTCCTCCGAAAAGCGAGCACATTATTCAATCCAAGTGGGAATCAAAACCTAAAGAGTGGGGCGCCCTCAAACGCCGCGCGTCATCTCTACAACTCTACCCCGGTCAAGAAGAATCGGGCCTTTCGGACGCAGCAACGGAGTCCGCGGGCGCCTCACCCGTCTCCTCTTCTGCTGCGGCCTGCTCCTCTGCCGACATCGCCGACATCGCCGACATCGCCGAGTTGTTCTGCAGCGCCCTCGTGAGCGCCATCCCATGCTTTGGCCACACGCGCTCAAACCAGAATTGAATGACGCGACCTATCGGCACACCCGCAGAGCCCTTGCGTGCCTTCGGAGCCTCGTTGAGCAGCGCGTTGTCCTTGAGGGGCAGCAGCGCTTCGCCGAGGGCTGTGCGCACCATCGCAGCCTGCACGAGCATCTCGGTCGGCGCCGCGTCGTCCGGCGGGAGCACGCGCACCATTAGAAACCCGAGCACTCTCCGGTGCTCTGCGAGGTTGACCAGGCGCGCGGCCGCCCATCCCACGGGCTCCTCTGGCAGCTCCTCGGCGTCGTACTGAGTACTGGCGCGCGCGCTGTTCGGCTCAATCCGCAATCCGGAGGGGCGCACGAAGGGGGCGGCGGGAGCGGCGGGTGGTGCGGCCGGTGGGCTGGTTGGTGCGGTGCCTTTCGGCGGCGGGTGCGCTTCCTTTTGCTGCGGCTGCTGCGGCTGCGGCGGCAGCGGCGGCAGCGGCTGCGGCGGCTGCTGGCGCTCTGGCACCTGCCCGCGTCTGCCGGGGAGCTGCTTCTTCTGCGCCTTTGCCTCCTCTTCACGGCGGACCTTCTCTGCCTCCTCCTGCCGCCGCGCTTCCTCCTCCGCCTCGCGCGCAGCGGCCGCTGCTGCGGCCGCCTTCGCCTCCTCCGCCGCCTTGACCCTCGCTGCCTCCTTGGCTTCAAGCTCGGCGAGCCGGGCGAGCGCAGCCGCCTCGGCCTCCGCCGCCTTACGCGCCGCCTCTGCCTCCGCTGCCGCTGCCGCCGCTTCCGCCGCGGCTTGTTGTGCCGCGGCCTTGGCGTCGCGGCGCGCCTCGTCGATCATGGGCCACGCCACGTCAAAGTACCAAGCCGTCATATCGCCGGCCTCGAGGCCCTTGGCACCCTTCTCGGCAAATACCTCCGTGGCGAGCGTGCTCAGCTTCTTGAACTCCTTCTTGAACTCCTTCTCGATCGGCTTGAAGAGGTCCTTGATCAACATGGGGAGCATGTTGGCCGGAACCTTGCCACGTTCAGCACAATCCTTGTGTAGGGCCACGATGCGTGCCTTCTCGTCGATCTGCGCCTTGTCCGCCACAAACTTGCCCAGCTTGGGCTCAATCTTTGGAGCGCGCTTCGCGGCGGCCGCTGCCGCCTCACGCTTGCGCTTCTCCTCGAGCGCCTTGCGCTCCGCCTTGCTGAGCTTCTTGGGAGGTGGCGCCTGCGGCAGCTTGTTCAGTGGCGGCTCTGCTCGAGACTCGTCATGCTCTGGCGGCGACTCGTCGTCACTGTCGCTCACCAGGTCCATCCCGCCATTTTGCAAAGGCGGTTGACCCAAAACATGGGCATTGTACCGAGCATTTCGTAATCAGTCCCGCTTCCTTGTCAAGTCAAGTCAAGTTCGTGCTCCTTCTGTTGTGTCTCCTCCTCTCCGTCGATTCTCACCTCCACTGCTAGCCTCAGATCACCTTCCGATAAGAAGCAGATACTTAGGCTTCTACTAGTAACGTAAAGGGGCTTTCTGCCTTCTCCACAATCATTAACTTCCCCACAGTGGAGGCATGCTTAGCGCATGCCGTGGGGGTCCGGAGAGTTTTTGCGCTTTGTGTTGAACTCCACAGAATCAGGAAGATTTCTCGATAACGCGCATGATTATCATGCACTCGCCCAGCCGCGCGCCACAATCATTCCCCACGCGCACTCCTCATCGGCCACATATGCGTCTGACACCACACACGTGCAGTCGGCATGCTCGCCCGTGCACACGCGCTCGCTGTGACCGTGTTTCGCCGCATCTCGCTGTCTTCACCGACGGCGTCATACGCCGGTGCGCGCGAGCACCTCTTGCATCGTGCTCCGCAGCCGTGCGCCCGGACCCTCATCGGCCACCCCCAAAAAAGCCGCCGCCGCCGCCGTAGCCGCCGCCGCCGTAGCCGCCGCCCATCATGCCGCCCATGGCGCCGCTGTAGGCGTAGCCCGCGGGCTGCGGCGGCGGCGGCAGCAGCTGGCCCATGCCCGGCGGCAGCCCGGGCGGAATCTGCTGCAGAGGCATGCCCATCCCAGCGCTCATCTGCGCCGGCATCGCCCCCCCCATCCCCCCCATCCCACCCATGCCTGGGGGCATGCCTGGAGGCACCCCCCCCAACCCCCCCATCCCG
>Ga0210245_102596_pt1 | contig 10547 bp, 9 predicted proteins | sample ChrtobMetaP3_4mM_FD_155450 | JGI IMG/M metagenome (GOLD analysis project Ga0210245, IMG submission 155450) | Chrysochromulina tobin associated microbial communities from unialgal haptophyte culture, Seattle, Washington, United States - P3_4mM | ecosystem: Host-associated > Algae > Haptophytes >...
CCCCCAGCGGCCCCGCAAGCGCGCTCGCTCGTGCGCTCGCTTCATGCGCGCTCGCGAGCGCGCTGGGTAACCGCTCGCTAGCGGCCACTCTGGGCACGCTGGCCACTCTGTGGGTGAGACCTTCCTATTGTAAAAACTGTGTGGCCTCCTCGTCCTTATGCATCTCGTTTCGCTCGTTCTCCTCGGGACCTGCTGCCCGGGCCCGTGGCCTGAGCCCGGAGCTATGGGCCGATGTGCGTTCGGGGCCGACTCGGGACGATGCCCGATGGCCCAGTGTCCCGTCGCCTGCGGCACGTGTGAGCTCTGTGCCGGAGTCCACTCAGACGACGTGTTCTCAAAGTACACGCGGCTTTGGAAGCGGATGAAGAAGCCTCCGTACGCGGCGTCGAGGCCCTTCACCGACGATCCTGGCAGCAATCAAACCTCCGCCGGACCCACGGCGGGTGCAAGGAGGCGGCGCCACAAAGCGGACAAGAACCACACAATTGGCGGCATCGTGAATCCCTTTGCGGGCGCAAGGCGGCGGTCTCAGAGAGTGGAGCACAACCACTCCAGCTCCAGTGGCATCGCCGCCGCCAAGGAAAACATCCCGACTCCGGCGGACAACAATCACGCACGTACGGGCCGCAACCCCCTCAAGCACAACAACCAAGACTGCTGGAAGGCGTGCTCGAAGCAGGGCGAATGCAGTTGGTGCGGCACGCAGGGCGCCTGCTGCCGCCGTGGCTTTAAGAAATCACCTGCCGAATGTGGCTCGGGCAGATTGGGCTGCTCGTTATCACATTGCTGCACACGGGCGCACATATCCTCTTCGCTGTCCCAAGGATCAGGCCCGGATATCATCGCGGCGGCGGCAGCCCAGCAGGCTACCGTCAACACGGCCTCTGGGACTGCAGAAGTCGAGCCAGAGTGCAAGCGGCCCTCGGGCTTCCTCCCGTCGCAGACCACGGGCGAAGCCTTCGACCTGAGCGCCACCGTCGGTGACTCTGCTGGGCCACTCGGCGGCACATGTGCGTACAAGTCGGATCTCTACCGGGGGCGTACGAACCTCATCCCCTTTGATGATCTCGTCGGCTCTGCAGCCGACCCGAGCACCCTCTTCACGTGCAGCCGCCAGTTCCCCCCGCTCGACGCACCCGCGCGCTATTCGCACTTTACGCGCAACAAGCTCACACGAGCACTGCCGCCGACCTCGCCCTCGACACCCAGTCGGACTAATACGGCGGCGACTGTCCTCTCTTGGCAACCTGCTGGCGTCGAGTTCGCGCCCTTGGGACTGGCCGACGTCGCCATCGGCATGCCCGTCTCGGGCAAGTGGCTCATGGCCGATACGGACAGCGGCGCATCCTCTGACCAAGCGTCGTCCACGCTCGAGGCGGCGGCCACGGCCTGCGCCCACGGAAGCGTGCTCGCATGCGCACGGCACACGTGGATGGCATCCACAGGCGATGCACTTGACGTGCTACTGCTAGCCGACTGCCTGCCTCTGTGTCCAGACGGCTCGGCCGCGGCGGGCTGCAAGCTCAACACGAACTCGCACGAGCTGGACAGCGCCTTCGCCTTTCCGACGGCCCCTTGGACACAGCCACATGCGTCTCTCGCCAAGCTTGAGATTCGATGCTCATGGATCCCATATCGAGGGCTGGTAGTACGCAGCTGGAAGAAGACCGAGCTGCTGTTCCGTTCGCTCCTCGCTCGCTTCCCGCGCAAGGCGTACTACGTCAAGATGGACGCCGATGCCGTGCTCCGTCCGAAGAATCTGCTCCACTTTCTGCGCTTCTTGCATAGGCAGATCGACCCTGGCTCGCCCGTCTATTTTGGCTCCGCCTTCGGCACGTACAACTGCACCGACGACCCGTCGGACAACTGCCGCTCGTTCACTTTCAACAAGGGCGAGCCGTTACGGACCGACCGGTGGGGCACGGCCACGAAGACTCGCAAGCGGCTGCGCGAGAGCCTGGAATGGCTCGAGCTCGAGAAGGAGCTCCTCACTCTCAACCTCGGTGAGGAGCGCTGGCGTGCCCAACAGACCGTCGAGAACCGGACGGCGATCATGTACGCCATGGGTGGCGTGTACGGCATGTCGCGCCCGGCCGCGGAGCGTTTGATCCGCTCCAAGTGCCAGAGGAAGCTCGCGGCCATTCGATGCCGTGGATGCGCGCGCAACGTGGGGGGCTCCGGCATGCACACTCACGAGGATGCGAATCTGGGGCTGTGCATGCGTCTCAACCAGGCGCAGCTCGTCACGTGTGCGTGCTTCCACTTGATGACCCCGACCAAATTTGGGATCGGGACTGGCTTTGAGAAGTGGTCGGACACCTCGCACAAGTTGTCTGCGCTCCTCGGCGAGCTGCGCGAGGGCACGATGAGGAGAGAGCCGCTGTGGTCGCATCCGCGGCGCGCGCGTGAGCTGCTCGTCAAGGTCATGGAAGCCTTCAACGACGAGAGCGTGGCGTCAATGCATCGGCCCGCTCTGTGCCAGCTGCCGATCGCGCTGCACCCGATCAAGCACGCGGACGAGTATGAGCCCATGTACCGAGCCCTCGAGGTGCGCGACATGTTCTATGAGCCTCTGCTACAAGCATGGCGGCGCGACGCGGCGCACGCGCGAGCGGAGGCGGGTCGCGCCAAGGGTGTGGGCTCTTTCGTCGGGACGACGGGCGACGAGGGAGCCGCGCCGATCTCGCCGATCTCGCCGATCTCGCTTGGGGGGACGGCAATAGCCCAAGACGGCGCTCGTGGGCAGGGCGGGGCGTGGATGGGGGGCAGCGATAGCGGCAACGCCAACGGCGGCGGCTTGGAGCTGAGTGAAGGCGCCATCGTGAGCATTGTAAGAGCTGAGGTGCGCAAGCAGCTCTCAGGTCTAGCAGCGCGCATGCGACCGGAGCAGTTGCCTCACGTTGCCATGGACACATATGCTGCGCCGTTGCAAACGGCGCCAGGGCCTGCCCCGGCAGCATCTGCAGTCAGCGGGGCGCCGCCTCCGCTGACTACGGTTGCTGCTGACGTGCGGGCTGACGTGACGGCGACGGTGCCCGTGGTTATGCTAGTGTAGTCCACGAGAGCGCGGCAGAGAGGTGTGCGCCGCCCGCATCGGTGTGTCACCTCGGGTTTTCCGGCACGCCCTTATTTGGGCGGAAGGTTGTGGGCAGGAAGTCGTTGAAGTTGTCGAGATCGAGTCGTACGTAGCGACGCCCGCGGCGCATGCGGCGGCACAGCTTGCCTACGTGTACACGTATTTGTGGCTCTGCGATTTGCGACCGGCCGAGGGCAGCCGCGCGTCGGGAGGCGGTCAGACAGAAATGACAAGTAGGTTAATTCATGAAGTTGTCCGACCCGCCATGATTGTCCGACCCGCCCCCGCGCGCATCGTGAGTGTTGTGTGAAGCTGAACCCCGCGTAGTCGACTTGTTAGAAAGAAACCATACCGGTCTCTAGCTAAGGCGACAAGTCATGCTATGCCGAACTCAACAAATGCCATCCTCAGTCTCCCCCCCCAGCACGCCAGGAGGGTCATCGACCTAGGCAAAGATGTGTCTCGGGAGCAGCGGGCCCGTCATCAAGTGACACTCGGCGAAGAGTCCCCCGCGCCAGTAGAAGAGAATGAGCCCCAGGGGAGGAAGCGGATGAAGAGGAGAAAGATTACGATCATTAAGTAGACGGCGAGGCGGGCCCACGAATGAGCCGACGGTGCGTGTGTGTGAAGGGGCGGGGCACATGCTCACACCATACCATCCCCCTCGGGGGAGACGCAGAAACAACACAGGCGGGGGTCGCACCAGAGGCCCTGCTCCGGGGCCGTAGCTGACCGGGAGGCTCTCAGAGGGACACTGGGCGAAGTGGCGCCTGTGGAAGCCAGAACGGAGCCCCCGAGGGGCACGAAGGGGCGCAAGCATAGCACACACACCAGCACCCCTGCTCCGGGGCCGTAGCTTGCCGGGAGACTCTCAGAGGGGGACTGGGCGGGTTAAGCTTGCGGGGGGGTCATGGGTTCGGGGGAGCATGAGGGCGCGTTAGAGCGCGTCCACATCCGCGACACTGTCCCGGTCATCCTCCGACTCTCCAGGGTCGAATTGAAAGGGTTTCTCCTCAACAGGCTGCGCATAGCCAAGCGCCGCGGTGCACACCTCCGTCAAGGCAGCACATGCATCCGTAGGGGTCATGCCTTGGGAGAGTACCATGACAACACCATCATGTTGTAAGCTCGTGATTTCCCCAGCGCCCCGCAGGCGTGACCAGGCAAGCTTCGCGGCGCGCGAGAGGCCTTCCGCCTCCTGAAGGAAGAAGGACTTGGCCGTGAGTGCAAACTTGTGCTCGCTATCGGGCTTGTGGAGTGAAAGCCAAGCGCGGACAAAGGCGACCAGTGTGGGCATTCGACGAGTGAACTCGCCTGTCAGAGCGCGGCGGCTATCCTGGTAAGCTCGGAGGCTGAAGACCTCCCCGTCCGTCCCGACCGCAAAGGGGGGCATTTGCATCATCGCCGGGCACCCCTGGCGTCGTTCCCAAGCTTCCAGGGAGCCATCATTATCAAGGGCATTGAACAGGTCTTTCGCGGCTTTGCGGCGCACAGGTGCTGGGACATGGGGTCCGAGGAAGAAGAGCCCAACCTCAGCGAGAACTTGCTCACGGTGCGTAAGGAACAGTCTGGACTGTTCACGCCCCGATTGGAACACATCAAGGCATGCGCGAGGGTAGGAGGCCGAGTCATCCAGGTCATGACCGTGGCCAGCGAAGGCAACATCACGCAGGGCACGCGGGAGTCGGAAGGGATCTACATCCCCTCGGAGGGCGTACTCGCGAGCGGTACATATGAATCCCCCCGGTGTATTTTCCGCGAAGCGTCCCTGCATCTTTCTTGTGGACTGGATCTTTCCGATCGATGGACGCCGTGACCGAAACCCCACGCCAGCCAGACAGCTGGGTCCGCTGCCTTGGCTGGCAGAACCTAGAGTTCACCACAGAGTCACTTTCTGCAGCGGTCGTATCAACGCTCGTGGCTCTCAGCATGCCATACACTGTCGTGGAGACCATGGGACAGCTTGTCGTGACCTTCGTGGTGTACCCAGTTGAACCTGATGCGTGTGAGCTCATGCCGATGACGGACGATCTCATGGCATCAGCAGAGTTAATATCGGAAAGGTCAGGTCTGCGCGTGAGCATCCACATCTTTGCCGCCGACGCTGAGAATGCTGGCAAGCACAACGTCAACCTCCGCCGCACAACAGGCAATCCCTGGCACTTCCAGGCCTTCTATACGGCGTTTCGACGTGAGTTCTCATCGCAAATCGGCCTGCCGGACGAGGCGGCCCTCTCTCTATATTCGCCGATGCAGCCGAGACGCGACATCGCCGAAAGCAGCGCACCAGCGGCCGGCTGGAACTGCGGGACCTTCGGCCGCGGGCTACAGGGCAGCGGGAAGCCACCTCAGCTGGTCGGTCACGAGCTGAGGCGATCGGGCGTGACCGACTTCCTAGGCACGATGCGAGTAGATTCCCAGCAGCAGCAGCACCACCACCAGCTGCAGCACCCACAGGCGGCCGATACGACAACGGGTCTTCGCTACACGAGCAAACGACCTTGGGTGCTTGGGGGTCTACCAAGCCCCTTCTCATGAACGCAGCGCATGCCAGAGACGCATGATCTTAAATCTGCTCTAGCATGCAAGGCGATCCCGTACAGGGCAACCGTGAATAGCACGCGTGGCAGCTCAGGGCCGAGCAAGAGAGGGGATGCGCCATGGTCCGCGCGGCCATAGACTACAAGGTCTGTGCCGGGTTGCCGGCACCGCTTGCACATCATGGATGTTCATACACCAGTCAGTGTGAGTCAGTGTGGACTTAGATTAAGATTTTGTTACAAGATGAAGAAACCTGCCTTACGACCGTAACGGAACTAAATGCCTCACGTTCCAGCGTCGTCGCGAAGTCATTTTCCGCCTCCATCGTGCCACCATTCCTCTCAGTCTCCCACGCTCGCCCACGAAGCACGATGACAACAGGGATCAGCATACTATTCCTAGAGAAGGTTGTGAGTGGTCCCTCGATGGGTCCGTTGCGGCTCGCTCGCGCTCACACAACGATCGAAGCCCGTTTGTTGATGGAGTCCACGTTCCCGCCGAGAAGGTATTCAAGCATACGCTCCGCAAGCTGCGACCTCGAGCCCGTCGTGACGATGCCTGCCTCCGCCAATTGCTCAATGAGCTCATCGACGCTCAAGCTCGCCACCATGTCGGCCGCTGCATCGATTCGTTTCTGCTCGGCGTCGATTTGGGCGACTTCGGGGAGGGGAAGGGCGTGAAGTGACAGTGATGGGACGCTCGGGCGGGTCGGAGAAGAGGGGGCGATGGCGGCGGCGAAGGCGGCGGCGGAGGAGGAAGAGGCGGCGTCGGAGGCGGAGGAGGCGGAGGCGGAGGCGACGGCGGCGGCGGCGGCGGCGGAGGCGGAGGAGGTTGAGGCGGAGGCACCCGAGGGAGGTGAGCCACCCTTATCGAGCGCTGTATCGAGCGCGGCAGCCCTCGGCGCGGGCGAGTCCGCATGAACATCCGTGTACTCGTCCACAGGAAATGTCGACGCCGCCGTGGCCTTCTCACTGCTGGAAGGTTGGTGGAGTGCCATCGGCGGTAGCGGAGTCGCAAGAGCTGCGGCATCGAGCTCAGCGGGAGCGCGGGAAGGCGAGGGCGCAAACCACGAGAAGGGGTTGAGCCACCCAAAGGTACTGCCGGCCTCGTTGACGACTCTCGCGAGGTCGCCCTCACCTGCCGCGAGCTGCGCGGCCAAGGCGCCCACGAATTCGTCAAACTCGATCGTACCGGTGTGATCCGCGTCTGCCTTGGCCAGGAGGGCTGCGAGCTGCTCCTCGCTGAGCAAGATCCTGGCCGCCGTCACCACGCGCTGCAGCTCGCGCGCGTCGATGCTGCCCGAGCGATCCTGATCGAACTCGTCAAAGATGGGACGCATCAAGAGGCGAAGCTCCTCAAGCGTTGGGGCGGCGCTCACCTCGGCGCTATTCGGCGATCCGACGCCGGTGGGCGCCTCGATCTCCTCGAGCGAGATCTGGGCCTCCTCGATCTCCTCGAGCTCGTGCGGCGGCATGAGCGCAAGCACGGGCTCCCTGCGCTGCTTCCTCAGCCCTTCCCCCACGTACTGCACGCTCGGGTGGCTCACTCCGAGGGTCTTCTTTGCATGCGCGAGCCCAACGAACGCGTCGCGGATGAGCTTGGACGCCTCCTCGGCCTCGCCCTTTTTGCGCAGCAGCGCTCCGAGGTTGCTCGACGAGATGAGCGTGTCTAGATGGTACTCCCCCAGCGTCTCCTTGCTCCCCAACAACCCTTGACGGAGGAGCACGGCGGCCTCTTCGGTGTCCCACGCATGGCCTGTCGCCTGCAACAAGCAGCCCAGATTGTTGATGCACACGAGGCGCAGCGCCTCGAGGCTGTGCTTGGGGCCTGTGCCGAGGAGCACCGAGCACGTGGCCAGCGCCTCCCGATACAGCGCCTCTGCCTCCTCGAGCAGCTCGGTCTGGGCCGCCGACCTCTCGCCGGCCTCGCCGCTCTGCTCAAAGAGCACGTTGCCCAGATTGTTCATCGACTTGATCGTGTCCTCGTGCCCATTGCCCAGCGACGCGCGCCGACCCGCGAGCGCCTCGCGCAGAAGGGGCGTCGCCGCCGCCAGCTCGCCGCGGTACCGGTGCAGGTTGCCCAGGCTGCTGTACGCGGCGAGCGTCGATGGGTGATGCTTGCCTAGTTTGGAGCGCCGGCCAGCGAGGCATTCCTTGAAGAGCGTCTTCGCCGCGTCGATGTCGCCCTGCGCATACTTCGCCACCGCCAGGTTGTTCATCGAGATCAGCGTGCTCTGGTGGCCGCTCCCTAGGGTCTCTCGCCGCACCTTGAGGGTGGACTCGTAGAGCTCGGCGGCCGCCTCGACCTTCCCTTGCGACTTGAGCAGGTACGCGAGCTCGTTGCTTGCGTTCAGCGACTCGGGGTGTCGCGCACCGTAGCGTTCGCGTACGAGGGCCACCTCGACGTGCTTGTACATGAGCCCGAGGTGAGGGATCAAATTCGACGTCTTCCTCTCCTCCAAGGGCAGCCGCGCGAGTGCCCGACGGCCGTGCTGCAGGATGGCGCGACGTAACAAGATCTTGGCATGCTCGTTCGCCTCCGCGAGTGAGCCGCCATTCGTCGCGAGGCGGCGGAGCAGCCGCTCGCGGTCCGCGCGCCGCCGGAACTCGGCGGTCCGCAGGTCGAGCTTCGAGATGCGCGCGAGGAGCGCTTCCACGGCCTCGAACCGATGATGCAACGCCCATTCAAACGTGGTGCGCTGCTCGGAGGCCATGACGAGCTCGAATCGGTTCGCAATCGTGGTGACGCCGAGGACGGACGTGCCCGTGCGGTACGTTTGCACCGCCTCGCACAGGCAGTTTGCCCGGCGCAGCGCGTGCGGCTCATGCCAAGGGTCGAGTAGCATCACGGTACGCCCCACCTCTGCGTGGACGAACTCGACGTGCTTTTGCGCGGCGCGCAGGCCCCGCTCGTTGAGCCGCACGCAGAGGTCGAAGAGCCAGAAGCACGTCGTCTCGCGCGGCAGCTTGTGGTAGCGAAGAAAGCTCTCGAGGGCGTCGATTAGCGTCACCATCTTCGTTCGGCGAGGGCAGCTCACGATGACGGACGCCGGGCCGACAGCCTTCGGGTTCTTGGTCTGCAGCCGCTCGCAGTACGAGTACCCCTCGTCGTCCTGGCTGCACCTCTGCTCAAGGAAGTGCCTGGACACGTACCCGTCGAGCACGCGCGCGCCCGGGTTGGCGTACCCAAAGTCACCCGTCGCGTAAAAGTCGGGCGTCGTGTGCAAGAACTGCTCGGGCGCGTCGGCGGGTAGGCCGTCGACCCACGCCTGTAAGCCGCCCACGGTGATCCCGAGCGCGAGGTACTCGGGCGGCGCGTCGATCGGGGCATCCGCCCAGCGCAGCGCCACCTTGACACGATCGAGCGTTCGGTACGCCTTTCGCGCCGCCTTGGCCACTTCCGCCGCCCCCTCCTCGCGGCTCGTCGCGTCTTCGGCAGCCTTCCTGGCACGCTGGAACGCCTCCATCTCGGCGGCTTCCTTCGCCTTCTCCTTGGCCTCGCGTCGCTGGGCCGCCTCCTTGGCCGCTCGCTCCTCTCGCGCACGCGCCGCCGCCTCCTGGGCCGCTTGCTGCTTCTCCATGAGGGCGGTCTTCGACGTCGCCTCGCGGGAAGCAGCCGCGGGCACTATCGGGCCCCCAGCCTTCGGCTTCGAGCGCGGCGGTGGCGGCGGAGGCGTCGTCGCGGTCACGAGACTCCCCTCCTCGACGAGCGCGACCAACGAGCCGCCTCCGCCGCCAGCACCGCGCCGCCCCTTGCCCCCCGAAGGGCTCCTGCCCAGCGCCAAAAAGTCCCGATCGGAGTTGTGCTCGGAGCCCGTGCGCTGCGAAGTGGCCGGCTCGGCCAAGCCCGTGTTCAGCTTGGGCGGCGTCAGTGCGGGTGCAGGTGTGGGCGCGGCTCCCCCCTTGGGCGTCGTCATGGGCGTCGTCTTGGGCGTGGTCATGGGCGTCGTCTTGGTCGTCGTCTTTTGCGTGGCCGCGGCGTTCATCATGGAGCTCAGATCTCGGCGCTCATCCCGACGCATCAGGGCGTCTGGGGAGAGCGCCTCCCCGCCGCCAGGGCTCATCACCTTGTGACTTCCCTTCTGACTCACCTTGTGACTCCCCGGGCCCTGTGAAGACATCGGGGAGGAGTACTGTGAAGACATCGGGGAGGAGAACGCCCCCTCCAAATCATCCTTGTCGCCCAATGTCACGTAGCTCGCGTCCTCGCCGAAACAAAAGATCCAGCAGCGGCGAAGATTCCTGCGCAGCCGGTAGAGGAGGCGCGCGATGCACACGCCAAAGCAGAGGTAGGCCATCACCGCCAGGTCGACCGTCCAGAGAGACCACGAAGCCACCAGCACAAATTGATTGTGCGCCGGGTCGCACGCGAAGCTCGACCAGACGGAGCGGCTGGGCGAGAGCTGACGATCGAGCACGGTCGCGCTCGATCGAGCGCTGACGCTCTCGCTGTGCGATGCACCGCACGAGAGGCAGCATGTCGTCAACTGTTGGGGCGAGCACAGTTGCAGCCCCAACTGCTCGCACTGGTCCACGGCGACGAGGTAGCTAACGTTCTGGCAGATGGACATGGCGCACGTGTTGGCGGTGGCGCGGCAGCAGCTGACGGTGGCCCTCTGATCGGCGTCGACGCAATGTTCGGGCGAGATGAATGATAAGCCCGTCGAGGAGCACGCTTCCACCGCTACGGCGAAGGATGGTGGCGGCAGCGGAGGAGGCGGTGGTGGCGGCGGCGATGGCGGCGGGTTTGGTGGTGGCGGCGGTGGCGGGTCTGGCGGCGGCGGCGGTGGCGGCGGTGGCGGCGATGGCGGCGGTGGCGGCGGTGGTGATGGCGATGGCGGCGGATGATGAGGATGATGATGATGACGGGGGGGCACCGAGGCCTCAGCCGCCGCCACATCGGCCGCCGCGGCCGCGGCGTCCACCATGAG
>Ga0210245_102602_pt1 | contig 10514 bp, 15 predicted proteins | sample ChrtobMetaP3_4mM_FD_155450 | JGI IMG/M metagenome (GOLD analysis project Ga0210245, IMG submission 155450) | Chrysochromulina tobin associated microbial communities from unialgal haptophyte culture, Seattle, Washington, United States - P3_4mM | ecosystem: Host-associated > Algae > Haptophytes >...
CCTCGGCCGCCGCCGCCTCGGCCGCCGCCGCCTCGGCGGCCGCCGCCTCGGCCGTTGCCGCCTCCGCCGCCGCCGCCTCCTCCGCCGCCGCCGCCTCAGCCGCCGCCGCCTCCGCCGCCGCTGCCTCCGCCGCGGCCGCCTCCGCCGCGGCCGCCTCCGCCGCGGCCGCCTCTGCAGCGGCCGCCTCCGCCGCCGCAGCCTCGGCTGCGGCCGCCTCGGCCGCCGCCGCCTCGGCCGCCGCCGCCTCGGCCGCCGCCGCCTCGGCCGCCGCCGCCTCCGCCGCCGCAGCCTCCGCCGCGGCCGCCTCGGCCGCAGCCGCCTCCGCCGCCGCCGCCTCCGCCGCGGCCGCCTCCGCCGCGGCCGCCTCCGCCGCGGCCGCCTCTGCCGCGGCCGCCTCCGCCGCCGCAGCCTCGGCTGCGGCCGCCTCGGCCGCCGCCGCCTCAGCCGCCGCCGCCTCGGCCGCCGCCGCCTCGGCTGCAGCCGCCTCAGCCGCCGCCGCCTCGGCTGCGGCCGCCTCCGCCGCCGCTGCCTCCGCCGCTGCAGCATCGTCTGCGGGGGGGTCCGCCGCAGCATCCTCTGGCGCGGGGCGCATATCCTTCTCACGGCACTGCTTGATCTTGCCGGAGCCAGCACTGTCAAGCTCCAGCTTGTAGATTTTCTTCTCCGCGTCGAACTCCTTGATGAAGGCGAGATTCTCCTCTCCGCTGCTGCGCTTCACATACACGCGGGCGCCGACGGCGAAGGCCGACCCCTCGGCCGGCGCCTCCGCTGCGCCCCCCTCTGCATCCAAGGTGCGCACAATATCTTTCTCACGGCACTGCTTGATCTTGCCGGAGCCAGCTTTATCGAGCTCGAGCGTGTAGACTAGCTTCTCCTCGTTGAATTCCTTCACAAAGGCAAGACTCTCCTCGCCGCTGCTGCGCTTCACGAACACGCCGGTGCCGTTGGCGTACTTCTGAGCCATCTCCGCTGGGCAGGGCCGTCGCGGTCGCGGATGCGCTGCGCGGTCCAAAAGAGTTGCCGTGCTCGCCAAGTTCTAAAAAGCGTTAGGTCCTGGACTCGCGGGAACGGAACACGTGGCGAAATTGGCAGCAAATACGAAATCCCGCTGGACGTCCAGATGTACACGCCGTCAATCGTTCTCTGGCCCTCACCCTTCGCCGCACCTGTATCAGACAGAAACATATCAATTATCATGCTCTCGCGGCTGCCGATTCGCCCGTCCGTCCGCCCACTCGCGCCCCTCCCGCGGACTCTGATGGCGGTCCGGTCGGCCTGCGCCGTTGCAAACTACCTTGGCTTCTAGTTCTATCAGGAGTTCTAAAAACAAGCCAAGAGGTCAAATAGGAATATCCCAATACTCAATACACTGTGTAAATACTTATACACACTCCGGGAGGGGAACACAAGTCTTGAGAGAGTCTGCCTCGTATGTCGGGAGTGTCGGCGAGTCGCAGAGGTGTAGGTGCAGGTGAGCGCCCATCGCACGCGCATGCATTCGTGCGCGCGCAGCTCAGCCGATCTCAGCCGATCTCAGCCGATCTCGAGTGCGCCAGCTGAGGATAAGTCGATCCTGTACACGTGCTGCGCGCTCTTGCTCCAGATCCACGCCTGTGGCTCGTCAGATTGCAATCAGATTGCAATCAGATTGCAATCAGATTCCAATCAGATTCCAATCAGATTCCAGCCAGATTGCAATCCACGCCTGTGGCTCGTCAGATTCCAATCAGATTGCAATCAGAGGCCACGCACGTCAGATCCACGCCTCGTTCAGATTGCAATCAGAGGCCATCAGCGGCCATCAGCGGCCATCAGCGGCCATCGGAGGCTACCAAAGTCCATCCGTGGCCATCAGGGGCTGCATATCACCTGTTGCTCGTCGCTCAATCCCGCCTCGTTCAGGAGGGCCTCGCAGCATGCGAGCCACGCACCCAGGGGCGCCGAGAGAGAGCACACGGGCCAATCGCCGCCGAAGAGCAGCCGTTCGGGCGGGAAATGGGCCAAGCAGTGGAGCACCTGATGAGGGAGGCAATCAAGAGGCGATCAGAGAGGCGATCAGAGAGGCTACGAGAGAGGTACGCAGAGCAGTGCGGCACGCAGTGAGGCCCCTCCATACTGTGTAGGGTAATTAGGGTAATGAGGGCAAATAGGGAGGCACGCAGTGAGGCCGTGCCGTACCGTTTCGCGCTGTGCGTCGGGTGACCAGCCCACGACGCCGCCGCCGCCGCCCTCGGCGCCACCCTGGGCACCCAAGAGACCGGAGAGCTTGCAGTACACGTTCGAGATCGGGCCGAGATGCGAGATTCCATCTCGCCACGCCTCGCGCATCGAGGCGGGCGAGCTCGGTGTGAGCTGGTGGTGGCCGCCGCAGTGGTCGAGCACGAACCTGCAGGCCACCATACGGTCATCAGTGGTCATCAGTGGTCATCAGTGGTCATCAGTGGTCATCAGTGGTCATCAGAGGTCATCAGTGGTCGAGCACGAACCTGCAGGCCACCATACGGTCATCAGTGGTCATCAGTGGTCATCAGTGGTCATCAGTGGTCATCAGTGGTCATCAGAGGTCATCAGTGGTCGAGCACGAACCTGCAGGCCACCATACGGTCATCAGTGGTCATCAGTGGTCATCAGTGGTCATCAGTGGTCATCAGTGGTCATCAGAGGTCATCAGTGGTCGAGCACGAACCTGCAGGCCACCATACGGTCATCAGTGGTCATCATTGGTCATCAGAGGCCATCAGTGGTCATCAGTGGTCATCAGTGGTCATCAGTGGTCGAACACGAGAACCTGCAGGCCATCAGGTGAGCTCTGGGCGAGGAACCCAAGGGGGGGAACCTCCTCTGACGAACCTGGTGGACGGAGCCGCGGCAGCGAGCGCGGCGACTGATTTGAGGTCGTCCGCACGGACGCAGAGCTCGAAGACGAGATCGAAATCTCCCGCGAGCTTCGCCTTCGCCACGATGTCGTCGCGCAGGCAGGTGCCCGCCGGCTGCGGGTGCAGCACCTGGCGCACACCCTTGACCGATGGCACCGCCGACCATCGCTCCACCCAGGCCGCGAACTCGTCGACGGTCCCATCGACGACGGGAGCGCCTATGACGGCGCCGCATAGCCGGTTGCTTGGGTCGGCGCACAACGCGACAAGCGCCGCCGCCTCCTTGGCACGATCCTCCGGTGCCACATCCACCTCCATGTAGACGCAGTGCGTCACGTTGGGAACCTGGGACGCGTAGTCTGCGATGGAGGCGTCGACGGCGATGGAGGTGAGGCTCGTGTCGCCGATGAGCCAAGGCGGTAGCGACGAGGCCGACCACAGGTGCACGTGCGTGTCCACGATCGTGCGGGAAGTTGTCGCAGCACTCGCCTTCTTGGCCGCCTTCTTGGCCGCTTTCTTGGCCGCCTTCTCAGCAGCGAGCTCGCGCTTGGCCTCCTCGAAGGCGGCGTCGACGTCGTTCGCGAGGTCCGCCATCGAGCTCTCGAGGTCGTCGACTTCTAGCGCCGCCCAGTCCGACGGCTTCGCTAGACGCGACTCATCGAAGGGACGCAGAACCAGTTGCTCGTCGGACGCCATGTCGCCCAAGCCGCGCGCGCTCGTCGGACGCCATCGCCCAAGCCGACATCGACCGTGAATGATCGGTTGACTCTGTGAATGAACGGCGGGGGGGCCGACGGGCGCGCGCGCCAATAATCTCCTCGACTTTCACATTGACGCCTTTCTCGCTTGCATGCATGTCTAGGGGAAACACAAGACTAGCCCACCACTCTCACCTCAAGGAGAGCCATGGAAGTGACGCAAGCGAACGCGTGCGCACTGCACTGGCTCGATGCAGGCGCTTACATCTTCGACGCGGTCAGCCACAACAACGTGCAGGCGCTCGAGCTCTACCTGCGGCATGTCCAGAAAACATGCAGCTTCGCGAGCTCTGCAATCGCGCGCACCGGCGACGACGAGTGCATGTGGCCGCTTCTCAAGGCCGCGCAGGAGGGGCACTACGAGTGCGCGAAGCTGCTGCTCGAGCACGGGTCGCCGGTCGACATGCCCGCCGAGTACGTCGACCGCGCGCCCGATCTCCCGCTCACGACACCGCTCATGTGGGCAGCGCATCGGCACGACGTCCGGCTGGTCGAGCTTCTCCTCTTTCACGGAGCGGACCCGCGGCGCATCGACGACGTCAACGCCGACGATGAGAATGGGAGCGCGTAAGAAGCCCCCGAGCCTCTCACTGACCTCTCACTCGCTCACATTCGAGTAGTGTCCTCCTCCAAGTGCTGCACTCGCGCCCTGTGCACACTGCGCGCTGGACGCGACGCTGTGGACCGCTCGTCGGACTCACTGACAAACAGTACGACCGTCACTGACAGTGCGAGATCCCCACTCCTCCCCACAGGTACGAGTACGCTCTGGGAGGCGATCTGACGACCTTCCAGCTCGACAACGCAGGCGAGCGATGCCTCGAGCTCCTCACCGACGCGCTGGACGAGGCTGAGCGCGGAGAGCGCGAGGAGGGCTGCGCGTACGCCGACTGTTCGTGTCCGTGGCATGGTGGCTACGGCAACAGACCGTGGAGCTATGCCCAAAAGGGCTCGAGCAGTGGTTACGCCCAAAACGGCTCGAGCAGTGGCTCGAGCACCGACGGTGACGACGCCACCTTGGACGACGTCCACGACGAGAATCACGACGACCGGCGTGAATCTCGTGGGAATCTCGACGAGAACGGCGAGCCCGTCGAGCTTCTGGAGTTTCGCACGGGCTGTGGCAAGGCAGCAGTGCCGGCACTCGTCACGGCGCTCGGCGCGGGATGCCTCGAGCTGCTCAGTGATGACGGCACTGCAGCGTCCTCCGTGCCTGCACCCGCACCGGCGGCGGTGCTGTGGCACAAGAAGGGAGTGAGCTACACGGCCCGGCCTGTCAAGTCGGGTGTGAATGGCAAGTCGGGTGTGAATGGTACGGATCGGCCTTTGGCCACAGCGAACGTTCGGACGAGCGAAGCGCTCGACATGGCTCTCATCGACGTCGACGACGCAGCAGACGACCGTGTGCTGCAGCCGCTGTTCAGCCTCGAGAGCGGCTTCACGCAGACCGCCGATCTGCCCCTCGGAGCTCTCCCCTCCGACCAGCCCTCAGACCTGCTGGTCTTGCACCTGCCGCCCGAGCCGCTCACCTCCCTGACCTCCCCCACGGCGCGACAGCAACCCCGCCCGGCGCATGCATGTGCTCACTACGGCGCGCGTCCGCGAGACGTCCACCTGAGCTTCTCGGCCCACCTGCGTCGCCGGTTGGGCGCGATGAGCGACTCAGCCGTCATCGGACCCTGCGCCGCCATCATCAAGCGGCGCTACCCGAGCGGGTAAGTTCCGTCACTGATTGCCACTGAGTGCAACTGATTACGCCGCCATCATCAAAGTGGCGGTACCCGAACGGATGACCAGAGGCCCCAAGCCCCTGCCCCAATGAGGGCGCATGCAAGCGCTCACCTCGGAGCCCCCCCCGCTCCCCCACACTCTCCACAGGTACAACAAATCCAAGCTCGGCCCGAACCAGGGCCATCGGTCGCATGGTGGCGGCACTCGGGTGGCGGTCGTCGAGTACATTTACACGGCTGGCCAATGAACGAGTCATTCGACGAGTCATGACCTCTAATGACCTCTAATGACCTCTAATGACCTCTAATGGCCTTGCCCAAGGAAGCACCGCGTGATGGCAGCCGCCTAGCCGCCGCTTGGACGTCGACGCTGATTGACGGATCAGAAAGTGCAGCCACGCGCGGTTGAGCTCCCTACAGAGACAACCTAGGGAGAGGAAGGGAGAGGTAGGGAGAAGAAGATCATGTGGAGATCATGTGGAGATCTTGAACGGAGCCCCGCTGGCCGAACGGAATACAGTCACTGGGTTCCCCAACATACCTCTAAACCTCTCTCATGACCTCGCCTCTCGTCTCTTCATACGAGCCTGCAGCCTGGCCGGTCGCCCACCTTGGCGCGTGTGCGTGCAGTGACCAGAGTGGGCTGTGCGGCACGGCCGGGGTGGCACGGGGCACGCACCGAGCCAGAGAACGCGACGTCGGAGGTCATAGAAGCGTACGGTAGAGAAGCGAAAAAAGCATGCTTGTACAGTCACGTGGAGGTGTCTGACTGGTCGCACGGGTCTGACAGCCCTGCGGTGTGTACACCGTAGTAGTACTGACATTCGTCTCGCTACGACCTTCGGCCGGCTGAACGGCTAAAAGTCGCGCTCCCCACCCTACAGTCACGCTCTAAACACGCTCTCGAGGTGCTCCCGTCCGCTGCTCGATCTCCATCTCCTATCCACCTCCATCTAGATCTCGATCTCGATCTCCGCTGCTCGATCTCCTTCCTGCATCCATCTCCTACAGTACAGCTACACTCGGCTCGCTTGTACCTGCCAAGACGCGCGGCACACCGAGCGTCCCCCGGCACCACGAGCAGCCGAGGGGGGGGGGGAGCACCCCGAGTCACCGAGCGTTCCGACCTTCCGTCAGAGGCTCTACAGGCTAAGCTTTGCGTCCATCTCGAACACCACATCTTACAGCTTGCTTGCGAACTGGGCCTCGCGGCCCCGCGCCGCCAGCGCAACGAACGCGGTCGTCACACCCTCGCTCGGCGCCGTCACGGGCGCATCCTCACGCGTCGTCGCGGGCAAGAGCGCCGCCGCGAGCAGCTCTTCGGCGGTGGAGCACCAGATGAGCGTGAGCTCGGCTTTGACCTAATTTGGGCGATGCCAAGAGTCGGCGCTCAGGCATGCAGATAGGAACACTCAGATGCACCATCAGTGGCAATCACTTCGGGGGCGAGATCATGCACATCCTAATTAGGAACACTGAGATGCGCCATCAGTGGCAATCACCTCGGGGGCGAGATCATGCACATCCTTCTCGTTCCTACGTGGCAGCAGCACGCGCTGCACGCCCGACCGATGCGCCGCGAGCACCTGTGAGGGATGCAATCAGAGGTCATCATCAGAGGTCATCATCAGAGGTCATCATGAGAGCATCGCGAGCACCTGATGAGGGAGGCAATCAGCGGTGCAATGAGGGCTCATCAGTGGTGCTCAGCGGTCATCAGTCCGCCCGGTGCACCGCGAGATCGCCGCGAGATCACCTTCTCGCGCACGCCGCCCACAGGGAGCACTTGACCTCGCAGTGAGATCTCGCCCGTCATCGCGGTATCCGAGCGTGCCAACCGGCCTGTGAAGAGCGATGCGAGCGCCACAAGCACCGCTGCTCCGGCGGAGGGGCCGTCCTTCCGGATGGCGCCCGCGGGGAAGTGCACCTGATGATGGAGGCCATCAGCCGCCCATTAGCATGCAAGTAACCCCTCGCAATCGGCCTCGCGATCCGTGGCCATCAGTGGCCTTCAGTTGCAATCAGTGGCCTCCAGGGGACGCGTACGTGCACATCGATGCCTGAGAGCAGCGAGGTGGCCGAGATCGCGCTCGTCTCGGCGCGAGATGCGCTCGAGATCGCGTCGTGCTCGCCGCTTCCCGAGGGTTTCGTTATGAGTTTCGTCGAGGGTCTCGTCATTGCCGCATTTGGCGCCGAGGCGGCGGCGGCGGGCGGCGGCAGCTGCTCCTCAAGCCCGAGCTCAGCCGCCTGAAAGCGAGGCAACCAGCGAGGCCATGGACGTGGTCATGAACGTGGCAATGAGCGAGGCAATCAAGAGAGGGCCATCGGCGGCATGCACCTGCGAGCGAAGGTAGGAGAGGGCCGTTTGCACGGACTCCTGCATCACCTCCCCAATCTGGCCTGTCAAGATGAGCTGCGATGACGGAGACGATGCACAGCAGCACTCAGTGGCCATCAGGCGCCTATCAAGCCCCGCTCACGAAGCAATCACGCTGGAGATGCGCGTGAGATCACGGGAGATGCGCGGGAGATCGAGGGAGATGTGCACCTGGCCCGAGCCGCGCATGCGTGAGGACTCGATGAAGAGCAGTTCGCCCCCCGCCGGCGTCCAAGCGAGCCCGAGGGCAATCCCCGGCCGTGTGAAGACCTCCCGCGCTTCCCTCTCGTACTTACGGGGGCCGAGTAACCGCCCGAGCTCCTCCGGGGGCACCTGATGAGGGATGCAATCAGAGGTCATCATGGGCCGAGTAACCGCCCGAGCTCCCCGGGTGCGTGTGAGTACCGAGGTTGGGAAGGAGGCGGCAGGTCATCAGGGAGGCGATCCGGTCAGCCTTCATCAGGTTGGGCCATCAGGGAGATTGTGGGGAGGTTGGGTCATCAGGGAGATTGTGGGGAGGTTGGATCATCAGGGAGATTGTGGGGAGGTTGGATCATCAGGGAGATTGTGGGGAGGTTGGGTCATCAGGGAGATTGTGGGGAGGTTGGGTCAATCAGGGAGATTGTGGGGAGGTTGGGTCATCAGGGAGATTGTGGGGAGGTTGGGTCATCAAGGAGGCGATCCGGTCAGTCCTCATCGAGAGGCGTCCAGATACTAACGCATCTGTGGCAATCCAGATAGTATCTGGTCAATCTGCGTTAGTATGTGACACCACGTGCGGCGCAATCTCGTATCTCCCCGCAATCTCGTATCTCCCCACAATCTCGTATCTCCCCACAATCTCCCCAATCAAGAGGAGCACTCACCGTGATCGCGGGCGCAATCAAGAGGAGCGCTCACCGTGATCGCGGGCGCCGCCTCGCGCTCCTTGCCAGGTGGCAGCTTGGCCAGTTCCACAGCGACCGCCCGACACAGCGCCGCGACCTCGCGCTCGAGAGATCGCAATCCCGCCTCTCGAGTGTAACCGTCCACCAGCGCGACGAGCGTCGTATCGGGCAGACGCACGAAGTCCGCAGGCAGTCCACTCTGGCGCACCTGCTCCATCAATGGTAATCAGTGGCAATCAGAGGTCATCAGTGGCAGTCCACTCTGGCGCACCTGCTCCATCAATGGTAATCAGTGGCAATCAGAGGTCATCAGTGGCAGTCCACTCTGGCGCACCTGCTCCATCAATGGTAATCAGTGGCAATCAGAGGTCATCAGTGGCAGTCCACTCTGGCGCACCTGCTCCATCAATGGTAATCAGTGGCAATCAGAGGTCATCAGTGGCAGTCCACTCTGGCGCACCTGCTCCATCAGCAGAGAGGCGGTAATCAGTGACAATCAGTGGCCATCAGTGGCCATCAGTGGCCATCAAAGGTCATCAATCAGAGGCAATCACCTGTCGCGGCAGCAGGTGGCGCTGGGCGATGTGGAGCTTCTCATCAAGCGTGTAGCCGCTGATCTCGATAATCTCGAGACGATCGAGCAGCGCCGGAGGTAATCGGTCCGTCGCGTTCGCCGTCGCGAGGAAGAGCACCTGATGAGGGAGGCAATCAGAGGTCATCATCAGAGTAATCGGTCTGTAACGTTCGCCGTCGCGAGGAAGAGCACCTGATGAGGGAGGCAATCAGTGGAGGGAATACTTGGTCATCAGCGGCCATCAGCGGCCATCAGCGGCCATCAGAGATCATCAGTGGCCATCAAGGGTCATCAGCAGCACTCGCAGGAGACCGTTACCTTGGAGAGGTCCACCGGCAGGTTGAGGTAGTGGTCGGTGAACGCGCCGTTCTGGGCGGGGTCGAGCACCTGATGAGGGAGGCAATCAGAGGTCATCATCAGAGTAATCGGACGCGCCGTTCTGGGCGGGGTCGAGCACCTCGAGCAGCGCGGCGGACGGGTCGGATCTCCCATCTCGGCCGAGCTTCTCGATCTCGTCAAGCATGAGCACCTGATGAGGCATGCAATCAGAGGTCATCATCAGAGTAATCGACCGAGCTTCTCGATCTCGTCAAGCATGAGCACCTGCAATCACAAGAGGTCATCAAGAGGCCATCAAGAGGCCATCAAGAGGTCATTAAGAGGTAATCAAGAGGCCATCAGTGGCAACCAAGCTCACCGGATTGCTCGTGCCCGCCCGGCGCAGCGCCTGCGCAATCAGCCCTGGCAACGCGCCCACATATGTGCGTCGATGTCCCCGGATGTCGGCCGCATCCGACACACCTGATGAGAGGTCATCATCAGAGGTCATCATCAGAGGTCATCACATACCTCCGAGCGAGATGCGCTCAAACCTGATGAGGGATGCAATCAGAGGTCATCATCAGAGGTCTTCATCAGAGGTCATCACACACCTCCGAGCGAGATGCGCTCAAACTTGCGCCCGAGTGCACTCGCAATCGACTTGCCGAGTGAGGTCTTACCGACGCCGGGGGGGCCAACGAGGCACCTGACGAGGGAGGCAATCAGCGAGGGTCATCAGCGAGGCTCATCAGCGAATGTCATCAGCGAGGGTCATCAGCGAGGGTCATCAGCGCACAGGATCGGCCCGCGCGTGTCTTGATGAAGGGAGGCAATCAGACTGATGAGGGAGGCAATCAGTCATCACGCACAGGATCGGCCCGCGCGTGTCTTGATGAAGGGAGGCAATCAGACTGATGAGGGAGGCAATCAGTCATCACGCACAGGATCGGCCCGCGCGTGTCTTGATGAAGGGAGGCAATCAGACTGATGA
>Ga0210245_102604_pt1 | contig 10507 bp, 4 predicted proteins | sample ChrtobMetaP3_4mM_FD_155450 | JGI IMG/M metagenome (GOLD analysis project Ga0210245, IMG submission 155450) | Chrysochromulina tobin associated microbial communities from unialgal haptophyte culture, Seattle, Washington, United States - P3_4mM | ecosystem: Host-associated > Algae > Haptophytes >...
CCGCCTCCGTCCCCTCCGGCATCTCCCCTGCCGTCCCCCAAGCCGTCCCCCCCCCTCTTGCCGCACCCTCCATCTCTGCTGCATCCACCACCGCTATCGCCACTGCCAAGCCCGCCTCCATTGCCTCAACCGCCCTCACAACTACCCTCACCGCCACCCTCACCACCTCCTCCGTCAACGCCGCCTTCTCCGCCTCCGTCTCCGCCACCCTCACCGCCACCCTCTCCGCCACCCTCGCCACCACCACCGCCACAGCCGCCGCCAACGCCACCATGGCCATCCCCGCCGCCGTCTCAATCGCAGTCTCTGCCGCCATCCCAACTTCCCCCTTCTCCATCGCCGCCGCCCCCGTCGCCGTCCCAGTCGCCGCCTCCATCACAGCCCTCGTCGCCCCCGCCATTGCCGCCTCCATTGCCGTCTCCGTCACCGCCTCAATCGCCCCCGACGGCGCCGCCGCCGCCTCAATCGCCCTTGATGTCGCTGCCGCCGCAGCCCTCGCCCGCGCCGTCGCCGCCCCCATCTCCGCCTCCGTCGTCCTCACCGTCGCCACCGTCGTCGCCTCCGCCGCCGACGCCGTTGCTACCATGGTCGCCGCCATCTCCGCCGCCGTCCCCGCCACCATCCCCGCCGCCATCCCAGTCGCTGTCTCCACCGTCTCCGCCGTCTCCGCCGTCTCCGCCGCCCCCCTCTTCGCCATCGCTGCCGCCTCCTTTGCCGCCCCCGTCGCCGCCTCCATCGCCGCCCCCATCGCCGCCGCCGTCCTTGCAGCCATCCCCGCCGTTGCCGTTGCCGCTGTCGCTGCCGCCTCCCCCGCCATCCTCGCCTCCACCACCTTCACAGCCGCCCGCACCACCCGGTGGGTTTCCTGTGCCCGTCATCTCGGCCCCGTTTACCTTCGCTGGTGATTCTTCCAACTCGGGCGACGAGTTCTATCGTTTTCAGATGCACTTCCCTGGCAGCCTCCTCGCCCTCGACGGCCGCTCGGATGCCAAGTGCCCCGAATCCGAGTGCTGCGTGGCCATGGCCATCGCATGGGCCACGGGCAAGCGCCTTGCATCCAATTTCGTCGAGCGCACTGGCGGCATCTACGAAACCAACAACAGCATGTCCGCCCAATCCCGCTTCCGGGACGACCTTAACGTGTGCAACTGGCGCTTGGGCGACCTCATATGCTGCGAGGTGTGTTTTTACGACGACGACGCTGAATACAACCTCACCGACTGCGCCCTTGGCACCGACTGCACCGACAGCGGCCCCCGCACTTACGCGTCGACGAGCGTGGGCACGGAGCTCGCCTGCAATCTCAACGACGGCCCCAAGTCTCTCGACTGCATCTGGGCCGCCGACTCGCCTCTTGACCGTGAGAGGTTCCTGGCGGCCGCGCCGATGGCAGGCGGCCTCATGGCGTACATCATCGAGTGCGGTCCACTGCGCGGCAACCACGGCTCGTGCTCGAACTCGGCGTCGTGCCCGTACCTGTCCACCGCGGTCGGTGGCACTGGCCTCTACCGCAACCCAGATGGCAAGTCCACCATCGACCCGCGCGCCATCTTTCACCATGCTACATGCACTGGCGCCGAGCGTAACTCGACGACGGCCGACGGTCTGTGCAAGGGCGCGCGCATGGTTTTTGAGATCGCACTCGAGGAGCTCTTCATCAAAGGCAAGATTGGGGACGCCGACGGCAAGAACTCGTTCCCGTACGACCAGACGAATGCGAACGAGGACACTGCATGCGAGCCCGCCGAGAACTCGGCGGACTCGGACGGTGTGCCTTGGAATCGGGTGGAGTGCTTTGACCTCGCATTCGTGCTGCTCGGGCTCACCTCGTTCGTCTGGGCGATTTGCGCGTTGTCGCGGAGACGATCCGGCCCGAACGAGCGCTTTGCAAATCAGACGCAATTTAACCAGCGCTTCGCATTGGCCTTGCTCGTGCTCCTCGTCCCGCGGGTGAGCGCCATGGCAACGACCGCACCACCCGATGGCAATGGGACTGTTGAGCATCGTGCAGAGTCGGCGCAGACGCGGCCGACGCGGCCGCTACCGCCCACTCAATTCTGCGCCGATGATGTAAACAGCGGCTCCTTGGACTCTAGCGGCGCCCCCCTGCCGTGCTCCTACCTCTCAGCACAGCCCTCCGCGAGTGCCTCATATTTCGTCGCGCGGACCAAGTGCCCGGTTGCGTGTGGCACGTGCCCGCCGCCTAATCCCCCGGGCGTGGTGGTCTCAACCGGCGCCGAAACGAACCATCGCGCTCTTGCTGTTGGGACGCAGGCAGTGCATCTCAACCACCGTCGTGCGCAGCAGGCCCAGGCCGGCGTCGTCCCCAGCCTGACCAGCGCACTCAGCACCTCTGCAGGCAGCAACCCCGTTATGGCCCCTCCGTTTCCGCGATTCCCTTTGCCACCATTGCCCGCGTCGCCTACCCCATGGTCATTGGCTCCGTCGTCCCCATCAACGCCGCTGCCATCCCCGACACGCCCGCCGCCATGCCTATCACCACCCCCACCAGTGCTTCCACCCACGCAATCCTTGTACCCTCCGGACTCCGCCCCGGCGCCGCCTTGGTCCTCGGCACCGCCCCCGCCCATGCCGCTATCGCCAATTCCAACGCCTCCACACGTTCGGATGCCATCCCAGCCGCCTCCTTCGTTGCCCATATTGCAGCCTCCGCCGCTCCCGTGCACCGTACTGCCCTGCACCGAGGCCAGCGACATTCCCAGGCTGTACACCGTACAGCTTGTGCCGAGCCACCGCCGTGAGCTGCAGACCGCGGTGACCACCAGCACGGGCCTGCTCAGTGCACTCGCCAACACAGGCGTCGGCCGCATTGTCTTTGTCCCAGGTACGTACACACTCAAGTACCGCCTCTCGGGCTATAGCATCGCACCAGGAGCCAGAGCGGAGCTCTTGCCGCCAGCGTGCTCCCGGAGCAGCGAGACTGGATGCCAGTGCCTACCCAAGCCTCAGGTGAGGCCTGCCCCACCTATACTCTGGATGCACACGTGCGTGTACGCCTTGGACAACTATTGCGACAGCCCCTGCTCCGAGTTGCCGATGTGCGCGTACGGCGCCGACTGCGTGGACTGCGCCCCGTGCATGCCGCGCTCGCCCCCGCAGCTACCGGTCTCCGGCCCACCGCGCCCCTGTGGGCCATCGTCCACACCTCTGGCACCCGCCGCGCCCTCTGCCCGTTGCATCAACACTGTCACTCGCATCGGAATGCCAGTTGATGCCTTGGATGGCTGCTGCGACGACGGCGGCTCGGGCGCCGAGTACCCGGATTGCCAGTGCGACACCGACTGCGCCGACTGCGCCGACTGCGCCGACTGCGCCGACTGCGCCGACTGCGGCATACGCCAACCGCTGCCATTGCCGACAGCTGGTTCACCCCCGGGCGAGGACATCTGCTTGGAGACGTGCTTCTGCGCCGATGGCGATGACGGTGGCTCCAGCTCCGAGTTCCCGGTGTGCGCCTACGGCGCCGATTGCGCCAACTGCGTATTGCACACCGCCGTGCAATCGTCGCCCCCGCCTGTGGCTGTATCACCTCCATCGCCTCCGAGGATGCCGCCCACTTCTGGCAGCATCTCGACCGGCACGCCCTCGCCGCCCTCGCCGAAGTCAATGACCCCTCCGCCGCTGGCGCCACCGTCCGCACCCTCGTCACCGCGGCCTTTGCCACCGCCGCCGCCGATGCATCCCCCCTCGTCGCCCCGGCACGCATGCCGACTCTACACCGCTCTCCAAGGCGAGAAGGGTCGATTCGCTTGCCTAATCTCGATGGCCTTCTTTGCGATGGCTGGCCTCGTCGCACGGTTGATGGGGCTGTTTAGAGCACTGCGTTGGAGCACGATGCGAGACGGGACGCGAGGAGCACGTGGGAGTCGGCGAGGAAGGTCACAGCCGGGATGTGCTCGATGGAGAGTCTGGCTGGCTATCCTCCTCAGCTTCGGCAGAATGGCGAGCGTGGAATGCCAAACGATGTCGCCGCCGCCGCCGCTGTGCGCCGTCGACGGCGCACACACCTTCACCGGGGCGGCGACCTCCTACTTGACGGCCACGTCGCGCACCGGAATCGTGGGCGGGGGGCTCGGCTTCACGCTCTGCGCGTGGGTCTACCGCACGCGGACAGGCTCTGTAGATGATCGCGTCATCGATTTCGGCAACGGTGCATCCACAGACAGCGTCTTCCTGAGTTTCCAAAACGGAATGCATTACTATGTGACTCATGGGAGTTCCTCCTCCTGGTTCTATGCCAGCTCGGCGCCATCATTCCCCACAAGCGTGTGGACTCACGTCGCGGTCGTGCAGTCGCGTGCGAGCCTCGCCGACGCCTACGGGCCCGCCCAGATCTACTGGAACGGCGTGAGCGTCGCGACGAGCGCGTCGATGCACTTCCCGCTTCCGGTGAGCCGCTCCAACCTGTACGTGGGCAAGAGCAACTGGGGTTGGGATCCGATGTTCACGGGCCAGATGAAGGATCTGCTGGTGTGGGACGTCGCCCTTAGCCCGGCTCAGCTGGATGGCGTGCGCCTCGGCGGCGGCCTGCCGAGCACGCCAGCGCCGCTCATCTCGATGATGCGCACGTGGTGCGGGGCAGCGCCGCCACCCTCGCCGCCGTCGCCGCCACCATCGCCGCCGTCGCCGCCGTCGCCGCCGTCGCCACCGTCGCTGCCGTCGCCGCCGTCGCCCCCGCGGCCCCCGTCGCTGCCGCCGGCTTCTCCGTGCGCCGTTGACGGCGCGTACAGCTTCACCGGGGCGGCGACCTCGTACTTGCCGGCCACGTCGCGCACCGGAATCGTGGGCGGGGGGTTCGGCTTCACGCTCTGCGCGTGGGTCTACCGCACGCGGACAGGCTCTGCAGATGATCGCGTCATCGATTTCGGCAACGGTGCATCCGCAGACAGCGTCTTCCTGAGTTTCCAAAACGGAATGCATTACTATGTGACTCATGGGAGTTCCTCCTCCTGGTTCTATGCAAGCTCGGCGCCATCATTCCCCGCAAACGTGTGGACTCACGTCGCGGTCGTGCAGTCGCGTGCGAGCCTCGCCGACGCCTACGGGCCCGCCCAGATCTACTGGAACGGTGTGAGCGTCGCGACGAGCGCGTCGATGCACTTCCCGCTTCCGGTGAGCCGCTCCAACCTGTACGTGGGCAAGAGCCACTGGTCTGCCGATCCGATGTTCACGGGCCAGATGAAGGATCTGCTGATGTGGGACGCCGCCCTTAGCCCGGCGCAGCTGGATGGCGTGCGGCTCGGCGGCGGCCTGCCGAGCACGCCAGCGCCGCTCATCTCGATGATGCGCACGTGGTGCGGGGCGGCGCCGCCTCCATCCCCGCCGTCGCCGCCGTCGCCTCCGCCGCCGTCACTGCCGCCGGCTTCTCCGTGCGCCGTCGACGGCGCGTACACCTTCACCGGGGCGGCGACCTCCTTCTTGACGGCCACGTCGCGCACCGGAATCGTCGGCGGGGGGCTTGGCTTCACGTTCTGCGCGTGGGTCTACCGCACGCTGATAGGATCTTCTTGGGATCGCCTCATCGATTTCGGCAACGGTCCATGGGCAGACAGCGTCATGGTGTCATTTTGGTACCCAATGCGGTATGATGTGCGCCATGGGAATGACAACTCCGAAATCTATGCAAGCCCGCCGTCGTTCCCCGCAAACGTGTGGACTCACGTCGCGGTCGTGCAGTCGCGTGCGAGCCTCACCGACACCTCCGGGCCCGCCCAGATCTACTGGAACGGTGCGAGCGTCGCGACGACGTCTTCGATGCGCTTCCCGCTGCCGATGAGCCGCTCGAACCTGTACGTGGGCAAGAGCCACTCGGCCGGCGACCCGATGTTCACGGGCCAGATGAAGGACCTGCTGGTGTGGGACGTCGCCCTCAGCCCGGCGCAGCTGGATGGCGTGCGGCTCGGCGGCGGCCTGCCGAGCACGCCAGCGCCGCTCATCTCGATGATGCGCACGTGGTGCGGGGCAGCGCCACCACCATCGCCCCCGTCGCCGCCATCGCCGCCGTCGCCCCCGCCGCCACCGCCGCCCCCGTCGCTCCCGCCGGCTTCTCCGTGCGCCGTTGACGGCGCGTACAGCTTCACCGGGGCGGCGACCTCGTACTTGAGGGCCACGTCGCGCACCGGAATCGTCGGCGGGGGGCTCGGCTTCACGCTCTGCGCGTGGGTCTACCGAACGCGGACAGGCTCTTCGTGGGATCGCGTCATCGATTTCTTCGACAATCCGAATTCAAACGATGACAATATAATTCTGGCATTTAACAACGGACCGGTGACATACGAAATCAAGTGGGGGGGGGCTTTGGGGGGGTCACTTAGTGCAACAACGCCCGGGTCGTTCCCCGCAAACGTGTGGACACACGTCGCGGTCGTGCATTCGCGTGCGAGCCTCACCGACACCTACGGGCCCGCCCAGATCTACTGGAACGGAGCGAGCGTCGCGACGACGTCGTCGATGCGCTTCCCGCTGCCGGTGAGCCGCTCCAACCTCTACGTGGGCAAGAGCGCTTATCATAGTGATCCAATGTTCACGGGCCAGATGAAGGATCTGCTGGTGTGGGACGTCGCCCTCAGCCCGGCGCAGCTGGATGGCGTGCGGCTCGGCGGCGGCCTGCCGAGCACGCCAGCGCCGCTCATCTCGATAATGCGCACGTGGTGCGGGGCAGCGCCGCCACCATCGCCGCCGTCGCCCCCGTCGCCGCCATCGCCGCCGTCGCCCCCGCGGCCCCCGTCGCTGCCGCCGGCTCCTCCGTGCGCCGTTGACGGCGCGTACAACTTCACCGGGGCGGCGACCTCCTACTTGATGGCCACGTCGCGCACCGGACTCGTCGGCTGGGGGCTTGGCTTCACGCTCTGCGCGTGGGTCTACCGCACGCGGACAGGCGATGCAGGGGATCGTGTCCTCGATTTCGGCAACGGTGCATATGCAGACAACATCGTTGTGGAATTTTCATACAAGATGCTGTTCGATGTGTATCATGGCAGTGCCTCCGACCGGCTCACACCAAGTTCGGCATCATCATTCCCCGCAAACGTGTGGACTCACGTCGCGGTCGTGCAGTCGCGTGCGAGCCTCACCGCCACCTACGGGCCCGCCCAGATCTACTGGAACGGAGCGAGCGTCGCGACGACGTCGTCGATGCGCTTCCCGCTGCCGGTGAGCCGCTCCAACCTCTACGTGGGCAAGAGCCACTGGTCTGCCGATCCGATGTTCACGGGCCAGATGAAGGATCTGCTGGTGTGGGACGTCGCCCTTAGCCCGGCGCAGCTGGATGGCGTGCGGCTCGGCGGCGGCCTGCCGAGCACGCCAGCGCCGCTCATCTCGATGATGCGCACGTGGTGCGGGGCAGCGCCGCCTCCATCCCCGCCACCATCGCCGCCGCCGCCTTCGCCGCCGTATCCGCCGTATCCGCCGCCCTCGCCGCCCCCGCCGCCGTATCTGCCGGGCACTGCGGTGGTGAGCACTGTCTCCAGCCTGACCAGTGCACTCGCCAACACGGCGGTTGGCCGCATTGTGCTGGCCTCCGGCACCTACTACCTGAGTGCCACGCTCAGCATCACCAGGAGCGTCGTCGTCGAGGCAGCGGTGGCAGGCTCGGTCGTGCTGGATGCACAAGCCAGCTCCTTGAGTCAGCGCCGTGTGCTGTACATCAACCCGGGCTCGTTAGGCGTCGTGCAGCTGATTGGGTTTAACATCACCGGGGGGTACGCACAGGGGGTACGTGTCGCAGAGGACCTGTAACTCCTCCATCACCCTAACGGGAATATTGCTGACGTGCCTGCCTCGGCTCACGCTTGCACAACTGCGGCCGATGCTCCGGTCAACTACAGGGGGTGCTTGCTGCAGAGACCTTGAAAGTTCCCATTGCCCCGATGGGAGACTCACGTTTTGCTCCTTGTTTGCAGGGCGGTGGTGTCTATGTCGATGGAGGCACAGTGTCAATCGTGAACTCCCAGATCTACTCCAACATAGCTGCCGATGTGCGTGCTCGCGTTCGAAATTTCCCATCGCCCCAATGGGAAACTCACGTTTTGCTCGTTGCTTACAGGGCGGTGGTGTCGCAGTCTTCGGAGGCACAGTGACCATCTCATCGTGCACCATAAGTTGGAACACAGCTTCAATTGTGCGCGCTCATCCTCAAGAGTTCCCAATGCCCCGTTGGGAGAGTTGCTGACGTGCTTGCCTCGACTCTTGCTTGCACAACTGCGAACGCTTTGGTCAACTACAGGGGGTGAGTGCTGCAGAAACCTTGAAAACTTCCCATCGCCCCATTGGGAATCCCTTGCTGACATGTTCAACTTGACTCTCGCCTTTCAATTGGGTGGGATCCATCTTTTGTTCTACCAGGGATATGTACGTGCCTGCAAAACCCCATCGTGCTCATGTTCAAAAGTTCCCATGGCCCCGATGGGGAAATTGCTGACGCGCTTGCTTTGATTCTCGCTTGCGCAACTGCAACCGACGCTTTGGTCAACTACAGGGGGTGCGTACTGCAGAGACCTTGAAAGTTCCCATCGCCCCGATGGGAAAACTGCTGACGTGCTCGCCTCGACTCACGCTTGCACAACTGCAACTGCGAACACTTCGGTCAACTACAGTCTGTACGTGCCACAGAGACCTTGAAAACTTCCCATCGCCCCCATGGGAAACTCACGTTTCGCTTGTTGCTTGCAGGGCGGTGGTGTCGCAGTCTTCGGAGGCACAGTGACCATCTCATCGTGCACCATCAGTGGGAACACAGCTGGCTATGTGTGTGCTCATGCTCAAAAGTTCCCATCGCCCCGATGGGAAAATTGCTGACGAGCTTGATTTGATTCTCGCTTGCGCAACTACGACCGACGCTATTCGGTCAACTACAGGGGGTGCGTACTGCAGAGACCTTGAAAGTTCCCATCACCCCCATGGGAGACTCACGTGTTGCTCGTTGTTAGCAGGGCGGCGGTATCTATGTCGGGGGAGGCACAGTGGCCATCTCATCGTGCACCATAAGTGATAACACAGCTAACGCAGTGCGCGCTCATGCTCAAAATTTCCCATCGCCCCTATGGGAGACTCAAGTTTTGCTCCTTGTATGCAGGGAGGCGGTGTCGTTGTCGATTCTGTCACAGTCATGATAACGTCTTCCTCGATCTCCGGGAATCGAGCTTCCTATGTGCGTGCTCATGTTCAAAAGTTCCCATCGCCCCCATGGGAGACTCACGTTTTGCTTGTTGTTTGCAGGGAGGCGGTGTCTACGTCGGTTCCGGCACGGTCACGATAACGTCTTCCTCGATCTACGGGAATACAGCTTACGCTGTGCGTGCTCATGTTCAAAGTTTCCCATCACCCCAATGGGAAACTCACGTTTTGCTCGTTGCTTACAGGGCGGTGGTGTCGCAGTCTTCGGAGGCACAGTGACCATCTCATCGTGCACCATAAGTTGGAACACAGTTATAATTGTGCGCGCTCATCCTCAAGAGTTCCCAATGCCCCCATGGGAAAGTTGCTGACGCACTTGCCTCAACTCACGCTTCCACTACTGTGGCCCACTCTCCGGTCAACGACAGTATGTACGTGCCGCAGAGACCTGAAACTTTCCCAGCATCGCCCCGATGGGAAAGTTGCTGACGTGCTTGCCCCGACTCACACTTGCATAATTGCGAATGCTTCGGTCAACTACAGTGGGTACGTGCCACAGAGACCTTGAAAACTTCCCATCGCCCCCATGGGAAGATGGCTGACATGTCCAAATCGACTCTCATCTTTCAATTTGGATCAATCTAACACTCTCATCTTTCAATTTGGATCAATCTAACAGTATTATGTACATGCCAGCCACGCCTGCAAACTTCCCCATCGCCCCAATGGGATGCCTTGCTTTTGTGTCCTCCTTCGTGATCTCTTCCTCTGTTCCCCACCCAGGGCCCCAATGTTTATGTCTCTTGGGGCACTGTCTGCTCCTGGCTCACGATCCTCACCGACGTCTCTGGCATAGTCTCAACTTGCCCAGCACCCCCGCCTTCGCCACCACCGCCCTCACCGCCCTCGTCGCCTCCATTTTCGCCGCCACCACCGCCTTCACCGCCTTCACCGCCTTTACCGCCGTCTCCTCCACCCTCACCACCTCCGCCTTCGCCACCACCTCCTCCGTCGCCGCCTCCCCCCTCCCCGCCACCACCGTCCCCGCCTCCCCCATCACCACCACCGCCGCCGAGCCCCTCGCCTCCCGATCCATCTCCTCCGCCACCCTTGCCGCCGCCACCGTCGCCACCCCCGCCATCACCACCGCCTCCATCGCCTCCACCACCCTCGCCTCCCCCTCCTTCGCCACCTCCATTGCCGCCTCCGCCTTCGCCGCCGCCCTTGCCACCGCCGCCCTCACCTCCTCCCTCGCCACCGCCGCCTTCACCGACGCCCTCACCACCGCTACCCTCACCGCCGCCTCCCTCGCCTCCGCCGTCTCCTCCTCCGCCCTCACCGCCCCCATCCCCACCCCCCCCCCCCCCACCCC
>Ga0210245_102613_pt1 | contig 10422 bp, 9 predicted proteins | sample ChrtobMetaP3_4mM_FD_155450 | JGI IMG/M metagenome (GOLD analysis project Ga0210245, IMG submission 155450) | Chrysochromulina tobin associated microbial communities from unialgal haptophyte culture, Seattle, Washington, United States - P3_4mM | ecosystem: Host-associated > Algae > Haptophytes >...
CGGGGGGAGCCGGGACACATACGGGACACACGGGCGCACACGGGCACACGGATCACACAGACTACCGTATCGGGTGCGTGCCCGGCTCCCCCAGAGGGATCTTATCGGCTGAACCGGTCCCACGGTACCAATCAACTTCAGACGACACTTTCTGCCGTCCGGTGTGCCGCGGAGCGGTGTCTTGATGATGATGTGCTTTTCCGCATCCCGGCTATGCGCGGTTTGGCCCCACCATCCGCCCTCTTACCGCCCTCCGGACGTGTGTCAGAGCTCTCCGCAGGGGGGGGGCGCACAGGCACGCGCGCACACCGCGCGGTGCACGCACACACTCACACAACGGGACCCACAAAAGCTCACCACACTACATGCGTGCATGCGTGAGACACACTCATCCCATTGCAATCAAATTGCATCCCCTTTGGTCGAAGACGGCCATGGAAGGTCCTCGAAGAACGTCCTCGAAGCCGCGGAGAGCCATCGCGGGCGTGGCCGCGCGCTCACCATGTGGCGCTCGTCTCACTCTTCGATGGCACGCAAAGAAGGTCACGGCCAGCGCGCGCTCGCCATGGCGCTCGCCTCACTCCTCAATAGCGAGTGCAAACGAGGATTGCTGCCGACCTTGCAACAGGGCGCCCTTATCTCCAGATTCAAACCTGAGAGCTTCGTCGTACGTCGTGATCGCGTCCATGTATCTCTTGAGCCCGTGAAGCGCGGCCGCCTTGCGCGCGTACCTGACATCGAAGGCCAATCAGCGGCAATTAGAGGGCAATCAGAGGCCCATCAAAGGCCAATCAGAGGGCCATCGATGGTCGATCAGAGGGCAATCAACGCATTTCGAGACGGTCTACCTGCCAATCGCAATCCGCGGCCATCAAGAGACCATCAAGAGGCCATCAAGAGGCCATCAAGAGGTCACCAAGAGGTCATCAAGAGGTCCTCAAGAGGTCCTCAGCAGCGTACCCCTTGGACCACTCAGGCTCGAGCCCAATGCAGCTCTCCGCGTCCGAGAGAGCGACATCATACGAGCCCGCCGCCGCGAGCGCTCCCGATCGGTTCGAATAGAGCACGGCCGACATCTCATTATCCAGAGCGTCGGAGTAACAGCGCGCTGCCTCGTCGTACCGACCCTCTTTGAATGCGACGTTGCCGAGCTCCTTGGCCCTCTCGGCCGCGGCCTTGCGCTCCTCCGGGCTCCTTTGCATCGCCGCCCACGCCCCCTCGCCCGTTGGCTGCGCCTGCGCCTCCGCCGCCGCGCTGTCGCGGGCCGCCGCCGCCATGAGACCCGTCAGTTCTGGCGCCGTACCGAGCGCTTTGGTGGACTCTGCTGGCTGCTTCTGCGCCTGCTGCATCTGCTTCATCGACGCCGACGCCGCTTCGGTCGCCTTGCGTGCATCGGCGGCCATCTTCTCGGCGGCGAGCCGCGTCTTCTCCATGGATTGCTGCGCGGCCGCGGATAAGGAGCCGAAGAAGCCACCCTTCTTGGCCGCCACCTTCGGTGCCTCTGCCTCGGCGGTGGTGTTGCCCCAGACCGATTCCTCGGCGGCAGCCGGTGCGCCCGCCGCTGCCGCCGCCGGCGCCGCCGCCGCCGTCTGCTTGAGCCGCACATCGGCAGCAGCTTGTGCCATTTGCTGGTTCGAGGGCTCCACTTCAAGCCCGGCCTCGTACGTCGCCAATGCCTCGTCGTATCGGCCTAGGCCGTACAGCGCGGCGCCCTTGCGCGAGTAACCCTTGGCCCACTGCGGTGCGATAACAAGGGTCGCCTCGGCGTCTGCGAGTGCAGCATCAAAGCGGCCGAGGGCGGCGAGCGCCCCCGACCGATTGGAGAGGAGCGTGTGGCTGGGCGGTCCGAGGGCGATCGCTTGCGTAAAGTGTTCCACCGCTTCCAAGAACCGGCCGTCCTTGAAGGCCGCGTTGCCGAGCGCCTTGAGGTTCTCCGCCATGATCTCGCTTTTTCTTCCCCGGGGTCCTCGCGCGGCAGTACGGGAGTCGCACCCAAGGCACGCAAAACGCGAGAGAAGGGCGCGCGGGGCCGGAGTCGCCGCGGGTGTGAGCGTGAACAGTGCACGTTCCGGAGGAAGGTGTCTTCAGGCTGTAGCTGCCCTGCTCACTACTGCAGCGGTTCACACAGCGGAGTGCGGCGGGATGCCCGCAGTATGCAGGAGGAAATTCGTCCGGATTCGAAAATAAAGCGGGGGTCCTCGGCCGCGAAAGTCAGTCGCAAGAGCTCAGATGTGCTTCGTTTACTCGAGATACTACATGTATTTATACCTCTAGAAAGTTAAAATACCTATGTAGACAATCATGCCCCCGGTCAGCCCGGGTCGCGCGGATGCTCGGGATCTTCGCCATCTGCGCCACCTCCAGCAGCTCCCAGAGCCCCGCTGCTGCCCTCTCGACCTGCACCCCCTCGCGCCGTACCGAGCGCATCAATGCGCCGATGGAGCTCGTCACTCTGCTGTATCCACAGCTGCTCCATGTGCTGCCAGACAATCTCATGATCGCCGGGGAAGCGTGCGAAGTGTTCGTACTCGCCGCCCAATTGGCGCATCACGCCGCTCCACATCGAATCTCGAAGCGCTCCCGATGGCACCGTGATGGGCTCCGTCATCATCGCGAGCGCTGCCACATCATCGGCCTCGCACAAGTACCACACGTTCCTCTGCAGCTCGGCATGCAGCTGCTCGCGTGCCCAGCCCGCGTAGCCCGCGACACATTTGATGCGGGGCGGGGCAGTAGGAGCGCCACCTAAGACCACGCCGTCGTCACGTTCACCCTTGTCGCCGCTGGCCGCCGTGGAGGCACGCACGACCTCGAAGGCCTCGCGCACTTCTACAAAGTGGCTCGTGCAGAAGAGACCGTCGCTGACAAAGGCCGAATGGGGCAGACCCTCGCACTGATGCAGCAGCAGCAGCTGCCTCTCGGACACGTCACCGCCCTTGTGCAGCGGCGCGTCGCCGAGGGTAGGGCCGAGCGCGGCGCGAAGCTCGTCCGGCACCGTCGCGCCCAGGCTCAGGCCGAGCGGCTTGTTGATGACCACGCCCGTCACGGCGTCGTCGTCGACCGAGACCAACAGGATCACGGCGTGGTGCAGCGACGGCTGCTTGATGCACGAGACTGGGTGCGTGAGGAGCAGGCTACCAGCGCGCACGGTCTCGCTGCGGCGCACCGTCACCAAGCGTTCCACCGCGCTCGGGCTGCCACAATCGAATGCGTGCTTGCTCTCAAGCGACGCCCCGCCGGCGACTGCGAGGCTCAAGGTGCGGATAGCCTTTAGGCCTGCGTCCACAGGATCGACGTCGCGCATGCCGTCGCGCGCTGAGCGCACAGCGGCGCGCGCGCTCGTCTCCGGCGCGTAAAACTCGCCGCGGTTAAACTCGGTGAGGCGGCGAGCCAGCTCTTGGCCCGCCGAGCCACTCAGCTCAGGCAATCGGACGAGCTCTCGACTCCGCCGGTCGAAGAGCAGCTCTGGCTGCGCGATGAGCAGCGCCTTACTCATCGGCGCGGCGTCTAGCTGCCGCGCCATACGTAGGAGCGTGCGGTATAGCGTGGGTAGCACAGGGTTGGCCATGATCGATCGCGGCGAAGGAGATGCGAGCGTGCCGGACGGGTGTGAATCACAGATCGAGCGCAAATACCCATGGAGTGTTGTCGCTTCCCCGTGCCCAAACATGGCTGCGACGTGCACAAATTGTTGGATGTTTCAGATTTTGTCTCGATTTGCAATAGCGACGTCGGATTACTTATGGCGCGCGTTTTCGCTTTCGTTGCGATGCTCCTCAGCTTCGCGGCGGCGGCCTTCGTGCATCCCGCGGGCGCCCGCGTGCGCCGGTCATCGACGACAGCCATAGCCGCGTGCCGTTCGGCGACGCCGGCCATGCTCGCGCCCATTCCACTCGCCGGCGCGAGCGCTCCTTCATTTGCTGCCGCAGCTGCCACTGCGGTCCCAGCGTCACTGCTAGTCGCCGACGTGTTCGACGCGATCTCGGGATTTGCGAACTCACCCGCGGTGCTGCTCATTCCCATCGGCGCCGGGTCGCTCGTGGCCGCTGCAATCATCTATGTCCTCGTCAAGTCTGCTGGCTGATCATCAAGTACTCTCAGACCTGAACTGAACAGCGCGGAGTCAATGCGCCATGATAGCCGCATGCGTTGAGCGTGTTACAGGTACTATGCATGAGCGTCTCGATAGTATGGGTGCAGAAAATTCGCTCAAACAGCAACCGCAGCCGCAATCGAGAAGAGCTACGGCAGACATCTCGATCTCCGACCGTCCGACGTTCTCGGGTACGTTTGCGTCCCGCCGCCGCGGAGAACGGTGGGTCCTAGCGTCCTACCGCAACGCAGTCTTATTCTCTCTCATCTAGACTCTCGGCCGGAGACTCACGCGGACAGACTCTCCGAGGGGATAGAACCATGCTAGTGACCGATCCGCACACTCTACTGCCGCTTGAGCGGGTTGAACCAGCCGCTGCCATCGTTGAGCGGATTATCGAGCGCATTGAACCACTGCTGAATCGGGTTGTTCGCCTTCTCGACATTCTCCTTGGTGGCGAGCTTGACCGGATCGTCCTCGAACTCCTTGATCCTACGGGGGAGGATGAGGGCGCCGAGTCAGTGGACGTTGCAACAGAGCGCTTAACGACGGAGCGACGGCGGCGGCGGCAACACGGTTTGCAGCACACCTGTAGCCATACTCAAATTTGTCATTCGTGTTCCTCAGGAACGGATAGGAGCGGAAGGCACCCTTGAGCAGCTCGTCCTCGTTGTTGAAGATGGCGAGCGACAGGGCCTGATCTTCGGAGGAGCTGCGGGGCACAGCGATGCCACCCACGGGGTACCATTTGCTCTGTTGGCCCGTCGAGTCAACGGTCCGGATGAGCACCATGTATTCAGGCGCACCACCGGCTTTAAGCTTCTCAAAATTCTCTGCTGCCTTGTCGCGCTTCGCCGCGACAGCCGACTTTGGCTTTTCCGCCTTGGCCTTCTCCTTCTCCTCCTTTGCCGTGGGCTTTCCAAAGCCCTTAGCCTGCATGGCCACCCCGATGCTGTTGGTTCTGCTGCTAAGTAGGCTGCTGCTGCTGAGCCGACTCGGTGTGGGCACGAACGCAGCCGAGAGCAGCATCGCACAGACGGCGAGCATCGCGGCTGGGCTCGGGCGAGGACGAAAGAGATGCACTTTCCGAGAATCTTCGCACGCCGTGTCGAGCGAACACAGCGAATGAAATGTGCGCAAAAAAGTCGTGAGGGGAAGCCACTCGCGCGACGCTGCCGGGGCGTAGGGTCGCATGCTATAGGAACATGTAGGAACGTTCCTCCACTACAGGTTTGTATTTTAGTCAGACAGACTCTTACGGTAGCCGCTTTGACGGACAGCCAGTCAGTCGAGTAGCTTGCTTGCTTGAGGGCGGGGCGGCGCGCGGCGCGGGTTGCCGGGTTCCATCGTCAGACGTCACTGTTCTAATCACTACGTCATACGTGCCGCTCATCAACGTTCCACCTGGACTTTGCCGTATCTGGCCGTATCTGGCCGTATCTGGCCGTATCTGGCCGTATCTGGGCCTAAGCAACCGGCACCGGGGTGGGTGCGCGTGCAATAGGAGTCGCACCCTTGGGCGAGGCGGCGCGCCTCGGCGCGCTCGAGGCGCTCGCCTTCTTGAGAGGCGTCGACTTGAGCTTCTCCTCAAGCATCTTCTGCTCGAGTGCTTGCTTTTCCTCGAGCTCCTTCTTGGCCGCCGCCGCGGCCTTGAGCTTGGCCGCAGCGGCGGCGGCCTCAGTGCCCGGCTTGCTGATCGCCTCCTTGACGCGCTCCTGCGCCGCGAGTCGTGCGGCTTCGCGCTTCTCCTCCTCGTGGCGTTTGAACGTGAGGCACTTGTCGGTGATCCAATCATCCGAAGGCACCCACACGAGCTCATCCCCCGGCAATGGCGGCGTGGCGAGCGTGCTGCACACGGCCGGATCCTGCTGGATCGTCATCGCGAACCGCCGAACCTTGTCGTAGTCGAGCGACTTCATCCGGTGCGCCACCACGAAGTCATCAAACATGAGTCCAATCAACGCCTCTTCCTGCGTGTCACTCAGGTCCTCGAAGCCGCGCTGGCGCGGCGGCGGCGGCGGCGGCGGCGGCTTGGGCGGGCGCTTGTCCGCCGGCGCCGCCTCGGGCGCCTCCTTCTCCTTGCCCTTGGGTTTCACAGAACCATTCAGGCCGGGGGGGCCCTTGGGTGGTTTCGGCTTTGCCGGCGAGGCCGCTCTGGCGGATTTGGGCTTCCCCGGCGAGGCTGCCCTCGCAGACGAGCCGCCGCCGCCGCTGCCGCCGCCTCCGCCTCCGCTGCCGCTGCCGCTGCCGCTTCTGCTGCTACCGCTACCGCCTTCGCTGCTGCTGATGCTGCTCGCGGCCACAGGCGCAACCAGCGCACGAAGGTTCTCCGAACCGTCCTTGGTGGAGGCGGTGAGCCAGCCGTGCGCCTGCGCCTGCCCCTCGAGCGCCACGCGCGCGCGCGTGGCGCCGCCCGGCTGCTCACGTGTCTCGAGCACCGTCACGCGCGTGCCCGCCGGTAGCTCACTAACCTTGTCCGAGCTGAGCTCCTCACCGGCACGGACGAGCGCGGGCTTGGCGGACGCAATCTCGTGCGTGGGCGGCTTGGCCGACAGTGCGGGCGCTGGTGCCTCTGGAGGTAGTGGCGGCGGCACCGGTGGCATCACCGGCGCAGGCTGCAGCCCGCCCGGACCCTTGCTCCTGCTGCTGCTGCTGCCACTGCCGCTGCTGTTCCCATCGCTGACCTTGCCCTTGGCTGTAGCCGGCTTGGGCGATGCTGGCGCCTTGGGCGGTTTGGGTGATGCGGCCGACTTGGGAGGTGCGGTCGGCTTGGGCGGCGCGCTCGCCGGTGCTTCGCGGCCGCCCGTGGGTAGGACATCCTCTGCAAAGGACACTCGCCTCGTGCTCGGCAGCTTCTCCGGCGGCGCGGGCTTCAATTTTGCTGGAGAGGGCGCGCCCTTGCCGGGTGGCTTCGACTTGGTGGGCGTTCCGGGTCGCACGGACACGGTCGCGGTCTTCGCCATCGACCTCCACGACTCCAATTCGAGTCAAGAAAGCGAAGGGAGGCGCTCGCTGTTTTGGGACCGTGAATGACAAAGTCCATCGCATTTTCGTTTGGCACCTCGAATCATCTACATGTACCCTACTTTTTCAAGGAGAACAAGTCCGGAAAACTTCTAGCATGCGACTATCGTCGGCGATGCTCGCGCCATCCGCGGCGCTCGCGCGGCGGCGCGGTGGCGGCGCGCGCGCGCTCTCGTCGACTCCGATGACCTCCTTCTTCAAAGGTGTGTACCCAATCATGGCGACGCCCTTCAATCCCGACGAGACGCTCGACCTCGACGGCTTCCGCAAGTCGATCGCATTCATGGTGGATGCAGGCGCGCAAGGAGCGACCATCACGGGCGTGCTCGGTGAGTCGAACCGCATGACGGATAAGGAGCGTGAGGCGCTCATCCGCGTCGCGGTCGATGTCGCCGGCACGTGCGGCCGCCCGTTCCGCGTGTGCGTCGGCACGTCGCACGCGGGCATCTCCGCGACGGCCGATCTGAGCCAGATGGCGCAGGATCTGGGCGCCGATGCCGTGATGGTGACGCCGACCAAGGAGCTGGCGCCAACGCCGGACGATATGCTCGTTGAACTGTACGCACGTGTCGCCAAAAAGTGTCCTGGGCTGCCGATTGTGCTGCAGGACCACCCGGCCTCGACCCAAGTACACATGTCAGTGCCGCTGCTCTGCCGCATTGTGCTGGAGGTGCCGACGGTGACGTGCATCAAGCTCGAGTCGCTGCCCACGCCCGCGAAGATCGCCCAGGTGCGCCAGAAGTGGGCGCAGGTGCCGCCCAAGCAGGAGTGCACCATCTTGACCGGCCTGGGCGCGCTCTACGGCGGCTTCGATCTCGAGCAAGGCACCGAAGGGTTCATGACAGGATTTGCCTTCCCTGAGATCCTGGCGGCGATGAACCACGCGGCGCAGGCGGGTGACATGGAGCGCGCGCACGCGCTCTACGCGCGCTTCCTGCCGCTCATGGTCTTTGAGCAGCAGCCCGGGGTCGCTGTACGTAAGGAGCTCTACCGACGTCGTGGCCTCCTCAAGAGCGGGCACGTGCGAGCGCCAGCGCCGAGCTCCGTCAGCCCAGTGCTCGCCAAGGCGCTCGAGAAGCTGCTCGTACGCACCTTTGGGAGCGGATGTGACCTCACCAAACCGCTCCCCGCCGAGGTCTTTACTTGACGCGCTCCGAGAGTGAGAGACGCAGCAGACTCGACTGAGGTTCGGCTCAGCAGCGTTGTGCGGCCTGCACCGCCTCAGCGTGGTCGAGTGCGCGGCGGGACGCCAATGAAGAACATGAAGACACGGCGGCGTGTGTTTTTACCTTGTTCAAGCCCAATTGTTCAATCTTCAAAAGTCGCTTCAGCCTTCACCGGCTTGTAAGTGGTGGGCCCTGCAAACAAGAATATGGTTACCGGCCCGACAACCGTTAAACTCGCGATGCTCCCCCGGCGGCATGATCTCCACACCTCCTCATGCGACCAGGCACCACCCTGGCCACCTCCAGCCGCAGCCCGATCTCATTCTGATGATCGTAGCCTTTCCGTTCTCCAAATCCTATCGAAGCCTATCGCATCCTATTGCAGCCTCTCCGATCTCCGATCTCCGCATGCGCACATGTTTGGTCGATTGCGCATCAAGTGATTCGTTCAAAGGTTCCGTGTGCAAAGCACCAACTTCAAAGGCGACTTGTTGCCTTTTTTGTTTGGCTACCCCCAGTTGTAGACGTTGGCTCGCGCTCCACCGAAGTGCTTCAAGTCTTCGGACACCTCCTCCTTCAGAAACGAGTCGACGGGCAAGCCCGCTTCCGCCTGCATAAGCATCTTCTTGAGAAGGCGTAACTGGTGGCTAATCGGCTCCCGTGCTACTAGGAGCTTATCCTCGACAATCTGCATCGCCGTCATGCCGTCAGCCTCCGTGAAATCGCTATCGTCGACGTCCACACGGATATCGGTGCGCGCGCCCGCGTCGAGCAGCGGCTTGGCACAGTTCGGATGCACGTTCAGCACGGCGTAGTGCAACGCCGTTTTGCCTTTGGCCTTCATGTCCAGGTTGGCGCCGCGCTTGACGAGCTCTGCCACGAGGGTCTCGTGGTTATGGATGCACGCCTCGATCAAGAGCGTAAATTTGTACTGGCTGATGCTGGTCGTGTTTATGTCCCCACCACGATCGATCCAGCTGAGCACTTTGCCCATTCGTGCCACCTGGGTGCCCGACGGCGGAACGTCGCGTCCATACCATGCCACATCGTCGTCGCGGTCGAGGTATGTAACGGCCTCCGTGAGGCCAATGTGGTGCTGGCTGGTGTAGGCTGGTGAGCGTGTTGGCAGGCTGTTGATGTAGTGAGGGCCGGGTGCACGGGGCTGCCTCGGGGGCGAGCGCCTCGCCATTTTTCACCGGGTGAGGGCGGTGGCGGCGAGGGCGGAGGCGACCATTTTTGGTGTCGTCCTCAAATTTCTCGGCGCCGTATCGAGCGAATTTTGGGATTGAAAGTCTTCTCTCGCATCTTCTCTAGGTTGTCCTCTGAAGGCTCGGAATCTCGATTGCGACCATTTTGTTCGTGGATAGTGACACGGAGTGTCTCTGAGGAGAAGCTAGTATCATCGCGCCGCGTTCAATCACTCTCGACTACCGGAAGTTCTTCTAACTTCTGGTGGGTCAGGGAACGCAGGCATTCTTGCGCTCTCGCTCGTCTTCGCGACGCCCGTCGGTACCGTGCCGGCGGCTATCGTCGAGACCGAGCGCGAAGTGGACGATGCTACAGCAGTGGTACGCGCAACAGCGCGTTTCTCTCTCCGCTCGTCAGCTTTTTCAGCGTGTTGGAGTGCAAAATGCAGGGCTGGATTCCAGGCCCGCCCCCTGTGCTCGCCACAGGGTGACACGTTCCAGAACGCGCGCCTCGCATATGATGAACATATGATGCGGGCGATTCTCGTCCCGCTCACGATATCGACGGCGTGCCAGCAGTCACTCATGCCATCGACCCACTCATGCCGTCGATGACATGGTGTGCGTCTGCACGGCGTCACGCCGCTCGAGCTGCGTGCTGGCGGTTTCGCAGATTCCGATCTTGCTGGTGGCCCAGCGACTGGAGCACTCCTTTCTCTCTTCATTGCAAGAGAAGGCAAGAGAAGGGCCAGCTGCTCTTCCGTATCATATCGGTCAGTTATTCTCTATCGACGGCAGTCAGACGAGGGCGTCCATGTGCTACACTGCTACTGCGTCACGCCCGAGTCGGCTCAGCCCTATGAGACAGCTTACCTCGCCGCTTCGGGCAAGATGATGCCCGCCGCCACAGCCAGCTTGGCTGAGCTTCGATACGCGCTGCTTACCTCGCTTT
>Ga0210245_102619_pt1 | contig 10378 bp, 6 predicted proteins | sample ChrtobMetaP3_4mM_FD_155450 | JGI IMG/M metagenome (GOLD analysis project Ga0210245, IMG submission 155450) | Chrysochromulina tobin associated microbial communities from unialgal haptophyte culture, Seattle, Washington, United States - P3_4mM | ecosystem: Host-associated > Algae > Haptophytes >...
GGCCTGCCAGGCTAGTTAGTGGGAGGCCGGGCGGGTTGGGGGGTCGCGCGAGCTTGAGAGGGCGAGCTGGGCCCGCGCTGGCGGGCGGGTTCGAGCGTAGATGGGCGGGCTCCACCGACATTTTTAAAGTTTTGTCAAACTTGAGCTAAAATATATAACTTTCGGGTAGAACAGCTGTGCCTTTCACTGAGTTCAAAATCAGGTGGTGGGGATAGTCGTGTGAATCCAGAAAGAATACCCTCCCCTACCTCTTTGGGTCAACCACTGAGTTCAAAATCAGGTGGTGGGGATAGTGCCTGTGAATCCACGACGAGAAAGAATAACCCTCCCCTACCCCTTTGGGTCAAGTTTATTAGATCTTAGTTGAGCCTTACTACGTAGTACATCATAAAGAGCGCGACGACATTATGCACATTTCGCTACGCATGCGACCCGTTCATCCGCATCATGCTCGAGTTCTGCATCATGCTCGACATCCGACTCAGCTCCTGCTGGTAGATCGGGTCGACGACGAGCCTGGCAGAGAAGGGAACCTCCTCACAATGGAGAAAGGCCGACGCGTTGTTGTCGCACGTGCAAGGGCCTCCGGCGCCCCTCCAGCCCGTTGTGATGAGCGGCGAGCGCCCATCCGCACTCGCACATGGATGGACGCCGGTGAGTTTCGTTGAGACGATCTCGAGATTGAAATAGCGCAGGGCGGGCGCGAGCGTCTGGTTGATGCATCCGCCGTACATCGGAGGGCATGTGTGGCGCGTGAATTGGATCGTGTCGTACCCCTCCGCTCGGGCGGCCGCGCTCATCGCCTCGTTGCGCTCTTGTTGCGCGAGATTCGTCACGTTGAAGCGCACGTAACCGTCATCATGGTCCCCAAAGACGATCGTCTGCCCGAGATCGAGCCAGATGCCACTCCCCTTGGCGTACAGGAACCAAGCGCCTGTGTGCTCGTCGCTGAGGCCGCCTTGATGCAAGACCTCAGCCCGCGTACCAGCGGGCAGGCCGCCCTCGTAGGCCTCGGGCGGGTGATAGGCCCACGACAGATTCGCCGGCTGGAGTCGCGAGTTCTGCACGTAGAACTGTCCAGCATACGCCGTGTCTGTCGTGGGGCAACGCCCGAGAGGCGGCAAGCCCAGTTCCACTAGATCCGTCAGCTCAGCAGCGTAGAAGAGCCACATGGAAGCAAGGCAGATAGGGTACTCGGACGGTGGAGGCATGCCTCCATACACGGCTCGGAAATAAGTGGACCAGCCCGAATGCGCCTCGAGGGTCTCTGCCGAGGCAAAGAGCGGCCAGCGCGTCGCACCGCTGTCTGTAGTGCACGTCGAGCGGGCGCCCCTTTGCGATCCCATTCTGAGGCTTGTGGCCACTACTGTGGCGATGATCCAAGCGGCCACAAATGCGAGCAGCATGCTCCGCGGGCTCATCTTGCCTTCAACTGGGCCTTTCAATGGGCTCACCGGCGTCCCATCAAACAACCCGTCGCTACGCGGCGAGCTATGCGGCAGCAGGTCACTGCCGTCAGCCTGGGCGAGCTCCGTCTCCGGTCTCAGCATCAGACTCCAATCTCGGAACCCAGGGCCCAGTTTCGGACGACACGAGGCGTGAACGACAGACGCGACATCCGGTGCTAACTTACAAATAGCTTGGAAGGGGGTGGGGGAGCTAAGTCACTGTTACTGCCCGCTCAGAATACACACGCTTCTCAGTGCTACGGGTTTCATGTGCCGTCTGTTACACTTCTGTTCCGGGTTTCACAGTCACGTAACGAGTAACGCCGTGAACGAGTATCGTTAGGGTTAGAATGAAGCGAGTGTGACGTGTGCGAGGTGTTGCCCTTCACGCTTTGAGTTTGGTCTGTGCGCGTTGGTGTGTTGTGAATGAACGAGTATCGGGCCCCGCAGGCAACGGCCCGAGGCACATGGCGACCAGCAGCATGCCCGCGGAGCAGCAGATGACGGCGCAGGAGCGCGAGATGCTTGAGTACCTCGAGAACCTGCAGGCGACAAACCCGGCCGAGTACGAGCTCTTGGTCAAGGAAATGCAGCAGAAGGCAGCCGAGAAGAAGGGCAAGGGCGGCGCGGCGGCCAGCCAGGGCGAGATGGTGACGCCGACGCCGGGCTTCGTCGCGAAGACGCGCAGCGCCACCAATGGTGGCGCCAAGGTCTTCATCAACGTGTGCCAGAGCGAGCACGTGGACAAGCCCGCGCCAGTGGAGGCATCCCAGGAGTCTGAGGAGATCCAGATGCGCATCCCGATGTCGCTCGGCCCGCCGCGCGAAGACCTCGACAAGGGCGGCGACGTGTGCAGGGTGTACGACGTCGTGTTCCACCCGGATGCCGTCACTGGTGCTCTGGCCGAGGACGAGTTCCGCTCGTTCATGATGCAACTCATCGTGTACCAGGTGCAGCAGAAGCACAAGGAGGAGCTCTCGATCGAAATGACCTTCCCCAAGGTGCGCGGCAACTACAAGGGCATCGCGCCGCTGCCGCAGTACATGCGCAAGAAGGGCGTGCCGCCGCCGCCGCCGCCGGGCTCCAAGGAAGCCCAGGAGCTTGCCAGGGAACAGGCCGCCGCCGAGGCAGACGCGGCCAAGGCTGTGGGCGGCAAGGGTCCGCTGGTCGAGGAGGTGGCGGCGCCCGTGCCCGCGGTGCTGCCCTCGCCGAGCTACGCTGTCGAGCCGCGCCGCCTCACCGGCGCCAGCGACGCCACCGCCGCCACGACCTCGCTCGATGCGAGCGGCGGCGGCGGCGGCGCGACGGCAGCCACCGGCATGAGCGTCGTGGTGAGCGCTGGCGCGGGCGCAGCGGCGGATGGCCTCTCGCTGAAGGCAGATGGCCTTTCATTAAAGGCGCACCTGCCAAAGGTGGAGGACGCCGAGATGATTGAGCTCAGCTGCCACGCCGAGGGCCTCGAGCTCCACGTCGCCTCCCTTTACAATCTGAGCCTCGAGCTGCCCGTGGCGGTCGCCCTCCCCCCGCTTGCCGTCCGCTTCGAGAGGCAGCGGAGGGTCCTGTCAGTCCTTTGGCGGGTGCTGCCGCGGGGCGGGCTGAGCGGTGGCGTGGGAGGCAGCGCGGAGGAGCTCGCAGCAGCTGCCGGCGGCGGCGGCGGCTGTGCGCCCGAGGCGGGCGGCGCCTCCGCGGAGGGCGGAGCGGCCGGTGAGATCGAGGGGGCGGCCGTTGGAGCCGATGGATTCCTTGGTGGCTGGCAGGCGCGTCAGGAACGTGAAAAGGAGGCGCGCCTGAATGCGCGGCGCAGGCGCTTGGCCGGCAACAAGCAGCTCAAGCGGCAGGCGGAGGCGGAGGTGGCCGAGCCAGTGCCCGTGGAGGAGGAGGCGGCGGCCGAGGTGGCGGCGGCCGAGGCGGCGGCGGCCGAGGCGGCGGCGATGGTACCGAAAGGGCCGCCGCCGCCGCCGCCGCTGATGGGGCTTTCGAATTCGATCATGTTCGAATTAGAAGAGCTCTGAGCACGGGACGCTGTGGATGAGGCGCTGGATGATGGAAGAACAGATGATGCGGGGAGACAGCTGCATGATGAAGAGACGACGTCAGACCGAGAGCGAGGTGCGCAGTAGCCGGCGCGGCAGCGCGGGCTCTGACGTTTGAAACCGAGAGATCCTCTGACTGCGTGAATGTATGTGATGCAGTCGCGCCCCGTCGGCGCGTCTTTAAGGTAAACTTACTGCTACTAGCTACGCTTCGACGAAATTAGCTACGGCGGTGCGCGCACGACGCACGTGCGGGCGCCGCGCGTCGCGGGGCACACTGTCGGATTCTGGTGCTGTTTTGTCGTCGAGCCACTTTTTTTCCATGCTCTCGCGTGTCGGCCTTTTGCGCTGCTCGTCGCCCCGTTTTTCACGTCAGCCGTCGCGCCTGGCGCGAAACTGAGCCGACCGAGGCACCATGCCCTGTGAGGCACGTCCCTTGCCCCATCGCCAGTGCATTCCTTCGAGCTCGCGAATTTGCAGGATGATCCTAAACGCCCACCCTTGCCTGTGTGTTTCATTGTGAGCGCCGATGAAGCTGTGCCTTCCCAAGGACCTCAAGGTCGGCGACCGCGTGCAGGCGCGAGGCCACGCAGCCTGCGGTTTGGACACGCGCATCAACCAGGATGGTGTATGCATGCGGTGCTTGTGGAAGGTCAAAGGCGTGCGACGCTGCCGTTCGCCGCACCGCAGTGCTGAACTCGCTCCTCAACCACGCCGACCCAGGTCCGCGCGTGATGGGCTTCGAGGGCATCGCGCCGCTCATGTGCCCGTGCTGCGTCGAGGACGTGACGGGCACAGAAGGTCCCGCCCTCGCAGGGAACGTACCTACCTCGCAGCTGCTGCCCCTGTGCCGCTCATGATGCGGACGATCTGTGTCTTAGGTGGGCTGCGTCCCCTCCGTTGCGCGCGCACGCCTTTTCCCGTGATCAGGTCATGTGTCAAAATGAGTGAATCTAATTTTAACACTCCGAGACGCCATCAACTCGCTGCTCAGCTCCTATATCATACGCTCAGATGCCTATCATCGAGCTCGTCGATAAAGCATAAGCGGCCGAGTCGCTTCTTGCGATGGCTGGGTACGGCGGTTGCCCTTCTCGAGGATCGGGTCGTCGTTGCGGTCGCCCGGGCCGCTGTCTTCGTCTCCTCTTCCGCCTTGGTCGCCGCCGCCTCCGCGCCATCGCCGCCTCCGGTGCCGCTGCGAGTGCTGCTGCAAAGGCGACGGTAGAGACGACGGCGGCATCGAACCTGTGCACCGACGCGCCCGATGGCGCGCGCCCCTCGGGGAACGCAAAGATGCGCTCAACACCGTCGCTTGACGACGGTGTCGAGCACAGATTAGCTTCCGTCGCCGCCGCCGCCGCCGCCACCGCATTGCCGTGCGCGGTAAAGACCTGCAACCTGGTGGAAGGCAAGGGCAGGCCGGTTTGAGTTGGCGGGACACAGGGCATGAGACGCATGGGCGTGGCTTCAGGTTCTATCAGCACATGCTGAAGGTGCGTCATGAATTGAAGGTGAGGTCCATCGCACCTGTGATTCGACTCCTCTACTGAATCCTTTGTTCCGATCACGCATCCCTGAGCTCAGTTTTGGTCGTCCACGAGTGGCCATCCATGAGGATCTGGATGCGGTGCACTCGGGATATCCTATGTTCGCAGCCGGAGCATCTGATCAGCCGCCAAACTCGTGCCAGGACGGTCCGGGACGAGCCAGCATGGGCCGGGACAGGCGCCATTCGGATTTTTGGTTATTGTCGCTAACCCCACTTTCTCTCTGACAGTGTGGCGGCGCGTCCCCGCGCCGCACGCGACCGCGTGTCATACGATACTACGATTCTAGGTTCAGACTACAACCACAGACTACAACTCGTCGTGCTTCTCTGGCTTTCGGGTACTCGCTCTGGTCGGATCGGCACCCTGACGCCCGCCGGCGCCCTGACGCCCGCGGATGGCGCGCATCTCCTCTACAACGCCCTCCATCGCGCCCTGATCGACCTTGCCCACGACGGCGCGCACGCGCCAGGACGACGCGGCCACCGCAGCTGCTGAGAGCGCGGCCCCCACCGAGGACGCCTTGGGGGTGATGGGCCCGGCAGCGGAGGCGGCCGTGCCCACTGGGCGCGCAGCCATGACGAAACGCGCATGCAACCGAGCGTCTGGCAGCGCTGCCGGCGGCACGCGCAGCCGACGTGCAAGCGCAAGGGTGAGGTCTTCGCTGTGGGTGCCGACGGCGAAGCGCAGGGCGTCTTCGGGCGGCACGGCCGCGCATATCATGTGCTCGGGCAGCCATGCGCTCGAGCGCTGCACTGCCGCTGGCGGGCATCTAACTGGTGACTCTCTCGCGGCGATCCGCCCGAGACGGCGCTCGAGGTAGCGCCGCTGGCCAGCACGCACTGAAGGCGGTAGGAGTAACAGGCCGAGTGTGTGCGCACTCGCCATGAGCACGTCCAACGCCGTGTCGAGCGCCGTCCCGTTGGGCGCCAGCTGGGTCACATCGGGCAGCGCGCCGCGCTCGAGAAACTGGTGGAGCGAGAGGGCCTCCGCCTCAAGCACGCTATGCCACATCTCCGAGGCCGGCGGCAGCGCCGAGGAGGTCGAGCTGGCAGCATCCGTGCCAGACGAGGCGGTGCCCGACGCCTCGCGCGCGCCCTGAAGCCTCCGCCAGCGCTCCACCACCGCCGTATCGCCGGGCAGCTGCGGCACGCGGTACTCGTGCAGCAGCAGCGACGGTACTGCGCTGCCATTGGAGGCGAGCGCGCTGCCCCGCGGCGATAGATACACGGTCGCTCCGCTCGTGCCTCGGCCGATGTTGGCGCGGCCGAGCAGCGGCCTCAGCTCCACTGGCCGCGAGTCGTCCACGAGCTGCTTGGCGACCGTGAGAAAGATGGTGTGCTCCGTCTGCTCGACGCTGCCGAAGAAGCCGATGGCACGGCCGCCGCCGGCCGCCGAGAGGAAATCGGACGTCTCCTCGAGGATGTGGAAGTGACGCACACGCGGCTGGTCGGCTTCCAGGTCGCCGCCAGCCCACGCGCGCAGAGTCGGATCGATGCCAGCCATCGGCGCTATCAGCGCCTTCACTGCAGGTGCCCATGTCGGCGCTTCCGTTATCCAAGAAGGAAGCCCCATCATGTGAAGCCCTAAAATCACGCGACTGTGACTCTTCAGGGGTCGAAGGGGAGGGTTTCGAGAAATGCCGGCCGAGGCGGCCGAGGCCAACGCGGCGGTGAGTGGCCTTCACCCGACACTTCGCTCTTTGACGGGGACTAATTCGCATTAGTATGCAGCGCCCCTGGGCAACGAGGGCCAACTTGCTCAAGTGCAAGCACGTCGATGGCATGATCGATGCGCTCGTGGCTCATCAACCCAAGATACAGGGCCTCGCCGGCCTTCTCGCCATCCTCACGCTTACGTGCCCATCCCCAACCGAACGGATGCAGGAACTGCGGTCACAATCGAGCGGCGTGTTTGACACGCTTCCCGGCGTTTTGTCAGGCGGCCGGCCTGCGACGGTAAGTTTATCACGCATATGCGGCCTGCTGCTCAACTTCACTGGCAGCCTGCGCAGTGATGGGCGCCGTGAGAGCAAGGTGGCATGTGGACCTGCCGCCAAGACGCTGCGCTCACCGTGCTCTGTCATCTCTGTGGGGAGCAATGGCGAAGCAGCCTTCGAGACGGCTATACACACCATCGCACCACAGTGCACGATCGATGTATGGGACGGCACACTGAACGCCGCCAAACGAGCCCGCGTGCCCAAGTATTCCAACCTACACTTTGTTGCACGCAACTTCAAGCCAGATAGTCACCTTCAGTACGCTGGTCGGCGACGCATCTCATTGCTCAAGATGGATTGTGAAGGCTGCGAGATCGACTCGCTTCACAAGTTTCTCGAGGCCATTTGCACCGATCAGGTAATAGTGGAGGTCCATGCCTATCCACGATTGTGGATGGACACGAACGCGAGCTCACCCGAAGCGAATGGGCACACGCTCAGCCAATCGAAAGCTGCGCACCAATTTGATGGGCTTGCTGCCTTCTTTGCGCGGCTGGGCACGCACTACTCGCCATTCTTCGGCGAGTATAATCCGAGCTGCGGGCCGGTGGTGCGCTGCTTTGAGGTCTCGTATGTGCGCCGGGTTCCGTGTGCTGAATCATGATTGAGTCCGACGCCGACGGTTATAGCTTATACGGACGGTGTTGACGGACCACCCACTACTTTAACTTTTCGCGTTTCGTTCGGTTCTAATTCGGTTCGGTTCCCGCCGGCCGTGCACGCCCGTCGGAGATAAATCTGCCGAGGAAAAGACCGCCCTGTGGGCTCCCCGTCCGCTGGATTTAAAACAGTGCCCCGATTGTCACATTCACACCGATCTTCACACACAAGGCCTGGTACCGGTATTCGTCTCACATGGTTTTCCTCTCATCGCGCATGGACGACCTGAACTGCAACAACCAATGCCGCTGGTACCTCGGATTTTTCGATCGCGCCATCACCGGCTCGCTCAGCCTTTCAAGTGTCGAAAGATGCGACTGCGTGCGTGCCAATGCAAGCATCGGCTCTGCACCGTACTACACTACCGATCATCCCTTCGTCGGCCCGCCCACCGTGCCTCCGGATCCGCTCAGCCAGGCGCTGTGCTGCAAGGAGGGCCCAGATGTGCCGCTCGCGAGCTGCACCGCGACGGGACTCTGCCATGCGAACACATACGAGAACGCCAAGCCCTTTGACACGAATGCCACGTGGGCCGACACTTACTCCACACCGTTTGTGTGCGTGCTGCCCAAATCCACCTCGCGCTACTCGGAGAGCTGGCAGATGCCGGCGGCCGTCCACGCGGCGTGCATGCAGGACGGAGACGCCGCAGCGGACTCGCGCTGCCGGCAGTGGAGGTCCGAGCTCCTCGCTGCGGGCACGGAGGTCCTTCACTGCGGCGAGTGCAGCGCGTGCAGCACTCGGCACGACCTCGAGGTCTTGAATCGCACCAAGGACTTCATCACGGAGCGCACGACGAGCTGCAGCACCCATTTTGTAGCGCAGGAATGGTGGACGGTCGACGACCTGAGCGCGTGCCTCGTGGCGGCCGGCATCGACTTCTCCACTGACCCGGCGCTGGCGTGGGCGCAGTCTACAGACAAGCCGTCGTGCATGGACGCGTGGACGGACAACGTTGTGAGCGATGCCACGCTCTGCAAGAGCTTCTGCTACACCAAGTTCGTCAACTCGACCAACACTGGCGACTTTGCGCGCGACCAGTGCTTGCAGTGCGACGAGTACTCGAGCGGACCCGCCTTTATCAAAACCGCCGGCGCCAACCGGCGCAGCACGGGCATCCAGAGCGACATCAATCGCACACAGCTCCTTGGCACGCCGTGGGAGCAGAAGATCTGCAAGGTGGGCTTCTTCTCAGGTGCGCGCGATAGTCGCGGGAGCATCGCTGGGCGATAGTTTGTGCACTGGAGCGCGTGATTCACCGAAAGTCGACTCCTCCTTCAATTTCATAGAGGCCCCCGTGCGTGGGGGTCCGGAGCGTGTGCGCTGCGCTCTAGCAGCAACAGTCGACCTCCCTTCTTCACGGGCGGCGCTGTTCGCGAGTTTGTTCGCGCCACAGGTCAACATCGGCGTAATGCCCTCGGACCTTGACGTGTCCGCCCTGTGTGACGCCGCGCGCCAAGCGAGCGGGGCTGACGCGCCTGTGCTTCGCCTGCGCGCGGCCCTCGCGCTCGCCTCGGATGCGCCGGACGACTCGTGGCAGCGCCAGCGTGGAACGAGCCTGGTGAGCTCTCAGGCGGTCGAGGCGATGCAAGCAGAGCTGGGTGAGGTGCCGGCGAGCGCCAGCCAGTCAAGCAGCGATGCGCTCACGCTGTCGCTCGCCACGCTCGCCACACTACCTTCTCTGCGGTCCTTTGCATCAGCTCTGCTGCGTCCGCCATCGCCACCACCGCCGCCCACTACCGATGCAGCGTGGCAACCAAGTGCGCCGCCGGCTGTAGCTGACAGCGGCGCGCTCGGCAAGCGACCCAGAGGGGATGCGGCGCGAGGTGACGAGCGCGAAAACACGGCCATGCAAATCTCCCACCTGCCGCCGCCGTCGTCCACGGCCTCCGCTGCCGTACCGCGCTTTGGCACCGGCCCGGGCCCAACCTACGGCAGCGATGGCGGATATGAGCAAGGCCAAGGCCGACCCGCCGATGCGCCCGGCGGCTACGTCAAGAGTGGTGGCGCCAAGGATGGTGCCAAGGGTGGCGGTGGCGGTTATTTGGGCGTGCCGCCCCAGTACGGTGGCGGTAGCTGCGGTAGCTCCGCGGGCGGCGGCAGCGGCAACGGTGGCAGCTGGTCTGGCGCCGAGGCCGAAGATGCGGCGATGGATGTGGACGATGGAGGCCGATGGTACGGCGGGCAGGGGAGCAGTGGCAGCGCCAGTGGCATCTTCCAGTCCGCCGCCGCGAAGATGGCCATCGATCGGAGTCAAAAGGGTGGCGGACGTGGCAAGGGTTACCTCGGAAACGGTGGCAAGGGCAGTGGCGGCTACGGCGACGAGGACTACTACGGCGGCTACGGCGGCTACGGCGGTGGTGCTCCGGGCGGCTGCCGCCCACCTCCGGGGCTGTCCGCCGCCCTTGGTGGTCCTCCGCCGGCCATCGCGGGAGGAGGTCGGGTCTCAGGTCTGCGAGGCGGCGGGCGGCGCGGCAGAGGTGGGTTTGTGCCGCCGCAGCCGCTCGGCGCGAGGGACGCTGCGCGTGAGGGAGGCGGCCGTGAGGGTGGCGCGCACGGAGGTGGGCACGGTGGAGGTGGTGGCGGCGGACGCGGCGGCGGCGGCGGCGGCGGCGGTAGCGCTTATCACGCGGCCACGGGCGGCGGCGGCGGCGGCGGCGGTGGCGGGGGCGGCGGCGGCGGCGAGCC
>Ga0210245_102632_pt1 | contig 10320 bp, 9 predicted proteins | sample ChrtobMetaP3_4mM_FD_155450 | JGI IMG/M metagenome (GOLD analysis project Ga0210245, IMG submission 155450) | Chrysochromulina tobin associated microbial communities from unialgal haptophyte culture, Seattle, Washington, United States - P3_4mM | ecosystem: Host-associated > Algae > Haptophytes >...
TTCAAGAAGCCGGTCAAAAAGACGATACAGGGAGCAAGAACGGCGTCGCCTGCCGCCTCTGTTTCCCAACGGTCACTCCATGAAACTCAACGACATCAAGGTCGGCAGCCGCCTGGCCCTTTCCTTCGGGCTGGTTTTGCTCATCACCGCGCTCATGGCCGGCATCGGCGTCTGGCGCTTGCAGGAACTCTCCAACACCACGCACCAGCTGGCCACCGAAGACAACGAAAAGTTGCAACTGGCGGTTCAATGGCGCCAGACGATCGACGTGAACTGGGTGCGCACCCGCGCCGCCATCCTCGATTCGGACACCAGCCGCATCGCGTCCTGGCAGGCCGACATGGACAAGACCTCCCAGGTCACGGTGGCCGCGCGCAAGCGGATGGTCGAGCTGGTGCAATCCCAAGAAGGCAAACAGTTGCTCGCCGGCATCGACGCCGCGCGAGAGGCCTACCGCACGCCGCGTGGCGCCCTTTTGAAAGCCCGCATGGCCGGCGAGGATGTGAGCGCGGCCCTGGAACGCGACCTCAAACCCCTGGCCGACGCTTACCTGAATTCGATTTCCAAGCTGGAAGAGCGCCAGCAGGCCATTTATGAGGCCACGCTCAGAGACGCTGAAGAGAAGGCCGCCAATGGCCGCACCATCCTGATCGCGGGCGGCGTGCTGGCCTTGCTGCTCGGTGCGGGTGCGGCGTTCGTGCTGAGCCGCTCCATCACCGTGCCCCTGCGCCAGGCCGCCGAGAGCGCGCGCCAGATCGCCGCCGGCGACCTCACGCAAGCCATCGACACGTCCGGCCGCGACGAAGCCGCCCAACTGCTGCAGGCCCTCAAGGGCATGCAGGACAGCCTGGCCCGCGTGGTCGCCAACGTGCGCGGTAACGCCGAGGGCGTGGCTTCGGCCAGCGCCGAGATCTCGCAGGGCAACAACGACCTGTCGGCCCGCACCGAGCAGCAGGCCAGCGCGCTCGAAGAAACCGCTGCGTCCATGGAGCAACTCAGCTCCACCGTGCGCCAGAACGCCGACAACGCCCAGCGGGCCAACCAGCTGGCGCAAAGCGCGTCCACCGTGGCCACCCAGGGCGGCAACGTGGTGGCCCAGGTCGTCGACACCATGAAAGGCATCAACGACAGCAGCAGGAAGATCGCCGACATCATCAGCGTGATCGACGGCATCGCGTTCCAGACCAACATCCTGGCGCTGAACGCCGCCGTGGAAGCCGCGCGGGCCGGCGAGCAGGGCCGCGGCTTTGCCGTGGTGGCCGGCGAGGTGCGCAACCTCGCGCAGCGCAGCGCCGAAGCGGCCAAGGAAATCAAGGGCCTGATCAACGCCAGCGTGGACCGCGTGGCGCAAGGCACCGCCCTGGTCGACCGCGCCGGCGTGACCATGGCCGAAGTCGTCAGCTCCATCCAGCGCGTGACCGACATCATGGGCGAGATCAGCTCGGCCAGCGCCGAGCAAAGCTCGGGCGTGGCGCAGGTCGGCGAAGCCGTCACCCAGATGGACCAGGCCACGCAGCAGAACGCCGCGCTGGTCGAAGAGAGTGCCGCAGCCGCTTCCAGCCTGAAGACCCAGGCCGCGCAGATGGTGCAGGCCGTGGCGGTGTTCAAGCTCGCGCGCGCCTGACTCCCCGGGGCATGCGGGGTTGAAAGCCTTTGCCCAGGGCTCAGGTCACTCTGAAGCGTGCGGCCGGTGATCCCATCTTGATGGGTAGCTGCTCTCTATCTCCAAGGTTAGAAATCCGCAACCGACCAACTTCAGCTTCTTGGGCTGGCGCAAGCTACTCGAGAGCCGTCGACAATTGAAACCATGCGCTCCGTGTTCTGCGAGACCATAAGCAATCTCGAGGTAGAGGCTGCCCGCACATGCTTCCAATGCTCAGTCCGTTGATGCTCGCTCTCGGTCTGCTCGTTCGTTACATCATCAAGCACTCTGCCTGAGGCCTGATCAACTGGCTGCTCGTTGGATGAGCATCCCAGTGAGCGGCCAGCGCTGACGAGGGTTCTGCTCGATACTCCGGACATATCCCCAGCTTGCTCCACAGATTTCGTGGACAACTTCCCCACAGGCCCGCAGCCATGAGGGCAGGCCTTTTTTTGCGAGCCTCCCACGTCCGCAACAGCTCGGGAACTTTGGCCAACCGCGACACGAGGCTGCAGCGCATCGCAACTCGCGGATTCGGAGCGCAAAGACCGCTGCGCGGGTTGTGGTCGCAACCTCCAGGCGGAAGGGCAGCGCTCGCGTTATGGCGTTTTTGTTGCCGGTCTGCGTTGGGCGCAAGGCGATCGAGCGTGGCTCTTGGAAAGCCGCGCTCTGCGCTCACGCCCAGGTCACGTCTACAGCACGCCGCCGTATTTGATGGCGCTGAGGATGGCCGTGACTCTTCGCGCTCCTGCAGGGCTTGCGGCAATTTGAAGCGGTACCGCACCATCGAGCATGGGATGCGATCTTCGAAGCCATTGAGCCGCTTCCTCCCCGGAGTCGAACGTGTCTGCAGCCATTCGCTCCAGCTCTTGCAGCATCGGATGAAAATTTGTCTCGAGTTCCGGCATGGTGACTGGTTGGGGCAACAGCTCAAGCAGAGATGTGGAAGCAGAACGCATGCGCCTTGGTCTCACGGGACTCAAGGCGTTCAGCAAGGGCACGCAAGGCCAGGGCGCTGACATTGGCCTTGACCTCATCTTCGGTTTCGCCATGGGCAAACAGGCCTGGCAATGCAGGTACCGCCGCCCAAAAACGGCCGTCGTCTTCACGCCCACATTCCACAAAGTACCTTGTGCTCATCGCTTCGTCTTTGCTCCCGGGTTCGGGCGCGCGGTGCGTGTGTACATACCAACCCAAAGCGCACATCACTGCGGTAAATCCGCCTAGAACCAATAGGAGGTCCCAATTCGTTCCTTCGACCATTTTCCACCTCCTGCAGGGCGCTGTAAATCATACAGCTTGGGAGATCGTACATCCAAAAACTCGTACTGCAATTCATTCATGCACGATTCAACTCGCCAGGAGAGCTTGGATTGATGTTTGCGTTGCAATTAATATACCTGAGGGCTTCTGGAGTGGCCATATTCTACTTCATGACGCAGCATTGCATTAAATATACCGGAGAAATCTTGTCACTATCAATATTGCAATCAATGTTGCAATTAATATACCAATGCGGGATCCAGGGGGTGGTAATCGAATTGAACTTTTTTTGACTGCTGAGGTGGACTGTGATTTAAAAATACGTTATCGTTGTGAGAATCAAAATCAATTGAACCACTATGAACGATAAACCCCTTGATAAGTTTTACGTTGTACAACAACCTGCAGAATTCCAATGGAGGGAAAGATGAGGATGGGGATAACAATATTCGATGACTGCCGAGGAGTGGAATGAACAAAAAACTTGTCCTGCCGATGCTGACACAAGAACAAACCAATATTGGTGCGTCCCTAAGCAAACGCCTCTTGGTCGAGGCCAATGCTGGTGCTGCCAAGACAACGACCGCAGCGTACTGGATCGCTTGTCAGGTGAAGCGCGGGGTAGATCCCCGGAAGATTCTTGCCCTGAGCTTCACCCAGCCCGGTGTCAGGGCCTTTGAAAGGGCATTCGCTCGTGTCGGGTTACCCCCTGATGTTGTCAGGATGCTTCGCGTAGGAACCGCTGAAGACTTCTGTCTGAAGCGACTCGAGCGCCTTGAGGGCAGCAAGGTCAGGTATCACGAAAGACCAGAGCACGTGCGCAGTGCGGTCCTGCAGGCCATTGCGCAAGCTCGCAGTCAGATGGAGGACAGGTTCCCCCGCGCGTTCTCGCTGTACGGTTCTGGCGAACTCGCCGTTGAAGGGCTTCTGGAAGACTTTGCACGGATGAAGGGATCCTTGGCGCTGCAACGGGCAGATGAATCGTTCACGCTGACGCCAGAGAGCACCGCCGATCTTGGCTTCAGCTTTACCAGCGTGGCCGTGCTGCGAAGCTATGAGCGCGAACGCACCGGATTTTTCGACGGTGAGGGAGCGCAGGCCAAGTTTCGCTATCGAGGTGACGCCGCCTACGATCTGGCAAACCTGCTCAATGCGAACGAGCCGATCTTCTCCTGGGAAGACCATCCAATGCGCTTGGGCCTGCAGGCGGTGATCTTCGACGAGATGCACGACTGCAACTGGGCGATCTTCTCGGTTCTGCGAAACCTGTTGGAATTCAACCCGGATTGCTCATTCCTCGGGGTTGGGGACCGTGATCAGGTCATCCATTCACAGGATGGAGCCGACGCTTACTTCATGAAGGAAGGCTTCGGTCTGGAGTTGGGCGCGCCTCAGCGGCTTCCCCTAACGCTGACCCACCGCTTTGGACCGGAGCTCGCCGAGCCGCTTGGAAAGTTCGCTCGCAAGCCGTACAGCGCCAACCCTGCGCGCCTCTCGGCTGTGGAGATGAGGGCGGCCGACACGGTTGAGGATGTGTTCCATGTGGTCGCTCAGGCAGCGACGAGCTTGCGAGGGCTCAGCGAGAAGTCCGACCTGCAAAATTTGGCCGTGCTGTTGCGCCACCCGGGGGATGCGGTGGAGTTGGAACATTTGCTCCTCCTCAAGGGCATGCCCTACGAAACCGTGGGCTTCAAAAGTTTTCTGGAACGCCCTGAAGTGCTGTTCGTGAGGATGGTCCTCGCCGCAGCGGTGGACACGCAAGGAAGATTCAGTGCGGGGCCGCTGAAGGCTGCCAAACGCGCTACTTGGCAATTTGTTGGAGGGCAACTGGAGGGAGAGGGAGGCGCAGAGGACACAGAGCAAGCGGTCGACGGCTCAAGGGAAGAGGAATTTCGTTCATTCGTCCTGCCTGGTTTGCTGCACAACACGCACTCCAACACGTCCGAAGGGGTACTGAAAGCCATGCTGGTGGCGAGTACCAACGAGATTGGCGATTTGGAGCGTGCCGTTAGCGCCTTGCAAGTGAAAGCGCTTGCTCGGCATGTGTTCGTGCGACGCTCGGATATGGAGGAGGTCGATGCCTCCATCGCTGGTCTTCAGAAGATCTCGAGAAACTACTCGTCAATAGATGCCTTTCTGGACGCCCTGCATCAGTTCGACCGCGTTGCGAAGGCACGAAGCGAGATGAGAAATCGGTTCGTGTTGTCCACCATCGAGGCCGCAAAAGGTCTCGAGTTTGACCACGTCATCATCCCTGACGTGAACGCGGACACCTTTGATGGAAGCGATCCCGATGAGAAAAACCTCTTCTATGTGGCCACTACGAGAGCGTGCAATTTGTTGACGATCACACATCGGAGGGACGCTCCCAGCAGCTATCTCGCCTGTTTTGCCCGACAGATGCCGTGACCTCGAAGCATGCTGCCTTTTAGCTATTCACAGTACCTCGGCTTCCGGCGGGGAACGTTGATTCGAATTGCAGCCTATTTGAATGACCCAACTTCCCATTTGCTTCGTCCCCAAGGTGTTCAGCCCGAAGTTCGGGTTATGTCTTTGCCCCAGTATTCAATCGACATCATGCTCAGGAGCGAACCATCGCTGGCGTTTGCTCTTGCGCAGCCAGAGGAAGCGTGATGGAAAAGCAGGCTCCACCACCGGGGTTCGGACGGGCGCTGACCGTACCACCATGACGATCCACGATGCGCTTCACATTGGCCAGTCCCATGCCTTCGCCAGGAAATTCGTCCGGGTGATGCAACCGGTGAAACGGCTTGAAGAGATGCTCTACGCTCTGCGATTGAAAACCAACGCCGTTATCAATCATCATGATCCGCACAAAGCCTGCGTTCTCAGAATGGGCCGTCTCAATCTGAACACGAGGAGCTGGATTCTGGCTGGAGTACTTGATTGCATTGCCGATCAAATTGGCGAAGGCTTGGTGAAGCAAGCCTTCATGGCCTTGAACCCTGGGGAATTTCCCCACTTCGAAAGAGCAACCCTGAAGGGGTATGGAGGCTTGAAGCTCGACAAGAACACCGTTCAGGAGTTCATTCAGGTCGATGGCTTGCATCTGCAATTCTTGATGTCCCAGCCTTGAAAAATCCAACAGATCGTGCACCATCTTGGTGGCCCCCGGCGGCCACTCAAAGTGCTCCACTTATGGCCACCCAAACTGCTCCACCCTGGCCACGGTGATCTGACGCATTGAGTTCATTGCGTCGGGCGCCGTGAGGCCCGACAGGCAGGACGTTACTTTTGCTCCCTTATTCCGAGGGAGCCCGAGGTTGAACGTCTTGAAGCCACATCTACAAACCACCATCTGGACGCTGCTCAAAGGCGGCGCCACCCAGCGCGAGATTGAACGCATCACTGGCATCTCGCGCCATACCATCCGTTCGTATCAGCAGCGCTTTGCCGCCGACTCCGCAAACTGCCCCGGGGTGGCCACCCACCCTTCCAGTCAAACTGCTCCACCCCGGCCACCGACTGATCTGCTGGTGTGCCCGCCGGTGGCCGTCTCCAAGTGCGAGCCACACCGCAGCTTCATCGACGCGCAGTTGCGCCTGGGCCGCAACGCTACCGCCATCTTCCAGGACCTGGTGGACCTGCACGGCTTCGATGGCGCCTACAACTCCGTCAAACGCTTCGTGGCCCAGCTCCGGCATAAGGAGCCCGAGCAGTTCGACCGCCTTTCGTTTGCCCCCGGCGAAGAGATGCAGGTCGACTACGGCGAGGGCGCGCCCACCCGGGTGCCCGGCACCGAGCGCTGGCGCAAGCCCCGCTTGTTCGTGGCCACGCTGCGTTACTCGCGGCGCAGCTTCCGCCGCGTGGTCTGGAATTCCGGCCAGCAGATGTGGGCCGAACTGCACGAGCAGGCCTGGCGCTACTTCGGTGGATCTGCCCGGTATGTGGTGCTGGACAATCTGAAGGAAGGCGTCTTGAAGCCCGACCTGTACGAGCCCGCCCTCAACCCGGTCTATGCCGCCACGCTGGCCCACTACGAGGTGGTGGCCGACCCGGCTCGGGTACGAGACCCCAATCGCAAGGGGACGGTGGAGCACGCCATCGGTCACACCCAAGCCACTGCCCTCAAGGGCCGGCGCTTCGAGAGCATCGAGGAGCAGAACGCCTTCCTGGAACACTGGGAGGTCAAGTGGGCGGCCTCGCGCATTCACGGTGCCGAGCGCCGTCAGGTGCAGGCCATGTTCGAGGAGGAGCGCGCGCACCTGCAGCCGCTGCCCATCACCGGCATGTCGTACTTCACCGAGGTGCAACGCACGGTCTGCGATGACAGCTGCGTGCGCTTTGAGCACAGCAGCTACGCCGCGCGCCCTGCGCCCATTGGCTCCAAGGTGCTGGTGCGGATCTTCGAGCGGCGCATCGAGATCCGGGATCTGCGCACCCAGGCTTTGCTGCGCACCCACGCCCGGGTGGAGCGCCCCGGCACCGTGGTGCTGCCCATGGCAGAGCGGGTGTTCAACCCCTCGCGCGAGACCCGCTTCATCCTCAGCCAGGCCCGCGCCATCGGCCCTCAGGCGGCCCGGCTGTGCGAGATGCTGTTTGCCATCGAGGGCCGTGTGGGCCAGCGCAAGCTCTGGGGCATCGTCAATTTGGCGCGGCGCTACCCGCACCGCTTCATCGACGCGGCCTGCGCTGCCGCCATGGAGCAAGGTGTGCACAGCTACCGCCACGTCAAGGCGCTGACTGAGCGTCTGGTGGCAGATGCCTTGGCGGCCTTGGAGGCTGCCAACCCAACACCGTCGGCGTCGCCTTCAACGCTGACCCAGCAGCACGCGCTCATCCGCAGTGCCGAGGAATACGGCGATTTGTTCGCCCACGTCGCCACCGCCACCCAATCCTCCGAGAGCACCCAGTCATGAACATGATCGAGATCGAACGCGCGCTGCGCGAGCTGCGTCTGTCCGGCATCGCCGAGACCCTGTCCACCCGCGTGATGCAGGCCCAGGCCGCCCAGCAGCCGTTTCTGGAGACCTTCGCGGCCATGCTGCAAGACGAGCTGGACCGCCGGCGCTCTCGCCTGACCGAGCGCCGCTTCAAGCGATCGGGTCTGGATGAGCGACCCTCGCTGGCGGACTTCGACTGGCGTTTCAACCCTAAGCTGCCGCGCAGCGCCTGCTTCGAGCTGCACACCCTGAAGTTCATCGGTGAGGGGGCCAACGCGCTGATCATCGGCAAGCCGGGCACCGGCAAGAGCCATGTGGCCAAGGCCGTGGCCTACCAGGCCACGCTGCAAGGATATGACGTGCGTTACGTGGAGGCCGATACCGAGTTCGCCCGCTACGGATTGGCCAGTGCGGCCGAGCAGGCCGAACAACTCAAAGGCTGGATAGAGCCAGACCTGCTGGTGCTGGACGATCTGTTCCTGGCCCGGCGCATCGCCGATGTGAGCGCCGAGTTGCTGCAGGCCATCGTGCACCAGCGCTACAAGTTCCGCCGCTCCATCGTCATCACCTCCAACCGCGTGGTGCAGGACTGGGGCAAATACCTGGGCGACGCCACCATGGCCACCACCATCCTCGACCGACTCATGCACCGCTGCGCGATGCTGGAGTTCGAGGGCAAAAGCTACCGTCTGAAGGAGGCCGCCTCACGCATCGCCATCACACCCGCATAGTCATAATCCGACCGTCCTGCCTGGAGCAGTTTGACCGGCCATAAGTGGAGCAGTTTGAGGTGGCCATCAGGGGTCAGGCTCAATGCCCTTCTGCTGTTGCCAGGTCAACGATGCGCCGGCCAGGCACGCCCTGCTCCAGGGCGATGCGTGGCGCCAGTCCGTCAAGTGCCTCGTGCGGCGCTTCCAAAAACGACAGCATTTGCCACCCATCTGTGGTGCCCAAGGCTTCAGACAGCGCCTGAATCACCGGGAAGACGTAGGGCTCAAACTGCCACTTCGGGATCTTGAAGCCTCGACGCAAATGCGTCACGCCAATGCAGCGGCCACTCTTGATCCAAGCGTTGATCGTCACACGGGTCGTCCCGCTCAGCTCAGCCGCTTCTGCAGTCGTGATCATGTCCGAGGCATTGATGCGTTGGCGCCGGTACTCGGCACCACGGCGCAGCAACGCAGTCGTCTGCGCCTCACTGGCGTAGGGGTCGACCGTACTGGAGCGACGTGGGTTGACAGAGTCAAAGGCAACAGAAAAAGGAGAAGTCAATGTGTTCATGGCGATCGAGTCATGAGCACCCGTTCAGGGCGCGTTGCGCATGTCGGGCTTGCTGTTGCCGAAGAACCGATGCGGCTTGGTCTGGCCTTGCTGCGAGGCCAAATAGCGCGGGCGATCGAGCTCAGTTGATCGCGCCATTGCAGGTGCGCTGACCCTGGTTGGCAGGATCACGCGCCACATGCCTTGGAGCCACGCACTGCAGGTGCGCTGCGCGAACTCGGTCCTGGCGTGCACCGCCAGGAAGGCCTTCATCATGGCTTGAGAGATTCTGGAGGGCTCAAACGGCGCGACGGTGCCATTGCGGCAAATGATCTTGTAGCTGGCGTAAACCCCTGACATTTGAGGGAGGCCAGAGTCCGTGGTTTCGTCCCAAGTCCAAGTCAACATGTGTGCTCTCCGGTTCACGAGCTGCTTCATTGCAGCACATGGGTACATTTTCGATCACTCCGATTTATCCGTCAAGTTCGTAAAGCTGGTGAAGCTTTGCTTTGTGGGACTGAACTGGGGTTCCGTTCGAGAACAACTCAGGGACGCTCACGCTTTCAACGTCAGTTGTCGCCCGCGGGCGGCCCTGGTCTGGAATAAATAGGCATTTAAGAACCACAGCGGCACAACCGTTATGAGCAAAACGCAGCTGGCTAACTTTGAAAATGGTCGCATTCAATCTTTTGCGGATACCACGCTCAATATTGACGTGAAGTACTGGCAACCCCTGAGGCGTACCAATCGAGGAAGCGACGCTGAACACGCTCATGGGTGTTCGCGTCGTTCGCGCGAGGTTCGAAAGGTGCGTAAATATGAACGTACAGTGTGTGTTGACGGGCGTACGACTCACCCCCACGAAGATGGTTACGCCGGACATCGCGCCACTCCAGCGCCTGTGGACTTGCAATGAGAGTGCGCACCCATGCCGGATCGACAACCCGACCCACCCAAGAATAGAGGGTGGTCAGTTCGCCTGCGTCCATGCTGCGCAATTCGATGATGAGACGCTCGGTGGCGAGCATGTGGATACCGACGTCGATACGGTGCACGAGACCGACCTCGGGCGTGCATTTGGATATGCGTTTATGCGAGCATTCGGCGGTGAATTTTGGTTCAACGCAATGGGATGGTTTGGTCGCTACGGTTGTCATTTCGTGATCTCCTTTCATCCAAGCTCTCACGAAATCTCTCCGCGTCAAGTCCACAAGATCCTCTTTTTGCAGATCCTCTCGCTCAGATGTCGAT
>Ga0210245_102635_pt1 | contig 10310 bp, 9 predicted proteins | sample ChrtobMetaP3_4mM_FD_155450 | JGI IMG/M metagenome (GOLD analysis project Ga0210245, IMG submission 155450) | Chrysochromulina tobin associated microbial communities from unialgal haptophyte culture, Seattle, Washington, United States - P3_4mM | ecosystem: Host-associated > Algae > Haptophytes >...
GCGCTCCCCGCTCCCCGTACCCCGACGCCGCTCGGAGATAGACCGCGGACGGTGTCGCGCTATAATTACGCAATTTCTCGCGGCGCGCTGGCGCGCTGGCGCGGAAAGGAGGCGGTTCGTACACGACGATTTTTATAGATGCCGCATGCCGATTAGCAATTTTGCTACTAGGTTGCATGGACCGATTGTTCTGCTACGCCGCCCAGGTGGACAGCCCCCCTGTCCTTTCCCCGAGCCTATAGCTCGTGGCAAACGTAATTTTACGTATCCGCCTCGTTCACTAATTGGGAGCCCGGGATGCCGGTCGCGCTAGGCAACCAACTCCGCCGGCCTCGACGAAAGTGAGCTTCCTCCCAAAGGCGTCCCTTTAATACCCCGAGCCTATAGAGTATTCGAAACCTAATTTACGTATCCGCCTCGTTCACTAATTGGGAGCCCGGGATGCCGGTCGCGCTAGGCGACCAACTCCGCCGGCCTCGACGAAAGTGAGCTTCCTCCCAAAGGCGTCCCTTTAATAGGTGGCGCCCCTCCCTGAATCTCAATTTAGATACCTACCCCTCGATATAATTGGAACTTGGTTTTCGAGGTAGAAATTCGCCAGGCCACCCAAATTTGGGCCTTCGACTGCGTCCGCAGCCCGAATTAAACAAAACCGAAACAGCCCAAACGCGTAAAACGCCAAAGCCTCCTCTTAAATCTACCGGAGGTGCGCCCAATTACCGAAGCAGCCCATACGCGTAAAACGCCAACGCCACCTCTTAAAATCTTCCGAACGTACGTGCGCCCAATTGTCATCGTTGTCAATGTACGAGCGTGGCAACTCGACCAGGCGCCCATGGAGCAGTCGCACCTTGTCCAGAGTGCTGATTAGATCGTCAAAGTTGGCGTGCCTCATGCTGTGGCCATCAGCGGGATATTCTTCGTGCGGACAGGCTGCTTTCGTGTCCTCGTGCACGTCAGGGTCGTCGATGGCGCGAAGACACACATTCGGATTTGAAATTTGCCAGCCCCACGATGCTAAGGCCTCTACTCGCCCCTCGGGCCAGAGGTGTGGATAGTAGCCCCATTGAAGCACACGCCCTCGCAACATGAACCACCTCTTGAGCGTCGTGATGAGCGGTGCATCCCCGTTTGGATGGCCCAGCACTGCACCCTGACACCAGTTGAATTCTGATGGCGCCGCCGAATCTGGAGCTCTGGCGTCGAGCTCAAACTGGGAACGGGCTGATTGTAGGCTCAGGGCATTGATCTCACGAAGTTGGTGCAGCGATATCGACTGCTCGGAAGTCGGCAAGGGTTTCAACCGTACGTACGTGCTGACCGACCGCCGCAAGCCAGTAAGCACCACGCCATCGTCGCCGTGCGCGCGCGCGCACCGATCCAGAACCGGAAGTCGAAGGTGAGGGCATGCAGCTCCTCTTCCGTGATGCAAGTTTGGTTTCGGGCCAATTCCTCGTTCTGGAAGGCGCGGCGCCATCGCAGCGGCTCTGTGTGGGCCAGCGCACAATCCCAACGAGCACGGAACCCAAATTTCGACCTCCAACGAGCATGGCATAAGCGCTTCCAGAACTCATTGGAGCCATGTACCACGGTGGCAAATGACTTGCAAACTAATGCGGCAGCTTCTAGGTCGCCAAGGTGCATTGGGTTCTCGTGCAGTGGAAGCATTCGAACATGTGCCCATCCCCTTGCAGCATGCTCTGCATCGAGACAGAGGCGGTCCACAACTGTCGAAATCACGTCTGGACTGCTGAAGATGAGCTCAACCAACTTTGAATGGGCACGATGGCCCAATTCTGTGGCTGGACAAGTATAGTCCTGGGTGGCTCGACTTCAATCTGTACAGCAATCCTGCCTTGTTCGTTCGGGAAACCATCGCCAAGGACGCGAACCGTGCGTCCATTGAGCTCGGGGCTTCGAGAGAGGCCAAAGAGCATCATGGTCGCCTTGGCCGAGAACCAACGAGAAGAAAAGGTCACAGGTTTCGTCACATGTGGACTCACGAAGGCACAACTTCGTTGTATTCGTTGATTAGACAGCTGTCTCGTGGAACACCAACGTTCCCATGCGTTCCGCTGACCTGTTCGCGCATGCCTAATGGCAACTCTGATCATCCGCGACCCGTTCCAGCCGCGCCGCCTCGGGCGCATGTATGCCGTCCTCAGTGCGGCTGACAGTACACAATACAGAGCACGCCTCCGCCTCGTCGAGGCGGAGGCGATCGGGATAATCGCAGGCTGCGATGAAGCGCGACGCCGCGCTGACGGCGGCGTTTGCGCTCGCCCGAGGTATTGCAGACGTCCTCGGCTGTGAACCGTGTGCCTCGAGTACACGATGTGTGAGCAGGAGCGACTCACGCTCATCGCGCAGCACGCCCGACTGCTCCTCAGCGAGATAGAGCCTCCGCACGAAACCGCGCGCGCAAAGGATGCCAGAGACCGTCGCGCGCTGACCGCACAGCCGAAACCGGCCCTCGCCGCGGGGGCGTGGGTCGGCACCGCAGGCCAGCAGGAACGCAGCGAGCTTGGGCAGGCCGCGCGCCGCGGCGATGATGAGCGGCGTGACCGCGTGCGCATGCGGCCGCGCGCTCGGGTCAGCACCGAGCTTGAGGACTAGGTGCTCAGCCAGCGCGATCAGCGTTTGCTCGCGCGCGCCTCGGGCGCGGCACACCTCCATGAGGAGCGTCGCGTTGTACACGGGCGACGGGCGGTCGATGAGCCGCTCGCCAAAGTGCGCCACGCGTGCCTTGAGCATGCTCAGCGTGAGGTCCTTGGAATCCTGGCCCGCACAAGCGATCGTGTGGTGGCGAGCCTCGAGGCGCTGCACGAGACCACGCCATTCGCGTCGGAAGGTCTCGCCAGGGCTGAGCTCAGCGAGCCGCGCGCTTCGCCGCGACGGCGAGGATGGTTGCACCAAGACCACGCTGACGAAGCAGGGAAGGAGAGCCGTGTAGATGGCGCTTTCGGCAGCGAGCGCCTCAGCCAGCGAGCGGCAAACGAGGCGCAGCGCCGCGATCGACGGCACTAGCGAGCCGAGCGGCAAGAGGTGCATGCAGCGGCCGAGAAGGTCATCGGGCAGCGACAGGAGTGGAGACGTGGTGGACGCCATTATTTCATGTGGTTCGCACACCACAGGCATCTTGGTTGGAGAGACACTCCTCAAGCTAGGAGGCTTCATGACTCTGCAAATGAGAGACCACAAAAAACTTGTTCGCAATTTCTCGTGCGGGGCCAAGTCATGCCAAGTCAAGTCAAGTCATGTCTAGACTTGTGGCTAGTCAAGTCAAGCCAAAGGCCGAGCTCGGACGCACTATTCACACACGTTTTCGCACTGTCATTCCGTTGCCCTCTGCTCTCAGCGCCGCTTCGGGGACTCGGCTTGCCGCCGCCGGCTCCGGGAGCTGTCGCCGCCGGCCTGCGGAGCCTGCCATACCTCCAGCGTGTTGAACTTGCCACGGAGTCTGTTGAAGACGCCGTTTTGCGCGACGGGCACGGAGCGCTGGAGCACGAGGCCGCTCGCCTCGAGCACGCTCGCCTTCAGCTCGCGGTAAGAGTCGGCCGAGCAGTACACGATCATCGAGCCCGGATGCTTGGCCACCTGCGCAGCGAGACCCGCGTACAGGCGGTCCATCTCGGCCTCGGGCAAGTTGGCCATCCAGAGCGGCTCGTAGATGTAAAAGGCCGCGCGCCCGCCGAAGAGACGCTTGCCAGCGCACACGCGGTCCACGAAGCCAAACATGTCACCGCACTCCACCTTGCATCTTGGATCGTCCTTGACAGCAGCTACTGCCTCCGTCGCTGTGTTCGGGTCGAGCTCCACGCCCACGCATCCCTCAAACATGGGCTTGCCATCGATGGTGGCCTCGGACATTGGACGTAGCATGACGCCTTGCCCGCAGCCCAGGTCCACAAACGTGAAGTCCGTCGCACTGCTGATGGGCCCGATCACCTGTGCCAGCTCGCTGCGGATGATCGGGATGACCATCGGCATTGTCGGCTTGCAGGCCGGCCGCCCTCTGAGTGTGGGCATGAAGAGGTTTTTGAACCATACGTAGGCGCTGTAAAGCTCCTCTGACCTGGTCATTTCAATGGCTTCCGCATACACAATGGTATCCGGCATCACGTCGGTAGCGAGATCTCGTGATCTCCCTTCGAGACGTCGTGGTAAGATCGCCAAGAGAAGTCAGGGGGGAATGTAGCTTCGTCAATGAAATTCACGAGGAACCCCTTTGTGGATTCGACTTGAATCGACGGCGTTTTCGCACAGCCCAAATCCAAAAAGCCCAACTTGCGTCATCTCTCATTTGTATCGGTGGGTCCTGGCCGCGGCCATGCCGGCGCTTCGAGCCTTCCTCAGTAGTCGTGCAACGAGGGCGCGTGGCCACTGGGTGTTTGTGAGCATCATCTTCGCCCTCCTCGGCTCCAATGGCCGGCTGCTGTCTACGCCTGCCGCGCTTGACGCCAGCGAGCGGCTTCATCATTTTGGCCCCGGGGAGCGCGGCGGTCTCATGAGCAGGCTAGTATGGTGGCGACGGCGGCGCGGCCCGGAGGACTGGCCACGGATGTGGCAGGCACAGCAGCAGCAGCAGGTGATCGCGCCGACGGCGCTCGAGGGCGCATGGCGCTGGATCAGGCCGCCCGCAGACAGCGAGAAGAGCCGTGCCTTCGACCGCTTCCTCGATCGCGCCGTGGGTGTGGGCTACCTGAAGCGCAGCCTGGCCATCCGCGCCTCGCAGGACCAGGAGCTCACTTTCGAGGAAGACAAGAGCCTCACACTCAAAGTTATCGACCGGCGTGGCACGAACACGTACACCATCCGACCCGACTACCGCGTGCACTCCAGCCGCGGCTTCGGGCGGCTACCGATCAAGCAGCGTGCAAAGTGGCTGCGTGACGGCTCGCTCTGGGTGGAAGAGACGTACGCGCAGCACCTGGGCGGCTCCGAGCACGGCCGCCCGTGCGTCAGGATAGAATGCCCCACCTTCCGGCAGCGTCGTTCAGTGGATGCCGACGGCCGTATGGTAATAGAACTGGAGCGGACCCTCCGCGATGGCGAGACCGTGCGCATGACGCAGCACTTCGAGGCGATATAGCCAAGGCGCGGGCGGGAGCGCTCCCGCGAGTCCGCGCGGGGCGGAACCGCTCCTTCCCCGTGGGTGTACGACTGCACACGTGGTTCCCCCTGTGGCGGGCGATTTATTAACTCAGTTTCAATATCCTCGTAACACGAGCGCGTCGTCGCTCATCAGTCTCGACATTGTACAACACTATGTGATAGACTATATGTGGGTCCTTTTTCGGGACACCTTGTTCTTTACAAGAGTGCCGCAGTCATCATGCTTTGCCAAAGCGCTTGCGCAACAACATATTGGAAAGCATAGGAACGAGACGTTCAAAACCCAAAGACACCGGACCGGGCGACTTGAAAGGATCGTTCACGCTAGTTTTTCGAAGGCCCTGAAAATGGACTCCTCGGCTCAATGCCTCTTGGAATTCCATCCTTGGTTATCGGACCGCGTGATGGGGCTCAACCACCAGCTGGCAGCCCTCTCGTGCGCTATCGCGGAGGCCGTCGCACTCAATCGCACGCTCGTATTTCCAGAGGCTCTCTGCATCAGCGTGAAGCACGAACTGCGCTGGCACGCCAAGGGCCGCCAGCCGAGCCCTGGCTGCGTGGGCGAGAAGGGTGTGACAGGGTTCAGCGTGCCCACATCGACCCTCATCGACCTCGACGGCATCCGCCGATTGGTGCCGATCGAGCTCCGTCGCCTCGACATCCATCCGCCGCCGCCGGCCTCGCATGACGCAACCAACGTGGACCGCACGTGGACTACGGATCGCATCGCACGCGATCTGCCGTGCTCGCGCGCGCCGTTTGTGCGCCGGCGCGTCTCCGGCTACTGGTTCCGCCCGTGCTCGTACAATCTAGTGCAGTGCGACGCCCTCTCGGCAGTGCTCGATGCTGCGGTCGGTGCGCGTGGTGAGCTCTATCGAAGACGAAGCAGCTGCGGCCTGGCGGTGCACATGCTGCGCTCGGGGCTCTTCTACGCGGCACCGATCCGTGCTGCTGCTGCCGCCGTGCGCCACGCGCTCGGCGGGTGGTACGCGGCAGTGCATGTGCGCCGCTCCGACCGGCTTCGGGTGGGCTATGGCTGCGGCGACGCTGCCACCTGCGCCGAGGCCGCGGCGCTCACAGGGGCGGACGCACTGCTCGCGCGGCTCGGCCTGTGGTATCCGCCCGGCACGCCGCTCTATGTGGGCTCCACCGAGCCGCCAAGCTACTTCGAGCAGCTGCGTCGGAGATATAATCTCACCTTCGCCGAGGACTTAAGCGCGCTGCGAGGTACACCCGTTGCCTCTTGATTGTCTCTTCATTGCCTCTCGATTGCCTCTGGATTGCCTCTGGATGGAATCTGGATTGAATCTGGATTGCAACCAGTTGCCTCTCTATTGCCCGAATCTCTCTTTGATGGTGGCCTCCTCTGTCTTCTGAGTGGCGCTGCACGTGAGCCTGCACAGAGCTGCCCAACAACTACGCGCTGTATGCGGCAGAGACGCTCGTGTTCTTTGGCGCGGCCTCCATGCTCGAGACTTTTGGGTATATGGCTGATTACCTCTGAGTGCCCCCCTAACCAGGTTGTTCGAGACGTTTGGGTACATGGCTGAGTGCCTCTGAGTGCCTCCATCATCAGGTACCACTCCGCCTAGATCTCGCACGCGTGCTTGTACATGGCTGATTGCCTCTGATTGCCTCTGAGTGCCTCCATCATCAGGTACCACTCCGCGTGGATCTCGCACGCGTGCTTCCCGGCTCTGGCGGCTGGCCGCTACTCGGGCTTTGGCGGCGCGCGCGCGAGGGGCGCTTGGAGTTCGGGAGGCGCTGGCGGCAGTGGAGGAGGAGAAGGTGCGGGAGGTCGCAATGGAGGTAGGGGCGTTGCCGTTCGTGGCGATGGAGGTTTGGCTACGGCGCCCATGCCCATGCCCGCTACGGTGCCCATGCTCCACATCTCATGCGCTGACGCGCATGGTGTGGTAGTCAACGATGTCTTCTTCGGGCCAGCATGCGGCGCAAACCCACCATGCGGCATGCAAGGCGGTGGTGAGCAGATGAGTCTTGTGCCCGACAAGCAGACGAATGGCGAGCGCTTCCGAGCGGGCTGCGGCCGACTGCTCGACTTGGGGCAGTTCAGAGGTGGTGGAGGAACGAGAGGGTGCGCGTCTTCGTTGGCTTTGCCAGTTTGAGCTGCGGACTCCCGAAAATCATGGTTTATTTCACAGCGCGAGCGCCAAGTTCACAGCTCACGGTTCCGTGACTTCCGCTTCAATGGAGGAAGCCTCTTCACGCTACCTTGTCTTCCGCGCACCTTCACGCGGCCAGGGCATTGGCACGATGATGAATGGCCTAGCGGCGGTGCTAGTCTTGGCGCAAAAGCACAATCGACAGGCTTGCGTAAAGTGGGCGGCGTTCGAGCTTGCCTTTGATTGGCGACTCGTCTGCCCACCCGCCGAGTCTTACTTTGCCGTCGCCGCCGGATCCACGGCGTTGCTCGATGCGGACGCGGTGCTTGAGCTGTGGAGCTTTGGCGAATCGACGCCACTTCCCACTGCCGAGGAGTTGCTCTCTGGAAATCGCAGCGTCGTGGTCGTCCATGGCGATGGCGGCGGCGGTCTCGTCGACTCGTCTGCGCGTCCGCTTGAGCTTCCGGCGGATCCCAGACTTGAATTATCTCGCTTGTTACCCCCGCCGCCACCCGCCCGCCTCGTCGTTCACTTACGCGTCGGCGATCTTCACGAGCCCAGCCGGCGTGGCCTCTTTGCTGCCGCCGGGATCGCTGCCGCTGCCGTCGACGGCGACGACGATGAGCCCATAGCGATGGCGAAGCGTATAGCGAGGGTGCTACCCGCTGACGCGTACGTGCTCACCGACTCACAGCCGATCCGCGACGTGCTGTGCGGTAGCGCCAAGTGGGCATGCCCTCAGTGGGGCGTCTTGCCGCACAGTGCCGAGCGCTCCGTCTTCGCAGGCGGCGGACAGGGATCACCAGGGGCCGAGCAACGGCGCAGCGAGCGCACGCTCGCGACGTTGCGCACTTGGGCGGACTGGTGGGCTATCAAGAGCGCCACCGAGCACGTGCTCCACACGCCCTCCGCCTTTTCGGAGTCCGCCCTTCGCTTCTCAGCGGCGGAGCCGTGCGTGCTGCGCGATCAGCGCGCGCTGGATGTGTGCAGCGCGCGGAGCAGGAGTGCGGAGGAGAAGCGGGTCGAATTATGAAGTCGTTTCGCAACCTCATTCACACAGAATTCACAGTCAAGTTTGAAATCGTCACCCAATTCACACGGATTTCCCGCCGACGTCGCGGCGGGCATGAGCGAGCCTCTCAAGCGCAACCTCGCCGAGCAGCTCGCGTGGCTCTCGCAGAACCGCGCGGCGGCCGCCGCCTTCGCGCCGCCTACGCCAGGGGCGATGGCGCCAGCTCTAGCCAGTGCTGCCTGCGGGCCGTCCTCCATGGCTCCGGATGTGGCCTTAACCGCCACGATAAGCAAGATTCGTGCCTCGGAGCCCACAAAGTGGGCCTTGGCGCCTGGGCGTTCGCCCGCTGAGCTGTTCGCTCGCTTCGATCCGGTGCCCAAGCTGCCGCCAGCCCAGGCGCCGCCGCCCAAGCCCGAGCGGACCGCGATGGCGGCTGCGCCGGCAGCCCTGGCAGCAGCAGCGCACTACCCTTCAGCTTCAGCGCATCCGGGTTACGGCTCTTGCGGAGTCGGCGCTGCTGGGCCGAGTGCCTGGCCATCGGCGTGTGACACTTGCAGGTGCTGTGCTTCGGGCGGTATGCCACCCTCTGCCGGCGCCGGACCGTCGGCCGCCCCACCCTCGGCGCCACCAGTGCCGTTTCATGCTTCGATGCCCCCGCCGCCGTCCCGGCCGCTGATGGATCCGTCGACACTGGTACGCGGTGTGCCGAGCCAGCCGCCGCTGCATCCACCACAGCTACCGCCACACCACCAAACACAGGAGCCGCCACGAGCACCAGCGCCCGCAGCGCCTCAGCAGCGGCCGCCGGCGTCGCTGAGTCACGAAGAGCTCGCGGAGTTGTGCAATCTGCAAATGATCTTCATGAAGAGCGGCGCCAGCTGGCCCGATGAGGCGAGCCGGGTGCGCCATGACGCCCTGAGTGCCCGCCACACTTGTGCGGCGGCTGCGCCGTCGCTACAGGCGTCCATGGCGCACCCGGCTACAGGCGGCGGCGTTGGTGGCGTTGGTGGCGGCGCAGGCTGGGCAGGCGCGGGGGCGGGTCCGCCATCGGGGGCGGCGTACGCGCCGCCGACGCCAGGAGCCTCAGCTGGCTATGCGAGCACGCACCCGCCTTTCGGACCCAGCTATGCCGGCGGCTTTTCCGGCGGCGATGGGGCGTACGGTGGCGGCGGCGGCGGCGGTGCATACGGCGGCGGTGCTTACGGCGGCAGCGCGTACAGTGGTGGGGGATACGGTGGAGGTGGTGGCGGCGCAGGGCCAAGCGGTTTCGGCTTTGACAGCGGCGGCGGCAGTGGCTACGGTGGCGGCGGTGGCGGCGGCGGCGGCGGCGGCGTCGGTGCCTACGGCGGCGGCGGCGGCAGCGGCTACGGCGGCGGCAGCAGCGGGTACGGCGGCGGCGGCAGTGGCTACGGCGGTGCACCGTGCCACAACTGCGGCCAGGAGGGCCACTGGGCTCGTGACTGTCCCAACCGCGGCGGCGGTGGCGGCTTCGGCGGTGGCGGCGGCGGCCTCGGAGGCGGCGGCGAGTGGGGGGGCGGCCGTGGCGGTTATGAACCCGCACCGCATGTGCCACTGGCGATGCCGCACGCGCCGCCTGCCGCTGCGGCGACCTTGGCAGGTCAGCAGGACGTGGCGGCCGTCACGAGCGCAGCGGTGCAGCAGTGGAACCACGACCGCTTCCCGTGGACTGCCGAGCTCGATCGCGCACTGCTCCGAATTTTCGGCTATCGCGAGTTTCGATCGCACCAGCGTGGCGTCATCAACGCGACCATGTCGGGTCGTGACGTCTTCGTGATCATGCCCACCGGTGGCGGCAAGTCCCTATGCTATCAGCTGCCTGCCATCGTCGACCAGGGCGTCACAGTCGTCATCTGCCCGCTCGTCTCGCTCATCACCGATCAGGTGCGAAGCCGATTCCTCCGACCCTTCCTCCGACAATGCCTCCGAAGCCCGAGACAATCCCTGAGCCCATCCATGGAGAGCCCCCCCTCCTCCCTGAGCCCCCCTCCTCCCTGAGCCCCCCTCCTCCCCGAGACGATCCACGGACGATCCCTGCCCCC
>Ga0210245_102667_pt1 | contig 10176 bp, 9 predicted proteins | sample ChrtobMetaP3_4mM_FD_155450 | JGI IMG/M metagenome (GOLD analysis project Ga0210245, IMG submission 155450) | Chrysochromulina tobin associated microbial communities from unialgal haptophyte culture, Seattle, Washington, United States - P3_4mM | ecosystem: Host-associated > Algae > Haptophytes >...
ACGGGGGCGTCGTCGGCGGTTACGGGGGCGTCGGCGTTGGTTACGGGGGCGTCGGCGTTGGTTACGGGGGCGATGACCTCTGCTGGTTGAACGAGTCGTGGGCGGTACAGTGCGGGCGCCGTGGCGGGCGCGCCCTCGAGCGAGCGGACCGAGTGCCCGATACGACGCGAGCTCGGCGGGAAGGGATCGGGTAGCACGCCATCCGGTCGGAGGGCCTCGGCTTTCCACAGCATGGTCTTGGGCTGCTCCTCACCCTCCAGTTGCCAAATATGGTCCCACAGCGCGTCGTTGGGCTGATCCTCACGCTCCAGTTGCCCAATATGCGCAAACTGGTCCTCGAGCTCGTGATTGCGCTGCTTGAGCTCCTTGAGCTCGCTGAGCGCGTCGGCGAGCTGAGAGGAGCAGATGACAAAGCTCATTAGAGTGGCACACCGTGGCAATCAAAGGCCGTCAAATGGGTCGTGATGACGAAGCTCATCAGTGGCAATCAATGGCAATCAATGGCAATCAATGGCAATCCCCTCACCTTCGAGGCGAGTTCATCCGCCGGGCCCGGCGACGAGAGGCGCAGAATGTCTCCCACCTCCGGCACGGGCGGCGGTGCAGGGACGTTGATGCCATAGCGCTCAGCCGCGCACTCGTCGAACGCCTCGCAGAGGACCCGACGCATAGGGGAGTCGACGCACCTGATGAGGGAGGCAATCAGAGGCTCATCAGGGCTCATCAGAGCTCATCAGGGGCACTCAGCACCCATCGGGGAGTCGACGCACCTGATGAGGGAGGCAATCAGAGGCTCATCAGGGCTCATTATGGCTCATCAGGGGCACTCAGCACCCGACGCATCGGGGAGTCGACGCACTCATCCGTGAAGTTCGCAATCCATCGCAATCAATCGCAATCAAGTCGACGCACTCATCCGTGAAGTTCGCGCCCACGACGGCGCCGTCCGCTGCGGACACATTCTGCGCGAAGCACGCGCCGGCCGAGACGAAGCTCGCGTTCGCCGTTGAAAGCATCAGGAGGACGCGGCGGTTGGACGCGTCCGAATCGCCTGAGACGCGCGCATACTGCCCCTGCGCGCTCGAACTGAAGCTCCAGTTGAGCGCATTCTGAGGATCGTCGAGACCATACCTGCCAAATTTGGGAGACGCGATGGCGGCGTGGTGAGCACGGGCGGTGCGTGCAAAATCAGAGGCACTCCAGCATGCAATCAGAGGCCATCAGAGGCCATCAGGCGTACCTCCACTTTTCCTCGCGCTGCTTGCCCATCTGAACGTGTCCCTCAAGCGACCACGAGGCGCCCACGACGGCGCTGCTCGAGTTGAGTAGCTCGCGACTACCGATGAGGTACGAGTACCTGATGGGGGAGGCAATCAGTGCTCATCAGTGGTTTCGTCAGTGCTCATCAGGGGCCCTCAGCTCCCGACTACCGATGAGGTACGAGGCAGGTGAGAGGCAATCAGCGGCCATCAGAGGCCATCAGGGGCCATCAGAGGCCATCAGAGGTCATCAGAGGCCATCAGCGGCGCATCAGAATATGTATCGGGAGAGGCTGCGCGTGGTCGCCTCTGATGACGAAGCTCATTAGAGGCCATCAAAGGCAATCAAAGGCCTTTTCAGGTATGGGTATACCGGGAGAGGCTGCGCGTGGTCGCCTCGATGATGCCCGGGACGGCGCGTAACGACTCGAGCCACACGCCTCCCTTGCCATCGGCGTCGAAGGGCAGGTGCGCGACGGTGGTGTTGATGACGGAGCTCATCAGACCGATCGTGTCGGAGAAGCCGAGCGTCTCGTTGACGATGGAGTTGTTGATGGAGGCCTGCAGCACGCCGCGGATGGAGTGGCGGCGCACCTGCATGCAATGAGGGAGGCAATTAGGGAGGCCATCAGAGACCATCAAAGAGGCCATCAGAGGCCATCAGGGAGGCACGGATTGAGTGGCGGCGCACCTGCAGGATGATGAGGGAGGCAATCAAGGGAGCTCAAGGGAGATCGCACCTGCAGGATGATGAGGGAGGCAATCAAGGGAGCTCAAGGGAGATCGCACCTGCAGGATGATGAGGGAGGCAATCAAGGGAGCTCAAGGGAGATCGCACCTGCAGGATGATGAGGGAGGCAATCAGAGACAATCAAGGGAGATCGCACCTGCAGGATGATGCCCACGACCATGTTGCTCGACACTTGACGTTTGGGTTTCGACTTGCCTAATTTTGGCGGCTCGGACGCCGACGCGGACACCCTGTGGGGTTTGCGAGATGCCTTCGGCGAGATCTCCTTCGACGAGATCTCATCAGGGGCGGTGATGGCGAAGGAGACTCCTGACGAAACGCGAGCGGCGTCCTCCGACCGTATGATGAGGGCAGGAGCGACGGACGCGAACGAGATGCCGTCGGGCAGGTCGACGGTCGAGTTGAGTCCGTCTTCGAACGAGTCGACGGAGGTGCCGTAGATGCCCGGCAGCTCCGACGTTGAGTTGATCGGTGTGGGCTCGCCCTCGAGACTGGGCGCAAGGGGGGGGAGAAGGGGGGGGAGAAGGGGGAGGCGCCGTGATGAGCACTTGCATGCTGGGCGGTCGACCTATCGGTCGCAGCGCCGTGCTGAGCACTTGCATGCGCGCGCACCTCAGAGGGTCTTCGGACTGCCAGTCGGCGTCTTCGCCCTCGGCGTCGGTGGCCTCCTCCTCCGCCTCTTCCGCTTCGTCAGGCCCAGGGGCAGCATCGGCACCCTCGCGCTCGATCCAAATCTCGCCCTCAATCTCGAAGCTCGAGCCGCCAGAGCTGAGCACGCTTAACGAAACCGAGTCGCCCTCCAACGGCTCGACCTGTGGGGAAGTGGGGATAGCGCCGTGGTGAGCACGCTTAACGAAACCGAGTCGCCGTCCAACGGCTCGGCCTGCAAGTGCTCATCACGGCGCACCGAGTCGCCTTCCAACGGCTCGACCTGCGCGCTCGTGCTCACGGCAACGCGTTCCGCCTTGACCAGCCGGCCGTGACGCGCGAGTCCATCGGGAGCGTGCCAGAGCCGTAGCACCGGATCCACGTACCTGTGGGGAAGTGGAGCGGGCGCCGTGGTGAGCACGTGCATGCCATCGGGAGCGTGCCAGAGCGCCGTAGCACTGGGTGGGTCAACGTACCACGTGCCGCTTGCCTGGCTGATGAGAGAGGCAATCAGCATGCAATCAGTTGGGTCCACGTACCAGGTGCCGCTTGCCTGGCTGCCCGGCGCCGGCGCGATGCGCACCTGTGGGGAAAAGGAGCGGGCGGCGCCGTGGTGAGCGCGTGCATGCGAGGCTCGAGGCGCCGTGGTGAGCACTTGCATGCGGTGCGCACCACGATCGAGTGCGGCAGGCCGTCGTCCATCACGCCCACAAAGGGGGTCAAGTCGAAGCTCAGAGGAGGTATGTTGAGCGAGTGCAGCCCCACGATGGGGCGCCAGAGGACCGGGTTGATGCCGCCCGAATAGATGACCGGGAATGGAAAGGCGGCGCCTGCAAAGATCCCGTCGACGAGCACCTGCGAGATGATGAGGGAGGCCATCAGGGGGGGTCATCAGGTGCAATCAGAGGCCATCAGTGAGGCAATTAAGGAGGTCCTCAGGAGCAATCAGAGGCCATCAGGGAGTAGCGCCCGATCTCGTGGTGATCTCGCGGTGATCTCGCGGCAGGAGATTTCCGCCGCGCACGTCCGTGCCGCCGCGCGCGTCATCAAGGGCAATCAAGGGAGATCGCACCTCGATCTCGCGGTAGGAGCCGCCGCCGCACACGCCCGGTCCGCCGAGCGAATCGGGCACGTTCGAGTACCTGTGGGGAAGAGGAGCGGGCGTCGTGGTGAGCACTTGCATGCCCGGTCCGCCGAGCGAATCGGGCACGTTCGAGTACCTGTGGGGAAGAGGAGCGGGCGTCGTGGTGAGCACTTGCATGCCCGGTCCGCCGAGCGAATCGGGCACGTTCGAGTACCTGTGGGGAAGTGGGAGGAGCGTCGTGGTGAGCACTTGCATGCGAGGGGCAGGCCCATATTAGGTTCGAGGCGCCGTCGAGTTAGCCCGTAAGCAATCAGAGGCAATCGGAGGAGGCAATCAGAGGCAATCAGAGGCAATCAGCGAGCGTCGTACCAGAACTCCTCGCAGCCGTGGGCAGAGGCATACACGTCGAGCACGGCGCGCACGGCGGTGCGCTCGGCGATCGTCACGCTCTGCAAGCGAAGGCAGAGGGAAGGCAGAGGTCAAGCAGAGGGAAAAGCAGAGGGAAGGCAGGTGCGATCTCACCGTGCTCATATTGGGAGCGGTCGCGCTGATGAGGGAGGCAATCAGCAGGCAATCAGGTGCGATCTCACCGTGCTCATATTGGGAGCGGCCGCGGTCGCGATCCCGAGCCTCTCCCATGGCGTCCGCTCATCACGGCGCGGCTCCTCACGGCGCTCCGGTGGCGTCACGGCCGCGCTGCTGGCGGCGGCGCTGCTCAGCGCGGCGCTGCTCAGCACGGCGCTGCTCAGCACGAGGGGCACGATTTGGTCTGCGGGTGGGAGCTTCGCCAGTCAGATGCAATCAGATGCAATCAGATGCAATCAGACGCAATCAGATGCAATCAGCGAGATTCGTACCTGCGGGTGGGAGCTCCGCCAGTCAGATGCAATCAGATGCAATCAGATGCAATCAGAGGCCATCAGACGCAATCAGAGGCAATCAGCGAGATTCGTACCTGCGGGTGGGAGCTCCGCCAGTCAGATGCAATCAGATGCAATCAGAGGCCATCAGACGCAATCAGATGCAATCAGCGAGATTCGTACCTGCGGGTGGGAGCTCCGCCAACGCCGCGATCGCCACGTCGACGAGCCGCGGGGGCGCCGTCGTGAGCACGGCGGGCCTCGGAGGGTCTGTGGGGACCTCCGGCGGCGGCGCGGTGGGGGCGGGCGTCGGGGCGGGCGCGGCCTCCCCCTCCTCGGAGGCGTCGTCGTGGGCGTCCTCGTCCTCGTCCTCGTCGTCGGCGTCGTCGTGGGCGCCGCTGAGGCCCGCTTCGTCATTGGCCGTTTCGTCCACCGGCAGCGGCTGCGGTGAGGGCGTGGGGGCGGACGGCTCTGGCGGCGGCTGCGCGAGCGAGGTTGAGACGAAGGTGAGCGACGCGCTGACCGAGATGTTCCCCGTGTAGTTCGCGTTGACGATGTTCGGTATGCTCATCTCCACTGTGGCTGCCTCGCGGAAGAGCGCCTGGTAGTGGCGGAGCGAGCGTGCGATGTGCCAGCGCACGGCGGCGCGCGCGTGCCCACTCTCATCGTACCCTGTTGGCTCGGGCGTCGTCGTGCGCAGCAGCTCGACGCCGCCTAGCCAGAGGGCGCCCACGCGGTCGTACTGGACGCCCGCGACCTCGCCGTGAAAGTCGAGCTGTACGCTCGTCCAGGGCGGTGGGCAGCCAGCGGGCGGCTCGTAGCTCGTACTCTCGACCTGGCGCCAGGCGTTGAAGGTGACGTTGCCGAAGAGCGTCACACTGCAGGGCACGCCGCCGAGTGCCGCCTCGCCCGCGAAGGAGGCCGTGGAGTCGCTGCTGCTGCTACTGGCATCGCTGCTCGCGAGCGTCGGGCCCGTGCTGATGGGGTAGGCGTAGTCGGGGAACGTGACCACGCCCGGGTAGTCGGCCTCCGTCGGTGGGTACCTCAAATCGTGCAATGTGTGCCTCAACTCGTGCATTGAGGCTGCGGATGACAACGAGGAAGGCACCAAAGAGGAAGGGACCATTTCTTCGGGATTGCCAAATTAGGTTGCGAAATTAGGGCGTTCGGCACTCGATCGGCCGGGGTAGTGCCGGGGTTAAGCTTTCACGGCACGCAGTCTGACATAGTTTACATTCCTGTTGTTGATCAAAAAATTGGCGCCCAGTGCAGCGCGCGACGTTGTTTCTCTCTGTGCTCGACCGCACGCGTCCTTTTGCTGCTGCTCTCTTGGCCGCCGCCAACCCTGGTCGCTCGGCCGAAGGCACCATGAACTGGAATGCCAAGGATTACAATGAGATCTCGCTGAACTGCATCTGGAGCGAGCATGTGCGTGCCGCGCCTTTTCGTGCAGTGCAATGCACGCCCAGCCGCCGTCTCTTCTTTGCACCCAGGGAGAACCGTCCGCCCTGTCGGAACGCCAGGGCTGAGCGCGCGCGTGTGCGTGTGCTGCGTCCCGCCTCAGGTGGAGAAGGAGGCGAAGCAGATTCGAAAGGGTATCAAGACGACGTACACGTGCAATCCGTGCTCGTCGCTCGAGCTGAACAACGGCCTTGGCAGTCGCCGTACGCAGCGCAAAGCCCTAACGCAACGCAAGGCGCCGCCACCCCCGGCGCGCGACGACAGAGGCGCACGCGCCCTCGTCGCGCGCCTGCTGCTGCTGCTGCTTGCTGCTCTCTCTCTCTCTCTCACTCACTCTCTCACTCTCACTCTCTCTTCGGCTGGCTCGCTTGCGTCGCAGAGATTCGATTGACCGAGAAGGTGGGCTACTCGGTAGGTCTCGATCCCATCGAGATTGGCGACGACCCCGACGTCCAGAGGGTCGTCAAGGGCTTGCTGGATGCATCGCGCCTGCCGCAGGAAAAGTACCAGGAGCCAGCCACCTCAGCACAGGAGGTCGGATGGTTCCACGAGCCGCTCGTCGTAGCCAACCCGCGGTTCGTGCATAAGATCCATTGATGACCTCTGATGACCTCTGATGACCTCTGATGATCTCTGATGACGTCTGATTGCCTCCCTCATCAGGTTCGTGCATAAGATCCACCAGGGCGAGGTGATGACCTTCCTTGCATGCAAGTGCTCACCACGGCGCCCGCGCCTCTGCCCCACAGGTTCGTGCATAAGATCCACCAGGGCGAGGTGACCAAATTCGCCGAAGTCTACACCAAAAAGATGGCCGGTGCGCACATGTTTCATGGCTCGAGCGGCAAGTACCTCAAGTTTTAGAGAGCTGAGCAGCAGCAGAGATGAGAGCGTCGACGCGCCCCGGACCGCCGGAAGAAGGAGCGGGGCGCAGAACACGTGCACACGGAAAAGGCGAGCGGTGTTGATGTGCATGTGGTGCTCCGCGTTTACGTTTTCAAGACTCTCGAACAAGACTCTTCAAAAGTCACGAGCCGCCGGGAGAGCCAGAGCGCCTCGCGAGCCGGCTCGAGGAGTCAGAAACAAGCGAGAGACGGAAGACGCGCGGAACCGCTCGATGCTCCGCTCGAACCGCGCGCGCCCGTCGATAAGAGCAAGAAAGAGCAAGGTGAGCAACCCTGATCCGCGTGTCGCAAGGCGTGTCGCGCCCCCTGGGCGTCCGGTCCCGCGCCGGGTTGGCGCCCTCCGCCCGCTCCCACGGACGGCGTCCGGGCGAGCGCCGCCCCCGCCCGCCGCCGGGTCCGCCCCGGGTCCGCCGGGTCCAGCCGGGCAGCAGAGCGAGACTGCGCCGACCTCCGACCTGCGACGACGGATGTTCGAGACGGCGATGGCCACGGGCCTTGACTTGACAACCGAACGGAATTAAACGGAAGCCTATCGAATGTGCTCCGGAGGCCAGTAGGGGTGGCAAGCAAGCAAGCAAGCTAGTTAGTCGAAACAACACAAGTACCTAAACGAGCGTAATCGAGAACCCCTGTAACCAGCGTTGCTTGCTTGCTTGCTTGCTTGTAGGGGTGGAAGGGACTTGACTTGTCTTGACTTGCCCGACTCACGCTCTCACGGCACAACCGACCGACCCCCTGTGCGAAACGCCGCGTCGGATACATTTAGGATGCGCGCCGCACGCGACGTGCAGGCGCGGAACGCGTACGTCGACCAGCACTGCGATAGGCTCGAGGCGGCTCTCGGCGCCGCCATCAATGCGCTGGCCGACGCGCGGCCGGAATGGCCGCTCACCTATCTGGGGCGCTGGCTGCTCGAGGAGGGGGCCAAAGAGGGCGAGACGCCGCCGGTTGGCGAGGTCGATGCCCGGTCCGAGGTGCCCGAAGCGCACCGGCCGCTTCAAAAGAGGGCGGCCGAGGCGCTGGGCCCCATCAAGCCGGCGGCGGCCACGGAAGGCGACGACAAGCACGCGGTCAAGCTGCTCGAGCAGGGGGGCAAGCAGGGCGAGATCACGCCGCAACCAGTCAACGCGCACCCTGACGCTGCTGCCTCGCTCGGCCTTTTCTCACCGACGACGGCCATCATCAACGGAAAGCCCGTGTACATGCACGCGACGAAGCCGAATGTCATGCTTCGTTCCATGCCCAACGGCGACTGGTGCATTGGGATGAAGTCGGAGCTCGAGGCCCAGTCCGAGGTGCCCGAAGCGCTCCGGCCGCTTCGAGAGAAGGCGGCCACGGCGCTGGGCCCCATCAAGCCGGCGGCGGCCACCGAAGGCGCCGAGCACGACGCCGCCCATGGCGGCGATCACGCGGCCAAGCTGCCCGAGGCGCTCAATACCTTTAAGCCACTGGCCAAGACCAAAGCCATCGAGGACGCGTGCCGCTGTCTGCACGACCTCGAGCTGAACGTGGCGCGCGACCCAGACTCCAAGGAGGCCGTCGACGCGCTGCGTGCGCAGCTCGTCGTGGTGGATCAGGTGATGGCCACCGAGATTAAAATGCGCACCGAGGGCGTGAGCGACGAGGCGGCGAAGGCGATGGTCGAGGAGTGCGAGAAGGCGATCACCGCGGGCAACAAGGACTTCCAGCGGGTGTACGACAATGTGTTCAATGTGATCAAGAGCGGCGACGCGGACAGCATGGCCAAGTACAAAGCGGCGGTCGTGGCGCTCGACGCCGCGATCGAGAAGCCCGCCGTCGCCGAGCAGCGCGACGAGGCGGGCGTTGCGGCCGTGCTCTTTGCCGACGCGGCGCGCACGAAGTCGTCGTTCGACGTGGTCGTGCGCGAGCTGGCGGCCGCGACGGGAGCGAGGCTCGAGCTCGCGGTGCTCAGCGCGAAGGAGGACACTGGCGCGTCCGACGGCGGCGGGGCCGGTCAGGGGGAAGAACGCAAGGCCAAGACGGGCCTCAAGAAGACGAGCCGCGTGGTCGAGAAGAGCGCGCTCCGGCCGGGCGAGGGGCGCGGCCGGAGCAAGTGGGTGTGCGACGTGGTGCGCGCGATGCTCGTGGCGACCAGCATGTCGGCGGTCGGGTCGATTGTGAGGGGGCTGTTGGCGCTGCACGAGGCCGGGGCGCTAAGGGTCGTGCGCATCAAGGACCGCTTCGCCCAGCCGTCGGCTGGCGGCTGGCGCGACCTGATGGTCAACTTTGTCATCGTCGGCGACCCGACGCGGCACGTGTGCGAGGTGCAGGTGGTGCACGAGATGATGCTGACCGCGCGCAAGGGGCTGCCCGGCCACGCCATCTACGGCATCGTGCGCAGCGCGATGGAGCTCATCGAATCGTGCGGGCGCGAGCGCGAGCTGCGCCGGGAGGCGGTGCGGAGCATGGTGGCGGCGGGGGCGACGGACGTGGAGCTCATCGGGGCGTCTGAGGACGCGTGGATCCTGGAGGATCCCGAGTGGGTGGCGGGGGTGGAGGGCGGCCGGGACGGGCTCGGCAGGGCGCTCACGGCGGACAAGGAGGAGGGGCGCGTGGGCGGGCTGGATCTGCGCATGAAGTGGAAGGGGAAGGCGCTGCCGGCGTCTGTGGCGAGGTTGACGGCGCTGCGATGGCTTAAGATGCAAGAGTGCACGTCGCTCAAGTCGGTCGCGGACCTCCCCGCGTCGGTGACGCAGATTGGTGTGAGCGCCTTTTTCGGCTGCGCCTCGCTCGCGTCGATCACGCTCCCCGAATCGGTGACGCAGATTGGTGAGCGCGCCTTTCAGGGCTGCGCCTCGCTCGCGTCGATCACGTTCCCCGCGTCGGTGACGCAGATTGGTGGGTACGCCTTTACCGGCTGCGCCTCGCTCGCGTCGATCACGCTCCCCGAGTCGGTGACGCAGATTGGTGATGACGCCTTTTACGGCTGCGCCTCGCTCGCGTCGATCACGCTCCCCGAGTCGGTGACGCAGATTGGTGGGGGCGCCTTTCAGAACTGCACCTCCCTCTTTTCTATTACGATCCCATCATCGACCGTCGTCGACCCGGGGACCTTCGACGAGCACACTCAAGTCACCCGCGCATAGGCCGGCTCTGGAGCGCGCTGCGCGGAAGACCAGCAGGCCCCACATCTCTCTCTGGCGTGTGCCCGCCGCGCGCCGTGCGATGCCCCGGAGGCGTCAGCCGC
>Ga0210245_102675_pt1 | contig 10151 bp, 9 predicted proteins | sample ChrtobMetaP3_4mM_FD_155450 | JGI IMG/M metagenome (GOLD analysis project Ga0210245, IMG submission 155450) | Chrysochromulina tobin associated microbial communities from unialgal haptophyte culture, Seattle, Washington, United States - P3_4mM | ecosystem: Host-associated > Algae > Haptophytes >...
TCGCCCTTTCTTTGGTTCCTTTCTTTCGGCGACGCGAAAGAAAGGGACTCGCACGCCGGGCGACTCCCGGCTCCTGCCCTGAACAAAGGCACGCGGTAACCACCGCCAAACCAGGCTTCGACAAGCTCAGCCCGAACGGGTTGGAGCAGTGCTCAGGCTTCGTCAACCTCAGCTCGAACGGACACGGGCACTGCGCAGGCTTCGACAGCACAGCCCAAACGGTTAACGGCAAGTGACAGAGCTTCGACAAGTCTCCTCAGGAAGACCTGCACTGCGCTCCCCCCAAAGCCACCCATCCAACCCCTAAAAAGCTATGAAATAAATAGCATAAAGAGTCAATAAAACAAGCCCTGAAGGCTTATTTGACTGAAAAATCAAGCCGCGACGACCACCCCATCCCGCTCATCCGCCGCAAACTCTGCCAACCCCTGCAACTCCTCATAAATCGGCGCAAAGTCCGCCGCCGTCATGTCAAACAGCTGCTCAAAACTGTCGATCACAAAATACGTCTGCTGGTACGTATCAATCTTGTAGCGCGTGCGCATGGTGCGCGCCAGCGCCAGCGGAATCCGCTGCGGCTCGGGGCTTTGCACGGCGTAGGCCAGTTCGCCCGCTGAACTCAAAATACCCGCCCCATACGCCCGCAGCCCGCCCGCCTCGCGGATCAGGCCGAACTCTATGGTGTACCAGTACAGCCGGCTGAGCATCTCGCAGGCGCCCAGGCCCTGGGCCTTCAGGCCGCCCTGGCCGTAGCGCTGCACGTAGTCAGCAAACACCGGGTTGAACAGCAGCGGCACATGGCCGAACAGGTCGTGAAAGATGTCGGGTTCGACGATGTAGTCGAACTCCTCGGGCTTTCGGATCCAGTCCGTCACCGGGAATTGGCGGTTGGCCAGCAGGGTGAAGAACGGCACCTCGGGGATCAGCCCCGGCACGCCCACCAGCTCCCAGCCGGTGGCCTTGTGCAGGCGCTCGTTCACCTCTTCAAAGCGCGGAATCCGGTCGCTCGCGCCCAGCGAGGGCAGGGCGGCGATGAACGCCTCGCTGGCCAGCCCGGGCAGCAGTGCGCGCTGGCGTTCGTACAGGCGGCGGTAGGTGTCGTGGTCGGCCTCGGTGTAGGCGGCAAAGTTCTGGGCACAGGTGTAGTCGGCCTGGGCGCGGCTGTAGTCGCCGCGGGGCGGGCGCTCGCTGGCGCCATACACGACAGGTTTGACAACCGGTTCGGTGACCATGGCGTCTGCTCCGCTTACTTCTTGGTGTCGAGCACGCCGCGGGCGATCTGGTCGCGCTCCAGCGATTCGAACAGCGCCTTGAAGTTGCCTTCGCCAAAGCCGTCGCGGTAGTCGCCCTTGCGCTGGATGAATTCAAAGAACACAGGGCCCAGCATGGGCGTCGAGAAGATCTGCAGCAGCAGGCGGGGCGTGCCGTCGGCCGTGGTGCCATCGAGCAGAATGCCGCGCGACTGCAGTTCGGCCACCGGCTGGCCGTGGCCGGGCAGGCGGGTTTCGAGCATCTGGTAGTAGATGTCGTTGGGCGCCGGGGCGGTGGGCACACCGGCCAGGCCCAGCTTGTCCACGGTGGCCAGGATGTCGTCGCAGATCAGCGCGATGTGCTGGATGCCTTCGCCGTTGAACTGCATCAAAAATTCTTCGATCTGCCCGCCGCCCTGCTTGGACTCTTCGTTCAGCGGGATGCGGATCTTGCCGTCGGGTGCCGTCATGGCCTTCGATGTAAGGCCCGTGTATTCGCCCTGGATGTCGAAGTAGCGGATCTCGCGGAAACCGAAAAGCTTTTCATAAAAGCCAGCCCAGAAGCCCATGCGGCCGCGGTACACGTTGTGCGTGAGGTGGTCGATTTCGTTGAGGCCGTGGCCCGCGGGGCGGCGGTCCACGCCCTCGATGAATTCAAAGTCGATGTCGTAGATCGACTTGCCGTCTTCAAACCGGTCGATCAGGTACAGCGGCGCGCCGCCAATGCCCTTGATGGCGGGCAGGCGCAGTTCCATGGGGCCGGTGGGGATCTCGATGGGCTGGGCGCCCAGCTCCAGCGCGCGCTTGTAGGCCTTGTGCGCATCCTTCACGCGAAACGCCAGGCCGCAGGCCGAGGGGCCGTGCTCGGCGCCAAAGTAGGCCGCCTGGCTGTGGGGCTCGCGGTTGATGATGAAGTTGATGCCGTTCTGGCGGTACAGCACCACGTCCTTGGAGCGGTGGCGGGCCACCAGCGTGAAGCCGAGCTTTTCGAACACGTTTTCCAGCACGCCCGGCGTGGGCGAGGTGAATTCGACGAACTCGAACCCCATCAGGCCCATGGGGTTGTCCCAGGCTTCGATCTGGGCGGCGGCTTGTTGCGGCAGGGCGGCGGTCATGGGGTTGTCTCCGGCATTCGTGATGGATGGATGAATGCCTCGGACTTTAGGCGCGGCATGCCTCATGTTTTGGGCGAAATCAAGAGCCTTTGGCGTGCGATTTGCAGGATTTTTGCGAATCGTCAATCGCCGGCGCAAATCCCGCGCGCTGCGCAGCGGCAGCCACGCAATGGGTGGGCGCTGCAGTCAGGAGCCGGCCTGCGTGCGCCGCAGGGCCAGCGCAGCATCCACGCGCTGCTGCTCTTCGCTGGAAAACAGCTGGTGGCGCAGTTGCTCGAGCGCCGCGCCCTCGCCCTGGGCGGCGCGGGCCTGGCTGTACTGGTCCAGGCGCTGCTGCCAGTGGCGTTCTTCGCGGTCGAGCTGGGCCATGGCTTGCGCGGCTGTTTCGCCGTACTGGGCGGCGCGGGTGGCGTGGCGCGTGGGGTCGTCGGTGTTCTGGGCGTTGAACGCGGCGGTCTGTGCGGCGGCGTCCAGGTGGGCCGTGGCGGCGCTGCGCTCGGCCCGGCGGTCTGCGGGCAACTCGGCTTCGGCATCGCGCAGGGCTTTGGCCCGCTGCTCGGGCGTAAGGGCGGTGTTGCGCGCTATCTCCAGCCGGGCCAGCGTGTAGCGGTCCAGGTCGGCCTCGCGGGCAAACAGTGCGTCGTACTCGTCGCCATCAAAGAATTGCTGGCGCACCTTGTGGCGCGCCTCCAGTGCTTCGCGCAGTGCGCCGGGGTCGGTGGTGGCATCTTTGGGGGCGCGCAGCTGTCCCAGGGCCACGCGGTAGTCCACATAGCGGCCCGCAAGCGCCAATGCGCGCGGCACCAGGTCGGCCGGGAAATGCTTTCCGGCCAGCGCCGCCAGCCGTGCCTTGAGTGTGGCCGGATCGGTCACGTCGCCAGCCTGCGCTTCCATCAAAAGCGCTTCCAGCGTGTGGCGCAGGCCGTGCACCAGCAGGGGGTCGGTGGCCTGGCCGGGGCTGGCACCGCGGCGCGCAGCAAAAAAGCTGTCTTCCATGGGCCGCCTTGGCGCCGCGTTGTCGCCCGCCGCCCCGGACATGGCCGAAGACGCCCCCGCGGGCAGGCTACCCGCACCCGCACCGGCGGGTTCGCGCAGGCCCAGCCACCAGGCCAGGCCGGCTGCGGCCGCCGCCAGCGCCATGCCGGCGGCGAGGGTGCGGGTGCTGGCCATCGCTTACAGGCCCTGCGCCTTCAGGCGGTTGGCGTGCTGGCGGTACAGCGTGACCGGGTCGGTGGTCGCGCAGGCCCAGCAGCTGGTTGACTTCGTCCAGGTGGTTCTGGCGGTAGTCGCCCAGGTGCCGGCCAAGGCGCGAGGAGCAGGCCGATACCAGGCCGTCATTGGCTTCGCCAAATACCAGGCTCATCACGCTGAGCAGGCCGTCGCTGGCGTCCAGCACGTTGGTCAGGGGCAGGGTGCCCGTCCACGAGTAGTAGCGCACGCCGTTGACCACCTCGGCACCGTTGCCGCAGCCCGATGTGGGAACGCCCTGCGGAAAGCGTGTGTTGAACTTGGCCGAGCCCGCGGTGGTGAGCGAATCCAGTGCTGCGGTGGGCATCTGGGGCAGGCCGCTGCCGCCCGAGGTGAGGTTGATCAGGCCGACCAGCGCCTTGGCAGCGGCATTCGCCACGGCTTCAGACACCGAACCGGCAGGTGCCACACCGCGCAGGATGTCGGCCACGCGCGATCCGCGGTTGACGCCGCCGATCGACGTGACCGATGCCACCAGCTGGGGCGCCACGCCCGCCACGTAGCGGGTGGTGGGGCCGCCATGCGAATGGCCCACCAGGTTGACCTTTTGCGCGCCGGTGATGGCCAGGATGGTCTTGACCTGGGACAGCAGCTGCTCGCCGCGCACCTCGGTGCTGTTGGCGGCCGATACCTGCGCCACGTACACGCGGGCTCCGCCCTGGCGCAACGAATCCGGAATACCGTAGAAGTAGTCGATGCCCAGCGCCGAGTCAAAGCCGAAAAGGCCATGCACCAGCACGATGGGGTAGCGCGTCTGGGTGTAGCCGGTTTGGGCATGGGCGCTGGCCCCCAGCAGCAAAAGCCCGGCGGTGGCGGCCAGGGCAAGGCGCCGCAGGAAGCGGCTCAGAAATCCGGTCATGTCGTTGTCTCCGTTGGTATGGGTTTTATGCTCGCAAAAACGAACGACCGTGCGTTTTTGCGAGCACTATTTTTTCTGCGGAGGCAGCGCTGTCACCATCAGGACATACCCGGGCATGCTGCGCGGCGGGCGTAGCGTTTCCCATAATTCGTAATATCCTGCGCCATGCAACCGATCAACGCACTCGACAAGCTGGACAAGGCCATCCTGCGCCGCCTACAGGACAACGGCCGTGAAACCTATGACGTGATCGGGGAGCAGGTGGGCCTGTCGCCCAGTGCCGTGCTGCGCCGCGTCAAGCGGCTGGAAGAGGCCGGCATCATCAGCCGCTATGTGGCCCTGGTGCCCCCCGAGGCGGTGGGCCTGGGCCTCACGGCCTACCTGAATGTGCGGCTCGAAAAGCACACAGAAAGCCACAAGCGCAACCCCATGGACCTGTTTCGCGCCAGCGTGCAGACCTGGCCGGAGGTGGTGGAATGCGCGTCCCTTACGGGCGAAATGGACTACCTGCTGCGCGTGGTGGTGGCCGACATGGCGCACTACAGCCGCTTCATCATGGACACGCTGCTCAAGCACCCCAGCGTGCAGGACTGCAAGACCAGCTTTGTGCTCGACCGCGTGAAGGCCACCACGGCGGTGCCGGTGTAGTCCGGGCGGCCGCACCCACCGCTGCGCCCGTCGCCTGCTTCCGGGGGCCGTGTGCCGTCGCATCGGCAACAGGGTTGCCGCGGCGCAGGGTTGATCTGCCGGTCTCCGGGCGATACCCTGCGCTTTCACGGCCCGCATATCCCTGCCAACCCGGCCCGTCGGCGCGGCATGCGGTAGGTAGAACTACTTGATGTGCTTCGCTTTTCATAGCGCAAAACCCATGCCCAACCTGCCCAGAGGTCGATTTATGCCCCAATGGAGCCTCCCCACTAAATTGTTGCAGTGCAGCAAGCAGGTCTGGAAATGATCAGGGATAACCCTTATATTTCTAACCATGATCGCAACAAAAGACTGGTTCAAGGCCTCCTGGGAAGCTGGCAGGGGCCTCTTGCACCCCGTGACGGGCCGCTCCTCACATGAGCGCGACCGGTCAAAGGAGGCGCCGGTGATGGTCCCCATCCGTTCCCTGGGCCCCTCGTACCGCGAGCGGATCACCCAGCACCTGCTGCAGCTCGAACCCGCCGACCGCTACCTGCGCTTTGGCTACGCCGCCAACGACGAGCAGATCCGCCGCTACGCCGAGCAGCTGGACTTTGACCGCGACGAGATCTTTGGCATCTACAACCGCCGCCTCGAACTCATCGCGATGGCGCACTTGGCGTTTTCCGAGCACCCCGAGCACAAGCACTGCGCCGAGTTTGGCGTGTCGGTGCTCACGCAGGCACGCGGCCGGGGCTTTGGTGCCCGGCTGTTCGAGCGCGCCGTGATGCACGCCCGCAACGAGGGCGTGAACATGGTGTTCATCCATGCGCTGTCTGAAAACACCGCCATGCTCAAGATCGCCCGCAACGCGGGTGCCACCGTGCGGCGCGATGGGTCCGAATCCGAGGCGTACCTGCAGATTCCCCCCGCCAACCTTGACACGCGCATGACCGAAATGGTCGAGCAGCAGATCGCCGAGGTGGACTACCAGCTCAAGCGGCAGGCCAAGCAGTTCTGGGATTTCCTGGCCAACGTGCAGGAAGTGCGCAGCGGCGTGCAAAACGCCCGCCACCAATCTGCAGAGTAGTCCTGCCTTCGTGTCGCCAGGCCGGCCCCAGTGCAGGCGCTCGCGGTGAACAGGTGACGTGCAGTCTTCGTCTGACGGCGTCCTGTCACGGCGATCCGCTATCCTAGGGGCCTGATTCACTACCGCACGTCGTGCACTCCAGTGTCTGACCCGCACCCCGCGCACCCCGGGCGACCGCCCGAACGGGAAGACAAGCGCACCTTCCTGCAAAAAGTGGCCGAGTTCATTCACCCGGGGCCTGATTCCCGGGAAGAACTCATCGAAACCCTGGCCGATGCCGAAGACAACGACGTCATCGGGGCTGAGTCCCGCGTGATGCTGGAGCGGGTGATCCGCATGGCCGACATGAGCGCGCGCGATGTGATGGTGGCCACCCCGCGCATGGATCTCGTCAACATCGACGCGCCGTTTGAAGACCTGCTCCACCTGGTGATCACCACCGCGCATTCGCGGTTTCCGGTATACCAGGGCGAGCGCGACAACATCATCGGCATCCTGATGGCCAAGGACCTGCTCAAGCTGCAGCGCGCCCCCGAGCTGAACATCCGCGCGCTGCTGCGCCCGGCGGTGTTCGTGCCCGAGAGCAAGGGCCTGAACGACCTGCTGCGCGAGTTTCGTGGCAACCGCAACCACCTGGCGATCGTGATCGACGAGTTCGGCCGCGTGGCGGGCCTCGTCACCATCGAAGACGTGCTCGAACAGATCGTGGGCGAGATTGAAGACGAGTTCGACATCCCCGAAGACAACGGCGACATTTTTGGCCTGGCCGACCGCACCTACCGCGTGAGCGGCGACACGCCGGTGGAGCGCGTGGCCGAGGCGTTTGAAGTGACCTTGCAGGGCACCGACCCCGATGCGCAGTTCGACACCATCGGCGGGCTGATCGCCCACGAGATGGGCCACCTGCCGCGCCGCGGCGAACAGGTGCAGCTCGGTGGACTGCAGTTTGTGGTGCTCCATGCCAAGGGCGGATCGGTGCGCTGGTTCAAGGTATCGCGGGTCGACGACACCAGCGCTGACGGCTGATGGCGCGCAGCCGATCCCGTGCGGGGCTGCCGTTGGCCCTGCAGTGCGTGCTGGCGCTGGGTGCGGGCCTGGCCCAGGCCGCATCCTTGGCGTGGCCGGGCACAGGGCAGCCGCTGTGGTGGCTGCAGATGCTTTCCATGATGGTCTTGGCCGCGCTGCTGCTGCAGGCGCAGCGGCACCCGGCGCCGTTTCGGCGCGGGGCGCTTCTGGGCGGCGTGTTTGCCACCGCCTGGCTGGCGGGCACGTTCTGGTGGCTGTTCATATCCATGCACACCTACGGCGGGCTGGCGGCGCCGCTGGCGGTGGCCGCCGTTTTGGGGCTGGCCGCGTTCTTGGGAAGCTACTACGCAGTCGTTTTGGGGTTTTTTAGCCGCCTTGCGCCCGTCAATCATGCTTTTTCAGCTATCTTTTTCGGAGCATTCTGGTTGCTGGCCGAACTGGCGCGCGCCACGTGGTGGACGGGTTTCCCGTGGGGAGCCGTGGGCTACGCCCATGTGGACGGACCGCTCGGTGTGCTGGCGCGCAGCGTCGGCGTGTACGGCGTGGGCGCGGTGGCCGCAGCGCTGGCCCTGCTGCTGGTGCAGTGCCGCCCCGCGCATCTGCGCAGCGCGCGGGCCTGGGCCCTGGCGGCCGTGCTGTTAGCAGTGTGGGGTGCGGCTGCCGTGCAGCGCCACTGCGCGGTAGAGCTGTGCCAAACACCGGTGGCCCGCGCAGCAGCGCCCATCACCCTGGAACTGCTGCAGGGCAACATCCCGCAGGATGAAAAGTTCCAGCCCGGCAGCGGCGTGCCGCTGGCGCTCAAGTGGTATGCCGACACCCTCAAGGCCGCCACAGCCGACCTGGTGGTGGCGCCTGAAACCGCCATTCCGCTGTTGCCCCAGCAGCTGATGCCGGGCTACCTCGAAGGCATCGCCGGGCACTTTGCACAGACGGGCCGCGCCGTGCTGCTGGGCATCCCCATGGGCGACGAGGCGCAGGGCTACACCAACTCGGTGCTGGGCATGGGCCCGGGGCAGGGTGATGCGGCATCGGCCTACCGGTATGACAAGCACCATCTGGTGCCCTTTGGCGAATTCATCCCACCCTTCTTCCGGTGGTTCACAGCCATGATGAACATCCCCCTGGGCGACTTCAACCGTGGCGAGGTGGGGCAGCCCTCGTTTGAGTGGAAAGGGCAGCGTATTGCGCCCAACATCTGCTATGAGGATCTCTTTGGTGAAGAAATCGGTGCGCGCTTCATCGACCCGGCCCAGGCCCCCACCGTGCTGCTCAACTTCAGCAACATCGGCTGGTTTGGCGATTCGCTGGCCATCGACCAGCACCTGCACATCAGCCGCATGCGGGCGCTGGAGTTCGAGCGGCCCATGGTGCGCGCCACCAACACCGGTGCCACGGCCGTCATCGACCACCGCGGCGTGGTCACCCACGCATTGCAGCGCCACACGCGCGGCGTGCTGCAGGCCGAGGTGCACGGCCGCGGCGTGGATGCCGCAAGCGGCTGGGCGATCACGCCTTATGCGTGGTGGGTGTCGCGGTGGGGGCTGTGGCCGTTGTGGGCCGTGGGGGCGCTGGCGCTGGCAGGGGCCCTGTTCGCCAACAGGGCGGCACGGGGCCGCCGGGGGCTTGGCGATTGATACAGGTCAGGCATTGCGTCCGGCGGTGCGCGTGCTTGCGCCACCCCGTGTTTAGAGGCAGCTCCCTATGCCTTGATAATGGAGCCCCGCAGGCGGGGGCTTGCGGTCGAAAAATGACGAATTCAAGCGGGTACACCGCGGTTCTGGAGCACGATTGAAGATGGCTGATTCCTTTTCCTACGAACAACTGATTGCCTCGGGCGAAGGCCGGCTGTTCGGCGCCGACAGCGGCCGCCTGCCGCTGCCGCCCATGCTGATGTTCGACCGCATCACGCACATCGACGGCGATGGCGGTGCCCACGGGCTGGGAATGATCCGCGCCGAACTCGACGTGAAGCCGGACCTGTGGTTTTTTGCCTGCCACTTCCAGGGCGACCCGGTCATGCCCGGCTGCCTGGGGCTGGATGCCATGTGGCAGCTGATTGGCTTTTACCTGACCTGGCTGCAACTGCCGGGCCGCGGCCGCGCCCTGGGTGCGGGCGAGGTCAAGTTCACTGGCGAGGTGGGGCCCGACGTGAAGCTCGTCACGTATGAAATCGACATCAAGCGCGTCATCAAGCGCAAGCTGGTCATGGCCATTGGCGATGCCCGCCTGCTGGCCGATGGCAAGGAAATCTATGTAGCCAACGACCTGCGTGTGGGCCTGTTCAAGCGCGAGGAAGACGGCAAGGACGCAGCATGACCACCAAGAAGCGCGTAGTCATCACCGGCGCGGGCATCGTCTCGTGCATTGGCAACGATCTGGCAACCGTGGAGGCCTCGCTGCGTGCGGGCACCAGCGGCATCAAGGCGGTGGAAAAGTTCAAGGAACTGGGCTTGCGCAGCCAGGTGGGCGGCGCGCCCGAGATCGACATCGAAGCGCGCATTGACCGCAAGCAGCTGCGCTTCATGGGCGATGCGGCGGCCTACGCTCAGATCGCGCTGGAAGACGCCATCCAGCAAGCAGGTCTTACGCCCAGCCAGGTCAGCCACCCGCGCACCGGCCTCATCATGGGCTCGGGCGGCGGCTCGCCCGCCAACCAGATCGAGGCGGCCGACACCCTGCGCGAAAAAGGCATCCGCCGTGTGGGGCCCTACCAGGTCACGCGCTGCATGAGCAGCACAGTGTCTGCCTGCCTGGCCACCAACTTCAAGGTCAAGGGCATCAACTACTCCATCACTTCGGCCTGCTCCACCTCGGCCCACTGCATTGGCGCAGCTGCGCAGCAGATCGCCTGGGGCGTGCAGGACGTGATGTTTGCGGGCGGTGGCGAAGAGCTGAGCTGGGGCATGTCGCTGCTGTTTGACGGCATGGGCGCCATG
>Ga0210245_102677_pt1 | contig 10141 bp, 10 predicted proteins | sample ChrtobMetaP3_4mM_FD_155450 | JGI IMG/M metagenome (GOLD analysis project Ga0210245, IMG submission 155450) | Chrysochromulina tobin associated microbial communities from unialgal haptophyte culture, Seattle, Washington, United States - P3_4mM | ecosystem: Host-associated > Algae > Haptophytes >...
ATCCTTTCACAGCCTTGCATGCAACAACGGTCATCGCTCCACACGAAGGCGTCACCTCGAAGCGGACATGGCTCCTGATGCCCCCACGAAAGTGGAAAGAATAGCCAGCCACGTCTGTTCAGTACTGTGACGAAGACGTCCGGCTCCCGACGGGAGTCTCCCTGGAGCAGTACACCGTTCTTCACGCCGTGGTGCTGTAGCCTGATTTCGGGTGCTGCGAGTGTTGTTGTTGATTGTTAACTGTTCTATGTGAACACACTCCAGGACTGAGACATACGCAGCCGCGCTGCTCTTCGGCGGCGGCGATGCGCACGCGATATACAACGCGCCTCTCCCGGCGGCCACTCCGCGCCGCACGCTCGCCCTCGATGGCAATGCGTTTGACTCGGGCGGCAGCCTGCGGCGCACACGCAGCCGGCGAGCGTGCGGCGGGCGGCAGCCGCACGCACTGCTGGCAGTGAGTGGCGCGTAGCAGTGCACTGCCAACGGCCGTGCCAGCCCGCCACATCCGCGCGGGAGCGGCAGCGGGCACCCGCCGCTGCAGCGCGCGACTGACGTTTCACGCCATTTGCGGATGCCCGGCTTCGCGCGGCGCCCGGCGAGCTTGGGCCGCGCGCCCCTGATGCGCAGCGCCCGCTGCACGTCGCCGAGGGTGTCCGTCCTCTTCTTTGGGCGGTGCCCGGGGGGCTCGTGCTCGGGGGCCTCGTGCGCGGGGGCCACGTGCCCGGGCTCCTCGCCGGAGCCGTCCCCGTCCTCGCTCCCCGTGCCGGCTTCGGGCTCCATCGCGGGGCCTTAGCTGCGGCGGCGCAGGTGAATGGGACGGGAGGACGGCGCAGCGTCCACTGCCGACGGCCGCGCCCGCCCGCCACCGGCAGCTCGCGTCGAGCGACGGCGATGCGTCGCACTGACGCACATCGCACTGCGCACCGACGCACAACGCATTGCGCTCTGACGCAAAGCGCGCGCGCTCTGCGCTTGCAAATCGCACGCGGCTCCTGCACGCGGCTCCGACGCAATTGCGGCTGTTTTTCACGCAATTGCGGCTGATTTTCACGCAATTGCGCCCGAATTCGGACGCATTTGCGTCGGATCTCGGGCGCAATTGCGTCGGGTTTTGGGCGCAATTGCGGCACGATTTGCGTGTGAGTCTTCTCTGACCCCAAAGTCTTCTCTGACCGACCCTTCCTATGGACCACTGTTTTCTTGCCTACTCCCCGCAAAAGCTCGACCTGTCCCCACACCTTCGCCTTCCGCCACCCGTTCGCGTCTCGATGGCCTTTCAGATAAGCCTCGGCGCAAAGGCTCGAGTGGTGCATCTCTGGGCGACGTACCGCTGGCATCCGGCCAGGCGCGCCAGCAGCTAACCAGCTCGGCGGCGTGCGAAGAGGCTGTGTTTTTGCGTTTCGTGCAGAATGAGCCACTGGAGCGCTCGCTGTCAGTGCGAGAACGCTTTCGCTCCACGTCAATTAGGTGCGAAGCCAGCCTGCATCACAGCCTGCGCGCGCGCATCGCAAACAAGCGGTGGACACAGCATCATTACACTACCGTTCACCCACTCCCGCCATCGTTCGGATACGTGCACGATCGCGTTGCCTTCATCTCTGTGCACCACTCACACACGCCGCGTTGCTCCCGTGCACAGATTTATCACCTGCAAAGGTCAATTCGATGGAGGACGAGCTACTCTGGGCAAACATCGACGTCATCGTCGAGGCGCACGCGTCGGGCACGGGCGCGGAGCCGCCTAACAGCTACGCGTTCACGCGCTGCATCACAAAGAAGGTGCTGCGCCGTACGCATGAGCTGATCAACAACGGCTCCGTCGCGCGCGGCACGCTGCTGGTGACCATGGCGCGCGTCGTTCTCATCATATTGGGTGTGCGCCCGCCCATAGAGCCCTGGGCCGATGCCGATGCATGCGCTGACTCCCGCAGCTCCCGTGCGCACACACAACGTGTGTGTGCACGGGTGCCGCCTTTTCGTGCCCTTGTTCCCCTCGCAGGTACGCTCTCGCGCAGTGGGCGCGCGCCACGCGCGAGGCTGAGCTCATGAGACTTTCGCGTCGTCTCGCGATGCGCTCGTCACTCTACCGCAGCTATCGGCGCTGGCGCCGGCGCTGGGCGGCCGCGAGCGTGCTCGGCGCAGCGCGCAGCGCGCAGCGCGCAGCGTCGCCGCCGCCGCCGTCGACGACGACGCTGCCGATCTGCCCACCACGGCGCGTGCCTTTCAGCAGTGGGCGGCGGCGACCCGACAGACCCGAGCGCTCCTCAACGCGCGTTCGCTCCTGAGCCTGCGTCTGCGCCGCCGCCGGCTCCACCGCGGGCTGCGCGCGTGGCGGGGTGAGGCGCGCGAGGCGCACTGCTGCGTGCAGCACGCATCGGGGCCGCCGCTGCCTCGGCTGCCGCCGCCTCCGCCGCCTCGGCCTTGGCCGCCGCCTCGGCCGCCGCCTCCACCGCCTCCGCCGCCTCGGCCGCCGCCGCCGCCTCGGCTGCCGCTGCCGCCTCGGCCGCAGCCTCCTCGACCGCCGCCGCCTCGGCCGCCGCCTCATCGGCTGCCGCCGCCTCATCGGCTGCCGCCGCCTCATCGGCTGCCGCCGCCGCCTCGGCTGCCGCCGCCTTCTCCTCCGCCGTCGCCTCGGCTGCCGCCGCCGCCTCGCCGCCGCCGCCTCGCCGCCGCCGCCTCGCCGCCGCCGCCTCGCCGCCGCCGCCTCGGCCGCCGCCGCCTCGGCTGCCGCCGCCTCCTCGGCCGCCGCCTCCTCGGCCGCCGCCGCCTCGGCTGCCGCCGCCGCCTCGGCTTCCGCCGCCTCCTCGGCCGCCGCCGCCTCCTCGGCCGCCGCCGCCTCGGCCTCCGCCCCTCGGCCTCCGCCGCCTCGGCTGCCGCCGCCACCTCGGCTGCCGCCGCCGCCTCGGCTGCCGCCTCATCGGGCACAGGATGGCAGCACAGCAGCGAGCCGCTCTGCGTGCCTGGCAGGAGGAGGCCGTTTGGGGAGCGTTCGAAACTTCGAGGCACGGGAGGAGCGCGCGAGATTGGCGAGATTGGCGGAGCGCGACCACGCCGAGGGGGCGTGGCGCCGCCGGCTCGAAGCGGCCGAGCAGCAGCAGCAGCAGCAGCAGCAGCAGCAGCAGGCGGCCGCGGCCGCGGCGGCGTTTGCATGCGAGGCGCGGCGGCGTTTGCATGCGAGGCGCAGCGCAGGATTGACGAAGCCGCCGCCGCCGCTACCTCGAGCTACCCTTGCCACCACCTCCAGATCCGCCGGGACAGCCGCCGCCGCAACAGCAGCCACCATTCGACCACGGTAGGTGCACCCTCCACCCAACCCCGACTCCAACGCGCCATCGGGCGCCTCATACCGACCAGATGTCGCCTACCGCCCGCACTGCCCGCCCGACCCCACGTTTTCACGCCTACTTCGCCGACTCCATTTACGTAGCTCTCGTTCAAGAGCGAGCCTTTGGCATGGTTTGCAATGTTCAGGTGCGCGCTCTATGGCCGTGCGGTTCCGATGCGCCGCGGCTCGACCTGCGTGCTTGCCGCCTTGCCATCGAATGGCCGCTTGCCGCAACGCCCGAGCCCCTCCGTTGCCTCCACCGGAGTTGCAGGTTGCACGTCGGCATGCGATCCGATCGAGGCGGGCACAGCTGAATATGTGCCGTGCGGTCAGGTGTGATTGATTGCCGTTCGAACGCGCCCGAAATCGCCCTCGGGCGGCCTCTCCTCGTCGAGAATCGGCCTTGTGATGCACGCGCTGTGCCTGAGCCCTCAGTGTACGAAAAAAAGTCATACCTTTGGAGGTTGGTAGCTCATGTTTGATGCATGCCCTGTGCATCCCAAGGGTACCATGGTGATCCCCATGCTCTGGAGAACCAGTGGGTATGTTGTTTGCATGATGGGTGTCAAAAACAAAAAACACCATACTCACCCTTAAGGTTACCGGTCTAAGTATGGTTCCGTTAGGCCCGTTACTCGCATGCGGCTAAAAAAACCCACACCTCACCTATTTGACGTCAACATGACGTCATCACCTCTCTCCCGCTCGCAGAAACCCAACATGCTATCCGCTACGTCGAGCAATCACGAATCAGCCAATCACTCCACACTCGACGGATTTCTACTATCGTATCGACTATCGTATCACGTATGTTATAATGTATTAACGCTGTTGTGTGTTGACGTCTGTTCGGTTACCGGTTATATCCTAACGTTAAAAGACCAACACACTGCGCGTTAAGTGTTTAATAAGTGTTTAACATTGTTTAACACGGCCGGATCCGAGCGGATCTGCCTCGCCCCGGCTCGGAACCGTCCAGATCCAGCACGATCTAAACGAATTGGGCCCCGCGCCGTGCTCGCTCGGACGGGTCTGCGCACACGGCCCTCGTCCGGCCAAGTCTGATCCGCGGCCCTTGCTCTCGCGAGATCAGAGTCGATCCGCCTGGCTCCGGCTCGGAACCGCCCGGATCCAGCAAGATCCGCTCGGATCAAGCAGGATCCAATCGGATTCGGTCAGCCCCACACCGTGCTCCTTGTCGACCATATGCCCGCCCATGGCCCTCTCACAGGTGTCCGTGCCCACACCTCCTCGGATGGGTGAACGAGGCATTGGGGCTTATTGCATGCCATCTGCTCATGAGTGCATGCTAATGGCCCTCCTCGGATGGAAGGAGCAGCGGCGCGGGATGGTGTGGAGTGAGAAGATCTCGTCCTCCGTCTCCCAGCAGCGCGCCGCGTCGAGCACAAGCAGCTCGCCCGTGACCAGGATGCATTCGAGCAGCTCCGCGCCCGTCGGCCGTCACTGCTCAGCCTAGGTAGCTTGGCTTTTTGCGGCGTGTTACCTGCGAAGCGCGCGCAAACAACAAGTTTTGACAGTGACCTGTGCCTGGTGTGTAGTAGCCGCTCGACGTGAGCTCTGGGATGGTGCCAAGTGCCTCGTGGGCAGGGCCGCAGTGGTCCAGCCGTGCATGCTGCACCGTGAGGCCAGCCCTCTTCAGGAGCGCCAAGAGGCGTCCATACTGGAGCATCTCGTGCGTGGAACGGATCCACAAACGCGAAAGGTGTACCTCCACGGCGAATTGACGAACCCGCTTGAAAAAGGTGGGGTCCCTTCGAACAATGCTCTCGTAGAGCACGTACTCGCACCCTTCGCAGTCCATCTTGAGCACAAAGAGTTCGCGCGACGACCCACGCGCCGCATCCAATGAAGTTTGAATCGTGGCCACGGCATCTGGTGGGGCGAGGGTCAGAAACTGGCTCGAGAGCCGCTCACGCTGGGTAAGTACATCCGACTGGTCTTTGCTCGTCACCGGCAGCGTCGGCGCGCCGACCTTGAGAAAGAGCACCCCGGGGGCGAGCTCAGAAGGGTGGTTGATGGTCGGATCCATGGCCAGCACTCGGCACCCTGTCTTGTTCCGGAGGTCGAGCTCGAAGCTGTAGTCGTTGTTGATGCCGTAGGACAGCGCCATGCACCCCGGCGACATGCCCACCGTCAGCTCGCACACGTCATGCTTGCCACCACCTCCTTTTCCACCCCATCCTCCCATACTTTGCGTCTTGCACTTGGAGCCTCCATGTTTTGAAAGCACTTGGCGAATCGCACGACCAGTCTGCCGCAGCGCCATGAGCGCTTCCGCCATCGAGACGTTCGTGTTCGCGTTCGGGCGGAATCTTGCAGCAGATGATCGCTGCTCCGCTATCTGTATGAGCTCGTACCCAGTGGTGCCGACGGAATCGGCCGTGACCGCTGGATTGCCACACCGCGGATGCATGGTCAGCTTTACTGCGGGTGGCAGATTGCCCGAGTCGATGCACTCCCGAATCGGCGGCGAGAGCGGCATGTTGACCTCATCCGCGCACCCCCGGGAGTAGAACATGTGTGGCGAGCAGGCCCCTTCGCACGGCAGCGAGGGCCGCGACGCGAAATTCTTGCGTAGGGCCTCATCACGTTCCATGTTCTTGAGCAAGACGCCGTCCATCCACCTGTAATCGCCCACATTGCCCACGTTGCCGCTCGGCACCGTGCGCCATTTCCAATATTCGTCCGCCAGTGCCGCCCACCGCAACATCAGCTTGGAGTTGGCCTTGCAGGCGATAAACCACGAGCAAAGGCCTTGGCCGAACATGAAGAAGTCGCGTTCGACGAGATACGGCCATATCCAGCTGTCGAGTGGCTGCAAGCACAGCATCGTCGAATCTGCCCACACGCCACCGTGGGTGCTGAGGACGTGCAGACGGATCATGTCGCTTTTGGCTTGTATCGTCATCTTGGGTTTGAGCTTCTCGACTTTCATGTACCGATGCAAGTCTCCAAAGGTCAGCACGGTGAAGTTCCAACCCGGGTTGAGGCGCTCCCAGCTTCGGTGGACATGATACACTAGGTATGGAACGCTCTTCACGTCTCCATCCCACAGCGTCCAGATAATTTTGGGCATGGTCGACTCCACGCGCGTGCTCAATCTGCTCCAGGCGAACGTGCATGGCCAAAAGCAACCGGCCACGATGACGCAACGAAGAAGTCGCCATGGGCACATGTTGGGACGCGTTCCAGTTAGATTGTGTTTGTCCCGCTCCCCCCGTTGTCTTTTTACCGATAAAAAGACACCGGGGGGAGCCGGGACACACGGGACAGACACACGAACCGCACAAACCGAACCCCCTCAAAACCAACCCACCCACCGACCAGACCACACCCAAACCGCGCCAGTCCACACCCGCCTTGATCGCCGTCGTCGCCGCCTGTCTTGTCGTCAACCTCAGGATCCTCCTCATCTGGCTCCTCGGTCGCGGAGGGCGGGAAGCCCTGCTGGTAGATGTAGCCAGTAGTGTGCTCCAGGATGCGGTAGTGATTGCCATCTTTGGACCCAAGATACGTATCCTTGATGTATCTGCTGTGCGATCTCGAGCGTATCTTGTGTGTATCCAGCGCGGCTCGGACGAAGCGTCCAAGATACATGTATCGTGATGTATCCTGATTGTATCCTGAAGTGTCGTCATGTGACGCGTTCAAGATACATGTAATCTTAATTTTGTATCCCGGTGTATCCTGATGTATCGTGATGAAGAATCCAAGATACATGTATCCTGATGTATCCTGACATGTATCCAGTGTGACACCAAGGAAGCGCCCAAGATACATGTATCTTGATGTATCTGATGTGTATCCCAAAATGTATCCTGGACTCGTTTGGGATACGTGTAAAATACATGCAAAATATCAAGATACATGTATTCTCTTGGAATGTAACAGGGCATTTAAGATACATTTGAGATACATCAGGATACATGAGGGATACATGTATCCTTCAGGATACACGCAGGATACATCACAATACATCAGGATACGTATCCTGATAACAAACCCCCCCAAACTCGATAACAAACCCCCCCTGACCCCCCAAACCCCGGGACGCACGCGTCGCCACAAACCGCACCACACACCCCATCAAGCGCGGTGGTGGTGACGGAGATGGCGACGGCGCCCAGACGAGGGAGCGGGAGCGGCGAGGGCGCAAGCCTGACGGCATCGGTGGCGGCACTCCTCCGCGTGCCGGGCGGCGCGGACGAGGTACACCAAGAGGTACACGCGGCTTCGGCGTTCGCGAGCGGCTGATGGCGCTCACGGTTCATGCCCGGCAAGTCTTTTTACCGATAATCCTGAGATGACCGTCGCAATTCGCTTCGACCAATCGTTGACTTCTGTGAAGCAAGCAAGCGATTCTGTGAAACGTCCAAAACTTCTCCTCAAGTTTGCGGACGGAACAGCCTTCCGTGCCAGGCCCGACATGCGCGCCCAATCTCCTCTCCGAGAGCTTGGTAGCCCGAGCTCTTTCTCGTCCGGGTACTCGCGCTCAGCGACGATGTCTGGTCCGGGACCGGGCACCTCCGCCTCGTACACACGCCCGCCCCTCATCACGCCGGGCACGACGCCGTCGGTCATCGCAAACCACCTCGCCGCCGTCGCCGCGGGCCCCTGGAGGACGGCGACGTTCCAGTCCCCGCATCCGTCGCAGCCGAACTTATCGCCGCCGCGCCAGCCCGTCTCGCCACCGAACACGCAGCTCAACCGCTCGCCCACCGCGGAGGCGCTCCAGCAGCGTGCGGCCGTTGTGACGCCGGACATAGTGATCATGCGTGAGCTCGAAACGAGCAGTTCGTCGGAGCGCGGCAGCCCTCTGCGGCTGGACGACGCGATCATCGCGACGACCCGCGCGCGCGACGAGTCCGAGCGCGTCCTTGCCGAGGTGATCGCGGGAATTGAACGCTCCTTCCAGCCGCACGACGACAAGCGGCTTGTGTGCCGTGCGTACGTGGCGCAGCTCGCGCGGACGATAGGGCGGCTGCGCGACGCGACGGCGCGGCTCGAGCGCGAGTCCGCCGACTGCTTGCGCCACAGCGCCACCGACCGGGCCGAGCTCCAATCGAAGCTGTACCACCAGAAGGTGCAAGCGCAGGGGCACGCGAAGCTGCTGAAGAGCGAGCTGGAGCGGGTGGAGGCGGAGCGTCAGGCGCATGCGGACCAACTGAACCTCGAGTTTGAGCGGCTGCGGCGCGGCTATGAGGACGAGTCAGCCCGATTCGGATCCGATGTCTCACGCCTCCAGCACTCCCTCGACGCCTCCCGTGCTGAGACAGCGTCGATCTGGCAAAAGTCCCAGCAGCAGCAGTCGACACTCACCAAGGAGGTGGAGGCGCTGCGGAATGCGAATGCGCAGCTGATTGAGGAGCTCGAGAGCTGCCGCGACGCGTCCGGCGCCGACGCGGCCACGCTGCGCACAAAACTCATCCAGCTGGAAGCGGACAAGCGCGCGACCTCCCAGCGACTCGTTCAGGACAATGTGTTCATCACGCAGCTGGCGAGCGACACGCAGGCGAATCTCGAGGCGCAGCTAACGCGGCTGAGTGCGGAGAAGGAGGCGACCATCGCGCAGATGCGCGCGCAGCTCTTCCAGCTCCAGGCGCAGCGCGACGGTGAGGTTGGCGCCCTTGAGGCCGCTCTCAAGCACCTAGGTAGGGAGAAGGAGAGCTCCGAGCACCGGTTGCGGAATATGATGCAGAGGAAGCGCAGCGAATGGGAGGAGGAGGCGTCCGCGCTGCGGGGCAAGGTGCATCGGCTGATGGCTGTCCAGAAGGCCGCCATGGACGCACCCGGGCACCGCAAAGCGCATGAGATATTATACTGGAACCACGTCAAGGGGGATGGCTCCGACGCCTCCCTGACTTGGCGTGCTGCTGACGAAACCCTGGGCTCACATGGCTACTCGTCTCCGGTACGCACGGCGGCAGGCTCCGACTCACCACCGCGCGGTGCCTGGTCGCCACCGCGCACTCGCGGGCCAGAGAGCCCCCTCTAAACAACCTCTGAGACGGTAGCCGTCGGTACCGACGCCGAGGGTGGCTGCTCGGCAGCAAGCGGAGAGCACGCAGGTTGCGCGGCGGCATGCAGGCTGCAGTATAGTGACGAGAGGGCCGGACGGAGTCTGTATCTGGGGCGCGACGAGCGACGTGAGTCGGTCGAGTGTCTCGTCGGTCGTGAATCGTGTGGCCGTGCCGTGACGGGAGGTGTGCACGCTGGGGCGAGCCGCCCCCCGGAGGCGGAGCCCGCGCCGCGGCCAGCGCGTCACCCGGTGGCCGGCGTCAGGCGCTCAGCGCTCAGGGCGCCGGACCCCGACCGCACCGGACCCGAGCGCGGCGGCGGCGTGAATTGCGTGTGGTTTGCGTGTGGCCCCGGGTGCTCGAGCTGGGGAGAGCACACCGAGAGCTCGCGTTACGCTGTACGCTCGGCAGCTCGCGCCCGGCGCCGCGCCGCCGCCGCCCTCGAGAGGGGGTCCGGTGGCGGTGCCTCAGGTGACAGGTCGAGTGCATCGGGGCGGTCGAAGGGCGGTCGGGCGCGTCGTGTGCGGCGTAACGTCGGGCGCGCGTAACTCCGCATATCCCGCCGTCTTCTCTGTGCATCACAAGTTAGGGATGATGATTTATAATCGGCATGCCCGAGAGCTGGCCACTAAGGGCCGAGCTCTGAGTCCCCTATCTATACAGTACGGGTATGGGAGGGTGGGGCACGACAAAGTGGCGAGCGCGGGCGCTCGACCACAAAGACAGCCGCGTGCGACACGAGCGACGCGACACCTTTCGATTCGAGAACGTTTTT
>Ga0210245_102687_pt1 | contig 10082 bp, 5 predicted proteins | sample ChrtobMetaP3_4mM_FD_155450 | JGI IMG/M metagenome (GOLD analysis project Ga0210245, IMG submission 155450) | Chrysochromulina tobin associated microbial communities from unialgal haptophyte culture, Seattle, Washington, United States - P3_4mM | ecosystem: Host-associated > Algae > Haptophytes >...
CCGTCGCCGTGGTCGGCCCATGTCCGCGCCGCCGCCGCTCAAGTTCAAGCTGCATAAGGCCGACCGGCCGCGCAAGCGGCTGCGGCCTGAGGTGGTCGAGGTTGCGCCGGCGGCGCCCGGTAGTGCCTCGGCGCAGGACGCGGAGTGGGATGAACAGGACCAGGGCAACGAGAAGTTGAATAAAGGGCAGGACATCGAGGAGCACCTGCTCAAGCTATTAAGGCAGAAGCGCGCCCCGGTCATTCGGCAGGAGCGCACCGCAGCCTTCCGCGTGGTGCTGCTGCGCGACTACTTTGTCATCGAAGGGCTCGGGCTGGCGCTGCCGTACTCGGCGGACAACCAGCGATTCCTGCAGCGCCTCGAGGCGGGCCGGCTGCCGTGGGACCAGCTGCGCGCCATCCCGGAGCTCAGCAAGCAGTGCGAAGGCCACTACGTAAACGGTGCGCTGCGCGTGGTCGTCGAGGACCGCCGGATGCCCGAGCACGGTGCGGAGGTGCGCTTTGGCGCGCACGAGCGCACACTTTGTGCTGCGATGGACGACGAGGCATTCCTCATGGATCTCAAGGACATGGAAATGGATGCGCTACTCGAGGGGCGCGACTGTTCACGCGCATTCAAGCTGCAGCTTGAGGCGCTTCTCCTCGGCGTGCTCTCACCAGCGCCGTGTTTGCACCCGTCGCTAGCAGTTGGGCTCGTGTGCAACAAGCTCCAGTATGACCGACTCAAGCTCTCGCACGCCTCGCTGCGCAGCCTGAGTGCCGAGTACGTGCCGCTGCCCGTGCAAAAGGCACGTTTTGGCCCCGCCTCCTATGGCCTGTGGACGGGCTCGCAGGTGATGCAAGGGGGCGGCACGGCAGGTGCGTACGGCTCGGCACACGGTGGACCGCTCGGGGCTGCGTCGCCCGCGGGCGGTGGCGGCTCGTACATCGTCGATGTGGGCGGCAAGCGCATCCGCAAGCCCAAAATTCCCGGCGCGCTCCCGTCGGGAGTGTCGCAGCTCAAGCGTGACGAAGAAGAACAGCGCCTCGCGCTCGGGGCCGGGGGTGGCGCGCAGCATGTGGCTGCCAATGCACCCGGCGGAGGCCGCGGCAACGGCGGCGGCAAGGGCGGCAGGGGCAGCGGCGCCGAGGGCAGCAGAGGCGGCGGCGGCGGACCGCCGCCGGCCGAGGGCAGCGGACTGGCCGATGGCGAAGGGGGTGGCGGCCAGCTCGACAATTCAGGCCAGGCCCGACCAAGCCCCCAGCAGACGTTTCACTTACTCAAGAGACTCGCGGAGGACTCGCAGCAGGTGCAAGCCAAGCTGCAGTACGAGCTGCCGCGCGGCGCGGCGGTATTCAACAAGCTGGCAGACGAAGTGTTGCGCCGTCAGCCTATGCTGCGTCCGAACGCGCTGCCGTTGCCCAGAGCTTCGCTCATGCCGGAAGATCTATTGCCACGCCATCCGCTGCCGCTGCCAGAGGATCAACTGCCACACACGCTCGCTGTGGACGTCGAGAAGGGTCCGCAGCCACGCGGCGGCAGCGGCGGCGCCGGCAGCGGGAATGGGAGTGGCGGCAGCGGCTCCGTGTCACACGAGCTGCGTCTCGGTCCATCGGACGTTACTGGCCGCTATCAGCTACGATTGACGATTGTCGAGCAGCCGGCGGGGCCGGAGACGGAGTGCTCGCCCGATGAGCCGGCACCTACAGCCTTCACCTTCCACGCACACGATGCCTCATTTGCGCACTCGCTCATGGCGCAGTGGAAGCGGGTGCATACACAAGAACAAGCGTCACAGCGCGCGCGTGAACGGAAAGCGTCACAGCTGCACCACCAGCAGCAGGCCGCATGCACCGCGAGCGGCGCGCCGCCGGCGCAGCAGCGGAGCAGCTCCACCGCCGCCTACGCCGCCGCCGTCGCCGCCTCCGCCGCGGCCGCCTCTGCCGCCGGAGGTGGAGGCAGTGGCGTGTCCCGCGCGCCGCCCGCAGGTGCGCAAGGTGCACTGCCGCAGCCCAGGCTGCAGCCAAGCGCGCCGCCGCCGTTGCAGCAGCAGCCACTACCACCCACGACGCAGTTGCAGCGCAACGGCAGCGGTGGGGCTGGCGCGCTGCTACCGCGACCCATCGACAGACCCGATAGCTTCGGCGCCCTCATGCCTGACATGGACGATTTCCCCTCACCCGGTGGCGGCCTCGCGTCGCCCATGGGCCTCAATCACGCCTCGTCCGGGGTCGTCGGTGGGCACCTGCCCCTCGCCCGCGGCCGCTCGCCGCTCAATCAGCAGTGAAGCAGCGTTCTTGGGGGCTCCGTTATTAACCGACGTGCAAGCAAGAAGGACAAGAACGAGGACTGCGTGTTTGAAGATCGATGACCCGCAAACCGGCAAACGGCCCTCGGACGCGGAGCCTCCCCGACGCCTATGCACTCGTAGTAGGTCACAGGCGGTGAGTCGGTGAGTGTGTCGCCTAAGTACGACCGGTACTTGAGTAATTGGATCGTTTACCTTCCCTTCCAGCCCCGCGGCGCGTGTCGTCCGACTTCGTCTCACCCGACCGACCGCCGTTTGACCGCCGTGGCTCTGCCCCTCTGCGCCCCGACGCGCGCGCCCCCCCCGCGCCCCCGGCCCCCGGGGTAAGCCCCGGGGGCCCTAAGGGGGCCCGGGGGCGTGGCGCTGGCGGGGGTGACCGGCCCCACGCGGCCGCAGGCGGCGGCCGCGAGGATCGACCGCGAGGACAACCGGCGTGCTGACGGCGTGCGCGTGCCTCAGTCGCTCCCATCCCGGATTACTACATACTTCGTCCGCTGGACCGAATAACGCCGGATTCCGTTTTCCGTCTCGTGAACCGAGAACCGAACACAGAACTCAGAAGTCCACCGCGTCCTGACGAGTGACGACCTGAGCGCTGAGCGGTCTCCGCGCGTCCCCCGGTCGGGTTGATCACGCCCAGATGGGTTCACCGTCCAAGACCGTCCTCTAATAGTAATACGTCCGCCGAACCAACCATGAACCACAACCCCCGGGCCGTACTAACGGCGGGGACGCTCGCGCGCCTTGGCCTTCACTCTTTTGCGCTCTACCGTACCGCGGCTTTGATTATTACGTTATACCCGGCGTTTCAAGAGGTATACCGGTCGTCGCCCGCGACGACGCGAAATCGAACGAAAGACCCGAACAGATGAACCGACGGAGGTAAACGGATAAAAAAAAAAAAAATAAGGCGCAACGGTATTATAATCGTTGCCCACAAAAGTATCGGATCTTCGGGTGATGAGGCTTCTGGTCGCTGCTGGGGCCGCTAATACGTCGGGCAAAGGTTATGCGCCCAGAGCCGGCAGCGGCTGCGCGACCCCATGGGTCTTCGGCGGCGGCTTCGAGCACGAGTTCATGCGCGGCAATCGCTGCATCGCTCCGCAGCTCTGGAAGCGCTGCGCACGCCTCATCCCACCAGGGCAAGCCGCGCCAGACGTCGACGAGGTCGGCTCGCACCGGACAGCGCACGTCGATGAGTTCGCCGTCGCGTGTTTGAAGCTGCAGCCGCTCGCAGTGGAGCCCAAGGCTTTTCAAATCGTAGTGCTGACGCCACCAACGGTTTACTCGGCTATCGCCATGCTTCGCGTCGCCGAGGATAGGATGCGAGAGGCCGTTGAGGTGCTTGCGAATTTGGTGCCAGCGGCCTGTGAGTGGCGTGGCCACCAAAAGTGAGGAGCGCTCAGATATCTCGTTACTGCATGCGGCCACACAATCAAAGTGCGTCTGCGCATCCTTCTCATACCCGTCGGCATCTTTCACGCATCGATTAACGACCATGTCTCGAATGTGGGAGGCGTCGCCACGCACCATTGCGAGATATGTCTTTTGAGCACTCGGGTTGGACATTGCTTCCTGCAGCAGCGCAGTTGTTGCTGAATCGAAGGCAAACAACACGCACCCGGAGGTGCCCCCATCGAGGCGATGGACAGGATGAACATGACGACCGAGCTGATCACGCACTCGCTGCAGCAATGGCACTTCGTCCGCGGGCGAGTACTTGTCTCGATGCACCACGCAGCCAGCCGGCTTGGCCACAATGGCGAAGCGCTCCGTCTGGTGCAGCACGCGCAGTTGCGCAAGCATTGAATCTAAAAAAAGAGGTGGTTGAGCTCGGGGTGAGGAACTTGGTTGAGGTGTTGGTTGAGGCTTACATGTCAAGGGAGTCAAGTCAAGTCAAGTAATCCGTACCACGTACCGGGTAGGATACCGTCCATTGCGATAGCGGCCCTCTATCTTGGGGGCCCGGAGAGCGTGCGTGCGCGTTGTGTGTTTCACAGCAGAAGCAGTCCGTTTTTAGAGTGTCTCGTGATCGCATGAGAACCGCTCGAATCAGCTCGCACGCGCGCGCGCTCGCATGGCTCGCTACTTCGCCATCCGCCCGCGGCATGGCGCCCGTGCTGCCCGCACCGCGCCGTGTGCACGGGCTCGGCCGCAATCTTCGCTGGCAGCAGGCGCAGTCGCCCGGCCTGCTCAACTGTGACATTGCGCCACTGCCGCTGCCCCCGCTCGGTCGCCAGTGGTTCTTCGCTTCCGAGGAGGCCGCTGCAGACGTGGCTATTGCTTGCAATGTGCAGCTAGTGCCGCCAGCGCCACCGAGCGCTCGCAGCGAGGCCCTCTCCCTTGCGAGCACGCTGAAGAAACGCGTCACCAAGATGAATAAGCACAAAGCGCGCAAGCGTCGCAAGCGTGATCGGATGAAGAAGCGCACGAATTAGCCGATGATTTCGTTTAGGCGAGCCCCACACCGTGTATGCGGTAAGCTGCATCGGAGCCCTGGCTGGTAATGTCCACGGTCATTCGTCTCGCTCCTCGTCACGTCAAGACACAAGAGAGGGTCTGTCGAGTGCTGCGAGTGCGTGCGGCTGTGACCTGTGCGTGCAAGTGCAGACAGGACACTCTGCGGCGTGAGGCCAAGATCTACTAGTAAGGGGTATATACGCTCCCATCGCCGCAATAATGCAGCATGACATGAGGCTCTGAATTTAAAACATGCCCACACCCTGACCCTCCCACTGCGCATCCGCATGTGTCTGTGACCGCGCGCAGCGTCACCGCCCGGCGGGGCGAGTCCGGTCGCGCTGACGTAGCCTGACGAGTCGACCGCCGTGGATTACGCGAATCACCGCGCGTTTCCCGCCCGCGCGCCGCGGCTCCCGCGCGCACACCACGCGCCCTGTGGAGTGTGCAGTGTGGAGAGGCTCAGGGGCGGCAGGGGCTCCCCAGGGCTCCCCCGCGCATGTGCACGCGCGACGCCGCGCCCGGCGCCCGCGCGCGGGACCGCCGCCAGCGTGCTTCGTGCCCGTCCCGGTGCCGTGGTGTTGCGGCCTGCGGGCCGCGGGGGCCGCGGCAGCCGGTCGACCCGCGGCAGCCGGACCCGCGTTTCTCTCGACGTTTCTCGCTTTCTCCTCTCAACCCGCTCTCTCCGCGCGCGGCCGGCGCGCGCACCGCGCGCCGCGGCCGAGACCTCGAGCTGGTCGCTCGCGGCGCGGGCCGGACCGCGACGCCGCACGGGCCCGCGCGGCCGCGCGGCGGCCCGCGCTTCGTTGTCGTTTCGTCCGCCCGCGGGCGGGGGGGGGGGTGCGCGGTGCGTCTAACGATGCAGTTGTTACAGGATCACTCCGAGCTCTCAGGAAGATCCAATATGACGTGACAGGTGACGTGAGCGGGATCGGTACCACGCTACGTCACCGCCGCGGGGTCGGCTCGGCCACCGCGGTCCGCCCCGACGAACCTTATGCCCGGCGGAAGGCGGATTGTTTTTATTCTAATTAGATAACGCGGGGGGGGGGGCGAGGTGCGCCGCGGCGGGGCGGCCGGGGGTACACGCAACACCGAGCATGAGCCTGGCAGGCGATGACACCATGTCGGATCGACTATGTCCTCCGATGTCGGACCCGGCGGACTTCGGCACCATGCTTGGCCCTTAGGGGCCTGAGCGGTCCATATCTTATTCATTATCATACGCGATTAAATGTGATTTAATCCGATATCATAATCCTATCAGCCTCGAGCCTGTCCCACCATTGCCCCAGGTGCAGGAAGCGCGTGCGGTCGCTCCACGCAGTGCGCGACTCCGATCCCATCTCTCGCAGGCCGCCCCAGGCGCCGCGGGCCATACAGTACCATAGCCATCTGCATCTCCCAGGGCTCACTCACATGCGAGGTGGCACTGGCCTCCTCCCACGAAGCCTCCCGAGCCCGCTCACACTGATGCAATGACGCCATCCCCTCAACTCCACTGCCGATCCCTTGACATGCATCCGAAGCCAAGCAGAAACCTACGATCACAGCACAATGTAGGAGCGAGCGAGCACTTCAATTGGCCTAACGGACGCCATCACGAGGGAGAACCCGAGGCCTAATGGAATGGGCCCTCGTGAGGACGTCGTTCGACACTAATCGAAGGCCCCGTACTCGGGGCGACTCCTGCCAGTCGGTTTAGACCAGCTCCTTCTTGGCGGGCTTGCCAATCGACTTCTTGAGCATGTCCTTGAGCTCGGCGACCTCAGACTTGAGCGCCATGAGCTCCTTCATCCACGGCTGGCCTTCCTTCTCCTTAAGCTTCTCCTGGAGCTCGTTGTTGACGCGCACGCGCTCGTCGTTCGCCTCCTGCTCGCTGCGGATGCCGCACACGTCGAACTTGAAGAGGACATAGTAGCAGATGACCTTGGCGATGTCCTGCATGACGAAGAAGATGAGGGTGAAGATCCACGTGAAGGCCACTGTCTGGATCTCGAGGCCGACAATCTGGATGTCGAAGTTGAGGTGCTGCTCGTACTTCTCCTTCTCGAACTCGAGGTGCTGGAAGGGCCAGTACATCGAGTTCAGGGTCGAGACGACGGTCGCGAGGGAGGCAGCGCACAGAACGATCGTCGAGGGAGCGCGCTCGAAGAAAAAGCCACGGGTGCGCGCGGCGAAGATAGTCCACCAGTCGGAGAGCGAAATCTTGAGGTACATGATGGCAACAACCTGGCCGTACGAGAGCGGGGCGGGGATGAACTGGCGGATGAGTGACGAGGGGTCCTCCGACTTGAGCGCCATGTCGAGCAGCCAGAGCGACGAGCAGCACGCGACAAGGCCGATCCAGATGGCGACGATGAAGAGGACCTGGAGGTTCCAGCGCTCCGGGAGGGCCGAGGGCTTGACGTGGTCGTACGCGGTCGAGATGATGGTAGCATCGTTGAGGATGACGATGACGACGAGCGCGATGACGGGCAGGTTGAACTCCTTGGGGATGTCGAGGCCATACTCGGCCATCGTCATCGTGAAGCCGTACTCCTGGGTCTCACCGTCCATGCCCGGGATCGGGTAGGAGTGCGGGTGGCCGGGGAGCTTCTTGTTCATCTCATCGTTGATGGGCGGGTGGAAGACGAAGACGGCGACGAAGAAGAAGACGAGGAGCTGGACGGTGCAGGCCACGCGGTAGATGACGTAGTTCTTCATGCGCTGGAAGATGCAGCGCGAGATGATGATGGCGTCGACGATGACGGAGAGACCCTCCGCGGTCAGGACGAGGTCAGCAGCGGCGCGCGCGGCGTCGGTGGCGCCCTGGACGGCGATGCCGACATCGGCCTTCTTGAGGGCGGGCGCGTCGTTGACGCCGTCACCGGTCATGCCGACCGACCAGCCACGCTGGCGCAGGACCTCGACGATGAGGAACTTGTGCTCGGGGAAGACCTGAGCGAAGCCATCAGCCTTCTCGCACATCTCACCGTACTGCGCGCCGAGCGTGTCGGAGATGGCGTCGCCGGGCTTGATGTTCGGGAGGCCCGCGGCGGTGCCGATGTTGTCGCCCATGCCGAGCGAGCGTGCGGTCTCCTTGGCGATGGCGCGGTGGTCACCGGTGATCATCTTGACGATCACGCCCTGCATCATCGCGCGGCGGATGGTCTCCTTGGTGTCGGGGCGGGGCGGGTCGAGGAAAGTGAAGATGCCGGCCATCTCCATCTCCTCGCCCTTGTACTTGCGCGCGATCGCCAGGGCGCGGATGCCGCGCGAGGCGAGGTTCTCGATCTTGGCGTTGAATTCCTCCTCGATGGCCTTCTGGCAGGCGGCGGAGCACATGTGGAGGACGACGTGGGGCGCGCCCTTGACCACGAGGAACTCGCGACCGTCGGGGCCCAAGAGGGTGGACTCGGTGCGCTTGGTAACCGGGCTGAAGGGGACGAAGTCGAGCTGCTTGTGCTTGTCAAGGAGGGCACGGTCGACCTGGGGGGCGTTGAGGACGAGGGTGTCGATGGCGTCCTTGGCCGGCTCGTGCCAGCGGGTGGCGAGGGCCGAGAGGGTGAGGATCGTCTTGTCGGTGCAGTCCTCCTGGTATGGGATGGTCTCTTGGAGCATCATCTTGTTGAGGGTGAGGGTGCCCGTCTTGTCCGAGCAGAGGACGGTCATGCCCGCGAGCTGCTCAATGGATGAGAGGCGCGCGACGATGGCCTTCTGGGCGGCGAGGAGGCGGGAGCCAAGCGCCATCGTGGCCGTGCACACGACCTGCATGGCAATGGGGATGGAGGCGACGAGGAGCACGACGCCGAAGGAGATGGCCTCCCAGAACGCCTCCTCGGAAGGGGCGCGGAGGATGAGGTAGGCGACGGCGATCGTGACGAGGACGCTGGACAGGTTGAGAAGCATCTGAGTGATCTCGACGACGACCTTCTGGAAGTTGCCAACATCGTGCGTCGAGCCGATGAGGGCGGCGGTCTTGCCGAAGAAGGTGTTGATGCCGGTGCAAGCGACGATGCCCTCGTTCTCGCCACCCACAACGGTCGAGCCCATCTTGCAGATGTCGCCGGCGCCCATCTCGACAGGGAGCGACTCACCAGTCATGGCGGCCTGGTCAATCTGCAGGATCATGCCCTCGCAGATGCGGCAATCAGCGGGGATGCTGGCGCCGGCGTTGAGGCCGACGCGGTCACCCGGCACGAGCGTGCCGGCGTCGATCTTCTTCCACTTGCCCTCGCGCTTGACAACAGCCACAGGCTTGAGGGAGGCCTTGAGAGCGGCAACCGCGTCACCGGAGCGGAGGTCCTCGTAGAAGCCGACGGCGCCGTTGAGGAAAAGCAACGTGAGGAGAGTGTAGAAATCGGGCCATTCCTTCAGGAGACCCTCGATGCAGATGGCGGCGATGATCATGCCAGGCATGATGCCCGTAAAGTGCGAAAGAAACATCTCCCACTTCGACACACTCATGTCGGGGAGCTCGTTGCGGCCATACATCTTGAGACGCATGGCGGCCTCCTTCTCGGTGAGGCCATCATGGCCCGTCCGCATCATGGCCTCGTCGAACTCGGGCGCGTGCTCAGGCTCCTCCTCATTCTCTGGCATTGTTACAGACTTGTCCACTGTCGGGATCCCTTCTTGCTGAGTGTGAGGTGCAAAAAAGTCTTTTTCTTGCGACGTGGCGAGAACGTTTCGAGGGCGACCGAGATACGAGCGGATTCCAAACAACTTCTTTGGGCCTCCCTCCAAATCGCTCATAGGGCTCTCGACATCAGTATAAGCGTTAAGGTGAGCTCCTAGGGGCTCTGCTAACGCTTATGGTAGGACCGTTGCTTATGCGGGAGTATGGGAGTGCGCGAAACGCAGCGGAGCGCCAAAGGGCGACCGCATACACTCTGATGGACAGGCCGGGGGTTATCAAGTGATAGGTCCCGGCTATCATCCGTCTCCCTCTCCGGGCGTCGGACAGGTTCCCGGCCACCGGTCAGCGCTAGGCGCCGACGGGCTCCAGGGGGCCTCCGCCCAGGTGGATGGGTGCCTTACGGCAGCCATGAACATGCAGAAATGACATGTGCATCGTGGCCAGTTTGGAGACTGACCAGGGGGGGTGGCACAGCTGGCCTGTGCCGACCGTGCCGACGCCCGGTGTGCGCGAGACAGTGCCACCAGCGTTAGGCTGAGTGCGCCTGAGTGCGCCTGAGTGCGCCCCTAAGTGCGCCTGAGTGCGCCTAAGTGCGCCCGAGTGCGTCTGAGTGCGCCTGAGTGCGCTTGAGTGCGCCTGAGCGGTGCCCAAGTGCGCCTAAGTGCGCCCGAGTGCGGCCTGAGTGCGCCCAAGTGACGCCTGAGTGCGCCTGAG
>Ga0210245_102704_pt1 | contig 9994 bp, 8 predicted proteins | sample ChrtobMetaP3_4mM_FD_155450 | JGI IMG/M metagenome (GOLD analysis project Ga0210245, IMG submission 155450) | Chrysochromulina tobin associated microbial communities from unialgal haptophyte culture, Seattle, Washington, United States - P3_4mM | ecosystem: Host-associated > Algae > Haptophytes >...
CGATGGGGGCGAACGGAGCAGGCGCGCGCGCACCCGCGGATTGTAGTTCGAGGCCGCCGTGTCGTTGCAGCCACCGTACTGGCACATGCCCGCGCGGACGGTGGCGGGGGGCATGGGAGCAGCAATGACGCCGGTGCCGAAGACCGGGTCGAGGTTCGCCGCGAGGGTCGCAAAGGCAGAGACGTAATTGTCAGCGGTGGGATCGTTGCACGCGTAGAGGAAGTACTTGCACGACCACGGCGCGAGCACTGGGTTGTTTGTCGCGGACGCGACTGCGAATGACGGGGCGGGGCGGAGGGTGGGGGCATTTCCGTGAGCAGCGGCGGGGGGCGGGACTGCACCCACGGAACGCGCGCGGTGCGGTGGAGAATCGTCGCATCGGGGACGGGCTTCCCGGCGGCGCTTGTCAATCCCTCTTCAGTTCCGCAACTGTTCATGAGAAGGGACTCTCTCGATGCGCGGGCTGGCCGCCACAGAGGCGCCCTTGGCAGAATCTTCGGGCAAATTCATGCGGGCGTGGGAGAGAGAACGGAGCGATCTGGCCAGATCCCTTCGCGCGAGACGCACGCCGCACGCCCCCCAATAAATGCGCGGGGTCGGCACTTACTCATCGCAGTGGGGCCTCCATAGTTGAAGGCCTCTGGATCCATGCAGACGAAGGTGGGCCGACGAACGCAAGATCCCGAGACGCGGCCACCGTACAAGGGGTAGTAGTTGTCATTCCCCGGTTCGAGGCACGTCTCGCCGCGCACAGAGACTGTGCCGACGAGCAGCACGAAGGGTGCCAAGGCACGCCTCGTGCACGGCATGGCAACGTGCCCCAGATGCGCCATTGCCAGCGCCGCCTTCTCACCAGCCTCAGCACGATGCAGCCGCGCCGTCGCAACTGAACGGAGCTTGCGCTGCAGCTCAGAAAAGGCGTGGAGAGGCGCGGCGGCGGCGTTGGCGACGGCGGCAACTGTGCAAGAGAGCTCTAGAGCGCGTCCTGGCCTTTTGGTATGACCCTGTTAGTAGACACTGCCGCTGTCCGTTTCGTCGCGGTCCCCCCGCGCTCGGGGGCGCTACCACGTTTCCACTGCTCCATCTCCACGGACGGCTCCACACCCCTCGGTCAACACAACGACTGAGTACTCGCTCTCACGCCACTCACGGGCTACTAAATTATGCTAGTGTGGACTGACGACTGAGGTTGTTCTTACTGTGGATACAGCCGGTGTGGTACTCGTACTGTCGGGAATGCTTCGTATCCGGATACTAAACAGCTAACGACCGATCACCGTTCACCGAAGACCCCGTCGTCGACTCGTTTAAGGGCAGGTGCGTTGGCCCACAATTATTTGTTTGCGAAACCAAAACGTCACCTGCGTAACACCTGCGCACTTCGACCTTCTTCGACCGCGTATCGAGCCTTATACGCGTACACTCACTATCCACTCTGGGAAAGTCACCGTATTCGTACCAGCCAGGCGCGCGCGCTGCCCAGCCATTCTAGCCAGTACGCGTCCCGTCGTACGCGATACTCTCAGATTCAGTCGCATTTGACGGCGGAGTAGATCCGCCTCACGAAGATGAAGGAGAAGGCGAAGCCGATGGTGCCGAGCATGATGAACGCGGCGTACGAGGCGACGAGCATGTAGCCGAAGAAGAAGGAGGTTTGCATGAAGCCGAACATGCTCGAGCGCCCAAAGTAGTAGAAGAAGCAGTAGGCGAAGACGAAGAAGCCGGTGGAGCCGCCACTGAAGAGAGAGCGCCACCACCATCGGTGGTCCTCGATGGCGAGCTGGAAGTAGGTGAGCGCGATCGTGATGAACGCGGTCACGATGAGCAGCATCACGAAGGCGATGAAGAGGATGCCGTACAGCGTGTACAGCTTATGCCCCCACACGGAGGCGAAGATGTAGTGCAGCTCGATGTAGATGGCGGAAAAGGGAAGGAAGCCGGCCATGAAGACCTGGCAGACGGGCGTACGGTACCACGGGATCGGGGGGATCTCTCGGGGGATCTTGTTCACGCGGCATGGCGGTGTGAACTCGCGCCCTTTGGCTGTGTTTCGTCCGAGCACGCCGCCGATGATGGTCAGCGGCAGCGTGACGAGCAGCCAGATGACCAAGATGACCATGATGGTGCCAAAGGGCAGCGCCGCCTGCGATTCGTAAAGGATCGCGATCGTGTTCAAGAAGCAGAACATGCAGAGCAGCGGCACCGGGAAGAGCGTGGCCGATAGCAGCAGGTTCCACGCCCAGCGGCCGTCGGGACCGTAGAAGCGGCCGAACATGTGCGCGGAGACGAAGCCCGCGGTGCCCGCAGTGAGCGCGTAGAGGACGAGCGCGGCCGTGTTCATCGAGCCGCGGTTGCCCGGGTAGAACATGTTCATGATCGCGAGCACAAGCATGAAGAAGACGAGGCTGAGCAGCTGGGCGCCCGTGCCCACGTATGCGCAGAAGGCGGAGAAGGCGGGCGGCAGGCGGAAAACGTCGCCGTGCACGAGTTTCCAGCCAGTCTCCTCCTCGTCCTCCTCTTCTTCCTCCGCCGCCGCGTACCGCGAGAAGTCGTTCTTGAGCACGCGCATCAGGATGATGGACAGGAATCCAGTGAGCAGCAGCACGAGCACGAACGAGTTGATGATCGAGAGCCAATGGATCTCGAAGGACTGCGGCAGGAAGGAGGACTGAGCGTACCGGCTCATCCGGTCGCCGAAGGCCACGTCCGTCGCCTGCCAGCGCACCGAGTACGAGAACGAGACCTCGCGCGCGCCGCCCTGCCCAAGGTCGACACGCTGAAGTGGATCGGCCGACACGTTGACCTCGATGACGCGGTCGGCGTTGTAGGCGATCGAGAAGTCGAGGTGCGTGAAGAGATAGTAGCGCGTCGCATTCGCCGTGTCGAGAACCGCGCGCGTCTCGAGCTCGCCCACGTAGCCCCAGATGGGGAGCTCATCAAGCATAAGCTCAAAGTAGTAGTCGTCCACGATCGCCTGGCGGAACTTTTTGACATCTGCTTCGCTGAGCTTCGCCTTGCAGAGCTGCTTCAAGGTCTGAGGCACGCGGAAGTGAATGTCGTACAGCGTCTTCCTCGGCCGGTCTCCCTTGAGCAGCGGGCCAAGGTCCTCGCGCCGGATCTCCATATCCTCTGGCGCACAGAACGGCAGGCTGTAGAAGGAGTAGACCTCGTTCGGGTTGGCAAAGGGGCCGACCTTGTTGGCGTACAGTTCGATCGGGTCAGCCTCCTTGTACAGGCCCTGGCCGCGCGCCAGCGCCGCCAGGCCGAGGAGCAGCAAGGAGCCGAGCCGATTCAGCATACAGATGCGCCTTCGCGAAACCTGTGAACGCAGAAAGGAAATGCCCAAGAAGGGCATATGCCGAAGAAGGTTCTCTAAGCTCGCTCCCGGGGTCTATCTCTCTTGCCACACTCATTTCACAGCGATCTCGAGAAGATGGCCGGACTCACCCTGGCCTTCCTGCTCGCGCTCCCGCCCGCCGCTGTTCCGTGGTCGAAGGCATCGTACGCGCTACGCGTGCGCGGCGTGCGCTGCTCCATCGCCGCAGCCATCGCCGATGCCGACGAGGCTGCGCTCGTCTGCGCGGCAGGCTCACTAGCCGCACGGGTCGAGCAGGCCGTCTGCCGCGTGTACGGTGCTGCGCGGACAGCGCGCGTGCGCCGCTCGCTGAAGCGGCTCTCGGACGGCGTGCTGCTCGAGCGCACGATCGATCCATCACACGAGCTCATGCGTCAGCTGGCCAACTCGTACATCGAAGAGCTCACGCCTCAGCCATGGCACGACTCGACCAAGCACAAGTGGGCGGCGAAGCTCGAGGAGAAGTGGACGCTGGTGCGCGACGAGCTTCGGAGTGCGCTCGCCGACTCAACGGCGCTCGAGTCCACCGGCCAGAATGTATGGGGCGGCCTGGACGAGAGCATCGTCGAGTACGGCACTGGCTGGAAGACGCTGCCGCTGTGTGACCGGACCGTGTGGGACCCGGTCAACTCGGCGTTGTTCCCGCAGACGTGCGCGCTGCTGCACAAGTGCAAGGTGCCGCTCATCGAGGCCTTCTTCGCCAAGATGGCGCCACACTCGGACATCAAGCCGCACTCGGACATGTGCAACTTTGTGCTCACGTCGCACCTCGGCCTGCAGGTACCCGAGGGCGAGTGCTCGCTCACCGTCGGCGACACAACCGTCGAGTGGCGCAACGGAAAGGTGCTGCTCTTCGACACGTCGATCTTGCACTGCGCCGAGAACCGCGCCGCCACCGAGCGCTACATCCTGATGCTGCGTGTCTACCATCCGGAACTCTCAGCCGTTGAGCGCTCGGCGCTGCAGCTCGTCTTCGACTGCCTCGACGAGCCCGAGCTGCTGGAAGACGAGATGGCCCTGGGCGAGTACGACGCGCGCCGGCGTGCGCTCGAGGCGGAGTCGCGCCGCGCGTGGGAGGAGGCCGCCGCGCGCCCGCCGGCCAAGGGCCGCATCAAAAAGGGCGGCGCCCGTGATGGCGCCCAAAGGTGAAGCCGGTACGGAGCCACCCTAGCCGGTACGGAGCCTCGCATACTCGAGACACGGAACTCGAAGAGAAGTAGGATCCCGCGCCGGGCGGGCAGGCAGGGCAGCGAACGGATTAGCGGCGCCCTCGACCGCACTCTGCAGGTCTGCAGACGATGGGCGTCGGGATCTCTCAACCCGACTCAACCACCGTCCCGCGCGACCGCGAGTCGCGGAGTGGCGAGAGCCGAGCAGCCGACGGACCCCGCGCGGGAGTCGCCGCGAGACAGATGCGAATTGCGTCCACGCAGCTCCGAACACCACGCACGCGCCCACTGCAATTGGGAATTGGCCCTCTGCTCGGTGAGTGAAGTCTGCTCCCTGAGTAAAAATGACCTCACAGTAGAATTCCCACGTCCAAGTCTATACATGCGGCGTCGCACTCACAGATCAGGCAAAACTATATGCCCGCCGAGCTCCGGCGCTCCATCGTGGGCGCCGCGCACTCGCGGGGCTGGAAACGGTGTCGCCCCGGAGGGGCACGCGCATGCTCAGGCGAAGGGTCCCATAGTGTCGAACACCTCGGGCTTGATGAGGCCCGTGAGGCCGGGCACGGAACCGGGCACCTTCGCCTCCGCGAGGAAGCCCATGATCCCGATCATCGCGAGGCGGCCGTTGTTGATCTCCTTGAGCAAGCCGGAGGCCTTTTTCTCGGGGGAGTTCTTGGCGGCGATACCCAAGGGGTCGTAGAGCGAGAAGCGGTTCAAGTGCGCCTTGTGGAAGGGGATGTCCTTGAACGGCGGGTACACACCCGGCTTGCCGCCGCGCATGTAGTGCTGGTGCCCTTGGCCGCCGAACTCGCCCCACCACTCGAGGAAGCCGATGAAGAGCACAATCTGCACGCGGCCCTGGATGGGCAGGTTGAACCACTGCTCCGCGGGCGTCGCGCCCGTCGTCGGCACACCCAACAGGTTGGGCCACGTCAGCCCGTTCGCCTGCGCAATGTAGCCGCAGAACGCAAACATGGCGACGCGGCCGTGCTTGATCTCCGCCTGCCGCAGGAAGCCATAGGTGGCCTCCTGGCTCTCGTTCCAGAAGGCGGCCGAGCCAAGGCGCAGCGGATCGTAGTAGCCGAGCACTGGGTTGAGCGACGCCGCGAGGTCTTCCTTCGTCGCCATCGAGACCGCCGCGCGGGTCGCAGTAGCGACCGGCGCCGTGGCAGGTGCAAAGGAAGCAGCAGCAGAGTAGAGCGAGAGCATGATGATACTGTGGCACGCATGCGGTAGCGAAGCAAGAGTGAGCTTTTGGCGTTCGGGGTTGAGGGCTATCGGATGGCCAAGCGGCAGCTGAAACGAATGCACGGCGAGGGCCTCGCACATTGGTTTCTGCAATCTCGCTCTGAGGACCAGGTATTCATTTGTACCGGTATTCTCCTGTGGAAAAACGATGCGTGAATGTGAATGTGAATGTGTGGTTTCTGACACGCTACTCAATACGTTGCTTGCGCGATGTCGCCAATTGGCGCGTAAAGAATTTTCGAGTTCCAGCTCAGCTCGCCGATACGTGTGAATGAGAGTCGAGTACGAGTAGAGTGTGGCGGCGTCGCGTCCCACGGATCGACACCAGGCTCATGATGAGTGCGCCCATGCTGAAAGTCGGCAGCCTCCTGGCCGTTGTTCTCGCATATGTACTGATTGACACTCGACGGCCGGCGTGCGTGGGATCGGGCGCGTTCTGCGGCCTACCTCCAGCGCTCGAATGCAATACCAGCAGAGGCGCTCGCGAACTGCGCACGGCTTCCAGCCTGGCCCTCTCCGCTACACAGATTCAACAGTATGAGCGCGATGGCTTCGTGATAGCCCGCGGCCTCTTCACGGAGGAGGAGGCCGAGGCGCTGCTTCAAGCTGCTTCAACAGATGAGACAGTGTCCAGGCGTGCACATGGCCGCAAGGATGCAGGGGGCTACACGTCAAAGCTCTCACTGTGGAATGTGTGCGGAGTCAACGTGTACGGCGCGTACTCACGCGCAGCTCGGTTGGTGGATAGCGTTGAGCGACTGCTTTCCACCTCCACCCACACTGGTGGCAGCGAGGGCCTCGAGGAAGCGTACCACTACCACACCAAGGTCATGATCAAGGAGCCTTACGTTGGAGGAGCCTGGGAGTGGCACCAAGACTATGGATACTGGTACTCGAATGGCAACATGTTCCCAAGGATGCTCTCGGCCATGGTAGCGCTCAATGAGCACACAGAGGCCAACGGCGCCCTGCACGTCCTGAAGGGCTCGCATAAGATGGGCCGTGTTACCCATACTCTAACGGGTGATCAGGCTGGCGCAGATCCAGACAGGATCGCCCGAGCGAAAGCCATGTTTGAGGACGTACCGGTCCTTCTCAAGCCTGGAGACGTGCTCTTCTTCCACTGCAACTTGTTCCACGCGAGCCATCGCAACACTTCGCCGAATCCACGCTGGTCCATCATCACGGCATACAATACTCGGTCCAACAATCCGCAATGGGATCATCATCATCCGAGGTATCAGCCGCTGGATCGCTGGTCCGACACGGCGCTGCTCCATCTGAGGGGCGTTGGCATCACGGATGGAGATGGCACCGTCTTCATGAAAAAGGAGGAGGATCATTCAGCACAAACTGAAAAGAATGTAGTCGCACCGCCATCAATGATTTATCGTGGGCGAGTCAAGTCAAGTCAAGTCAACTTGACTTGACTTGACCGTGTGCGAGCCTCGCCTGCGAAATCGGCCGCTCTCGGTGACGCGTGACCGGCGCGGCGGCGCGCGGTCCTCTCGACATTCCTTTGCGCGTGCCCTTTGCACCTGGTCGACCAGCCTGGTGCCTGTGGACCCGTCACAGCGCGTGCTCGGCAACTTGGTGTGTAGCTGTAGGTGGGTGGTGGGTTTAAGCAGGCGTGGGTCACACATTAAGAGGACATCTCGCGTTTGTTACACCTCTCCGCGTTGCGTTCTGTCGACTCGGACATGCACACGGGCCACGGCGCGGGCTACGCACTTCCTACATCCTAGAACCGTGTACGCATCCCCATGTGCTGCGCGTGTGCGGACAGAGGCTCTCTCGAGGCTCTCACTCCTCTTCTGTAGATCGACTGCCGTCGCCGAGCCACCGACCCAAGGCGATCGCGTCCGTTGTGACAGCAAAGTAGCACGGGCCGGTGATGGAGCTCAGGCCGGCCCACGTGCCAGCTCCCAGGTCGAACGGCGGGCCGGATAGTGGGAAGTAGTCCGGTGAGAGGTAGTGCCAGCAACCAGCGCCGATGAGAGGCAGCTCGGCCAGCGGCCCACCAATAGCTGCAGCGCACGCAAGCACGAGGCTAGCCCACGCTCCGTCCAAGGCCGCCCACTGACACGCGCAGCTGGCGGTGAGAATGGCTACTGAAGTTGTCTCCGGGAGTGGTGACAGGGTCAGGAGCTCCGAGGCCTTGATGATGGCGACCGTGGACGCAACGGCGATGCCTGCGCGGCGCCGAGGAGGAATATTGATTGGCGTGGAGATCCCGCCAGGACCCAATACTTTTTCGAGCAGGCGTGGCAGCACCCAGCCGAGCAAGCTGTACGCCACTGCAAGCAGCGGCGGTACAAGCAGCGAGGACTTGATCGCGAGGATGTTGACTGGTAGTATGTCGTATATGAGCAGCACCTGGTTGTGCACGGCGTCCACCACGGGACCTGCAGTGGCTCCAAAGATGCTCAGCCCTGCAATTGCACGGCGGTGCGTCGGCATGGGGATGGGGACACGCATAGAAAGGAAAATTTCGACCCTGTGAACGTGAAAGGTTGAGTAGAGTTCGTTCTCACATCTTTTGTAGCTGACATCATGCTTGGACTGGGGCGTGCAAATCCGACGCCCGTCCGCGACAAGAGAAATGCGCGAGTCTCTCACCGTCTCTCTCGTACAATTGTAGTACGTAGTATCTCAGATCTCCGACACCTGCTCCTCCATCGCCTCCGTCGGCGCGTAGCGCTGCTGGAACTCCGAGCGCACACCGAGCTTGTAGCGGACTTCATCGTCGTAAACCGCCTTGACGAGCCAAAAGCCTCGCTCAAGCCGCTCGAGACAAGCCTCGGCCTCGGCTCCGTTGAGCTTCGAGGTGGTCAAGTCGCGGCCGATGTTCTTGGCGCTCGCAGAGTCGATCTCCTTGTCTTCGCTTGCGAGAATGTCGGCGACGACGCGGCGGAAGAATTCCTGCTCCGCCTTGCCGAGCGGCGATGCTAGCTTGCTGAAAGCGTCGCTGCTGTTGAGGTCAACGATGCCAAAGTAGGTCTCCTGCACGCCCGACGCTTTGGAACGCATACGCGCGACCTTCATGCCGAGCGTCTTTAACTGCTCGTCCAACTGATCGACGACCGACTGCAGCGCCTTCAGGTTGCGCTCCGGGTCGTCGCTGTGGTATCGCAGCTTCGCACGCTTCGCATCATCCTTGTGTTCTTGAATGCACTCGGCAAACCTTTTGAGAAGGTCCTGTTCGGTGAAAACGCCACGGTCGAGCAGCAGCTGCAGCAGGTTGCGATGCACGTCGCCGTATTCGGCGCTCATCCGCACTCGACGAAGCGAAGACGGCAGGCTCCCGCCATCTCTCGGCGACAAATCTAGTGAACTTTTTTTCGCAGCCAGGTCGTCGCACACCGTTCTCCTCAGGAACGGCGCCTCATGCGCAGCGCTCACTTTTTCTTAGCTATTCATATTCATACTCGAGCCGAGCCGAAAGCCGCAGTGGCGCCCGATCTCGCGCGCGCGCGCGGCCAATGGCGGCGCAGGTGGTCGACCGTCGCAACGCGTGCATCGCTGCGATGGTCGAGATGGTTCCGTCGCTCTCCGTGCCTGCGGCGATAACGCTTCTGGAGGCAAACGGCTGGCAAGTTGAGGCTGCAATCGCCACCTTTTTTGGAGACCCAATCCCGGCACCGGCACCGCCGCCACCCACATCCCCAGCAGCTGGACCACGCGCTGTGCCCTGCAGTCACTGCTCCATCCTCCCACCAAACCACGTAGGCTGCACCGTCTGCTCTGATAAGAAATTCATCGCCGTCAAGTTCGTCGCCGTCCCGCCAGCGGCAAACAACGAAGTTGACGACTACGACTACGACCGCTGGTCGTCCGACGAGGATGAGCTTAGAGAGGGCGACGAGCTCGACGACCGAAACGGGCTTTTCGACGCAGCGCTCGCGGCAGAGGACGATCATCGACATAAGCAGCAGCCGCCGCTGCCGCTGCCGATGATGAGCACGCAGCAGCAGCAGCAGCAGCGGCAGCAGCAGCAGCAGCAGCAGCAGCAGCAGCAGCAGCAGCAGCAGCAGCAGCAGCAGGAGGAGGAAGAGGAGGAGGAGGAGGAGGAGGAAGAGGAGGAGGGGGAGGCGGAGGAGGGGGAGGAGGAGGAGGAGGAGGAGGATCACCAGCAGCCCCGGCCGCAGAAACAGCAGCGACATTGGCAGCGGCAGCAGCAGCGGCGGCAGCAGCAGCAGCAGCAGCAGGTCTGGCAGGG
>Ga0210245_102712_pt1 | contig 9975 bp, 4 predicted proteins | sample ChrtobMetaP3_4mM_FD_155450 | JGI IMG/M metagenome (GOLD analysis project Ga0210245, IMG submission 155450) | Chrysochromulina tobin associated microbial communities from unialgal haptophyte culture, Seattle, Washington, United States - P3_4mM | ecosystem: Host-associated > Algae > Haptophytes >...
ATGTATATTCATTGCGTCTCGTCACGACATTGGCCATCACCACTCACCCACCAAGAAGCTGCGAGGATCGCGCAAGGCTTGTAGCCGACAAGCTCGCCAATGGCAAAGAGCCGAAAGATGCCCGGCGGGGGTGCGCCATCGCGATAGCGATCGTGAGGCGCTGGTCGCCGGGCATCTTTCGGCTCTTTGCCATTGGCGAGCTTGTCGGCTACAAGCCTTGCGCGATCCTCGCAGCTTCTTGGTGGGTGAGTGGTGATGGCCAATGTCGTGACGAGACGCAATGAATATACATTCTTAGGAAGCGGGTGCAACATACGAACACATCTTCTATGAGCAGCGGCTCGACTACGTGTCTATTTTATCGAGATCTGGACGCGCGGTGGCAGCACGACGACAGCCGGTGAGGAACGCTCAAACAAAAAAGCGGTGGCACCAGTCGAGGTGTCGCCACGAGACGAAAAGTGCGAGAAAAGCCTTTCACAGTTATGCTGCGCGTCCCGGACCCGGTTTAAACCGACTCGCATGAAGGGCGGTTTTTCCGTGAACCCACTCGCGCCATGGCGAGCTCCCGCGGCATTCTAAACATTCAATCCCTTAACGAGACGTCACGTCACGTCCGAGAACGACTCGCAACCTAAAATAAAAAACAAACTCGTGTGAGCTGCTCAAAGGAGCCACTAAGCGAGCCGCCAAATATATCCGGATAAAACGTGCAGGATTCAAGAAGAGAGCTTCGGCAGCGATTCGAGAGCGTGCATGAGCCCAAGCGCGGCTTGGCGAATTGTGGTGTCTGCATCCTCCATGGCCTCCGAGGCCACAGGCAAAGCCTCCGCACTGAGCTGAAAGGCACTGTCGCCCAGCGCATCGTAAATGGCGGCAAGTGCACAGAGTGCATGTGCGCGCGCGTTAGTGGCAGCGGCAGCGGCGGTGATGTCGGCAGCAGCACCACCAATGATGGTGGTTGCAGCCGGTTTAGTGGTATAGGTCGTTATCTCCTCGAGTTGGGCCCGCGTACACAGTTGGTGATGCATGACCTTGACGCCGTCCGCCCCCATTTCCCTCGCGAGCGAGCCGATCGCCGCTACAGCAGCCTTGGCGACCTCAGCCGCAGCCGCTGTGTGCGCCAGAGTGTCGGCAGCAGTAACAGCAGCTGAGACTGTGATAGTAGGTCCGGCGTAGACGGCAGCAATGGACGCAGCCCCAAGGACTTTGCACAAAAGGGGCTGCAATTTCAGGAGATGGTCAGCTGAGGTAGCAGAAAATCGGCGGTGGAAAGGGAGCGATGCCACGAGGAAATGCAGTGCGCGGTGTATCGCGAGCCATGCCCCCGCGGCCAACTTCTCAGCCTCCGATGCGGCTGCCGTCTCTGCGGTGGACAAGAGCTTGCGGCGCTTGGCGGACGAGGCCGCGGCGGTGGCGGCATAAGCAGTGGCGGCAGCGGCGGGACTCGCGGTCGCGAGCATTCCGTGGACCGGGTGATGGGCGGCGAGGGTGGCGAGGGCGAGTGGTATGGCGTCCGCCACATATGGCACGTACAGTGCTGCAAAGCGCGCTTGGGATGGCGCGATCAGCCCAAAGAAGGCAGCCGCACGAGCAGCTGCGCTCGCGCTCGCACGCGCGCCCACGGCATCACACGCCGCCCCTGCTGCTGTCGGGTAGAGTTCCAAAGCCCATGCAAGGGTCCGATGAAAGAGAAGCCGCAGCTGTTCCTCGTTCAGCGCCGTGGTGAGATTAACGAGCGCACGGCCTGCCGCAGCCTCGACGGCGGCCGCGCCTGCCATCGCGCCTGCTATAGCGCCCGCGTCATCAGAAGTGGTTGCAACGGCCCATTTCTCCCGGTATGCCAAAGCGGACTGCAGCAGGCTGAAGCTGGCAGCCCGATAAGCGCTGACATCAGACGGAGACTGCAGGCTCAGGTGGTCACCCAGGAGGTCAAAGAAAGCCACGAGAGCCGCTGGCGCCGGGACACTGCCGAAACCACACCACCCACTGCCGCATCCGCCGCCACGACTATCAGTCGGCGCTCCGGGCGGCGAAGGCAGCGGTGTCAACAGCGGCAGCGCCTCAGCCATGGCCTTGAGGAGGACCCGAGAAGGCACCGCAGTAGCGATGGCGCGAAGCAACGAGGTGCGCGCAACGAGCAGCGCCGGCGCATCGATGGCTGCAAGGCGCGCGACGGTCGTCTCCGAACCGCCAGCGGAGGCGTTTGTGGCGGAGCCGATGGTGACGAGGCGGGCGAGAAGCGGGGCAAGAAAGGGCCCTAACAATTCCGGGAACGCGGTAAGGAGCGCGGGATATGTACTCGAGAGCATGCTAGTGGCAAGCGACACGGTCGTCGCCAAGGGGAACCGCGACGGCGCGAAAAAGCTCTCCAATGAATCGAGCAGAGCGGGGACAAGGGATGGCAGCAAGGCCAGGAGGCGAGAGCCGAGGGCAGAGATGAGCGTGGACAGGAGAAGGGTGGCAGCATGCGCGACGTTCGCGTCCGCGCAACGCAATGAGGCGAGGGCGGGGGGCACGCTGTCGATGAAGGCGGCAGACTCGGTTGCACCCAAAGTCCTGGCAAGTAAGTCCATGGAAAGGAGTGCAGCCTTAGAGGTGGGCCCATCAACTAAGGCAGGAGCGGCGGGAGCGGCGCTGCTGTGACCAGACTCAATCAATACTGAAAGCTCCTCCTCAACCGCCGTGTTAACGCTCGCCGCATCGGGGACGAGTAAGGGGCGAAGGAGTGCCACAAGCGAGAGGAGGTGAGGCACGGCAGCCATTGGTGCCGTCGTTCGCTGTGCCAAGGCCGCGTCATCAGTACCGGCGCCGTCGGTGAGCTGAGCGGCGCTATCGACGTCGGGTAGTAGCATGCCGAGCTGGACTAAGAGCAGTGAGACAGCCATCCTCCTCATCGCCCGATGCGAGTGCTGCAGCATGGAGCCGATTGGCTCGAGGAGTGCCACGCCTGCCACACCCGTCGCCATTTGCACAACCGCTGCGAGCGATGCCTGCGCCCGGCCCAATAAATGCGAATACGCTGCTGAAGGAGCGATGGTGGCGGCGGCTGCGGGAGGCGCGGCAGTGGTGGAGGCGCAATCCGTGGCTCTAGCCTCGTCCGCGTGTACGGCTTCGACGCACGTGAGGAGCGCCTCGGCACTGGCGGCGAGCGTTCCGAATAGGGCAATTGCCGCGGCCGAGGTGGCGGTCGCGGTTGGTACCGCAGCGGCGGCGGCGGCGGCGCGGCGCGGAATGGCAGCGTCCGAGGTGGCAGCGGCTCCAGAAGAGGCGGCAGCTTCAGCTCGGGCGGGGGCGGCGGAGGGGAGGAGGGCGGCCTCGGGGGCAAGACACCCGCACACGAATACATAGCGAAGTAAGTGGGTGGGGTCACACCAAGTAGGGGTACGCGAAGTGGCCGTGAGAGAGGGGGGCGAGGCGGCCGTGAGAGAGGGGGCGGGAGGGGCGGATGCTTTGCCGCCAGGTGAAGTCATCGCAGCAGGGGAGGTGCATGGTGGTACGAGCAGACCCGCCATCGCGTACAGGCAAGCGGAGGGCGGCGCCGCGGTCAGGATAGCGAGGGCGACTCGGCAACATTCTCCATTCTTTAGAACCTTCGTCGCATGGGCGAGCGCCAACCCCACCCGAGCGGCGTGGAAGGAGGGGCGGGTGGCGGTTTGCGAAAGGCGTGCAGCGTTGGTGCTGAAGGGCGAAGATGCCATCGCCACAGCAGTGACAGGAGGCGCACAGGTGACGGCAGGAAAGTTCGTGCCATAAGGCGTACCGTCGACATTGTTGTCGGTGACCAGGAAATGCCTGAGCAGCGATGCAAGAGGCGAAGTTGCGACGGCATACTGGGAGACAGCGGGGGCGGCGGAAATGCCATCGACGGTTGCCAGCAACAGAGCCGCTTGGCCCTCACCTTTCAGGCCGAGGAGAAGAGCACTGATTCGCTGAAACACCGCGTCTGGAAGCACCGACGGTCTTCGCAGCAGTGCCGGCAGCAAGACCGCCACCACGCAAGGTGCGATTCCTATCGTTGCTGTCATTGTCGCTTCCGCAGCGGGGGCGGCCTCAGCCAATCTGGCGCTGGGGGCGGGAAGGAGGGCGGTGAGCGTGGCGGCAGGAAGTACCAACCCCATTAGACGAACCAGCGACAAGATGTCGGATGCGAGGCGTGTCCGCCCTTCTCTGTCGGCCGCCGCCAAGCACGCCACTAGCAATGACGCCCGTTCGCTCAGAGCTTCCACCATCGCCGTTGCCCTGACGGAACTAGAGGTAGACATAGTGGTGGCGGTGGCGGTGGCAGCGACGGTGGGTGTCGTATCAATAGCGGTGGCGCCTTGGTCGACTGCGGCGGCAGCAGCTGTTGCCACATCTGCAAGCGCCTGGCACAGGACCGCCATGGTCAGCGACACGAGGGCGCCGAATTTGCCGCTCAGGCGCGCCAAAGAGGCGAGGATTGCTGTGGTTGCTGGGACAGAGGCAGCCACGACGTAAGGCGCAGCGGCAGCACCGGGCCAGTAGTTAGCAGCGAAAGCCAGTAGCGCCAAAAGCTGCGGCACCAGAGCAGAGGCCTCTGTGGCGGCCCGCGAGGCAAGGAGCTCAATCGTCAGCATGCACTCATCGACCCATGCACTCGCATTCATTTCTGCCAGCCCCACCACGGCCGCCGGCGATGATACGCTGCCGTCCACGCTTTCGCCGCCTCTGTACCTGGATTCGTGCTCCCCGTCACCTCGCACATCAAATTCTTTGGTACGGTCGAGCAGTCTCTGCACGATATCGCGCGCGCACACCGGCAGCGAAGCTGCGGCGAGGCGCAGACCAGCAACGTACTTAGCAACTGCAGTGGCGCCCGTGTGAGCGGCGGCACTTCGGGGGAAGAGAATGTACGGGCGCCAGCGCAGGGCGGCCAGGTAGGTGCGAAAAATATCGAGCTGATGGGCGGGTGCAAGCTTGGCAACGACGGCGGGACGCAGGGCGGCGGCAGCACCGAGCGGTAGGGCGAGGCATGCAATTGGTGCAGCCTCGGCTGATTCGAAGAGGGACAGGGCAGAAAGGCACGCGGCCAGCAACGGCGGTGACGTGACGAGCGGCGCGGCAGTGGCGGCCGCGTCGGGCACGGCAGGAACGGTTGAGAGAGGGAGCCATAGCAGGGCCTCCAGGATCAACGCGATGCACTCGGCAACCTCACGCTTTAGATCAGCATCTGCCTTGTACGAGGCCGATCGCATGATGGACGCCCGCACTACTGCAATTGCCGGCGCCATCGCCGCATCGCACGCGACCCCGACCATCACCGCCTGCGCCGTCTTGGCTGCCACGGTTGCAGTTTCAAGGCTCTGGCGGCGGAGGAAGAGGACGCCGCGGAGCACTGCACAAGAAGAGCCAGCCGCCGCCGCCGCCGCCGATGATGACAACGAAGCCTTACGGGAGCGGTGGGGGTCGCGGTTGGTGGGGTTGAGGGCAGCCAGAGCGGCGGCAGCATGCTCGGCGAGGTGTGCGATTAGAGCAGGAAAGAGGGCGAGAGGTGACGAAGGCGGCATCGAAGGGTCGAGCGCGGACGCGTGGGTGACAGGGAGGGCAGCAAGGGTGGCGAGGGTAACGGATGCGGGTAAGCCAGTGGGCTCTATGCGCAACATCCCACACAGGAACGCCCTTTTCGCCGTCACCATCTCCATCGCCAATCCGCTCTCGCACTTGGCTGAAGCTGTGGGTGCATCATCCCTCCTCATCCATCCGCTCGACGCACCCACAGCGCACTTCTGCAGGGCGAGGTCTGCCTTACGGCCCACGACGAGCGCTGCACCGAGTCCGTCCGCTTCGAGGGCAGCAACGCGACTCATCGATCGGGCAGCTGGATGAGTCGACGATTTGGCGTTAGGGGCAACGGCGGCGGCTGAGGACAAGGAGGGGGCTAAGTTAGTGTCGGCACTGGTCGCTTCGATGAAGACGGAGGGAAAATAGGTCACGATACCAGCGAGTGCTGTGAGCGTAGTGAGCGAGGCAATGGCGGCCCCTGCGAGCAGCGCATCTGTCTCAAATGCCACTGCCATCAATAGCGGCAGCAGGCGCCCAATCACTGCCACGCGTGCCGCAGAGGCGGCGGTCGCTCTGAGCGGAGGGGTTGAGGCGCAGGCGAGGATGTCGAAATAGAGACAGGTCAGTTGCAAAGCGTGAATGCGCCGCCGCCGCACGTTTGTCACCGCCGCCGTTGCGCCTGCTGCTTGCGCCGCCGCGAGCGCGCAGTACCCCCGCGCTGCCGGGGAAAGGGGCCACGCAACCGAAGGCGGAAGCCATTGCTCGGTGAGCGCCGCGAGCACTGCCGCGTGCGAGTGGCGTGTGCACAGGGCACTTAGGGCAGCGGCACCGTTGGCAAGGGATCCCGGAGTACTTAGTGCGAGCGCTGCGAGTGCGGTGGTGGCAGCGGAGTGCGGACAGGCGCTGCGAATCACGGTGCTCAGTCCACCCCTCCACGCCACCATGGCCGCTTCCCTCTCTAAGAAGGCTGCCGCAGCCATATCGGCGCCGCGGCTTCTGTTGCCATCTTGAGAGAGCAGCCCAGCCGCATACTCAGCCCAGCGGCCTTCTGCGGCATCAACCTCTTCGGATTCCTCACAAGCCGCCTGCACCGTTGTCGCCTTGGCCACCGCACCGGCGTCAATCGCAGTGGCACTTGCGGTTAGAGTTATATGGCAGGTGGCGTCGCGCAAGCGGGGCGGGGCATTGGAGAGAGCGCGGAGTGCGGCACTTAGGGCGGCCGCGAGCGCGGTGGCCAGCCGATCCAACGCGTCTGGCTCCGCTGGTTCGGGATCCACTGCAGCGGCAGAGGCTGGTTGCGGCCGGAAGGACAAATGGCCCTGGAGCAGGAGCAGCGCCGGGGCCATCTGCGAGTGCGGCGACATTGGCGACGAGAGGATTGCGCACAGAACGAGGGCGGCGGGGGCGGCGGGGGCGGCGGTGATGGCGGAGATGTCGGCGATCGCGCTGCCCATCGCCCCCGGCACGCCCGCCGAGTGGACTCCCGCACGAAGCGCCTTGGCGAGCGACAGCACAGCTGCCCCATGCGAGGTGCTCGTGACTTTGCTCTCGCAGCTTTTCTCAGTGCTGCGCATAGGCCGCAGGCCAGCCTGAAGGAAGGGCAGGCGCAATGCGGCAGCGGCGGCGCCAAGGGCTGCGCTCGTGGTGATGTCGCAATGGCGGGGGTAAAAAAGCGCTTCAAGCCACCACGAAAGTAGCAGCAACCGCCACGGCGGCGGCGGCGCGGCAACGCCTGACGCGTCGATGGTGGCGGGGGAAGAGGTGGCGGCGGTCGCGGCAGGGAGGGCCACAGCGGCGGCGAGCGCCCGAGCGCGAAGACGAGCTGCCGCCAATGCCGCACGCGAACCCAAATCGCTGGGCGGAAGCGGTCGCGCGAGCTGAGCAGCTAGGGCCGCCACAGCTCTGTCGACGGCACAGGCATCGCAATCGTCGTCGGCGGCTGCGGGGGGCGGCAGAAGCAGCCGCCGAGTTATCTGTTGGGAGTCCATGAGTGCGGCGGAGAGTGGGGCTGCCCCCACTAGATAAGCCGCAATCGACGCCCTCTCATTCGCAGCCTCTGTTCTCTCAAACTGTTCAATCTCTGCTTTGGTAGTCTTCGAAACTGCGAATAGAAAGAGGGACTGAAGAGCGAAGAGGCGCGTGGCTGCGGGGGCGGCGGCGATGCAGGGCAACGACGCCTCCGGCATCGCTCGTTGCACGTCCAACGACAGCAGCGACGCCATCCAGCTGGCGGTACTGTCGCCGACACCCACGGCCTTTGTCTTGCAACCGCCGCCCTTCGTGTGGCCTCCGCCTTCAAGCGGGTGCATGAGCACGTGCCGGTGGCAAGCGAGGGTGTAGAGTGCGTTGGCGAGTGCTGCAAGGCCGTCCGGGCTGTGCAATCGAGGCGCCCTAAGCATCTTGGCAGCATCGCCATCGGCGAGGGGCAGGGCAGTGTGCAAGCTCAGCAGCACGTGCGGCATGAGCACCGACGCGTCGTGCTGCTCACTCAGCTTGATGAAGGAAGTCACGAGCCGCGCCGCGGCGGTCGCCAATGCCGACAGCACCGTGGCAGAGGTTGCCAGCGCGGCAGTGGCGGTGCTTGCCGGCTCCCCGACAGCGGCAACGATAAGAAGCGTCGGGAGCGTGCGTGCAGCAGCGGGCGCCAGATGGACGAATGCATGACGCCACAAGAGGGCGAGGGTGGCTAGGGGCTTGAGAACGGCACTGGGCCTGGGGGCGGCGGCAGTGAGGGCAGCAAGGCGGCTAGTGAGGGCAGCAGAGGCTTCTGCCGAAAGGGGTGCGTGAGAGAGGAGCTGAGTAAGGAGGGCCATGGCAGCGCTGATGTACGCGAGAGGCATCTCAGGCTCGAGGAGGGCCAGGACGAGCTGCATCAAAGGGAAGGAGAGTGAGGCTGAGGTGAGGAGAGATGCATGAGGGCTGCGCAAGTGCTGCAGGCGGGGATCAGGGCACGGCGGGTTGGGGAAGAATGGCATGCGGCAGCTGAGGGTGATCAAAGCGGCCAAGGCGAATCACAGCTTCAAGTGCGCACTTGAAGGATTGGTAGCAGTCTCGTGTGCTTCTGGTGTGCCACTAAGAGATTGGGCAGCGCCTCGGCGATCACCATCGTTGCGAAGGACGCGTGCACACTGCCGTCGACTGTGCGGGCCACGTGCGATGTCGCTCGAGCAGCGGCTCGCCGCACATAATCGGCGCCGCACCCGGAAATTGTCTTCTTCAAAGAAGCCTTGGCGGTTGCGGCGATGTCGGCGCAGCATAGGGCAAGCAAGTTGGTCGTGTCGCCATCGCCGCCTGCGACGGAAGCGACACTGCCGAGAGCCGCCGAGCCAGCTGATGCAATTAGCGCATGGCGTGGAACGGGCCGCAAAGGTAGTTGATTCAAGCAGCTCGTGAGTAATGGTCGCAGCAGCACAAGAACTGGTCACGGCAGCAACACACACAGCAGCACAAGGGCACACGCACGCTGTGACTCGTGGTGAATCTATGCATGCGCAGTGGTCTCGAGGAAGGCAGCGGGATGAAGATTCAAACGCGTGGCATGATCTTACTTTTGGCGTATATGAACGTTCCGTGATATGGCAGCACCGTCAAGAGCAGTTGCTGCGGTTGGTGAACATGCACTGAGTGCACGCGCAGAAGGAAGTCGAGTAGCTTAAGGCCAGCCCGGTGTAATAAGTAGGGACGAAGCGTGATGAGAAGAGCCTCAAGAGCTGCATCAAGCTCCGCGACAGAAGAGGGCACAAGGAGATCGCGAGGGCCCGAAAGTGTGCCTGCCAGGCCCTTTCCGACAAGCGGCTCGAAGGACAAGAAGAAGCCGGGCGCGCCCACACACCCGGCGACAGCATCGAGTTCAATGAGCGCAGACATGCCGAGGGAGGCAAGCGTCGTTCGGTCGAATTGCGCGGCTTGCCCATGCGAGGACCTCAATGCCGCCATGGTCACGTCGCTATGTTGGGCTTTCTTGGAAAAAGGACGAACTTCAACCCTAAAAATCTGAGCCCACCCGCCGGCGCTCCCCGCGTGTCAAGACTGGTTACAGATACCCCTCCGTGGCAAGTGACATGTTGAGGCGCAGTGGGCGTGGGAGAGGGGACGCGCGCCGCGCGGCGGGTAGTAAGGTTTGCGCGACGGCTCGAGGGAAAAAAATAAACCTCATCATCGCCGTGGCTCGTGCCGGCGAAGGTCAACAAATCCCTCGTCCCTCGCCGATGGTGCCCAGTTGGCACAAAAAAGAAAAAGAAAGGGCAGGTTCGGAGTTGGGGCGGGGCTTCGAGGTCAAGTCCTCGATCGGCCGCTGATCCTCTGAGGGGATCGGTCGGACGAGTAAACCGAGACGACACACGCGTGCGCCTCTCGCACAACGTGCGCGCTCACACCGCTGCTCTCGCGGCTGTGCGCCCAGTCGACAGACTGACACGCGGACAGATACAGTCACGCGCTCTCCAAATCTGG
>Ga0210245_102717_pt1 | contig 9970 bp, 2 predicted proteins | sample ChrtobMetaP3_4mM_FD_155450 | JGI IMG/M metagenome (GOLD analysis project Ga0210245, IMG submission 155450) | Chrysochromulina tobin associated microbial communities from unialgal haptophyte culture, Seattle, Washington, United States - P3_4mM | ecosystem: Host-associated > Algae > Haptophytes >...
GGAGGGGGAGGAGGAGGAGGGGGAGGAGGAGGAGGAGGGGGGGGAGGAGGAGGAGGAGGAGAAGGACGAGGACGAGGACGAGGACGAGGGGGAGGAGAATGAAGATGAGGTCGACGAGGACGACGAGGACGACAAGGATGAATCGGAGGCAGATGATGCCAAGGAAGGCGCCGAGGAAGACGCTGACGAGGATGCTGAGGAGGACACCCTTGCCCAACGTCCAGGAGGGCGCCGCTGCGAAGAAAACGGCTACATTGCATGCCGCGAATGCGGCAAGTTGTGCAAAGGTCTGATGGGACTAGGGGCACATATGAAGAAGCATAGCAGTGATAAGAAGAAGCATTACAGTGATGCTTCTTCTTATGTGCCATCGCGGCCGCAGACGAGTACGGTGCAGGGGGCAGCGGTGCAGAGCATGGGCGGCGGCGAACGCTCTCTTCTGACGAAGGCGGTGCAGGAGACCATTGGACGTGGAGAAGACGCGACGATGGCCGCAGCACCGGCCATTGGACGTGGAGAAGACGCGACGATGGCCACAGCACCGGAAGTGGCCCGCCATCAGCAGGTGCGAGCGGAGGTGCAGGGTGCGCTCAGCGCCACGGCGCCGCTTCTAGGGCCCAAGTTTGACGCGCGCATCCTGAAAGGTCGAGTGTTCACGGTGGAAGGCCGAGTGCTCTCGGCCGTCCTACGGGACAGCCCGCTCGCAGAGGAAGTCGCCAAACACGTGGAGAAAGCCAAGCCATTGGCAGCCCCGTCGTATGAAGCCGTCCGCCACTCGATTTGGCGGCGCCACTTTGCGGTGCCGGCACCGGCACCGGCAGCGACCGACGTCGCCAAATCGATTCCGACGCCAGATCGAGTGACGGATGGCGCCGTGACGGGCGCCACGTGCATCGGCCTCGACCCGACTCGACCAGACTCGACCAGACTCGACCAGACTCCGGCAGCTCGAGAGTTCGACATCTCTATCCAGGAGCCGATGTTAGAGCCGATGTCGCGCATGCCAAGAGGTCAGCATGCCAGTGACGAAGGCGTGGTGATCTATGATGGCGCAGCAGGGGCATCAATCGAGAAGGGGCTCGTGGTCTCGGAATTGACATCGTTACCCGTGTCTCCCTGCGCATCAGATGCTGCACCTGCATCAGCTGCAGTGTTCGCGCCAGCACGTGCATCAGCTGCAGTGTTCGTGCCAGCTGCGGCACACGTAGCGGCTGCGGCACCCACGCCAGCGGAAGCGCTCACGCCAGCAGTTCGGCCGACCTTGATGTTGCCTCTCGCCGCCGATCCCCAAGAGCCTTGTCTGGTGCCTCATCTGGCGCTCTCGTTCAAGGAGAAGCAGGAGCCTCACATAGTGGGGACCGAAGCGCAGCAGCCCTTGGACGTTGGGGGTGCTCAACACAGCGCTTTGGACATTGATGCGCAGCGTCCGCTCGCTGCGGTTGAGCTGGACCTTTCCTTGCGGTCGAGCGAGCAGTTGCCGCAGGAGAAGCCCGTGCTCACCGCAGACGAGGCCAGGGCGCCCGCGGCGGCGCCCCAGGGGCTCGAGCTCGTGCCGTCAAGTACGTGTAAGACAGGCTTCAACTTCGAGACATTAGACGAGGCGCTTTCTTGCAAAGAGACATTAGAAGAGGCGCTCTCATGCTACGCGAGGGCGTCATTTGAAGCGGATGAAGCCAGCCCGGCCGCGGCGGGGGAGGAGCGCAAGAAGTTGGAGAAGCAGACGCTCGCCCAGTACGGCGCCGTGACACTTCCCGCCGCCTCGGAACCCAACGTATTCATGATGAAGCTGCCTACAAGTGCGCCAAGCGTGCCGCCAGCGGCTGAAAGCTTCGCGGCGTATTATTCGCGGCAGGTTCTTTCGGGGCACATGGCGACGGTGGAGGCCGCGGCCGCGAGTTCAGAGGTCCATCAGCCGATCATGCCGCGCATCAGCGTCAACGAACATTGGCAGGCTCGTCCGTTGGCGGCCGCAGCGGTAGTGGCAGACCTAGCCGTTTCGGAGACCTTCTTCAAGGGCGTGACGAAAGTTAAGGACATGTACGCGGCACATGTAAGCGAGAACGGCACAGCTCGCTGCTTGGGTATGTTCGAGACGCAGGAGGAGGCTTCCAAGTGTTACCTGAAGCACATCGCCATCAAACGGCCGTCATCTTCATTGCCATTGAGCATGCCGCTCTCATGGCAGCCTCAAGAGCCATTGAGCATGCCGCTCTCATGGCAGCCTCAAGAGCCAACGAGCAAGCTGCCACCAGCGCCGCGAGCTCCGGCGCCAACCAGCATGCTGCCACCAGCGCCGCGACCTCCGGCGCCAACCAGCATGCTGCCACCAGCGCCGCGACCTCCGGCGCCAACCAGCATGCTGCCACCAGCGCCGCGACCTCCGGCGCCAACGAGCATGCTGCCACCAGCGCCGCGACCTCCGGCGCCAACGAGCATGCTGCCACCAGCGCCGCGACCTCCGGCGCCAACGAGCATGCTGCCACCAGCGCCGCGACCTCCGGCGCCATCCAAGGCACGGCCACGAGAGCTTGTGGCCGCAGCCACCGAAGTCACACTAGGACACGTTGGTTCTTTCGTCATGGAATCTGGCACGGTCACTTTCAAGCCATTCGCACATGGCGAACTCGAGTCACGTTCAAGCCAGTCTACAAACGTGCCACCTCCAGCGCGTGCGCCCGCGGCAGTCTCATTTGGCGGCGTTCGTTCTTTTGTCGTTGGTTCAGGCTCAGTCAGCTTCAAGCTTTTCGAACAGCCTTCGGCAAGGGCGCCGCCGCCAACGCAGCATCAACTTCCGCACGTGCCAGAGCCTGGGGAGCGCAAGGAACGATCTGAAGTCAGAAAGCGGCGATTGCAAGTGGAGGACTTCACGCAGCCGCAGCTCCAATCGTTGATGACCGGCGCTCCCACCGCGCGCAAATCCTTTCAACTGACCTCAAATGCTCCGATGCCGTCGATGCGTGACGAAGCTACCTCGAAGGGGTGTCTGCATCGGTCGCTGCTGCAGCCATCACGTGCCTCGGGTGAGCTTGACACGCTTGCTGACGGTTTCCGTGGCCCGGACAAGCTTGCCTCGCATGTTGATGGTTTCGAGCTGCGCATGGATCCTGGGTCGAAGACGGGCTATTACGGCGTGCAGTACTCCAACGTTCTGCGTTCGTTCCTGGCCTTCGTGCGCCTCGACGAGGCCTCCGACGAGCCCGGCTCCTCGGCAGCGAAGACGGCAGCCGCGGAGCTCAAGCCTGCCGGCGAGCGATCGAGCAGCCGGCTCGGAAGTGGCGGTGGGAGCGGCGATGGCGGGGGCGACGGCGGCTCTAAATCCCCGAACGAGCAGGCACCATGCCCACACTGTGGCAAGTGTTTCGTCCACGGCTCGAAGGCCATCCGTAACGCGCACGTCGAGTGCTGTGCGGTCGTCTCGGGAATGACGACGACGCCCGCCCGTCGCAAGATGCATGCGAAGCCATCCTCAACATCCAGCGAGGACGTAAGCGCTCGCAGCATCCTGCTGGGGCGTTACCCGACGGCAGTTGAGGCGGCCGTGGCGCTGGCTCACCTTGCGGCGCTCTGCGCGTCCAAGTTGACGGCGCCTGAGCTATGGGACTGCGACGACCGGGACGTAGGGCGACTCTGCAAGGACGCGGAGAGCATCTTGCGCCCGAAGGAAGGCGAGCCCGCTGGCCCGGCAGCAAAGCGCCCCAAGCCAAGCGCCCATGCGCCCGAGCTGCAAGCGGGCGCATGCATGGCCTGCCGTCACATGAAGGCGCCATGCCGCCCGTGCGACGACTCGGAGGGGCGATGCAGCAACTGCGTGCGCTGCGGCATCGATTGCTTCTTTGAGGAATCACCAGATCCAGTGGGCGCTGGTCGCTCGATTGCGGGCCTGGCCCCTCCAGCACCTACCGCCACGCCGGGGGCAGCAGCACGCGCCTCGGTGACAGTGGTCCCGAGCGCAGCTCGAGCGAGCGCAAAGGCGGTTCCGCAGGCACTTCCCCGACGACTTTCGCCGTCACCGAAGCAGCAAATGAAGCCTTGGGACAAGAAGAAGCTGACGGGATGGACTCCAAAAGAGGAGAAGAAGTTCAACAAGCATCTCCTCAAGCCCTCGAAGCAGCTCAAGCCGTCGAGATCGCAGCTCGAGGCATCGAGATCGCTCCTCAAGCCCTCGAGATCGCAGCTCAAGCCGTCGAGATCGATCCTCAAGCCCTCGAAGCCCTCGAAGCCCATCTCGGCAGTCCGGGAGGCGGGCACCTCAGGGGGCGGGGAGCGGAGGTGGAGGGCGGACGGCTTCGATCCCCTGCTGGAGGTAGAGGTGGCGCGTGTCTCGGGGCGGACGGGTCGCACGCTCAAGACGCCAGGTAAGTACGTGCAGCCTCTGCTGTCGGAGCAGGAGCGCATGTTCGGTCGGGGCGTGCTCGAGATAGAGATGCAGCGCAAGCGCGTGCAGAGTGTGATTGAGCACGAGCGCAAGTTGAAGGAGCGCGAACAATGGGAACGGGACCAGGATCTCATGGACAGCCTTCAGAGTCGCAACAAGATCCAGGTTGCGAGGCGCATCATGGACACGGACATCTGGGTGCACGAGGAGTCACGCGTGGGCGACGACTTTCAAGCGGCCATGCCGGGGGACTCTGGGCAGCGGATGAGCGAGGAGCGTGGTGACGAGTTGCTCTGGACGCCACGTGGGCTAGGCGGTTCCGTCCACACGGACGCCAAACTCGATGGCTTTCTGGAGCGTGCGGCGATGCTCATGGACCCCGGCTGCACGGCGCCTGGCGGCCAGCTCAAGCCGAGTGCCTTGGAGCGTGCGTTGACGGCTCTGCATGCATTCGGCGGTGATGTGGATGCGGCGTGCGCGAAGCTGACGAGAACGGGCGCTGAGGAGGGCGGGGCCGCCGGCCCCGACAGAGCCGTTGTGGCGTTTGAGCGCGCCACGCGAGCGCGCCGGCGGCTCGAGAGGCTCGGGCGAGTTGGCAGCGACGCGGGCGCAGAGGTGGACGATGTAGATGGCGGGGTGGAGGCGGAGGGCGAGGATGAAGATGGCGCGGTGGAGGAGGAGGGCGAGGAGGAGGAGGGCGAGGAGGAGGAGGGCGAGGAGGAGGAGGAGGGCGAGGGCGAAGGCGAGGACGAGGACGAGGGCGAGGATGACATGGAGGTTGAGGAGGAGGAGGACGACGACGACGAGGAGGAGGCTGAGGGGGAGGGGGAAGACGAAGATCGAGAAGGAGACGAGGAGGAGGAAGTCGAGGATGAGGACGACGTTGAGGACGACGTTGAGGACGACGTTGAGGACGAGGACGAGGAGTAGGGGTACGCGCGTGCATCTTGGGGCGTCCTTGGGGCGATCCGCGGTTCACAGGCAGGAGTGAGTAGAGGCGCCGGGGGCGTGGACGTTGACCATCTTTTGTGTTGCATGTAGCACACGGCTCAAGGGACTCGACTTGAGAGGAATGAGACGTGACTGCGGCCGAAGGCCGTGGGGTGGTGTAGTGCCACGCAGTCGCCTGTGAGCTGTGTGTGCACTTGCAGGGTTCTCCAAGTGAGGCCCTAGGGTGCGTGCGTGTACTTCTAGGTACAAGTACATGATTGTTGGTCATGAACATGATGTTGCGTTGGTCCCGTCACGTCACCAATAAGGAAAAGCAAACAACAGTAGTGCACACTTGATGAACTGAGTTGAGATGAATAGCGTGTTGTACGATTTATGCTCGTTGCGCCCGGCCTATAAGCGCCTTATTCTATGGGCATCTGATCTCCATCACGTCAGGCCTTTTCGTTTGCTAGAATAAATCGGGAATCCGGCGCGACTGCGGCTCCGCCCACGCGCGCCAGTGGCTCGGCTCCACACGCAAGACGCAACTCGCTCACTATATGTCGGATTCAAACGGCCGCCCCCCGTGTGTCCCCCGGAGACACATAAAAGGTTATAGACCTTCCACTGGGACTGGCGCAAGCACCAGGTTCTCACAACGCACCGAGATCACGGTCCCACCCTCCTCGAGCTCCACGCCCAGCCGTCGCCCCTCGCCACCACCCGAGGGCGGGGCACGTGCGCTCAGCCTACCATACTTGCCATTGTGCTGCGCCGCCTTCGTCAAGCCGAAGATCGATACGCGCGCGCCAGGGTGCCATCCAGGCTCGGCAACGGCCGCCGCCCCCGCCGCCCCCGCCCCCGCCCCCGCCGCTGTCGTCGTCGCCGCCGGCGGCGGCAGCGGCTTGGGCGGCGCGTGGCGTCTCAACAGAGAGCGTCGAAGCGATTCTGACAGAGCAGCACCAGCACCCATGCCCACGGAGCCACTCGGTGCTCCTTGGCATGCTGCCAGCGCGGCGGTGATGCCGCCGAGCACATGCTTGGCCTGCTGCTCGCCGAGTGGCGCTATAAACGGGCCAAGGGTCACGCTCACCAATTCCTCGATCCCAAAATCCTCATCCGTACCCTCACCAGCGGAGGACACAAGCGCCGCTGCAAGATGGGCGACGAGATCCACTGCCTCCTCCAAGGTGTGAGCTGAGCTCTCGGCGCGTGCGACTGGCACGAGAGGCGCCAGCGCCTCTGCGATCTTCTCCATTCGCTCGTCCGAACCCAAAGGCTCGGGTGCTCGAGCTGGCGGCGCAGGCACCGCTGATGTTGCATCCTCGAAGCCCGTTACGAGCCCCGAGCGTAAAGTGCCAGGGCCGAACTCTGAATGGAAGCCCTTGCAGTTTGCAATGTGCGCCTCGCACTCTGCTTCCGAGGCGACGACAACGTTCTGCGCGCAGAGCGGGCAGCGCAGCAGGACGCCATCAGTATCCGGCCACATCATTCGCGTTCTCGCGTCCTCGCCAATAATATTCACACTTGACGCCCAGCTTTTCAAAACGCGAGCGGCTTGAACAGGGGACATGCAATAACAACACTCCATCCCTACGCTGTCTTCGGGTGTCGAGAGAGTGAGCAGCGTGGGGTAGTCTCTCTTCGGTAGAGAAGGTTTTCGGTAGATGAGATTTTCGGGTGCCTCATCACTATCACACGCACAGAGTCTGACTAGAGACGATCCACAAATGCGAGACTGAGTCTGTCGATTACACAAAGTATTCCATTGAGTGACATACATGGGTTTCACCAATCCATTTCACCTAATCCTCTCAAATCCTCGATGCGCTCCGCCCGCCCACTCTGCTCCTCACTCTGCGTCGCAGCACTTGCAGCAGAGCGCCACGCCATCGTCACCTATGGTCGCGAATGCGTGGGCCATCACCGCCTGCGTCAGCCGATCCTGCGTGGCACGCCACCCCGGACCATGCCCACCTCCGCGCTCGAGCATGTGAGCCAGCTCATGGAGCAGCGTGAGCAGCATCTCGTGCGCGAGATCGACGGGCAGGCCAGGCAGGCGAGCCCCAGCCGCGGAAGCGCCGCTGGCGCGCGGACGAGCGCCGAGCTGAGCGCCGAGCGCGCGTTGGAGCAGTGGGCACAGGTTGATGATGATCTGCCGCTGGGTGCAGAAGCCGAGGTAGCCGGTGTTAGCCACGTCGTACCCCTCGCACACCACCTCGGCGAGCAGACGCTGCACCGAGGGCAGCGCGCGCGCGACGAGCCGCTTTGCGCGGTTGAGGGCCTCACGGATGCCTCGGAGCGCCGCCTGCGCATCGGGTGGCATCGAGAGCAGGTACGAGGCCGAGCCCCGGTCCGCATGCAATCGGCCACCACCGGCGCCCTCGCACACGGCGGTAGGCACGAGCGTCGAGTGACACTGCACGCAGCCGTCTGCTGTCAAAGAGCTGCCGTCATCGTTGAAGAAGGCGGAGGCCGGAAGCACCTCATTATGGCCAATCACCCCGCGCAGCCGATTGACCTGTGCGATTTGATCGGCAAGCTGCGCCTGCTGATCGCCCAGGACGGCGTTCCCGCTCGACGATGAGCCCGCGCCGCCGCCTCCGCCGCCGCCTCCGCCACCCACGCCCCGGCGCTTGCCGCCACCCGCGGCATCCGGCGGCGGCGGCGCCTCGTCGACGTCGCTCGTGAGGTCGGTCACGGCCGCAGGCTCCATCGCGGCCTTGCGCTTGGCCCGCAACAACTTGGCAGCCTCCGCCTCCTTCAGCGCCCTCTCTTGCTCCGCCTTCTGCTGGGCTTCAATTTCATTCTTTTGACCGCCCAGAAAGGCGGCTGCCTCACGCTGCACGATCTTGGCGCGCGAGATCGCAGCGTCCAACTGCGCCTCGTCCACAGCCTCGTCAGCAGCCATCGTCTCGAAGATGGCCTGCGTCATGTGGGTGAAAGCCTCCTCATAGACCCCGACCTTGCGTTGAACCACGCTGAGCACCAACAAGATCAGCCGACGCGAGAGCGGCTGCAACGGCACGAACGCGTGGTTGCCATGCATGAACGCGACGACAATCTCGCCGCCGAAGTGGACCGTGAGCTTGCTGACCTCACACGCGCGCAGCAGCTTGTCAAAGGCACTCTGCAGCCGCTTGGCCTGAGGCTCGACGTTCTGCTCGGCGTCACGAAGCAGCTCTTGAACGCAGCGATCTTTCAGCTCCGCCTCGGACACTTCGTGGAACAAGTGCTTGTTCGCATTGGGCTCGAGGGGGAGCAGCGGCGCGCCGCGGCGTGCGAGGAAGGCAGAGGCCCACCGGATGAACTGGTCCATGGAGTCGGTGGTCCGCGTCGAGACAAAGAGGGCGTCCCGAGGCACGCTGAAGACGTCGCATAAGAAGAACTCTCGCGCTTTCTCGAGCAGCTGGTTGAGGAAGGGGCTGCTCCTCGTCAGCCACGTGTCCGGCAGCCTGGGCTGCCGGAGCGGCTCGAGAAGGCGCAGGCGCAGCGCGCTGTGTGTCGTGGCACGGAGTACGTGCAACGTAGCCTCAACGAGCTCCTCATGGTCAACGTCGTTCCGGTCGCGTCCAGACACGTTCATACTGCCGAGGAAGGACATGACCGACCCCTCGAGCTGTGGTTTGCGCACCCAGATCCCACGAATGTAGATGCCCGGCTGCGGATGCCGCAGTCGACTGCTCGAGCCCGCCGTTTCAATCACGGGTTCGGGCGGTGGACCGCCGCCCGGCCGTGGCGCGTCACACATCTCGCAATGGCGTGCGCTGGCGACGTTTTTATACGTGCAGTTCGAACAGTCCCATGGCATGTGCTGGCTTTGCTTCTTCACTGCTTCACAGCTTCCGCCGCCCGTGCCGCCGAGCGTGGCCGCCGGAAGCACGGGCGGCAGCTCCTCGGCACAAGCGAGGAAGTCGCCACGTGCGATGCAGAGCGTCTGCGAGCGTGGCACGCTCCAGAAGACCTGGAAGCGCGTGATCACATCTGAAAGGAATGCGGCACCGATCCCGTCGACGCGGTACGTTTGCACCATGAAGTTGTCGCCGCGCACGCAAGGTGTCGGCACGACCTCGTGTCGGACGGCGTGTGGTATGCTCTTGAGGCGCTGCCTTGCATGGTGGAGAGCAACGATGCCAGCGCACTCTGCGTCCGCTTGGGCCTCATTCGTGATGGTGACCTCGAGAACGGTCGAGCGCGCGAAGTTGCCAACGGCCTCGCGCTGCGCGCCCGCAAAGGCCCAGCGCACGTGTCGGCCGCCGCAGAAAAAGTCCCACGCGAGCGCGCGGCATGCACCGTGCGGCAGTGCGAGGAGGGAAACCAGCGCCGTTTTGAAGCCATCGCCGAAGCCTCCAGCGGTCTTGTCGCCGCCCTTAGTCGTGTCAATGACGCCCGTGTCAAGCGCACGCGGGTGCAGGGCGTACGTGTGGTGCTGCTCGATGACGAGCTCGTCCGCGCGCACGCGCAGCACGCACACGTCCTCAGCATCGCACACGAAGGCGATCGTGGTGGCTGAGCCACCCGCGCCGTCTTGAGCACCGTCACGCACCTCGAGGGTGAGGGCGGGGTGGAGGTCCCCAGCCGAGAAGAGCTCGAGGTGGTCGATGGTGTTCTGGAGGAACTCGCGCAGAGGCGGCCACAGGCCACTCCACGAGGCGAGAGGCT
>Ga0210245_102733_pt1 | contig 9900 bp, 10 predicted proteins | sample ChrtobMetaP3_4mM_FD_155450 | JGI IMG/M metagenome (GOLD analysis project Ga0210245, IMG submission 155450) | Chrysochromulina tobin associated microbial communities from unialgal haptophyte culture, Seattle, Washington, United States - P3_4mM | ecosystem: Host-associated > Algae > Haptophytes >...
AATCTCACCTCCTTAGCGGCGCACCGCTTGCTGGCCTGTTGCCAGTAGTCATGTAAGCGCGCCCCCCGGGGACGCGCCTGCATGAGCGCCGCTGTACTGTGTGGTCCTGTTTCTAATTCACACACACACACACGCACACGCAAAAAAATGGGTCCGCCGGCCAAAACCAATCGGGTCGCGCGCGCGCTATTTTCACGCGGGCGGTTAATCTCAGAGGCTTCCCTCCCGGTGTTCCAACGGGGGTGGGGAAGAATACACTCAAGTTCACTTGAGCGACACCGATGCACTTGCCGTGGGCCACGCCTGGGTCCGGGCTGCACGAAACTACATGTAGGGTCTGGCAATTGGGGTCTGGGGTCCTGGAAAGGCACATAGGAACCTACGCACTCATCACATTCCGTTTCTTTGCGCTGCACTCGCGCGTGACAGAATCGCTTCAGCGCTCCTCAGCAGCCCTGTTTTCCATCCCTTACCTCTTCACAAAATCCCTTCCACCCTCCCCCAAAACCTTCACCCCGCTGCGCTTCACACAAAAAACCAGTGTCAGCCGTTAAAAGGCTTTCATGAATAGTGTCTGTAGTCGTTCATGCACGAGCGCTCGCGACGTGCCGCACGCGAGGTTGCGGCAGCAGCACGCTTCCCGCCTGGCGGCATGCCGATGGGGCCATGGCCAGGCAGCGGTGACGGCATGTTCCTCGGCGGCATGCCGTACGGCGGGGGCATGGTCCCTGGTATCCTCGGTGGCGACTTTGATCCGGGCGGTGGACTGCCGCCGCCCTCCCGTCCGAACCCCTTTGGCGGCCACGGCGGGCCATTTGGCGGCGGCGGTCTGTCCGGCGGCCCGGGGGGATTCCCTCCTCCGGGCGCCGTGCCGCCCGTCGCGCGGCACGATCTGATCTCGCCCCTCCTCGATCCAGATGGCATGAGCGGCGGTGGTGTGGGCGGTGGTATGGGCGGCAGAGGGCGTGGGCGCGGGCGAGGCGGCGGACGGGGTGGCTTCTCCCCAACCATGCCTAATGCGCAGCGGCGCGCGCCGATGGCCACGATGATCTCGTCGCCGCGCGTGCCCGCGCCGACGATGGAGCCGAACCCATCGCACCAGCCGTCGCACCCATCGCACTCGGCCGCGGCCATGTCGCGAAAGCGGGCGGACATGAACCAAGCGCTCGAGGCGGCGCGACTCGAGGCAAGCCGTCGCATGGGGCGCGCGAAATCGACTGCGCGCGCGCGAGAGCGTGAGCGGAGCACGAGTCGGCGCGCACGCTCGGGCTCCATCCGGCCACCGAGCGTCATGCCGGTTCAAGGGCGTATGCTCCACGATCCATACTCCCTGACGCTCGCGCCGTACGCACCGCCCGTAGCCGTGCCGCCGCCATTCGCATTCGCAGACCATGGTGTCGGCCGGTCGTACCGGTACTCGCATGATTGGCTGCATCGGGCGGTGCCGCAGGCCGCCCCCGTCTTGCTGCCGCCGGGCGCCGTGACGGGCGCCGCCTTTGCGCCGCCGGTGCCTGGCTTGGGCGGCAGCCTAAGCGGCGGCAGCTTCGGTGCGGTCAGTCTGAGCTCGGAGGAGCGAGATCGAGTACGCGCCGAGACGCTCGCTCTCGTGCGTCAACAGGTCGAGGCACGACTCAATGAGGTCAGCGCGTCCGATGAGGCACTCCTTGGCTGATTGCTGCTGCTGACCTTCTGACAGCCTCTGATTGCTTTCCTCATCAGGTCAGCGCGTCCGAGGCAGTGGTCCGCCGTCAACGGCAGGCTGCCGAGCTGGCGCGGCACGACGCGTGGCAGCGCCATCAGCAGGAGTGGCTCGCCACCGAGGCCCGTCTGCAAAAAGAGAGCGAGGCGAAGGCAAAGGAGCTCGCCCAACTGCATGCGAGGACGCGAGCGGAGGAGGAGGCCGCGATTGCCGCCGCGAAGCTCGCGGTGCTTGAGGACGGCGCCGAAGCCGCACACGTCGCCGCCGAGCTTGCGAAGTCTCCGCTGCGCCCGCGCCCGCGTTCGCCACAGGCTACCGCCGAGGCTATGGCACAGGCGCGCGTCGAGGCGGCCGCGGCGGAGAGTCCGCAAGCGCACCCCAATGCATGCGCGTGTGTCGAGGCGACCGCGGCGGAGACGGCCGAGGCGCTGTTACACGAGCGTACGGAGCGCCGTCCCGAGCAAGCGGAGCTCGCTCTGACTGCTCACCTGATCCTTTGCCTGGACAGCGACGAGGCATGCACAGCGTTGGGAGCGTCGATGGCCTCACGCCTCCTGACCGCGTGCTTCCACCGCTTCGTCGCCCTGTTTGAGAGGGCAGAGCTCCGGCACCGAGGTGTGAATGAGAGTGCAGAGCTCCGGCACCGCGAGGGCATCCTTGCAAGGCCGATCTGCACACGAGGAGATGCCGCTGCCGCTGACGGGCCATGGGCACAGGCCCGCAGGCCGTTTGCGACTTCCGTCCACGAGGAAGAGACCGCGGCTCCAAATCCCGCTACAAATCTCGCTCCAAATCTCGCTCCAAATCTCGCTCCAAATCTCGCTCCAAATCCCGCGCCGCCAAATCCCGCTGCGCTGCGAGCCTCGGCGGCGGCGGGTGCAACATCCGCAGCCGAGGAGGTCGAGGCGGCGGCGGCACCACGGTGCCGGAGTCGCGAGGAGCTCTCCCATTCACACGAGGCATTCACACCTCGGAGTCGCGAGGAGCTCTCGCTCACATTAAACCTGTGCACGGCCTATGGCCACTTGCTGCTGACCTTGAGTCGGCATCGCTCCTGTTGGAATCTCGCCGACACCTTTGCATGCCTGTCGGTCGCATCTACGCTCACCGCGGAGCTGTCGCTCGAATTGCACGTCGAGCCTACCACGCAGACGCCGACGCACTCCGTCGCGACCTCCGCGAGGCAACGCGTGGCTGCGCATGGGACCGACAACGACGACGACGACGACGAGGATGGTGCTTCGGAGAACTCCGACCACGAGCTCTCTCCCGCCCCTAGTCCACGGCGCAAGGGAGTGGACTCGACCCTTCCTAATTTGGGAGTGAGCTCGAACCCCACACCGTCTCGTGCCTCTTCGCTACCGTCGGTGCCCAAGCTGCAGCTCTCCTTTTCGGCCTCCGCTCTCGGCAGCGAACAGGCGGCCGTCGCGCCCGCGACCGCCACCGACACGGCGCGGCAGTCGAGCAGCCGACGCGCCCACTTGCCTCCGGACACTGCAGGGGCACCCCTCCCCCTACCCTTCCCCCTCAACAGCCCGGCGGCTGCGGCGGCGCCTCAGCGCTCCGCCCGTTTGCCACGGCCACTCAGTGTCCCTTCACTTCTGTCCTTCCCCCCGTCTCGCCTCTCCTCGTCGCGCCTCTCAATGCTCTCGATGCCCTCACCGCTGCCCTCGCTCTCGCTGCCCTCGGGGCGCGCCCTCTCCCAAACCCCCACGTCATTATCATTCTCCAACCAGCCGAGCAGCCGCCCGTGGCTCGCGGCGGGCGTTGAGCTCACCGCCGCCGGCTATGATGCTGAGCGACGGCGTCGTGTACTGTACACGCACCCGCCTCTTCACGTCGTGATGATACAGCTCATTCTGAGCTTGCTGCTGCACCCGGGCGGCGAACGCCTCGACGCGGCACTGGTGGAGCGAGGCCCCGACCCGACTCGATCGCCTGGGACTGAGCTGCCGTTGCCCTTGCTCCTGCTGTCTCATCTGAGCCACGCCGCGAACGCCCCAGTGCTCCCACCGCTCGTTGCAGCCGTGCGCGCCATGGGCGACGCACCGCTGCTGCTTCTCCGTCTGCTCGCTCCGCCGCTCTTCCCCAGCTCGCGCTACCGACTGGGCACGGCCCTCTCTCGAGGCTCTTTCGGATCGGTTTGGAGCTGTGGCGTGGAGCCCCGGCTCGAGGGCGCCCCTCCGCTGGCTGTGAAGCTCATTGAGGTGCGTCAGTCGCGCTTCCGCCGCTCGAACTTGGTCGAGGTCTTTGCGGAGGCGTACGCGCTGTGGACGCTGCGCGGCGCAAGTTTTGTCACGGAGCTCTACGACGTCGGCACCGACGGGAGCTCGTACTGGTTCGTGATGCGCCGGTACGCATGCACGCTGGCCGATTGGGCGAATGGCCACCCAGCGAAGCTGCCCTCCCAAGAGCCTCAACGGCCCATTGGCATCCGACGCGCGACCTCTGAGCTGCTGGGCGCGTGTGCACACGTCCTCTCAGCGGTGCGAATGCTGCACGAACGCGGGGTGCACCACTACGACCTCAAGCTCGCCAACATCCTGTGCCTCGAGAGGGGAGAGGACCGCAATGGTGGGGGTGAGCTCACTGGTGGGTTGAGCTGCATCCGGAGTGGGGGCGACGGCCAAGTAACGAAGCTGGCCCTCGCGGACTTTGGAGTGGCCACTTGCGTGACACGCGCCGAGAGCTCGGAGCCCCCTGTGCGCTCACGAGGCACCGAGTGCATCCAGAGCCCCGAGATGCTGCTGGTTTCAAAGACGGCCGCCCCACCCATCCTGGAGCACGCTCTACTTGCCCCCGATCTTCTCGCCCCTGGGCCCCTAGCTGCCCGTGGGGAGGGTGGGGACTCCACCAAAGGCGCATGGGTGCCTGTGGGGACGGCCACTCGGAGCCGAATCGCCATTCACACCGAATCGCCATTCACACCGACGGCCACTCGGAGCCGAATCGCCGGCGAGCGGTGCGACGTGTGGTCCCTTGGATGCCTGTTCTACGAGCTGCTCGCAGGCGAGTCTCTCTTTGGAACCGAGCCGTGGAGCGCCTTCTTCCATCGACTCACCGACGCCTCGCAACCGCTCCTTGCGCCGCACAAAATCGAGCGGCTGCCCGCACCTCATGCGCCCGCCATATGCGCCTTCCTGTCGGCGGTGCTGCAGAGGCAGGCCGAACGGCGACCGTGCCTGACGGAGGTTTGCGCCTTGCTCGCTGAGCTGCGTGCCACGATTGCGGCCTCAGACCCGGCTGATGCTTCCTCCGTGGCTCTCGACGACGGCCCGTGTGCATCAGTGGCGACCGTGCCATCCCCGCCACCGTGGGTACCAACGCCTCCCTCTTCGGACCTTGAGCGCCGTCTTGAGCGCGTCGGCGTGCTTCCTGTGGGCGCTCAAGACGGCGCTGCCCAACTGTCCGAAGACCTCATGATCGCCCCGCTCCGCCTGCTGCATGCCACAAGCAGCTGGCATGCACTCGGGGTGGGGCAGGTGGTGTCCTGCTGTGCGCAGCCCACGCACAAGGGCGAGGCTTCCCGCGATCCCCTGAGCTGCGTGAATCTCGAATCGGGCGCCAGTCTCGAGGCCGCCGTGGCCATCGTGAGTCGACTGATGGATCGTGCGTCCGCCACCGCGCGAACCACTCTCCTCGTTTTCGACGACAGGGATGCCAGTGGCGGCTACGCGATGGCGCTCGCTGCAGCGCTCCTTGAGCGCCGCGAAGGCCTCTCTGCATTCGACGCCTTCATTCGGCTGCGCCAGGTGTGTCCGCACTTGCACGAGTGAGTGACTCGAGAGCACACGAGTGAGTGACTCGAGCACAGGGCCCGGCAGCATGGCCTGCCGAGCGCCCAACGAATAGATGAGCTTTACTTTGCGGTATCCGACTGATCACACAGTTTGGGTGTACGCCCGTTTCTGAGTGAACACACCTCACACGTAAGTCGTAAGAGGCTCCACGCATGATAGTAAGAGTCTCTCAGTACAGTGCGTATAGGATGGTTTAGTTCGGTTAGCCTAAAGCCTTGTGACATGTGAGACAAATTACGAAATTAGTACGACGCAGTAAACTGTACTGGTGAAAAACTTTCGGTTAGTTCCGCGCGACACCGTCAGAGTCGGCCTCGCCGTCATCTTGTCGGCTGCTCGCGCCGTCGTAAACTCACCGTTCGGCTGGCACGGTCGACTGCGTAGACCTCACGCGTACTGAGCGTCGAATTCAATAGCAGCGGCGAGCCAGCATTCAGGTCGAAGCCCTTGAGCTCCGCGACCTTCATGTCCGTCGAGTGATGCTTCGCAGGCTCGGCGAGCGGCACGCGTGTGAACAGATAGCTGACGCCCCAGCGGAAGAGCATTCCGTACTCGCTCAGCGGCGTCGTGCGGGGGAGCAGCTCGAGTTTGCGTATGCCGCGCAAGTTGAGCATCGGGACCACGAACGGATTCGTCGGATTCATCTTCGCATTGATGTTGGCTCCTGTCCAAGTGAAGATCTCATTGTTGACGTGCGTGTTGATGCGGTAGGCATCGTAGTTGAGCGTGTGTATGAGCCTCCAGACGAGGCTGAGGTCGCTGCCCCGGATACGCGTCGCGTTGTTGCACTGGATCCCTGTGCAGCCCTCGAGAGTGGAAGTGTGTGAATCGCCGATCTCCACGAGTATAGAGTCGACAGTCGTCTCGTTGCGCTTCACCATGTCAGCCACCGTCTGGAGGAGAAGACCTTCGAGCGAGTCTATGTCCATCTTTAAGAGCGTCACGCGCCGCCCGAGGAGGACCTCGCGGATGGGCTTGACGGGGACGGACCATATGGTATGCTTTTTGTAGTTGATGAGATGCTGATGGTCGTTCAAGCCCACTCCGCAAGCGTGGTATGTTCTTGTCATGCTCAGCTTACCGTTCGCAACAAATTTGGAGCGATAACTCTCTGTTGGCACCATGCCCACGTTGTGAACTCGCACGCGGGTGTGCACATTATTCAGTCGCGCGGAACGCTCGATCGCGGCCGTGTAGTAGGGCGTGGGCTCAAAACACTCCACAAGGGCACCGTGCATGGCTGCCTGCATCGTAAAGTAGCCCACATTGCAACCCACATCAACGTAGAGGCAGTCAGCGCAGTAGGTGAGGAGAGCGTTGACCACCTCCTCCGTCTCAGGTTCGGGTTCGAAGCACCTAGCGAAGCTGCCAAGCCTGTCGCACATCTCCTGCGGCGTGCGCTCCGGGCATGCAAGCTTGAATGGAATCCCGGGCCAGCGAGGGATGACCATCGTCTGCGGCGGGGGCAGCACTATTGCGCATGATTTCGTCGCGACGCACGCGCTGGTTTCGCCGCGTCCAGCATCAAATGGGGCCATCCTCACGGGCGGCCGCCGGGCGGCGGCGGCGGCGGCGGCGGCGCGGCGCCAAAGTTTGCCGATCCTCGCACACGCCTCGCCTGCCCTGCCGACCAAAAAGGTCACGAAAAGGTCAGTTGACAGTTGACTTCATACACGAAATAGATGTAGGCAATCCTTGACTACCCGCATAGACGCTCCTGCTCTGGCCGAAAGACTTTCCGTTAGCTGGATGATACGCCGACGCTGCCGAGCGGCTCGTGGAGAAAGGTAGTAAAGGTAGAGGCGGCATCGGCCAAGCTCTCCTCGCCTCACTTCTCAATCACCGGTACAACGCGGAACACGGATGAAACGACTAGCGTGGAGGGTACATTGTATAGCAGCGGAAAGCGCCGCCGCCCACTCCTGGAGGTCGAGTTCGGTTAGATTGTGTCAACCGTGTGGAGGTCAATGAGCAACTTTTGTGCGGAGCGAGGGATCGACGAAACCAGGACGAAACTGACTTACAGTCAACTTTGGGACCACGTGTCATTCCGAACAAGGAGGAAGGTGTTGAACCGAAGCGTCGTGGGATCCGTCGTGGTGTTGTGATGCTTCTGCAGCAGCTCACAAGCCGGGCGCAACCGCTGCTGGCAGCCACATCTCGGCCGCTCCTATCCGCCGCGTCACGCTCTGGCCCCTCCGTCATGATCGCACCAGAATGGGCCATGACGCTGCTCGCTGACAATGCACTCTCATCCACGGCTGACGATCTGGCCGGCGGCTTGTTCGGCGCCTCGCTGTTCCCATGGCTCGCAATGCTGTACTGGCTCAAGCACCCGACTGTGGGTGCGCCAGCAGGTGTGAGTTTCGGGCTCACTTTCCTCCTAGCCTTCGTCTTCGGCACCATCCCGGCCGCCATCGGAGCTGGAGTCCTCTACGGCGTCTCGCTCGCCGATGCCGACTGGCTGCATGGCGCGGCCGAGTCGCTGCTCGCAATCACCAACTGCATCGTCGTGCTCGGCTTTCGCGAGGCGCTCTCACTGCCGCCCTCGTCGCAGCCAGTCGGCGAGGAGAGCGCCGCGAGCCTGCGTACGAGCGCACTCGTCCTGGGCTCGTTCTCGGCTCTCTCGGCGCTCGTCGTCTTGGGCTCGGGCTCGGCCGCCGTGCACTCTCCGTGGCTCGGCGGCGTGGGCAACCTGCCGTCGGGGCTGTGGGCAAGCGAGCCGGCCAACGCCCTCTCGATCCCCACGTGGGTCATTCACACATCTTCGCTCGTCGAGTGGCTTGTTGCCATGGGTCTCGCGTGGCGGTGAGCACAGCGCTCGAGTGAGTGATGAGATGAGTGATGAGATGAGTGATGAGATGCGTGATGAGATGCGTGATGAGATTGCGTGGCGGTGAGCACAGCGCCCGAGTGAGTGATGAGATGAGTGATGAGATGAGTGATGAGATGCGTGGTGGTGAGCAGCCCCCGAGTGAGTGATGAGATGGAGAAAGGGGCGGCACGTGGAGCCGTTGATGGCCCTCTGATGGCCCTCTGATGGCCTCTGATGGCCTCCCTCATCAGGTACGCGGAGCACGTGGGGCAGGATCGGTGGAAGGGCGTCGTATGGGGCATGCTGCCCCTGCACACCTCGGGCATCATCGCGTGCACATACCACCTCTTCTACAACGCCCCCGCGATCAGTTGGTGTGTCGCGCTGCAGGCGGGCATGACCTTCGTGGGCAACACGACCCTCGCGCTCGCCTGCTTACGGCTCGCCTTGGCCAGCGGATGGACTTGGCAGCTCGGTCTGGAAGAGCTTGGTGCTGTGTTGGGCACCATAGGCCGTCCCTCCGAGGGGAGTCCCAACCCTAATTTGGCAAAGGGCAGCGCCTCATCCGCGGTCGCAAAGGCCAAGACGGCCGAGGCGGGCGGCGCGAGTGCGCTTGTAGGCTGGGAGGACCTAGGCGACGCCTGGTCGCGCGACTCGAGCCTTGCCTTTTTGGGTAAGTTGGCGGCTCTCTCCGGCGGACTCGCGTACGGTGTCAAGTATGCTCCCGCTCTCGTGCCGGCTGGCGTGCGTGAGGCGTGGGAGATCCTTCCCGAGGGCGTCATCTCCGCTCTGGCACTCGCCGTCATTGTTCTGCCGACGGCCCTCAACGTGGCCAAGTGGCAGCAGAGATCGGCCGAAGACGCGGAGTTTGTGGGCGACTTTTAGAAGAGAGTTGCTTCGTTGTCATATGTCAATCCCGCGATCTGTAGTGAGATCTGTAGACGTCGATTATTCAGTAAACGTTGACGCCCGCGACGCGCGACCCCGGCGTGGCGCGAGCGCCGAGCGCGGCAGCGATTTGCGCAGGGGTACGGGCGGCGGGGCAAGGCGGGTGTTAAATAATTATATATGGCGGCCTAAAAATAGTTAAATAGAGAAATAGACTGAGGCTAAAACGAGTAGGCGCGTGCTGGGCCGCGTGCGCGCGCCGCGCCGCCGCGCGGCCGGCGGGGGCGGCCGCATCTGGAGCTGCCCATCAGGCTGGGGCACGGTGCGTGACTGTGCAGGAGCGTGGGGCCTCGAGCCTGAGCGCCCGGGGTGAGCGCGGCGGAGTGAAGCTGAGATCAGGTCGCGCCGACCTGGCAGAAGTGGACTTTTTTTCGGAGCGCGCCGCAGGCGAGGAAAATTTACATGTGATGCTGATGGCAACCTATATTAAATAGGATCTACACTACATTCGAATAATTGTGCTTCATGAGTGCTGCATGCGATGCATCTTTGACAGGATGGTTCTTGCTCTCTCCATCTGCACGTCACCCCGGTTCGGTTGGCGGCTCTAGCCGCGTAGCCGGCCCGAGATCATTGTTCAGCCGCGTACACGCTTCACTACAGGCAAAGCGAAGACATCGCCAAAATGACGGGCTCGA